>Ga0208196_1003474_pt1 | contig 13250 bp, 9 predicted proteins | sample AD_JPNNA7_MetaG_FD_184443 | JGI IMG/M metagenome (GOLD analysis project Ga0208196, IMG submission 184443) | Active sludge microbial communities of municipal wastewater-treating anaerobic digesters from Japan - AD_JPNNA7_MetaG (SPAdes) (version 2) | ecosystem: Engineered > Bioreactor > Anaerobic >...
ATTCCATTTTCAATTTATCAAGCAGTCTCTTTACACCAACTTTAGGGTTTAGACTCACTGCTATTTCAAAATGTTCGATAGCTTTAGAATTCTGGCCGCGCTTATAGTAGATCTCGCCAATATTTCTATGAATGCGTGCTTGAGTGTTTTCCGACACTCCCTTATCCAATGCTCGCTTTAATAAATCAATTACCTCGTCATACAGCGATAAGTCTGCATTTGTAGATTCAAGTTGTTGTCTCTTTGCTTCAGCAATTGAGAGCAACTCGTAGCCACTTACGAAATTAATACGTTCTTTTTCCCACCGTTCCTCGTCCAAAAAATTACCGTCAAAGCTATAGCGGTAGCTTCTCCCATTATCATACAAAAGGTAGAGCACTTGTTGCGCTGTATCGAAGCGGTAATCTTTAGCCCAACCTGTTTTAGGTTCACACTTCCACACGAGTCTTTTCTCTCGCAAGTTGAAAAAGAATAGCATGTTTCCGTCTTCTCCATCACTGTAAAATGTTTGACAAACTGCATATTGACCATCATTCGAAAGTCCATTATTGTAAAGGTTTGCCTCGCATTTGTGTTGAATCAACCGCTTATTCTTGGCATCAAATGCATAGAAAGTGCCCTTTAATCCTTCGCCAAACATCCAATCATTTAGAATAAAAATCCCCTGGTTCGAGACTTTTCCATCATTGGGTCGTTCTAATTTTCCTTGTAATATAATCTTGTCTCCATCAAGCAAAACATATCTACCATGCCCTTTCTTTCGTGGCCCACTGCTCCTGCTCTTTGGATCATAATCTGACCACTTTAAGATAAACCGACCGTTTTCAGAGCGATGAGATGGTCCAAAGAAATATAATTTATCAATACTGACAAAGTCACCGTTGATAAAGTCACCGATTATCTTAAATATATGACTTAAACGCATATTAATTCCCTCCTTTTTGTACCTAGACAATGTCGCCTAACGGTTTGAGGGTATCTGAAGTCGCCGAAGGCAATTTGGGCGAAGCATAGCGAAGCCTTTATCCGCTGTTATATGAAGTTCCGAACCATTATTATGGCCTGTTCCATTCCCCCTTACCACTCTTTCTCAAAACTATCAAAATCCTTAACAGGTGCAGCAAATTTTAAATCTGGTATAAGTTCAAATCTCTTTTCGGCACTTCTTATCTTAATTTTTTCTTCAGGTTTCAATTCATAAATATTATTAGTTCCTTTGGTTTCAACCACAAAGTAAATTTTTTCTTCTTCCTTACCATCCTGCATTCTTTCTATTACAATCGCCCAGTCAGGTGTGTAATTCCCTGCCGGTGTTTCTATTGAATACCAATCAGGTAGTTTTATGAATAATTTTATCCGTGAGTCTTTATCAAGTGCCTTAGCAAACTCTTCTTCTATATTTGATTCTTTAATTATTCCATCATAAATTGATTTTTGTACTTTTAATACATATTTACCATAACTTGTCACTTCCTCCTTTAGAAGACTGACAGGATAACTCTCTTCCAGATCAACATACTTAATACCCTCAACCTCAAATGTTCTTTTACACTCTTTAATAACTTCTATGACCTTTTCTGCATATTTTTGAGGATTCAAAAACAAAAGATTAAGATTGTTAGAACCTTCTAATATTTTGAATATTGTCCTTTTAGTTAAACTGGTTTCTCTTTCAATAAGGGTTATAAGGTTAAGAACCTTAGTTATCTCTATTTTTTCCGATGCTTCTCTAATAAATTTCTCTTCAAGAAATTCGGGATTGATTTCATCCACTCTAACTTTTTTAATGCTTATTTCTGCCTCTTTTATTTCAATTTTTTGTATTTCCTGAATACATTGTTCAATGAATTTACCACCATCTATATTTACGATATACTTTGCTTTTGGAGATACTCTATTCCATAAATTTTTAAATAAATCCCCTTGAAGGACATCATTTTTAATCTTGACTTTTATTCTTTCTCGTTTATCTTCAACCGGTGGTGCTTCAACGCCTGCTTCTTCTCGGTATTCTGTCTGCAATCCTTCTAAATATTCCTTATAACTTTCATTTGTAATCACAGTCAATAAATTTATATCTCTATCCTGAATTCTATCCCCATCCTGGGAGACTGGTAATCTTAAACCTCTGCCAATTTCCTGTCTCTTTTTAATTTCTGAAGAAGAATATGCAAGTGTACAGATATTAAATACATTCGGATTATCCCATCCCTCTCTTAATGCAGAATGAGAAAAAATAAACTCAACAGGCTCTTCCAACGAAAGCAATCTTTCTTTATCCTTCATAATCAAATCGTATGCTGATTCGTCTTTCTCAATACTTTTATCGCTTTTCTTCTTTGAAAAATATCCATTATGAACCTTCTTTACATCTAAATTTGAGAATTCATGAAATTCGTTATTAATAAGTTTGCTAAATTCTTCTTCAAACATTCGGCGGACAACCCCATCTTCTAACAGGTAATCGTCAACTCTATTTAGGAAAAATAGACTCAATACCTTAATCCCTTTGGGATTTAATCGCCTTTTTTTATCTAAATGCTCCCTTACCGTTTCCCTTACCATCAAACGAATTATCTCGTCTTCATCTATTGAAGATTTCCCTTCATAAACTTTCACACCATTAGAAAAAGAGATATATCCTGCACCTTTGTTTATTTCATTTATGATAAAGCCCTCATAATAAGAATTGTCTGTTTTATTGGCTAAATCATCACCGTGTTTAATTGTTATTGTCTTTAACTTTATCCCATCTTTTGTATTAGCAAAAACTTTGACTTTTGCACTTAAACTATTTGATTTTGATTCTATTTCTTCTAAAATAATTTTTTTACTGCTTGCGTCTCCTTCATCTGTAATGGAAAGAACTTCTATTTTTTTAACAAGCCCTAAATTATACGCATCGTAAGGAGTTAGTCTATAAACAAGATTATAAATATCTCTGTGGGTCGCAGAGTAGCGTAACACAAAAAGTGGATTCAATTCAGATAATCCCCATGAAGTTCCCTCCCCACCCATCTTTTGAGGTTCGTCGAGGATAACAATAGGTTTTGTCTTTTTGATAATTTCAATTGGTTTATCTCCAATTTTATCGTTAAGATTATGGATTGTATTTGTATCCTTATTAAAAGCATCTTTTGTAATAACCATAATCTGTAAATTTGTATCTTGACCAAACATCCGAACCATTGCTAAATTATCGGACTTATATGGGAAATAGGTATAAGGTAAATTCTCATACAATTGTTTAAAATGTTCTTTTGTAATATCTAGGGTTTTTAATACTCCTTCTTTTATAGCAACTGATGGAACTACAATAATAAACTTTGTAAATCCATACTTCTTATTTAACTCTAAAATAGTTCTTAGGTAGACATAGGTTTTCCCAGTCCCTGTCTCCATCTCAACAGTAAAATTGTAAGGTTCTTTCAAATCATCTGCGTTAGATAATGGAAGTCCATTTTTCTTTTGAATCTCTTGTAAATTTTCAAAGATTTTTTCTTTAGAAAGGTTTAATACATTAGGAACGATTTGTAAAGTATAATCAAAATGTTTTTTGGGTTGCCCCTTAAATAAGTCAACTATAGAATTTATAGAATCAATTTGAAAATCTAACTTGGGGTCAAATTTTAACTTCATCATCTTAAATCACCCTTAACCTGACAAAAGCACTTAGATTTATTTTGTCACTATCTGTTAAGGCCTTGTCTAAAAAGACAAACATTTTCTCTTTATATTTTGAAGTTCTTATTTCTTCTATAGTCTCAGAAGTAAATTTATCTTCAAGAGATATATAAAAATCCAAATTTTGTTCTTCATCTTTTACATAGTAAAATTCATTGTCTTTAATCTTTATCTTTTCAATCTTGGAGTTTAAGTTCAGTCCTTCTTTTAGCATTACTTCATAAATAACATCAATCTCTTTCCAGCCAGAAACTAATGGTTCATTAACCCATAGACCAAGCCACTCCAAATATTCCTTTTTTAATTCTTCTTCATTTTCGCTTGGGTCAAATTCAAACTCATCCTTAAGATTGAAGTTTGATTTGTCAAGTTTAAAAACCTTAAATCCAAAATCTTGGTTATTTTGGAACAAATTGCTGCCTTCTTTCTTGTATTCTTCTGATACTCTTCTCAATCTTTCAATACAAATATCAGCAACAGTTGGAAATTCTTTTTTGATTTCTTCGTCTTGAACTTCCTCATCAAGTTGAACAAGTATAAATTTTCTATTACCACCATCTTCTTTGTTTAAATCCCACACAGCGTGTCCTGTTGTGCCCGAGCCAGCGAAGAAGTCTAGGATGAGAGAATCATTAGAAAATTTTTCTGTCTCACAATCCCATAATAAGGAAGTCAAATATCGTATTAAACTCACGGGTTTTGGATAATCGTAAACATTTTTACCGTTGAATAATTCTTTAACTTCATTTGTTCCTTCTTCATTAACGCCAACCTTTTTGCCAAGTTTATCCTTTGCACATAAGGGATTATTTTTATTTGTGAAAATGATTTGCTTTGGAGAATTTTTGAATGATTTTCCCTTGTTATAAATTGCTCTAATAGCAAAATTAGTACTTTTAATCCAAAATTTGGTTCCTTTTTCTATTTCTTCATCTATCTTCTTCTGACTCCATCTTGACCTAAAACTTAAATTAAGATCATTCTCGTTATATTTCTTTTTTATAGATACAGGATTAAGTAGTTTATATTTCTCGTCAGTCGTTCTTTCATAATAACCATCCTCTACACCGGTAAACATTACACTTCCAACCTTAAATACTAATTGCTTTTCAGGATTAGAAGCATTATATAATGGGGCATCTTCGAATTCTGTTTGGATATTTTCAACTAAAACTTCTTTTAGATTTTGCGCGTTATATTTTAAGTTTTTTGCATAACATAAAATATAATCTGCATTAGAGTAATAATTTATTTTTTGCCTTCCAAAGTGTTGCGTTTTTTCCCATATAAACTTTATCACAAAATTCTCTTCCCCAAATATCTCATCCATAATCATTCTTAGATGATGAACTTCATTATCATCAATAGAAACAAAAATTACACCGTCATCTCTTAACAAACTTCTTGCCAAAAATAATCTCGGATACATAAAATTAAGCCAGTCAGAGTGATATCTTCCGCTTGCTTCTGTGTTGGTAGTGAGTTTTTGCCCTTCGCTGTCAATCTGTCCTGTTTTTTCTAAATAATCCTTTAATGGTTGCTTAAAATTATCACGGTAAATAAAATCTTTTCCAGTATTATAAGGTGGGTCAATATAAATCATCTTTACTTTACCAAAATATGGTTTAAGCAATAACTTTAATGCCTCTAAATTCTCCCCAACAATAACAATATTTTCTGTATTATCAAAATCAACAGATTTTTCTTTATCTGGTTTTAAAGTTCCATAAGCGGGAGATTGAATAAGTTTATAAATATTACTTTTCCCAGCCCAGTTAAAATAAAATCTATCATCTTCCTTTTCAATAATTTCACCGCTTAATAATGCCTTCAACTTCTCAAAATTGACTTTATTATCCTCAAAGACTTCGGGATAAATTGTTTTTAATCCTTCCTTAATATCAGTTTTTACTATTTTATTTATCCTTTTAATTTCCATTTTATTACCTCCTTAACAGGATTTGCCATTTCATATAATGTTCCGGGGATATGCGAAGTCCCGAACGAAGTAAGGGATTTGGGTGAGGACTTTAGCCCGAACCGCATATCCTCTTGTTGTCCGAGTGCGAAAGCACCAAAGCGAGCGATAGCCAATGGAGAGTTCGGCTCGTGGGCATTATCTATCACTCCTCATTCTATTCTCATATTCTTTTGATATCCCTTTTAAAAATTGTTGAATATCTTTTTGTTTATTCAAGATACTTTTAAGTTGCTCTAGCGCATACCTGGAATATTTATGCACCTTTCCAGATTTGCTGGTTTCAATTTCTATATGATACTTTCTATCATCTTTAATCTTATACTTCCAAATTAATACTTGGACTTCATACGGTCTTAGCCCAAGTTGCTCTGCTAATTGTTTTTGAAGAAATGGATAATCCTTGTTGAGATCTAATGCTGGAATTACTACATCTGCGTTTACTATTTCATCTACTATTTTTAAAGTGGGTTCTCCCCCTGTCTCTGAGAACTTGCCTTCTTCTATGAATTTTGCTTTATCTCTTAACTCATCAATTAAATTTTTATCCATAATAAGTTTTGCTCCTTCTATTTCTTTAATGTGTATGTCTCCGTTCAACAAGTCGAGTATCGCCGCATTAGATGGCCCAATTTTTGCAATCCTCTCGATGTGAGACATCCACATACTTCTTTCTTTTTCTCGAAATTCATCAAAAATCTTTTTTAATTCGGAATAACCTATTTTTTTTGATTCTCCACTATATCTAAAATAAATTTCTCCAGGCTGTATGTCATTATTGCCAGCGTTATTTTTACATATGACCGGTTTTTCTTCTGCTTCGTAAACGTATATATATCCAAACCATCTCCCTTCATTATCAACTAAGCCCATTTCCCACATTATTTCAGGGTCAAAGTGATCAATTAAAAAGTTAGTTATATTCTCCTTCTTTGTATTGTCAAATTTATCTTTATCTTTATCTATTCCGATTAACTCTCTAGGAGAGTCTTTGATGCCGAACAATATATACCCTCCTTTATTATTGGCAAATGCAGCCATTGTCTTTGAATACTTTGGCATGTTAGATTTAAAACTTTCCTTAAATTCAATAGTACTACTCTCACTCTGCTTTAGGTACCCTCTCTCGTCCACGTTCTGAAGTATTTGTTTTATATATGTTTGATGATCAATTGACATTGATTTTACTCACCTCCTCAAAGCCACCGAGCCAATTTCGTATAACTTGTTCATATACGACAATTTTATCATATATCTCCACAAACTGGCTTTATATCCGAAACCCTTTCTGCAGTTCTCGTGGTTATATTTATATTGGTCACCTCAAAAAGTAGTCTTGAGATTTCTTCTTTGCTCAGAACAACAGGTAATTCTTGGTCTTTTCTTGACCTTTTAATCTCAAAAGCAAAATTTTCTTCAGGATGCCACTTTCGTCCATCAATTGTTTTAATCTTTTTATAAAAGAAGAATTATAGGGAAAGGTAACTCTAATCTCCTTGAAATCTGTATTTTGAACCATTATTTCTGATTCCATGCTTCCTTGCTCCTCTGTAACCTCCACTCTTTTCAGCCGATTATAAAAAGTTCTCTATTCTTTAACATATTCTTGCATCCTAATAATTATTGTAACTATCTTTTTGTTTTTTTCCAAGGCTTTGTATAGGTTGCATAGATATGATACTATGAACAATATTTTAGCAAATAATTTTATTGATGTCAATTTGTTTAAACTTTTATGATGTCTTTCTGTATTGTACCATAAAAGATAATTCATAAGTCTTCTGTTAAATTCTGTCAATGTCTTCTGCTAAGAGATTAAGATGAAGATCTATGAACTCCTCTTGCAAGGTTCTGTTTACTCTTTCAATGAATTGGTTTATCCTTGGACATCTTGGGTAAATGAAGTTATGTTTAATATTTCTTTTCTTAAGGTATTTATCAAGCAGACCTTGGAGTCTAAGAATAAGCACTGAACCTATTGTTACTACCGTTGTCATAAGGATAGGTATGAAGTTTTTTGTTTTCTGGGTAGATTTTAAGGGTAAAGGAGTTATATATGTTAAGGTTTTATAAAAATGACTGGGGTATAAGATATCTTTCATGGATATCTTAGTAGGGCAATACAGTTAAGAAATTATAGGCTGTCCGAACTTTTTTCTGAACTTCAGATCCAAAATACTTGAAAAGTTTGAAAGATCGTGTTAGAATAATTGAGGCTTCGTTAAGTCGCTTTAGCGGGTGTGTAGCTCAGTGGGAGAGCACTTCCCTCACGAGGAAGGGGCCGCAGGTTCAATCCCTACCACACCCACCAATCGTTTATGTGTATAAAGGAACTGGAAATATAAAAAGATCGGGTTTCGATATTCGCCGAAACCCGATCTTTTGTTTTATCTTATTTTTTCCCAGTCCAGACAAGCACCAAATCTTTGATAATCAACACAATCGCATAGATTGCCATTGCCACGAGAATTGTCACTATCTCACGATACACGACGGTAAACATTGGAGCTTTCATGTGACAGAATGAGTTGAAGATTGAAACAACCCCAATAGATCCGAAAAAGAGTAGTACATTTTTCCAATATTTGTTCTCAGCTACATCAGATAGCAAAAACATCGGTAAGAATAAGAGTTCCTTAAGCCTTGGCCTAATTATAAATATGTTCTCCAGCATGATTCTAATCTTTTCCTCAAATTCTGTGACATAACCGTAGTTCCCACTACGCAAAAGCATGTATACGATAGCTAGACCTCCAGTTATACTGAATAGTGTAATGTATGTCTTTGAGACCTTTTTTTCTCTAATAATCTCTAATATGATTTTTGCAGCAACTACTATAGGCAAGGCTACCAATGATATCTTAACACCTCTATATAAATCGAGGTCATTTAAGTATGGAGACGAATAAAGAGAAAAGTTCGTTAAAACACCTAGTAAGAAAAAGTTAATCATCTGGGTGAACTTGTTTTTGGAAGAGAAGAACATGGCAATTGTCCCTATTATGCTCATCACCGATATGTAAAGCCAGTATTTACTGTACAAAAGGAAACCTAAGATCGCAATGGGCATTTGGAGTGATACAAAAATGCCCAAAAGAATACCATAAACATGACTGTTCCAGTTGGTAGAATCTGGTGCGGGTATTTCTTGCGATATCTGGAAGAACTTCGCAAACTCATCGTAGGCTTTGTAAGTGATATCTGCCTTTGGAAGCACGATAACGTTGATGCTTCTTTCGAAAACTGATCTCCACAATCTTTTGAAAAGTGTGTAATCATCGTATCTTGAAAGTTCTTCAGGCTTCACATAATGAACTTTGACTATCTTATCGTAATGCGTCTCATCGTAGAATTTTTTCACAAATCCTTGGTCACCATAGAATTCCAAATTACCAACGTAACGCCCATTTACCTTTGCGAGGAACTCCTTTGAATCCTCTTTAACACCTTCCATTGGAATTACCAACTGAACATCACTGCCGATATCTTCGCTGCCCGTGTAAAAAAGCACTCGACTATCATCATTGTAAAAGACACTGACTGATAGATTTGCCCTATCTGTTGGAATTCTTATGATTATTGATATTAGTAAAAAGATAGAGAATATGGTCAAGATTATGTTTATGTAAGTTTCATTTTTCGGAAAAAGTGGCAATTTCAACTTCTAACACTCTCCACATTCAAAAATTTGAGAACATTCGATAAGTCATCACTCAACGGTGCATGAATATCGTACTGCTTACCACCAAATGAAAAAATCATAGATTCACAATGCAAGAACTGCCTTTTGAGCCCATACCTCTTTGTAAATTCTCTATTCAATCTGAAGTCTCCATAATCGTTATCGCAGACAATGGGAAACCCCTTTGATGCAAGATGTATCCTTATCTGATGCTTTCTCCCAGTTTCTATCTTTACTCTCACAAGTGTGACATCACCAAATGGTGTTTTGTAAACCTTGGTTGGTGTAATTATTGATATTGCTTCCTGACCATCTATGGAATCATCGATTTTCATCTTCGAAATTTTACCAAAAGCAAGTGTAACGTAGTATTTTTCAACATCTCGCGATGAAATCAACTCACTGAGCTCTCTTGCAATGTTTCTATTTTTTGCAACGATGAGTACACCGGAAGTCTCTTTGTCTAATCTGTGCACTAAGAAAGGTTCAAATCCAAATTTTTCTCCGTGATATTTTAATCCCTCTATAAGGGAGGGCTTATTCGTATTCTTCCCAGGATGGACTGAAATTCCCGAAGGTTTATTCAAAGCCAAGATAGCGTCATCTTCGTATATTATGTTCAACTTCATCTTTGCTGATCTCAATTCCTCAACTTTCCTGTTGTATTTGGCTATATCTACATTCACAATCTCAACTGTATCACCAATTTCAAGCTTGTTAGAAGCCTCTTTTACCTTTGTGCCATTCACAAGAATTTTTCCAGTCCTAATTAGTTTATAAATGGCACTTAAAGGTACGTTTTTGAGAGCATTCCTCAAGAATTTATCTAAACGCGAAAAATAATTGTGCTCATCTATGAGCCATTTATTTTGCACTGTTGTTTTCTTGTCTTTTCTTTCGTTATCCATTTGAGAACCTACTTTCCAGCAATCGTTTTACTTGAGTTTACCTGAATACGTCATTGATCATCAGAGAAGATGTTTATCAAGCATTTCCGAAACAATGGCCGATGGTAAACTGGCAAACTTTCTGAAGTTCTGTTCATATTCTACTTGAGTTTGCTCTTCACTCGTATCGACAACTACTTTCAATGAACAAAATTCAACGTTATTTTCAAAGCAAACCTTCGCCATTGCAGCACTGTCCATATCAGCAGCAAGTGCTTGGTATTTTTCGTAAATGCGCATTTTGAGATTCTTGTTACTGATCAACACATCTCCACTCACAATGCATCCCAATTTTATATATGGATATATGTCCTTAATCTTCTCTACGAGTGTAGAAGATGCTTGAAAACCAGCAGGTCTGCTATCTTGAAAATCATGCTCATAATATGTTGTACCACAGATAATGTCCCCGACTTCAAGATTTGGATCTATGGCACCTGCAGAACCACAGTGTATAATGTACTTTGGGTGGAAGTAATCTATTATGGCTTGCGTCATAAGTGCACTCTCAACCTTTCCAATGAATCCGTAGATCGTTGTAACCTCATTTCCGCCTATTATTCCTCTCGAGTAGTTCCTACCAACTAATTCACCATTTTCAAGCAACGGAAGAAGATCACGAAACACACCTACGATCTCCTCTTTCAATACTCCAGTTACAACTATCATATGACTCACCTCTTATTTTCCGCTTCTTATCGCTATGTGAAGCTCAACATCTTCGGGATTAAATAAACTAACTGGTAGCCTTATTATGAGACCTTCAGCTGTTATCTTCATTTCCTTCCCCGTTATCACAGTTGGTGGTGTAATATCTATCTTGTATCCAAGTTTTTCCAAATTCATCGCTATGCTCCCAGACGTCATGTTCCCGAGTTCACCGATAGCACTCAGCGACAATTCATCTATTGTGTTGTAATCCATCCCCATCATACGTGAGACGATTGCGAGTGCAGTTTCTTCACTGAATGAATACACAAAGTTACCTTCTATATCCCCAACAAAGCCTATTACAGTGACGATATTGTATCGTGGCATTATATCTTTAATAGCTTGTGGCTTACCAAATTGTGCTTCCAATTGAAGGACTGTTTCGTAAGTTACTTGCGCAGAAGAGAGTACAGCATTTATAATTCTAACATCTACCATTGCCCAACACCTCCCAGAATTTTGATAGTTCGATATCGTACGTGAACCTACCGAGTTTCCCTTCGGATATCTCCTTAAATAAAAGCATCCTTGCCTTCTCAATATCTACAAGTCCACCTTTTTTTAGAATGCCTCTCTTTTTACCGAAATCCTCGATGAATGAATACATGTCAGACTCAATACCAGAAACCGACTTATATATATCAAAAGCCAATTCGTAAAGCTCGTCCGTTATGTTTTCAACTGGCACAGCACCTATGAGCAATAATTTTGCCGCCACTTCTTTTGAGAATATCTCCGAATACAGAATACCCGGCGAGTCTAAAACGGTTATACCTTCAACGGAAATCCACTGAACGCCTCTTGTTATACCAGGTCGAGCACCAGTTTTTGCCTTGTGTTGACCTATTATCTTGTTCAGTATGGTTGACTTTCCCACGTTAGGTACCCCGACAACACATATGTGTGGATTTTCATACTTCGTGTGGCTTGTGATAATCTTCAGAATCTCTCTTCTATTCGTGTTCTTATCAACCAACATTGCAGGACAAGACTTTGAGATCTCCGATTGCCACATCTTGTTGTATCTTTCATCCGCCAGATCAGACTTATTGAGTAAGAAAACTTTTGTTTTATCTCTAAACAAGCTCTGTTCAAAGCTTGTTGTAGTTACTGGAGTTCTTGCATCAAGTACCATCAAAACAACGTCTACTTTCTTGAGGTTATCTTTTATCTGCCTCTTTGCTTTCTGTACGTGCCCAGGATACCACAAATTTATACCCATACATTCACCCATTCATTGCATATTTTCTTTCCACTGTGAAAACAATAACTACCGATATTACTTCGGTACTACTAATGTGCCGACATTCTCCCCATTGATTGCTCTCAGTAGATTCCCACGTTCGAAAAAGTCTGTGACGAGTATCTTCATATCGTATCTCTTACAGATGGAAAAAGCCTCTGTATCCATTATCTTTAAATTCTCTTCTATTGCTTGATCGTAAGTTATCGTATCGTACTTCTTGGCATCGCTGTGCACCTTTGGGTCTTTGTCGTATATCCCAGATACCTTCGTGCCTTTTATCAAGAGTTCCGCTTTCATTTCGACTGCCCTCAATGCAGCACCCGTATCAGTGGTAAAGAACGGGTTACTCGTCCCACCAGCAAAGACGACAACGTATCCTGCTTCGAAGTAAAGGTCGATGTCATCGTAATTTATCATCTTAACCGAAGGGATAGAAACTATTTGGGAGACAACAACAGTCTTTATATTGGCACTCTCCAGTCTATCTTTGAGATAGAGCGCATTTATGACTGTACCGAGCATACCAATTTGATCAGCTATCGTAGGTCTCAATCCATCGAAATCTCTACCTCTGAACAGATTACCAGCACCTATTACAATACCAAGTTTGATTCCACGCTCTGCAACGTTCTTTATCTCTTCGATCAAATAATCGACATGTTCATCACTAAATCCCTTTTGAGCCTCACCGCTCAAAACCTCACCACTTAGTTTTAGTAGCACACGTTTGTACATTGATTATCCCTCCAAATAGATAACATTGACGTTCTCATTTCCAAGTATTTTAAGTATTCTACTATCACTCGTCATAAATATGATTTGTCGATAGTTTGATTCATCTTTCAGATAGTCAAGTATCTTTGCTAATCTATCATCATCGAACCTTATAAGTGTGTTGTCGATGACAAGTGGCATGTTGAAATCAAAAAAAGTCTTGTATAGCGCATTTTTGATTCCGAATATCAGTAAATCTTTCGTAGAACCGCTGAGATATTCAGAGGG
>Ga0208196_1003478_pt1 | contig 13246 bp, 7 predicted proteins | sample AD_JPNNA7_MetaG_FD_184443 | JGI IMG/M metagenome (GOLD analysis project Ga0208196, IMG submission 184443) | Active sludge microbial communities of municipal wastewater-treating anaerobic digesters from Japan - AD_JPNNA7_MetaG (SPAdes) (version 2) | ecosystem: Engineered > Bioreactor > Anaerobic >...
GATTGCTTATCCGGATTCGATGATTGGCTGGCGGATGGCTTATAAGGTTCGTTACAAGGCTAATGAGGATGATGCCTTTACGTGGGAGAATGTAACTGGTGGTGGCAACCGTATGTGGGTTTTACCGGCTACTGACACGACTTTAGCGGTTGCTTATGTTAACAATGATTTCAATCCGCCATTTGCGCCATCCGATTCTGTTGACATTTTAGTTCGGGTAAATATGGAGAATTACGAAGACAGTTTCTCACTATTGTCGGTTGTTGGCCATTGGCCTTTCTGTGATCCAGCCTGGACACCTGGGGCACTGCCTTTAACTCAAGAAGGCACCTCCGATTACTGGAGCAGAACGATCCGGATTCCACAGGCTGTGATGGATACCGTTGATCGAGTACAACCTCTCGGTGCAGAGCATCCCGGGGTACTAATGTATCGTTTTGCGATCGGTAATGATTGGAACAATTCAGAAAACTTGAATGGTAAATACTGGCCAGGTAATGAAAACCGGATCATTGCTCTGCATCCTGGCTTGGAAGATACGACCTTGGCTTGGAAATATTGGAATGACAATCCACCGGCCGGATTTATAGCGGAAGATACCGTTGATATTACTTTTACCGCCGATTTAACTAATGCCATTGCCAATAAAGGTTTTGCAGTTGGCGATACCATTTTAGTCCGGATGGGTTATTTTAACAGTTTGTCTTCAACAATGGATGCTAATCTGCTTCGAATTTCCGGAACCTACCTATATTCGACCACTTTTACAGATGTTCCAGTAGTTCTTAACGAACCGCTTTATTATCAGTATTATCTTGTAAAAGATGCCGTAGAACAACGTGAAGTATATTTCAATTTTGATTATGAAGGCGAAGACGTTACGCGAGCAGAAAGACGTGCATACGTCATAACCGGCGATGCTGAAATCAACGACATCGAGGATAGCGAAACCGATCCACGTCGCATGCCAAAATTCAGGAATAACCAGAAACTTAGTCAAGCTGTCACGGTAACAATTGAATGCGACCTGCGTCCAGCCTATTATCAAGTCTGGGCTGGTTCGACTCTCGATGATATTCAGGGCACAATTGATATTACTCCGGCAATGTTGGAAGCCAACCCGGATACAATTGCAAAATTGGGTTTATGTATCAATGGTCCGATGTCCAATCACGGAGAAGGTACCTGGCAGACTTGGGGTGGAACGTTAGCCAGTGACGCTACTCGCAGAATGTATGACGATGGGACTAATGGTGACGAGACTGCTGGTGATACCATTTATACGATTGTATACAATTTTACCACTGACAAAACCATCGGTCAGGAATTCAAATTCGGGATTGGCGGCGGAGATAATGAAAGCAGTTATGGTCTTAACCATATAGAAAATATTGATGACACGAATCCGACTTTTACGCTGGAGGTTCAGTTTGGCTCGATCAATCCGAATTTCTATTCGGCTTGGGATTTTAACGCCAGAGCACCTAAGGTCGGAATCAAAAATCAAAATGCCACTATTGCCAAGGAATTCTCCCTCTCTCAGAATTTTCCAAATCCATTCAATCCAACTACAGAAATTCGTTTTACAATTCAGGAAAAAAGCGATGTTCATTTGACGATATACAACCTGCTCGGTAAGGTTGTCAATAAGGTTACTTATAATAACCTGGACATCGGCAATTACAGCTACGTCTGGAATAGTAAAGACCTAAACGGCAACAGTGTTGCCTCCGGTATTTATTTCTATGAACTACGGGCTGGTAGTAAATATCATGCTATCAAAAAGATGGTTTTGATGAAATAAGTTGCTCTTAAGAGGAAGGACGGATTTTCCGTCCTTCCTCTTTTTCTTTGATTGTTCATTAAGGAGATCGCCAGATGCATATAGTAGATTATTTTATTATCTGTATTTATCTGATAGGAATCCTCATAGTGGGTTTATGGTTCCAGCGTAAAGCCTCTCAGGGTATTAATTCATATTTTCTGGGTAATCGGTCATTGCCTTGGTGGGCTTTAGGAGCATCCGGCATGGCATCCAATCTTGATATAAGCGGAACTATGATTATTGTTGCCCTGGTCTATGCCTTAGGAGCCCGAGGTTTATATATCGAATTTCGGGGGGGTGTTACCTTGATTATGGCATTTTTAATGATTTTTATGGGTAAATGGAACCGGCGTTCAAAAGTGATGACTTTAGCAGAATGGATGGAATTCCGTTTTGGGAAAGGTACAGAGGGGCGCTTAGCGCGGATGATTACGGCTTTGACCTCGATTCTGGTCACGATTGCGATGGTAACTTATTTTGCTGTGGGTGGAGGAAAATTTTTAGACAAATTTTTAGGTATTCCAAATTTTTTGGGTTTATCGTCGCAATTTTGGGCGGCGGCGGTTCTGATCGCCATTGCGATGATTTATACGGTTGCTTCCGGATTATATGGAGTGGTGTGGACAGATGTATTTCAAGGTTCGCTGATATTTTTAATGATTTTATACGTAGTTATCCAGGTATTTCATTTTGATATACCGTCTGAATTTTCTGTGGTTATGCCTTTGAAGGATGCTGCAGGAGGTGGATTCCAGTTTTTCCCCACAACTTATCAGGAGTGGACCGACGTTCTCCCCAAATTCAAATTATCGATCGATCCCAGCAGTGTCTATAGTATGTACAATTTATTCGGAATCGCTGTACTGTTTTATTTGCTTAAGGTAGTTATCGAGGGTTGTGGAGGGACCGGCAACTATATGATTCAACGTTACTACGCCGCTAAAGATGATCGTGAAGCTGGATTACTCTCGTTATTCTGGACATTTTTATTATCATTCCGCTGGCTTTTTGTGGGAGCTATGGCAGTCTGGGGAATATATCTCGGAACTCAAATTACCGATCCCGAGATGGTTTTACCCATTGTGGTCCAAACTGTACCAATTGGAATAAAAGGATTTCTGGTGGCTGGTATGATGGCGGCGGCAATGTCAACTTTCGACTCGACTGTTAATGCTGGTGCTGCTTATTGGGTCAAAGATATTTATCTTGAATATATAAACAAAAATGCTTCTGATCATCAGCAAATGCGGCAAAGCTATGGAGCCTCGATAATTATTGTAGTTCTTGGACTGGTTCTAATGCTTATTATTAAGAATATTAATGAAATTTGGGGCTGGATTACTATGAGTATAGGAGCCGGCTTGATTGTGCCCCAATTACTGCGCTGGTATTGGTGGCGACTAAATGGTTATGGTTATACTATCGGTATGGCTGCCGGAATGCTAGCTTCGATCATCTGGAAAATTATCGCCCCTGAAGCAACCGCCGAATACTGGTCATTTCTATTTGCCGCCGGAATTAGTACCGTCGCTACGGTTATCGGCACCCTTTTAACCGAACCAACTGACGAGAAAGTATTGGATAATTTCTACCGAGTTACCCGTCCATTTGGTTTTTGGGGACCAATCCGAGCTAAATTACCCGAAAAACTGATATCTCAAATCAATCGTGAAAATCGACGCGATATAATCTCAATTTTCTTCGCCGTGCCTTGGCAGGTGTGCCTGTTTTTGATGTGGATGGTTCTAGTGATGAAACGCTATGATACTTTCCTTAGCTTATTACTGATTGTAGTAACACTATCAACAATATTATACTTTACCTGGTTTCGTCATCTTGCGACAGAAGTAAACATCGAATCCGATGCCGATTCATCTTCGGAGTAACCTAAAATAGAAAGAAAAAAATGGATATTTTTCAGGATAATGTTCTTCATAAAATGATGCAACTGGGCTTTACTAACTATGAAGCCCGCACTTACCTCGGACTACTGAAATTGAGTCCTGCTACCGGTTATGAAATCAGTCAATTGGCTCACGTTCCTCGCTCCGTAGTTTACTCGGTATTAAAACAGTTAGAATCGCGAGGTATCGTAATTTCGATTCATGATAAACCGCGCCGATATATCCCTTTGGCACCGGACGAGATGCTGAAGCGGATGGAGACCGATTATGCCAGTCGAGTATCGAACCTTAAAGACGATTTAGCCGAACTCAGTAATAAATCAGGCACCGAGGGATTCTGGAACTTACGTGGATACCAATCTTTAATGCAAACCTGTGAGACGTTAATCCGCGAAGCTCATAAATCTATCTACATTTCCGGCTGGCAACGTGAGGTTTCGCTTCTTAGAGAGCACTTACTAAATGCCTGCAAACGCAATGTTTTTGTCGTAATTTTTTCTTTTAATGAAATTAATCCGCCAATCGGAGTAACCTTGGCTTATGGCATTCCGGAAGAAAAACTGGAACATTATTGGGATCGGAAATTAATTTTGGTAACCGATTCGAAAAATTTAATTATGGGACCAGCTAATCAGAAAGAAGATGAGCAAGCCATCTGGACTCAGAATAAAGCGGCTCTAACAATTGCTACCAATTATATTATTCTGGATATAACCCTTTTCGGTCAGCGAATGAATATGGATATTTCTAACATTATTGCTGGTATGTTGACTGACGAATTTGAAAAAGTTGATGATCTCATTCAAGAAGCCATTGAAAAATACAAACAAGCTTAAGACTCCAAGTGATTTAACCTGGAATGACCAATATGCCTCGAGTCTTACCTTTAATTTTTGCATTACTTATGATTTTAAATAATTGTGAAATAAACCAGCATCTTCAGAATTTGAACGGCAAATGGTTGTTCAAGTACGATCGCAACGGCATCGGTGATACTCAAGGTTATTACCGCACCGAATATATTCGGAAAGACTGGAGTACTATAAATGTTCCAGCCTTCTGGGATGATCCGCATTATGATGGAATCGGTTGGTATGCGACTGAATTTAAACTTAAAAAACCGCTGGGTAATAACCGACTGGCGCTTGTTTTTGAGGCGGTTGACGATGACGCCGTCGTATATCTTAACGGCGAAAAAGTTGGTGAACATGCCGGTTACGGAATCCAATTTTACCTTGATATAACTCATCAAATTAAACCGGAAACATCCAATTTATTAGTGGTGCGAATCAATGATACCGGTGGAGCAGGCGGTATTACCGGTAATGTTCTTTTGCGGTACTATAGGGATGAGACAGAACTTCTACAATCAGAATTTTCTCAAGAAGAAGCAAATCCAGTTCCCGATTGGGTGAAATCAGCTTGCCTTTATGAAGTGTTCATCAGAGCCTATAGTCCGGAAGGCGACTTTCAGGCACTAACCAGAGATTTACAACGTCTGAGTTTGCTCGGAGTAGATTGTATCTGGTTGATGCCGATTTTTCCAATCGGCGCTAAACACCGGAAAGGCTCAATGGGCAGTCCCTATTCAATCCGTGACTTCAAGAGTATCAATCCGGATCTAGGGACAGAGTCGGATTTGAAAAACCTCGTTACCAGTGCCCATCAGCTTGGAATAAGAGTTATTCTCGATATAGCTTGTAATCACAGTGCCTGGGATAATCTACTTATAGAAGAACACCCCAATTGGTACACTCAAGATGCGCAAGGTAAAATAATTGCCCCGAATGAGAATTGGAGTGACGTAGCCGATTTTAATTATAATCAAACCGGTTTGCGTGAATATATGTGGGATGTTTTAGAATATTGGGTCAAAGAGTTTGATATAGATGGATACCGGCTCGATGTCGCTGAACTGGTACCGGATGATTTCTGGAAAATAGCCGCGCACCGCCTCCAAAAAATCAAACCGGATATTTTAATGCTGGCGGAAGGCGATCATCCTCGTTTGTATCTTAATGGTTTTCATTTGACCTATGGTTGGAATACAAGGCGGGCTTTTTATCAGATTATTAAGAATGATTATCCGGCTGAATTTTTAGCTCAAACTCTGAGGAAAGAGTATTATCGTTACCCTAAGAATGCACTTAAAATGCGTTTTACCGAAAATCATGATGAAGCGCGAACAACGGCTTTATTTACGGCAGAACAAACTCTGGTCTTGACCTTCCTGATATTTACCTTACCGGGCGTCCCGATGATTTATGCCGGGCAGGAAATCGGCGCTAGTGAAAAACCATCTTTATTTGAGAAAGATACTATCAACTGGCGTCAGTTTGACAAAAGTTTAAATGAATTAATCACGAAAATGAATGAACTGCGGCGCAACATTTCTGCTCTATCATCGGACACATACCAGGTTATAAATACTTCCGACACGGAGAGCATCTTCGCATTTTCTCGATATAATGCTCAAGAAGTTGTACTTATTGTTACCAATTTGAAAAGTAAATCTCAGATGGCGACGATTGATTTGGCGCCGATTTCAGCGAAAATTCCCAATACTGAACCGGAATTATTGGTCGGAACTGGAGCATTTTTGCTGGAAAATAATACATTATATTTGCCGTGTTACGGATATGATTATTATTTATTCCGGTTTGAGACCAAAAATGATTAATAACCACCTTAACAAAATTTTATACAAAGTAGGCGCGCTATGCCTGATGTTTTTTAGTACCCAAATTCTAATCGCTCAGGTGGTTTACTCTAATCCGCCTCATCCGACCGAACGGGATTCGATCATAATTTACTTCGATGCCGCTAAAGGCGACGGCGGTTTGAAAGATTTCACAGGCGATGTTTATGCGCATACCGGCGTTATTACTAATTTAAGCGCGACCGCCAAAGACTGGCGCTATGTCATCACTCCCTGGCCTGGGGAAGGTGGTACAGCTAATACTTCGAAAAATAAACTCGAGAGAATTTCAACTAACTTATACAAACTGACTATCGGCTTCCCGCGTACTTTTTATATTTCTCATAAAAATGGCGCAACTATTCCCGATGGCGAAAAAATTCTCAAATTAGCCTTCGTCTTCCGCAATGCTGATGGCAGTAAGAGTGGGAGGGATGTTGGTGGAGCCGACATTTTCCAAAACTTATTTGAAGTAGGATTGACGGTAATTGTCAGTGAACCCGTTATTGATTTAAGCCTATCCGATCCGCGTCGCTCACCCGTTTTTACGAATCATGGAGATACGGTTGATATAAAAATTATCACGGTAGCTCTCAATACTAAGATTAGTGCTATAAAATTATTTGTTAATCATGAGTTAATCAATCAGGTCACTGACACTGTGATGAGTTTTGACTTTGTGGCAGAGGAATATAATTATGGAATGAATAATCTAATGGCGATTGGTACTGACACGAGTGGATTCAGCGATACCGCCAGTTTTGCGATTATGATAAATCCACCGCTGACGTCTATTTCTCGACCCGAAGGTATTGTTGACGGTATCAATGTGCTAAATAACAACAGCATTACCTTTTCACTACAAGCGCCTTTTAAGGATTTCGTCTATTTGATTGGCGACTTTAATGATTGGCTGGTTGACACGAGCTATTTTATGCATTGCGAAGACAATGGCGGAACCGACGTGCACTGGTGGCTGACCATTGACGATCTCGATTCCCAGACCGAATATGTTTTCCAATACTTTGTTGATGGTGAAATCCGCCTGGCGGATCCCTATTCCGAAAAAATTCTGGATCCATGGAATGATGACTCTATTTCAGCATCCGTCTATCCCAATCTGAAACCTTATCCAGCTGGAAAAACAGCGGAAATCGTCGGCACTTTTCAAATTGACCAACCCAAATATAATTGGCAAACCGCGGATTACACTCGTCCGGAAAAAACCAACCTGATCATTTATGAGATGCTAATCCGGGATTTTATTGACGCGCATGATTTTAAAACTTTGATTGATACGTTGGATTATTTACAGCGATTGGGTATTGACGCCATAGAATTAATGCCGGTTAGTGAATTTGAAGGCAATTCATCCTGGGGCTACAACCCGTCATTTTATTTCGCTGTGGATAAGTATTACGGACCGGCAGATGACTTTAAACACTTTGTAGATGAATGTCATCGGCGCGGCATAGCCGTCATTCAGGATATTGTGCTGAATCATTCCTACGACTCGTCGCCGCTGGTACGGCTTTACTGGGACAAGGTGAATAGCCGACCATCATCAGAAAATCCCTGGTATAATCAGGTCTCGCCGAATCCCGTTTACTCCTGGGGTTATGATTTTAACCATGAGAGTCAAGATACTAAGAATTTTATTGACCGAGTTACGTCTTACTGGCTGACGGATTTCAGAGTTGACGGCTTTCGTCTGGATTTTACGAAAGGTTTTACCAATAAACCTGGCGAAGGTTCGGCTTATGACGCCAGCCGGATTGCCATTTTGAAACGTATCGCCGATAAAATCTGGGAAATTGATACCAGCGCGTATGTCATTCTGGAACATTTCGCCGATAATAGCGAAGAGAAAATTCTGGCTGATTATGGAATGATGCTCTGGGGCAATTCAAATTGGAATTATGCCCAATCATCAATGGGTTATACTAATGAATCCGATTTCTCGTGGGGTTTTTATAAAAGTCGTTCTTGGGACCAACCGCATCTAGTCACCTATATGGAAAGTCATGACGAAGAACGCCTGATGTACAAAAACCTAACCTGGGGCAATTCTTCCGGCTCTTATAACATTAAAACTTTGACAACGGCGCTCGAGCGGATTAAAATGACAGTCGCGTTTTTCCTGACTTTACCGGGGCCGAAAATGCTCTGGCAATTTGGCGAACTGGGATATGATTACTCCATTGAATATAAAGGTCGTCTGGAAAAGAAACCGATTCGCTGGGATTATTATCAGGAGCCAGATCGTTTACGATTGTATAAAACTTTCCAGGCTTTGATAAAACTAAGGTCGGAAAATGACGTCTTTACCAGCGCCAGCACCACGCCGATTATGGCGCTGAGCGGCAATGTCAAGAGCATTACGATGAGCGGCAGTAGTCTGAACGTGGTCATCATCGGCAACTTTGGTGTTGTTAATGCTGAGACTGCGGTTTCTTTTCAACATGGTGGCGTCTGGTACGATTATTTCTCCGGGGAAAGCTTCAATTTTAGCGGATTTGATTCAGTAAACCTGGCGCCGGGAGAATTTCACATTTATACCGATCAAAAGCTGGCAACACCCGAAGAAGGATTAGTTGCTATAGCTGAAGCCGACGCAAACAATTTACCTAAACAGTTCCATGTCTATCCGAACTATCCCAATCCATTCAATTCATTAACGACTTTTGAATATGATTTAGAGAAAGTTTCGGATGTTACGATGAAAATTTTCGACCTCCTCGGTAGGGAAATTTATACTGAAAAAATAGGTAGCCAAGCTCCTGGAAAATACCGTTTTGTCTGGAATGGTTTCGATAAAAACGGTAGGGAAGTCCATTCGGGAGTTTATTTCGTTGTGGTTCAACGTAACGGCGACCGGCAAATTCAAAAAATAACTCTGCTGAAGTAACCGGAGTCCGGCAACCTGTAACCTATTACCGGATAGCGGAAACCAAATTGCCAAAAAATCGCAAGTAGAGAATTGGGCGCATCGTTGCTTGATATGACATATTAGCGGCAAGATACGGTTGTCATTTTCACCTTATTTTTATTTGATTTTCGCCAATTTATTCGATAAAATTTTACAATGCCGGAGAAATATAATAGCCAAAGAACAAAAATTTTAAAAGGCACTGCAAAATGTATGGTTGATAAAATTTTTTCTTTGATAACGGGCAAACCCCATGGTATTGAATGTATTTTAGTCCTAAACATTTATTGCACATTTTCCCGAACTGCCTTAAAATCAAAACAAGAATAGCAAAACTATGAAAACACCCTCCAACAGCGACATAATTCCGCAAGCCTACAAAATGACCGAACTCCGTTTACGGATTATATGATTTAACGGATAAAGAAATAGGGATTGTGGAAAATAAAAAATGACCATGTTCAAAGACAAATACCGTGTTGAATCTATTCGATTACCAGGATACGATTATCCCCAACCTGGTGCATATTTTATTACAATTGTTACGCACAACCGGCAATGTTCATTCGGGAACATTATTGATGATGAAATGATGTTGAATGAATTCGGTGTATTGGTGCAAAATGAATGGTTGAAAACCGGTATTATTCGTCCGAATATTAATATTGATGCATTCGTTATTATGCCAAATCATTTGCATGGAATTATAATTATAACGGATAATGATGATGGACATTCCCGTGATTCCCGCGATTCCCGTAGAGACACGTTGCAACGTGTCTCTACGATTACGGATACGGATACGATTACGAATACGGATACGAATACGGATACCGATACGATTACGGATACGGAAATGGGGACGGAAACGGATACGGGGACAATTGAACAATTTGGGAAACCCACAAAAAATTCAATTCCAACCATTGTACGATCATTCAAATCAACCACAACAAAACAAATTAACCAAATGCGCCAAACGCCAATGCAACCGTTATGGCAACGAAATTATTTTGAACATGTCATTCGCGATGATAATGAATTAACCCGTATACATCAGTATATTATCAACAACCCTAAACGATGGGAAGAAGATAATTTGAATAAATTTTTGTAAGGTTGTGTTATTCTACCTGTTTACGGAAGAGGCAGAAAAAAAGCTGTCCTCTCCAGCCTTTACCGTATATTGGCTTCTCAACAGCTACGGCTTGGAGAATGCGGAAGAGATTGCCAAAGAGATGGATAAACTGTTTGATAAGTGGCAATATTGGCAAACAAGCGAGAAGCACGAGAGGGAAATAAGAAGAGGAATCACCAAGTTTCTGGTAAAGTCGGAAAAGGACCCTGCCAAGGTTACCGAAGAGGTAAATAACATACTGAGAGTCCTTAAGGACGGCTCAAAATGATCTCACATCAAGAACTTAAGAAAGAGGTCGAGAGGTGGGCAGAGGAAATCGATGTAGAATTCAAAGAAATCCAGATCAGAGAAATGAAAAAGAAGTGGGCAAGCTGCTCGAGTAGAGGCAGGCTCACCTTTAATGAGGATCTTCTCCACCAACCCAAAAAAGTCAGAGACGAGGTAATTGTCCACGAACTTCTACACCTCAGATACCCCAACCACGGCAAGATGTTCAGTTTATTATTAAATACTTATCTGGGAAAAAACATTAGTCCAAATGATAGCGAAGAGATTAAAAACCGCTCAACGTCAGACAAAAAGTTACTGAAATAATTTATAATAAGTTATGCGCCAGTAAATTTCGGTTACAAATAATTTGCAGAGGGTATATACCTATCTCTGCAATAGGATTTTATTAGAAAAATTAATTCCTTGTCATTTTAATCGTCGGCGGTTAAAATAGAATTGTTTTTACTCATTAATAGAAAAGGATCAAAAATGTTCAAAAAGTTACTACTCGCGCTCATAATCACTGGAAATCTCATTTTTGCGCAGAACATTGTGATTAATGAAGTTATGGCGTCCAACCAGACAGCAATATTGGATGAAGATGACGATGCTTCAGATTACTTGGAATTGTATAATAAAGGTACAGACCCAATAAACCTCACTGGCTATTATCTCAGCGACAATATTGAAAAAATCCAAAAATGGCAGTTTGGGAATGCCGTTATCGAACCTGGAGAATATTTAATCGTTTTTGCTTCGGATAAAGACCGCCAAACAACTTACTGGCATACCAATTTCAAAATAAGCGCCTCAGGCGAAAGCATAATTTTGAGTGATACAAGTGGAACGATCATTGATCAAGTAGATTTGCCCGAATCAATGGTTGATATTTCATACGCCCGAATTACGGACGGTTCTCCAGATTGGGTGTTTCAACTTCCGACTCCCGGTTCGGCAAATACCGGTACTGAAACCTTAGGAACTTCTGATAAGGTTACCGTTTCTTACCCGGGTGGATTCTATTCAACAGCGATTTCGGTCGAACTTACAGCTGGCGATTGCCAGATTTTCTATACCTTAGATGGAAGCGACCCTGATTCCAACAAGACGGAATATTCGAGTCCGATTAATATTGACAGTACCACGGTTTTAAAAGCGATCAGCTACAAAGCCAATTATTCACCATCGCCGATATTATACCAGACTTATTTTATTAATGAAAGTACGAATTTGCCGGTTATCTCGCTTTCCACCGATCCCTATAACTTATTTGATTACAACTATGGAATTTACGCAAATGGTCCAGGCTATACGTCAGCCGACCCGCATTACGGGGCAAACTTTTGGATGGATTGGGAACGACCGGCGCATGTTGAATTTTACGATGATGATAAACAATTGGGCTTCTCGAAAAACTGTATCATTGCCATATATGGCGCCTGGAGTAGAGCACACCCTCAAAAATCTTTTTCGGTAAAATTTAAAGATGGTATCGAGCCGCTCGAATATAAACTATTTCCTGATTTAGACCTGACGACCTATAAAGCCTTTGTGCTCAGAAATTCAGGAAACGATTTTTATAATACTCATATGCGGGATGCGATGATGCAAACCCTGATCCAAGACCTCGATATTGACTATCTCGAATATCGTCCCGCAATAACCTTCATCAACGGTCAATACTGGGGCATATACAATATTCGCGAGAAAATCAATGAACATTATGTTGCTTACCATCATGGCGTAGATAAAGACAATATTGATATGCTTGAAAATAATATGGAAGTAATTCACGGCGATACCGAAAATTACCAACAGATTATAAATTATATCGATACTCATGATATGAGTACCGATGCGGCTTATAATTTCATTGACAGCACGATTGATCTGAACGAGTGCCTTTTATATTTTGCCGCCCAAGCCTATTATAATAATCGCGATTGGCCAGGCAATAATCAGAAATACTGGCGCGCCAGGTCGGGTTCTAAAACTAAATGGCGCTGGATTATTTACGATTTGGATTTCGGTTTTAATCTTTATGAATCGGACGGTCATAAGGAAGATCATATATCTTTTATGTTTACGGTTAATAATAGTAATTATGCTCAAGCCGAATGGGCAATAAAATTACAAAAGAAATTAATTGAGAATCCGACGATCCGGAACCGATTTATCAATCAAATCGCCGATTTGCTCAATACCAATTTTAAAAGCGAACGGGTTGTCAGTACCATCAATGAGATGGCAGATCATATTGCCAATGAACTTCCCAGACACCGACAACGATTTGGAATTGGTGGAGAAAATCGGGATAAGATGATAACTTTTGCTAAACAGAGACCGGCGTATCTACGCAATCATGTGCGGAACTATTTCAAGTGTGGTGTGGATGGGAATCTGACAATTGATATAACTGAAGGCGGCACCGTAAAACTCAACACCTTATCACTCCAAGCCGCAGATGCTCCCTTTACCGGAA
>Ga0208196_1003483_pt1 | contig 13211 bp, 9 predicted proteins | sample AD_JPNNA7_MetaG_FD_184443 | JGI IMG/M metagenome (GOLD analysis project Ga0208196, IMG submission 184443) | Active sludge microbial communities of municipal wastewater-treating anaerobic digesters from Japan - AD_JPNNA7_MetaG (SPAdes) (version 2) | ecosystem: Engineered > Bioreactor > Anaerobic >...
CATGCCGATCACCATGGTGAGAGACATGGTCACCCTCCTTTCCTTGAGCCTGCCTATGCGCTCAGAACCATTTGCACCTGCCTGGCTTGCCGATTCAGAAAAATGCGCTCCTCGAAACCGTTGCGGGTCGGGCACTGCTTTTTTTGCAGGATCCCGCACTTAATGAGACGCTCCAAATTTTCGGCAGAGATGCTGGATCGCTGCGTGGCGAAGTGCAGGGTGAGGCGACGGCTCCGCTGCTCGAGGACGTCCAGGTCTCGAATCCAGCCGGCCAGCTGCCCCAAAGGGAGGTACTGCTGGGCCAGGGCGTAGAGCTCCTGCGCCACGCTCATGGGCGAGGCGGCGACGTACACTGTTTTGCCGCGCCGTTGCAGCTCCTTCACCAGGCTTACAAAATAGTGATCGCCGGTGACCAGGACGATGACCTCGACCTCGGGGCGGCGCCACAGCAGAGCGCGCACGGCGTGGGCCATGGCTTGATCGGCCTGATCCTTCTGTTCCCCCGGCCGTTCGCCGCTATAGACGGCGTGCGACTGAAATCCGTAGCGCTCCAGCTCTTGTCGGATCAACGTCAGGCGCGGGTTGCGCCAATCGGCGAAGGCATGACATTCCACGATGTTGAGATGGGCGAGGCTCTGAAGCAAGGCGATCACGATCCCTTCTGTCTGGTTCTCCGCATCCACGAAGATGGCTGCTTTTGCCGGTTGCTGCAAGGTCCCCATCGCCGTCCTCCCTTCTGCTCTCTTGCCTTTCCATCTTCCCGCTTTTTCGCTTTCTCGTATGATAGCAGGATTGACCGACCGTTCCTTGACCGGGGGATAACAGCTTCTCGCGGGGAGGTGACAGGGGGACAGCGCGGCTCTGACACAAAAAGACCGGGGGAGCGTGATGGGTCTCCCCCGGTTGACTGCGAGCTGACAGGGTCAGGACGTGAAGCTGAGCATGTGGTGACGCAGCAGGTCGCCCATCAGTGCGAGGATGGGCGGGCCGAACGCTTCGTGCAATTCGCCGACAGTTTTCTGGCCATCGAGGGTTTCAAGGAGGGGACGCGCATCGGCGTGCAGGGGCAGCAACTGATTGCCCTGCAGCAGCACAAGTCCCCAGGCTTCGGGGCGGCTTTGGTAGTGCGCGGTTGGCCGCCAGGCGGGGTTGAGGCGCAGGGCGGGAGGGGCTGGCAGTTCAACCGGCGCTCCAGGGCGCGCCAGAGGGTCGGCCGGCAGCGTCAGCTCCAGCGCCAGGGCCTTGCATCCGCCGTGACAGACGGCAAAGGCGTGACAGTGATGGCACGCTGCCGGAATGCTGGCGCGGAAGCGTTCCATGGCGGGGGAATGCCACACTTCCTCTAACGGTTGGGTGAGCAGGTTGCCCGCCCGCAGGCTGGAAAGCGTGCAAGGCCGTAGATTCCCCCACGGGTCAATGGCGCCATAGGCGACGCCGGCGAGGCAGCCTTGCGAGCTGTTGGGAGCAAAGCATTGGGGGATGCAGTTACCGTATTTCACCGGTTTGCCCGCTTTCCGCAGCGCTTCGATGTGTGAAAGCGCCTGCGCCAGGGCTGTCTCATCGAGCGTGAGGCCGGGGAGGAATTCCCCCATGTAGCGGTTGAAGACGACGCTGCGAACCCGAAGCCGTTCCGCCAGCGAGACGATCTCGGACAGTTCGGCGAGGTTAGGGGCGGTCAGCACGGTGCTGAAAGCCACGGGGAGGCCTTGCGTGATGGCCAGCTCTACGTTGGCGAGCGTTTCGGCGAACGATCCCGGCGTGCCGGTGAAGCTCTCGTGCGTTCGAGCGGTCGCGCCATGCAGGGAGACCAATAGCCCGGTGAGGTGAGGGCACTCCCGCAGGGTCTGCACGAGGGTCGTCGGATCCGTCCAGCGGGCATTGGTGAAGAGGGTGAAATCGAGGGCGCGGGATTCGATAGCGGCGAGCAGCGTGGGGAAATCGGGGTGCAGCGTCGGCTCGCCGCCGGTGAGTTTGAGGCGCTGCGCGTGCGGGGCGAGCTGCTCCAGCACCCGCAGCCAGCCCTCCGCGCGCAACGGCGGGACGTCGGAGGGCATCAGCGTGGCGCGTTCGCGCGCGCTGAAGCCGTTGGAGCAGCCGGCGCAACGATTGTTGCAGGCGGGGGTCAGCTCCAGGGCATAGAAGACGGGAGCCGAGAGGATGCGGAGCATTATCCCGGCTCGCAGGCGCAGTTGTCGTCGAGACTTATCGCGGGATTTGAGGTATCGGAAACGGGAATCGGAATGTCGGGCGTGACGATAGTCGGGACAGCGGGCAAACGGGTTTCCAATTGGGGTTCAAATAATGGCAATTCCAGAGACTTTTCAGCCGCGTGCTTTGCTGTCAGCACCTCTCGTGTTGGGATCATATCGGGTACCTCCCGAAACCATGCTACAACTTCAACTGCATCACCAGCTGTTCTTGCTTTCCGAGGTGAGCGTAGTCATGATAACGTCGGCCTTGCTCATGAAAGCCAGCTTTCTCAAAGACGTGAAGGGCTCGATCGTTTGTGATGAGCACGTAGAGCACGATTTTATTATAGTACAATTTTGCTTCTTTGAGAAGCTGCGCTAACAATTCGCTGCCGACTTTGCGGCCCCGATAAGATTCATACACGCCAATTCCTAATTCGCCAACGCCAGGTTGATCCTCACAGGGCAAGATCTGAGCTTCTCCAATGATCACGCCGGCGTCTTCTGCCACATACAGCAAATGATCCGGCGCCTCTTCTGGATGATATAAGGCCGCTTCCCACTGCGGGGTCGGAACATAGTGCGGCGTCGAAAAATACTGCCCTTCAGCGCAAACCGCGTTGATGAGGGCTATAATCTGCCCGGCATCAACGCGGTTGGCGCGTCGCACAAGGGGCGAGAGAGAATTCATGTCGAGGAATCTTGCTCCAGGCCGACGGTGTTCTCGATCAGCGTCAACAAACGCTCGATCTCAACTTTGTGGTCCTTGGCAAACTGCTGCATGACGTGATACATGCGTCTGACCTGCGTCGCATTGAGCGTTTTGATGCGCCCTTGAATGGACTTCAAGGTGCGCTCCAGAAGTACCGAGTAGGGCGAATACTGCTGGAAATACGCGACTGCCGCAGCATATTCCTCGGCAGCTCGATCCAGAAGCTGCTCTTTTTCCTCTGCGTTGAGGGTTTTGTTGGGACGGTCAATGACCTGCCTGATGTTCCGCACTGCATGGCCCAGGCGCACTTTGCCCAACAATTGCCACCAGTCCTCCACGGGCCATTCCGGCGCGTGGACAAATCCCTCTGACGTCAGCCAATACTCCCTGGGAATGAGGTCCAGCACCCGCTTGACGTATTCCTCGCCCATTGCTTCATCTCCCATGTCACCGTACACCTGCGAGAGATCGTCGTAGGAATCGGCCAGCCGGCGCTCCAGATCTTTCTGGCCTTCTGCCACCTGGATGCTGGTCTTAAGGGATTCAATGGCGCGCGGGTATTTTTCCTCGGCCAGCCCCATTTCCGGATGGCACCTCAGCAACCATCCCCAGTCACAGGAGAGGCTGCCGAGCTCGTTGTGCGCCTCCCAAAGCCGAACGGGTTCTCGCACTTGCCCTGCGAAGATGTCCCTCGCCCGCTCCAGATGCTCCTGAGCGGTCCTGAAGAAGCCCTCCGCTTCCTCAGGAGAACAGAGCTCCTCCTTCCATTCCTCGCCGCGGACGCGATACGCCAGCCCCAGCGCCAGGTGCGCCAGGCCCTGCCCGCGGAGGTGCTGCAGGTCCTCAAAAATCTTCAGCGCTTCCTGGCAGCGACGCGCGCCCTGGTCCGGGCGATCGTCGTAGGTATACGCCAGGCCGAGGGTGTTCAGGGAGTGCGCCAGCGGCACGGGGGGGCCGCTCTTGCGCAGGTTGATGGCATCTCGCAACGTGGCCTCAGCCTCAACAGCCAGGCCCAACTGGACATAAATGAACCCCAGGTTGGTGAGGGTGGCGGCCATCTCGTCCTTGATATCGGCCTCGCGGAAATGCCAGATGGCGCGTTTGTATTCTGCCATCGCCCGTTTGTTCTGCCCCAGCGCCCAGTAGTAATATCCCAGGTTGTTGCGCGCGCGGCCGAGCAGACGGAAACGCCACCAAGTACGCGGATCATTTTCAACCTCGGGGCTCCAGTCCTCCAGCGCAGCCAGCGCCTCCTGCAATTTTCCCTCCACCAGCTCTTCCTCACCGACATACAGGGCGGCCTCGGCCCACACGACCGTCAGGGCGGCGGCATAGAGCGGATCTCCCTGAAGCATCTGGCTTTTCTCGATCCGTTGGGCGATCTCGATGGCGCGTTGATGTTCTCCCTGACCCAGATAACGGCGGCACCAGCGCACCGCCGCGTCGTGTTCCAACAGCTCCGCGGGGAGCCGGCGCGCCACCCAGGCGTCCTCGCGGCTATCGTGCAGGAAGTGCAGCAGGGCGTCGCGCAGGCGCATATCCAGGGCGCTATCCCCGGCGCGCACCGCTTCCTCCGCCCAGGGGAGATAGACGCGCCAGAAGCCCTCCCAGGGATCTACCTGCAGCGCGTAGTAGAGCGCGTCGGGCTTGAGGAGCGGGGCCGAAGACGGCTGGGCCGCGAGGCATTGCTCGTAGGTGTGATAGATCCGGCGATACGTCTCGACGTACTCCTGCCGTTCCCGCAGCAGATAGTGATCGAACAGCGTGTAGAGCTCGTCATGGATGAAGAGCTGTGCCGTACCGGCATGCCCTTTGACGAAAGTGAAACGGCGCAGGGCGTCCAATCGCGCCTGGCATTCTTCCAACGGCCACTCTGGTTCGAGCGTGTGCAAGAGCCCGGCGTCCAATCCCTTGCGGGCCAGCGCCAAGTAATGCAATGTGATGTAACTTTCTGCTGGGATGCTTCGTAGCTCCTCCATTAAATACTTGTCAATGTCCGCAACCGGCAAGTTCCCGGCGCTTGCCTCGTAATGGAGGGGAAAGAGGTCGGCGATGTCGCGTCCGTTCAACACCAGGTCAATGACCAGGCTCAGGCGAATGGGGTGCCCCTCGCTGTACTGCCAGGCCAATGCCCACACCTCTTCTGGAATGTCCAGCAGGCGGGGTTCCTGCTCCTGCAGCTCGGCCAGATAAGCGCCGCAGGCCGTCAGGGAAAGTCCTCCCAGCTCGAAATCCTGGAAGGAGCAGGCGTCTGAGCGTTCGGCAAGTGCCCGCAGCTCTTCCCGTAGCGGCGCGGGAGGGCGCCCGGCGAGGAGGACAACGGTGTTGGGCAGTTGGGGCAGTACCTGGAGCAGCCAATCGCGGATTTCCAGGTAGTGGGTCTCCAGCCCGCAGACTTTCTGCACTCGATCGCTCTCGCGTTGGATCAATTCGGTGGTGTCGAATCGCAGGGCCAGCCGCTGCTGCGAGGCGAGGTCCTGATAATCTTGAAGAAAGGCCCCTGTGAGCGCCTCCCGCTCCTCCGGCGAAATTCCAACCCCGGCGGCCCATCGTCTTTCGATGTCCGCGCTTTTTGCCCGGTACGCCGCAAAGTGCTGCGCTTGTGGGTCCAGACCGTCTGCCAGAAGCTGCTGCAATCCCGCGACGCTGTGGGCCTCGGCGTGGTACAGATCAATCACCGGACTGACGAGCACGGAGGGCGGCGCGAGTTTCGCCCCCTCTTCGATGAGGCGGGTCTTGCCTATCCCGCCGGGGCCGATGAAGTAGAGGATCGCGGTCTCACCTCCGGGACTCTCCAGGGCTTGCTTGATCGCCTGCAATTCGCGATCGCGTCCAACGGCATGAGGGGTTTGCGGGGCAAAGGGGAATGTTTCAGAAGTTGGCATTTCAAGATCTCCTGTCGCTTGTTGCATAGACATCTTGTGGAATTAGCCTTTTAACTTGTTCTTGTACCTCGTCCTGTAGCGTCGGCGGGAGCACGGCTGCCTCCCCCAAGAATTCCTGATCTCCCCTGAACAGCCGGAGAAAAGTATCGGCATTGTCGGTGTCAAGCTGCTCTTCAGTGAGATAGGTCTCCAGGAATTGCTGTACACGGCTCCGACGGTTATTCAGCGTCTCGCCGGTTGTTTCCCGCGCCAGATGATAGAGGGCCTCTAACAATAACGCCCCTCTATCCAACTGATTTCTCCCGGCTTGCTCTTCATAGAACTTTCGGAGAAACGTGTGGCGTTGCCGGAATTTCTCCGGATCGCTCATCTGGATACGCAGATCGAGGATGCGTCTGACCGGCAAACTGATGGTATAGCCGCGCAGCTCTGAACTCCAGAAAACCAGGTTGGTCTGTTCCAGTGCCCAGAAGAGACGCAGGTAATAGCCGTCGCTGAGTGTTCCAAATTCTTTATCTACAACCTGTCCTAATAAGGATCGTGCTGATTCGACATTGAACCTGCGCGGCGCGCTCAAGGTACGCAGGATGTCGCGCTCGCGTTCCAACGCCGTGTCCCTGAGGAGTTCCCTTTCGACCTGACCCAGGAGGGCGAGGTTTTTCTCTTCCGAGGGCTTCCCCTCTTCTCGCCAGGCCACGCTCCAAACCTGATTGGCGTAGGGATGCCCAAAGGTGTAGGGATAAATCTCCCTGGCCGTCTCTTCTGGGAGGGCATAGCGCGTCAGTTGTTCTTGCGTGGTTTGCAGGTCGAAGCCTTGCAATTCCCACACTTCCAACCGCTGACGGACGCTGAACTCCTTCCAACGCGGCAATTCCTTGCGGCTGGCGAGGATGAAGAGGACGCGATCCGTGCGCGCCAGGGGAGCGATGATCTCGCGTTCCAGCCAGAAGAAATCGTCGGGGTGCAGCTTTTCGACGCTGTCAAAAAGCAACACCATGATAAAACGCTGACCCCATTCTATCACATCTTGAAGAAAACTGTCAACTGAAATGGCAGCTTTACTTTCACTGCCATCCGGGGAAGGGGACTCTCCACGTTGTAAGTCATCCCTCAATGTTTGCAGTAGCGCTTCCACGGCGGCCGGATCTTCTGCTTTGAACGGCAGTTTTGTAAAATCCACCAGGGCAGTCAAAACCCCCCGCATGTGGAGTTTTGCTGAATCCCCAATTCTAACAAATGATTTTGTGTAAATATGTTGCAATAGCCAGCTCTTGCCTATCCCGGGTGCGCCCCAGAGATGGATCACTGGCCGGGTCATGGGGTAACCGGCCTGCCCTTCTTCGATTTTACGGCGGATGGCGCGCAATTCTTCCTCGCGCCCTACGAAGTAGTCCGGTGTGTAACTCATGCGTGGAGAAGAAGAAGGCGGAAGGGCTGAATAGATGCTTAAGCTTTCACCAGTGTTACATTGGGTGGTTGGGAGATCCAGAGCGTGGCTATTCATTGTTTTTCTCCTGTCAATTTTTGCCGGTGGCTGCTCAGCAGTTTATCAAGCACCACCTTTTATAAGACCCCCAAAGGCTATTTTACGTTCCTTTTCACTGAGGGAGGCCTTTGCTTCCTCATACGAGACCAATGGCTTGAGTCTGAGAGTAATTTTATCTCCCTCTTCCCGGCTTTTGGTCACTCCTCCCTCTGGGCCGCCAAACTGCAACACAGATATTTTGATTCCTGCGTTTCCCTCACGTCGTACTGCCAAATAGAGCTCGATCTCCACCTCTTCAACAAAGAAGAACTTTGACGAGGTCGGCGTTTCCTGGAGCAACTCATTTCGCAAGTAATCCAATATCTCGTGTAGACTAATTTCCTTTTCCATGCTTTCAACATCCTTTTTAGAGCTGAATTTCGAAAAACTCTTCCCGTGGTATCACCCTCACGTAAATACAATACTGGCAAATGCCACCAATCCTCTTTAGATTCCTTAGATTTAGCTGTCCCCAGCCACTTTCGCCCTTTAGCAACGGCGGAGATTAATGTGGAGGAATCTGAGGCGACCAATTCCTCATAAAAGCCTTGTACAAATTCTCGCATAACCGCTGCGGAAATCCCGCCTTGAATACCAATGACGCCTGTGAAGCCGACCAGCATTAAACGAGCGGCAAGGCCATTAAACGCGTTTTCTCCGCTTGTAGTAGTAGCAGAATAACATGCACTCAGAAATGCTACGGGGATGCCGCTATTGGCACAAAGGGTTGCAAAGTCCGTGGCAGAGACGTAATTAGTAACTGAGGGAGTATATTGGTCGCTGCGATCTTCGAAGAGCAAATAGCCTTCCGGTTCTTCTGTTAGAAGATTGGCTCCACATTCAGAACATTTGCCATTCGAACTCGATATTTTTTTGCAGGCACTACATAAGAACCCAAAGGTTCCATGGCCATCATAGTGCAAAATGTCGAAGGGATCAGATTCGGGATGTGTCACCATCTCTCTGAGACGCTCGTAAGTAGGGGGTAATACATCTACTGTTTCTAGTACTTTCTTTGGCTTCTGCCTATTCTTCACCGCGTCGAGGGCTTCTCTATCAGAGACAGGGACTGGTTGTCGGTCGGCGGGGCGAGGCGCCATATACAGGATACGCAAGGGGCGGTTGATTTTTCTGGGTTCATATGAGGTCTGTGTACCACTTAAATGCCGAATGATTTCGATTGCACCCATTTTAACCAAGAAATTATGGTCGTCGTGCAATAACTCCCACGGAATGGCTAAAAGCTCATTGCTTTGTGGCAGAACTATATGTACATAAATAGGAGCGGTGGAATCCAGGCTCTTGTGCCGTGCGTCATCAAGTTCTGTATAACGGCTGAGATCTTCCCCAAAAATAAGCCCTCTGAAAAGCTGTTTGCCATAATCACGGACCTCTTTGCCCTCAAGCAGAGGAACCTTCTCTACTTCTTCCGGAGGCGCTGGAAAGGTAGCTGCTGGCCTATTGTTAACCCTTGTACCGTCAGCATTGTAAGTCAACCGCACAGTAAGGTGAAATTCTGAAGGCGTACTTGGGGAAAGGGATGAGGAAATATCTGCTGCTTTCCTAAAAGGGTGCGCTTTATCGAGGTTTTGGATTGCTTCCCACGCCTTTTTTTCGATAAGTATTGCTTTCCGGGTGTAATAGCTGCTTGCAAAGTGAATATTGAGCAGATTTTGGCCAAGCTCAAACATGCGTCGAGGTGTCTGTGCTATCGAGGTTAATTCAGCATTGAAATCTACATTTGATAGATCTTCTTGGAAAAAGCGCCTCAAATCTGGGGTGCTTCTACTGGCCCAGCTAAGACGTAACTTCAGTAATTCATTGAGCAAACCGGCGGACCAATCCAACGTCTCTGGTCTATATTGTTGGGCCAAGCCTCTAATCTTAGCCGGCAAGGCCACACGGAAGACTATGTTTGGTAATTCGTTTCTCCATTTCGCAATATTTGTGAGCACTTCTTTTAATGCCCTGAGTCTCGAACCCTCACACCATGCATCATCTATGTCCAGGCCGAAATAGAAAGTGCCTGTAGCGGGGGAAGTAATAGTTTCTCCTTTAATTGCTTCTATCAGAACGCGCATTTCGTGAGGGCTGTGACAAATAACGCCGGAAATGTCAGGTTGCATCATAAGCCACCGCAACCAGGCACTTTTGCCACATCCAACGTCTCCAACGATTACAACAAGCGGATAGGGTTTGACAAACCGCGACATATCAGGGAAAAGTTGGACGAAGCATTCCTTCAATGCCGGGTCTGCCTCGCCGCGTGGAAAATCGAAGGGATTGCGTACCCGCCCCAGAGTTTCGTCATAGACAAAGCCCAGGTCCAGTAACCACTGCTCCATCGCGCTTCGCTGTGTGTCCATCGCTTCAGGCTCCATGATGAGGGAAAACAATGGCGAGCCGGCGGTCGCGCCCGCTGAGGCCTCGAGACCGCCGGTTGGGATCACTCCCATCACAAATATTATACCCAGGATCAACGCCACATGCAAGCCCGGTTCTGTCGCGCGGCCCCTGGGATTTGAGCCTGTCCCCCTCGAAATCATGTCTTTCCTGCAAACAGCGCGCGGCGTTAGAAACGCATGGCGCGCGCCGCGGCGATATAGGTGACTCCATAATACCAAAAAGCGCCGCCGGATGCTTGACCGGCAGCGCTTGAAACTTGACACGAAGTTGACGAAACTCTGACAATCCGTGACCGCGTCACGGCGCTTGCGGCTCCTCGAGGTATTCCAGCCGAAACCCCTGGTTGTGCTCGGTGAGCAGGTAGATGGGAGCGCCCGGCAGCGGCTCGATTTTCTCGCGGATGCGCCGCACTAACCGACTGACGGCCTGATCGGTGACGCCTTCCGTCGTATCCCAGACTTTGAGGATCAACGCTTCTTTCTCGCACCAGCCGCGGCTCTGGTGCAGCGCCAGCAGGAATTTGTGCTCCAGCGGCGTCAACTCGATCAGCCGCGCGCCGATCCGCGCTCGCGGCAGGAGCGGGTCAATGCGCAATGTCGGCGGCGGGAACTCGTGTTGGAAGCAGGTAAGTGCTCCTTCCCAGGCCTCTGGGGCTAACAGAAGTGTGTCTCCTTGCATCGTGCGGGCGTGCTCGAACAGGAGCAGCTCTCCCAGGTGGAGCAACTGTCGCGGCGAGCCGTTGGCCCATTGGATCAGGTCGCGATCTATCGTCTCACTCAAGGGCGAGAGCGCCAGCTGGCCCAGGGACTTGATGTGCCCCTCGCTGAAGGTGGTCAGGCGCTTTTCCAACAATTGGGACAGCAGGGCCTCATCCCATTCCACCCAGTATCGCCGTAGCCGGTCTAGCCGCACTCTTGGGGTGTGCTGCAGCAGCGTTTCGGCCGTCAGCGGCAGGAAAAACTTGAAGGCCGCCCCCGGCAGTTCCATCAAGGGGAGGTGTGCCAGCAGGGGCAGGATGAGGTCAATGACGGCCTGTGGGGCATCCGCCGTTTCGGGCTGCTCATCAAGGCGATCCACGAGGACGTAGACGCTGTCGAGGCCCATCCCCTGGACGAGGTGGACAAACGCGGTGAAATCCTCCAGCGGCTGCTGCGCCGGCGATCCCGGGGTAGTTGCGGGGGACGTGTATCTCTGCCGCAGGGAGCTCAGAGTTTGAAGCTGCTCCGCGGTGACGTGATGGAGTATTTCCGGATAGCGCGCCGTCGTGTCTGCAATCGCCTGTAAACCCCGGCGCAAAATGGCGCTGAGATGGCAGTGAAGCCGCTCGCGCAGCGTCAGACTTGGGTTTTCAAACAGGGGGTCGAAAGTGAGATAGGGGACGGCCAGCGCATTCACCAGGGCGCCCTGGGGATAGCATTGCTGTTCGAGCATGACGCGATAGGCGGTCTTGCCGCCCCCTCGGGGCGCCAACACCAGCGTGGTTTGGGGCTTTTGGGGGTCGCCCAGGATGGAGAAGTAATGGCCGGTATCCACGAAGCATTCCGGCAAGAAGGTGCGCTCGTCCTCGGCATTGGCCGTGGCAAAGGGGTTGCCTTTCACAAAGCCAACGGCCTTGAGCCACTGCTCCAGCTTCTGACTGAGCGCTTCGCCTGCTGTCATGGGACCTGGCCCTACCGGTGAAGGAATGGCCGCAGAATGCTTTGTTTCATCTTAACACACCTTTACAGAAAGGCCAAACCTGTGCTGCCGCGAGGCCGGGCAGCAAGCGGGCGACCCGGCTACCGCGGCAGCAGCTCCTCCAGCCGCGCGAGTTCCTCCGGCTTGCGGCGACAGTAGTCGAGCAGGAGGTTGATCATCTCATCTCGCCTCATGCCCGCCCCGAATTTTTCGTAGACGGCGGAGAAGTGGACCAGACACAGCGTTTCGATCTCGACGGCGTCGAGGCGCTGCAGGCGAGTGTGGAGGGCGGCGAGATTGAGGGGCGGCGGGGGGATGTCCGCAGTGGGGGGCAATCCCTCGTGCGCCTCCAGTTCCGCTACCTCACGGCGCTTTTCCTCCAGCTCAAGTTGGAGGTGCGCGGGGACGGAGAGAGTCGTGTACCCGGCAACCTGCGCCTCGAGGCTCGCCAGGGCGCGACGAGCCCTGCGCAGGGCGGGGGAGGGTTCTGCCGTCGTCACACCTTTACCGCCCAGGATCAGGGCGATGGGGAAATTGCCGCGCATCTGGGAATCTGGCGTCTGCTCCTGCCCCCAATCCCCCCGCGCGCTTTCGGGCACTTTGCGGGTGACATAGCTGATCACGTCTGAGACGAGCACTTCGCGCGCGCCTTCCTGCGGTTGGGCATGTCCGGTGAGCGCTTCAATGAGATGATAGGTGAAGATGCTCATGCGGCGGTCCTTGCGGATGAAGGAACGTTGTTCTCCGGTGGAGGCGGAAAGCACCGCGCGCCCGCGTCCCTGCGCCAGCGCCTCCAGGCCCTTGGCGCCCGGCGTGAGGCGGACGGATTCATTTCCCATCAGCAGAGCGGGCGGCGTCACCGCGCTGACGTAGCCCCCCGGCAAGGGCTCTACTTCCTTCACGTCCATCCCGCCCGCGTGGCAGCAATCGAGGATCACGAGCAAGCGTTGCGGTTGTATCGTGTTGATCTCCGCGGCGAACTCTGTGGCGCGGAGCGCGCTGCTCTGGACATCGGTGGTGGTGTCGTAGGGGATGAGATAGAACTCCGCCGGCGTCCTGGAATTATCCCGCCAACCGTGCCCCGTGTAGTAGATCACCGCGGTGGCATCGGGGTCCCTTTGCAGGCGCTGGCGGATCCAGCGCAGCTCGTTGAAGATCCTCTCACGGGTGGCCGCCTTCCCGGTGAGGGTGTGCACGTTCGCGGCGGGATAAGCGCAGCGCTCGGGGTGTCTCAGCACCTCACCTAGCGCGGTGACGTCTTTTTCGACGTCGGGCAGCGCCCATGCGGGGACGCTGTGAGCATTCACGCCGATGAGCAAGGCATAACCGTGGTCAAAGATTGCCATGGAGCGCGCCTCCTTGAGCGTAGCCGTGTTGTCACATCACTCTCAGTATACGCTCATTTGGATGGGAAGGCAACTTTTCGCATCGGTCGGGCATATTTGCAGCCAGCCGGAACGCCCCTGGCCGAAATAACGTGGGCACGTGGACACCGGGGCGCGTGTCCACGCGCCCCGTGGACGTGTTCAGCCGTGAGCTGTCTCTCCCCGGCGCGATGGGAAAGATTCCGGCCTTTTTCTCCTTGATTTAAGCTTTGACCTGTGTTATAATGTGGCTCGCACAAGGGCATAGGTTTTACGCCGAAAAGTGGGGTCCACCCCACTTTTCTTTATAGATTGCAGGGGAATGCCGTAGATGGAGGGAGTGGCCGTTTCATGAAAAGCGAGTTTGCTCTGGCTTTCAATCAGATTTGCGCCGAGTACAACCTGCCACGGGACACCGTCCTGGAGGCGGTGAAGGCGGCTTTGGTCACCGCT
>Ga0208196_1003491_pt1 | contig 13192 bp, 7 predicted proteins | sample AD_JPNNA7_MetaG_FD_184443 | JGI IMG/M metagenome (GOLD analysis project Ga0208196, IMG submission 184443) | Active sludge microbial communities of municipal wastewater-treating anaerobic digesters from Japan - AD_JPNNA7_MetaG (SPAdes) (version 2) | ecosystem: Engineered > Bioreactor > Anaerobic >...
AGGAAGTGGACGAGGTCGGCCGGCGCACCGTCCTCGACCAGGACGATACGGACGACGTGGCCGTCCTCGACTTCAGCCCGGGCTCGGACACCGAGGCGGGCGCCGCGGCGATCCGTCGCAAGCTCCTCGAGTTTGCGCGCCGGGCCGAGGCCATCCCGCCCGAAATCGACAACAAGCTCCAGGGGGCCATCAGCGAGGTCAAGGGGCTCCTCAAGGACAACTTCCGCCCCATCGTCTTTTGCCGTTTCGTCGATACGGCCGATTACGTCGCCCGTCACCTGCGGGAGGCGCTGAAGGGAAAGGTCCGGGTGGAGTCGGTCACCGGGCTTCTCCCGCCCGCCGAACGCGAGGCCCGCATCGAGAGTCTCGTCTCCAATGAGGGCCTCTACGTCCTTGTCTGCACCGACTGCCTGGCCGAGGGCGTCAACCTCCAGGAGCACTTCAACGCCGTTTTGCACTACGACCTTGCCTGGAACCCCACCCGCCACGAGCAGCGCGAGGGCCGCGTCGACCGCTTCGGCCAGAAGAGCCCCGAGGTGCGGGTCGTGACCTACTACGGCACCGACAACCCCATCGACGGCGTGATCCTCGACGTGCTCATCCGCAAGCACAAGCGCATCAAGAGCGACCTCGGCGTGACCGTGGCGGTCCCGGGCTCGAGCGAGCAGATCGCCGAGGCCCTCTTCGAGGGCGCCCTCTTCCGCGAGAAAACGGGGGCCGGCCCGGAGCAGCTGCGCCTGGACTTCATGGACGAGATGCAGGCGAAGAAAAAGACGTTCCATGGCGAGTGGGACAACGCCCGCGACCGGGAGAAGGCGAGCCGCTCGCGCTACGCCCAGCACACGCTAAGCCCCGAGACGGTCGCCGCGGAGCTGAAGAATGTCCGCGAGGCCATCGGCAGAAGTGAAGATGTCTTCCGCTTCTTCCGGGAGGCCCTGCAGATCGTGGGGATGCCTTTTGAACAGAAAAAGGACGGGTCCGTCCGCGTGCATATCGGCAACGAGACCCCTCGCGCCCTGAGGCAGGCCATCGGCCGCGACGAGCCCTTTGCCGGCCGCTTCGAGCTCCCCCTGGGCGAAAAGGAAATCTACCTGGCCCGCACGAGCCCCGAGATAGAGGGGCTGGCGAGCTGGGTCCTCGACCAGGCCCTGGATCCCGCGGCCCGCGACGGGAAGCCCGTCGCCGCACGCCTGGGGGTGATCTCCACCTCCGGCGTCACGGCCCGCACGACCCTCGTCGTGGCCCGCTTCCGTTACCACCTCGAAAAGGCCGGTGATGCCGAGGCGATCCTCTGCGAGGAAGTCGTCCCGCTTGCCTTCCGGGGCGCCGCCGAGGCGCCGTTGTGGCTCCCGCCCGGAGAGGCCGAGCAGCTCCTTGATGCCCGGCCGGAGAGAAACCTCGTGCCGACGGCCATCGACCAGCAGGTGAGGCTCCTTTGCGAGGTCCTGCCCCTTCTCCGGCAGTCCCTCGAGGCCGTTGCGCAGGAGCGGGCCGCCGCCCAGCTTACCGCGCACGAACGGGTCCGCGAGTCGCTCAAGGCCAAGGGGCGTGTGTCCGTCAAACCCGTGCTCCCGGTGGACATCTTGGGGGCCTATGTTCTTCTTCCGAGGTTGAGCTGACCATGGCGCGCCGCAACCGGGACTTCCAGGCCATCCGATCCGAGGGCGGGCTCCTGCCGCCCGATCTTCTGAGACGCATCCTCGACCCGAAGGAGAAGCTCCCCGGGACACTCCCCGAGGACTACGGACTCCCAAGGGGCGAGCGCTTGAACGAGCTCATCACCCAGTCCTGGAACCGCCTGCGCAAGCACTGGAACGACTTCCGACAGGCCCGGGCGAACCTCCCCGAAACCGACCCCGGGACGGGCCTCACGAACGAACGATGGTCCCTCCCCCTGCTTCGGGAGCTCGGCTTCGGTCCCCTCCCGTCGGGGCCCGGCCGCGTGATCAACGGCCGCAGCTACGCCATCAGCCGCTTCTCCGGCCAGACGCCCGTGCATCTCGTGGGCTGCAACCTCTCGCTCGACCGCCGCGCGGCCGGCGTACGGGGCGCCGCGGCCGCAAACCCCCACGGCCTCGTCCAGGAGTTTCTCAACCGCGACAGCCAGGGCCTCTGGGGCATCATCTCGAACGGCCTTCGGCTGCGGATCCTGCGCGACAGCCAGGCCCTCTCGCGCCAGTCCTTCCTCGAGTTCGACCTCGAGTCCCTCTTCGAGGGCGAGAACTACTCTGACTTCGTCCTGCTGTGGCTCGTTGCCCACGCCTCGCGTTTCGAAGCCCGCGAGGCCGACCGACCCGAGTCCTGCTGGCTGGAGCAGTGGACGAAGATCGCCCAGGAAGAGGGTACCCGCGCCCTGGGCGAGCTGCGCGTCGGCGTCGAGAAGGCCCTGCAGATCCTGGGCGAGGGCTTCACGAGCCACCCCCGCAACGCGGCCCTTCGTGACGCCCTGCGCACGGGGAGACTCTCGCCCTCCGGGCTTCACGGCCAGCTTCTTCGGGTCGTCTACCGCCTGATCTTTCTCTTTGTGGCCGAGGACCGTGTCCTTCCCGACGACGGCCTGCCGCTGCTTCACCCCCGGGACCACTCTGAGGCGGCCCGCATGGCCCGCGAGCGTTATGCCGCGCACTACGGAACGGCCCGGCTCCGCGAGCTTGCCGGCCGGATCAAGGGAAGCCGCCATGGTGATCTCTGGCGGCAGTTTCAGATTGTCGCGGCCGCCCTCTCGGGCGAGCCCGTCTTCGAGGCGGCCCGAACGATGCTCGCGCTTCCCGCCCTCGGGAGCATGCTCTGGGACCCGGAAGCGACAGAGGACATCAACGAAGCCGAGCTCGCGAACCACGATTTTCTCGAGACCCTCCGTCATCTCGCCTTCACCCGCCAGGGGAAGGTGCTCCGGCCCGTGGACTACAAAAACCTCGGCGCCGAGGAGCTGGGCGGTGTCTACGAGAGCCTCCTTGCCCTGAGTCCCCAGGTGAGCGCCGACGGCGCCCGTTTCACCTTCGCCGAGTTCGCGGGGAGCGAGCGCAAGATGTCGGGCTCCTACTACACGCCCGACTCGCTCGTGCAGTGTCTTCTCGATAGCGCCCTCGACCCTGTCGTCGAGGAGGCCATAAAGGGCAAGACGGGCGCCGAGGCCGAGAAGGCCATCCTTGCGCTGAAGGTCTGCGACCCGGCCGTCGGCTCGGGTCACTTCCTCGTGGGTGCGGCCCACCGGCTCGCCCGCCACCTCGCCCGCGTGCGCGCCTATGCACAGGGCGAAAGCGAGCCCTCGCCCCTCGCGCACCGCCAGGCCCTCCGCGACGTCATCGGCCGCTGCCTCTACGGTGTGGACGTAAACCCCATGGCGGCCGAGCTCTGCCGCGTGAGTCTCTGGCTCGAAGCCCTCGAGCCGGGGAAGCCCCTCTCCTTTCTCGATCACCACATCCGCGTGGGCAACAGCCTCCCGGGAACCACACCCGAGCTCATTGCCGGGGGACTCCCCGACGATGCCTTCAATCCCATCGAGGGCGACGAAAGGAGGATCTGCAGCGCCCTCAAGAGGCGAAACAAGCAGGAACGGCAGGGCCAGACCGACATGCTCCACCAGATGGTCGCCGAGGAGAGAGAAAAATTCAATTCCCTCAAGTCGATAATCCGTTCTATCGAGGAAACGCCCGACGGCAACCTCGAGGACATCAGGCGCAAGGCCGAGCAGTTCAGCCGCCTTGTCGTCTCGAAGGAATACCTCCACGCCCAGCTCGTGGCCGATGCCTGGTGCGCGGCCTTCGTCTGGAAGAAGGCCGCAGGCGCCCCCGAGCCGATCACCACGGACACCCTCCGGAGGCTCGAGAAGGACCCAAAGGCCCTGACCGCGGAACAGGCAAAAGAGGTCGAGCGCCTCGCCTCCCGCTACCGCTTCTTTCAATGGCATCTCGCCTTCCCGGAGGTCTTCGCCGACGGCGGCTTTGATTGCGTCCTGGGCAATCCGCCCTGGGAGCGGGTGAAGCTCCAGGAGAAGGAGTGGTTCGCCGAGCGCAGCCCTGCGATCGCCAACGCACCCAACGCAGCCGCCCGCAAACGAATGATCGAGGATCTCAAGAAAAACGAGCCCGAGCTCTACCGGCAGTTTCTCGAGGATGCGCGCCGGGCGGAAGGAGAGAGCCACTTCCTGCGTCACAGCGGCCGCTATCCCCTCTGCGGCCGCGGCGACATCAACCTCTACGCCGTCTTCGCCGAGGCCATGCGCAGCTTCGTCAATGACCGGGGCCGCATGGGGGCCGTCCTTCCCACCGGCATCGCCACCGACGACACGACCAAGTTCTTCTTCCAGGACGTGGTGGGGAAGAAGTCCCTTGTGAGTCTGTATGATTTCGAGAACCGGCAGGGGCTATTCCCGGACGTGGACAGCCGCATGAAGTTCTGTCTCTTCACCGCCGGTCGCGGCCTGCGGCCGACCGCGCAGGGCGCCGAGTTCGCCTTCTTCCTTCACTCCGTGGAGGACCTCGAGGACTCCGAGCGCCGCTTCACCTTGTCGCCCGAGGAGATCGAGCTTCTGAACCCCAACACCCGCACCTGCCCCATCTTCCGCTCCCGCAAGGACGCCGAGCTGACGAAAGCCATCTACCGCCGCGTCCCGGTCTTAATCCGCGAGGCCCGCGACGGCAGGCCCGAGGAGAACCCGTGGGGGATCAAGTTCAGCACGATGTTCCATATGTCCAACGACTCCCACCTCTTCCGCACCCGGGAGCAGCTCGAGGCCGACGGGTGGGTGCTGGAGGGGAATATTTTCCGCAAGGACGGCGAGGAGTACCTGCCTCTGTATGAGGCGAAGATGATTCACCATTTCGACCACAGGTGGGCCACCTACGACGGCCTCGACACCCGGGAACTTACGCTGGTAGAGAAACAGGACCCGGGATTCTCTGTCCTGCCGCGCTACTGGGTCCGCAAAGAGAAAGTCGAGTCCGCCCTGTCAAACACCGGCTGGACCCGCCGCTGGCTCCTCGGCTGGCGTGACATCACCAACACCACGAACGAGCGGACGGTAATATTCTCCGTGATGCCGCCTAATGGTGTTGGGCATACTTGTCCAATTATGATCTCTAATCGGGAACCGAGACAAATCGCACTTTTATCAACAGGTATTTCCATTTTTGCTCACGACTTTGTAGCAAGACAGAAGGTCGGAGGTACCCATTTAACCTACGGATACCTTAATCAGCTTCCTTTCCTTCTGTCCTCCACTTACGAAACACCCTGCCTTTGGGATGGCTCAGATGCTATCCGCCATTTTCTGCTCCCACGTATCCTCGAACTCACTTACACCGCCTGGGACCTCGAGTCCTTCGCCAAGGACTGCGGCTGGGACGGCCCGCCCTTCCGCTGGGACGAGGAGCGCCGGTTCCTCATCCGCTGCGAGCTCGACGCCGCCTTCTTCCACCTCTACCTGCCGGCCACGCCCGACGGCCAGTGGAAACCCGCCCGCATCGCCGGCGGCGCCGTGCGCGACGAGACGCCGGAGGAGCTTGCCGGGCTGAAGAAGCATTTCCCGGCCCCCCGCGACGCCGTGGCCTACATCATGGACACCTTCCCCATCGTCCGCCGCAAGGACGAGGAGAAATACGGCGAGTACCGCACCAAGCGCGTCATCCTCGAAATCTACGACGAAATGGCCGAAGCCGTCCGGACGGGCAGGCCCTACCAGACCCGCCTCAACCCGCCCCCGGCCGACCCCCGTTGTTGCCATCCACCACGTGAAATAAAGGAGACATAATAGTGAAGAATAAAAGGGTGAAAATAAATAAAAAAAAACAAAACAAAATCAGCACAAAAAGCCGTCGTATATCTTCCGTTTTAAATGACATGCTGGCCGGGAAATACGCGATACCTCGATTGCAGAGAGAGTTTGTATGGGACGGACCAAGAGCTGCAAAACTCATGGATAGTATTTATAAGGAGATGCCCATCGGAACATCTCTGATATGGGACACTACCAAATCTAAAAAGCTTTATCTCAGGCAGCAGTACAATGTTTTGCCGCATTTCAATGACAAGAACAAGCGCGTCTGGTTTTTGATTGATGGACAACAGAGAATGTCCGTACTTCACGGTATTCATCAAGGAGGAACAATAAAAAATTCAAAAGGCAAGGAGATAAATTTCAGGAACATCGTCTTTTCTCTAGAAAAAAAGAAAAAATCTCCTGATGGGAAGGGAATAGAGCAAAGAATATTTTACCGCAAACCACAACATGGCCGATTTGTTTCTCTAAGCGAGATTCTTTCTCCGCAATTCAATCATCACTTCAATGGATTAAAAAAAAGTGATCGTATTGCCTTGAATGAATGCCGGAGACGCATTTTGAATTATAAGTTGGTGGTTATAAACACGCGCATGTCCAATATCAACGAAGTTAAGGAATGTTTCCTAAGAATTAATACGCTTGGGATGAAAGTATCGTCGGCAGACGCAATATTTACGAATGCCCAAGTGCTTGATTTAAGAGATTTTGCACATGAGGTCAGAGATTGTATCGGCACCTTCAAGAACATAGACGAAATGCCTATCCTTTGGGCTATGACCGCAATACACGGGCAATGTTATCCGGGCAAAAATAAAATACAAGCGTTTGTCAATAAGATTGAAAAAGAAGCTCAAAAAAATAAACTTTTAAAACAAAAACTGTCCAAAGAATGGCGATTATTGAAGGAGTGTTTCAAAAAGTCCGCAGTTTACCTGGGAAATGAGTTCCGTGTTTTGAGTGCCAATTATCTGTATTCACCATATATACTGTCCATGCTTGCATTGTTTCATTACTTCAATAACAAAAAAAGTCCAAATCAAAAACAAAAGAAACAGATACGTAGATGGTTCTGGGTAACGACCACAGCAAGGTGTTATTCAGGACAGGCATTCTACAAGTCTATCCAATATGATTCAGGCTTCTTTAAACGATTGGCAAAAAATGATAACGCACACTTTCCGTTGGATGCGGATGCCGATTTTCGCGAAATCCGAAACACACAGTATGATAAAACAAAATCTGGAATGGGTTCCTCATTTTATTGTCTTCTCTTCAAGAAGAAACCGGTTAGCCTTCTTGATGACGCACTGAATGAAATATCACTGGAAAGATACCTTACCCCTGTAAATAAGGATCGCCATCATATATTTCCCCGATCATTACTCCAAGCCATTGGGATTAAACAGTCGGAATACAACAGCATCTGTAACATCTGTCTTCTTACCGCTGATGAAAACAAGATAATCGGTAATAAGCGTCCATCAAAGTATTTGAAAGCCGCAAAAAAAGACAAAAATCTTTTTTCTAAAAAGATGTCGCATCATCTGATTCCATGTTTTGACAATGATCGTGGTTTATGGGCAAAAAATATCAAGAAGGGTTTCCGTCAATTCATTAAAGAGAGACAAATCTTTATTAAGCAAAGCCTTGAAAAAGAGGCGGGCATTAAACTTTTCAGGGTTGATTAATGGAAGTAGTGAAATTTAACGGTAATTTGTAAATCGTGACAATAAATTGAGCATGAGTAAAATGCAGTAGATACATTTGTTTTTGTAATCGCGGCGGCTGATGCCCAGACTGGCACCGCATAGCAAAGGGAAAGATGTAATTGTTATGATGGTCATGGGAAAAATTAATATATAGTATTTTACAATAGCGCATAGAAAGCAAAGGAGGCCTCATTTGAAATCTGATGATATTACCGTCCAGCAACTATTTCAGGATAGAAGACAGTATATGGTGCCTTTTTATCAACGCGCTTATGTCTGGACTCGAACAAGGCAATGGGAACAGCTATGGGAAGATATCCGTGCTAAAGCTGATGCGAGATTATTGGAAAATAAAAACATACCGCATTTCCTTGGTGCAGTTGTTTTAGATCCACAACCACGTGCGGGGTTAAAAGGTGTTGATACATTACATATCATTGATGGGCAACAACGCCTTGTCACATTACAGTTTATCTTAAAATCAATTCTATTATTACTGAAAGCAAACAATATTACATCAATAACGGAAATTGTCGCTGGCGCCTTAAAAAATAGTAACCCTGATACCATGCTGGATCCGGCTGTAGAAGTTTTTAAGGTATGGCCAACGTTTCGCGATCAGCAAGACTATAAGTTTGTTCTTGAAACAGATGACAGGAACAAACTTAAAGATATTTTCCCAAAAAGTTTTACGCAGAGAGGTGATTTGCGTAGAATCGGCGTCATACATCCACCTGCCCTTGAAGCGCTATGGTATTTTACTGATTGTTTTGAAAAATGGATAGCACAAGGTAGCGATGGAGAAATATCTCTGCGTTATGAAATATTGGCAACGGCAATTTTACAAGATTTTAAAATAGTATCTATTGTTCTAGGCGAAGATGATGATGCGCAGGTAATCTTTGAAACCCTAAATGGTCGTGGTGCACGACTTTATGCAACTGATTTAATACGAAACTTTATCTTTATGAGAGCGGATAAAGAGAGAAGCAACTCTGAAGATCTTTATAATTCTATGTGGGCCCAATTCGAGAGTGCCGATTGGAACAAGATACAAAAACGAGGACGAATGAATAAGCCAAAGCTAGAATGGTTCATACATTCAACCTTGCAGGCAGAGTTACGTGAAGAAATTGACCTAGGTCGTCTTTATTTTGAATATCGCCGTTACGTTTTCAATGACCATGAAGCAAAAACTGCAAGTGATCAATTGTCCATGCTTACCAACTATGCAAAATATTATCAGGCATTAGTTGAGGGGATTGGTGAAGACCCTATATCAATATTTGGCCAGCGTATAGCTGCATTTGATATTACCACATTGCATCCGTTAGCACTGCTGATAGCTGTGTCCTCAATAACATCTGAGGCAAAAAAGGTAATGCTAGATTATCTGGTGTCTTATGTAGTGCGCCGTGCTATTTGCGGCTTATCTGCAAAAAATTACAATAACGTATTTATCTCCGTTATGCGGAACTTACCTGAAACAGGCATTTCACCAGAATCGCTAATGAAAATATTAGGCGATTTAAAAGGTGAAGCATCACGTTGGCCCAGGAATCCTGAATTTAGAAATGTTTGTATTAATGGATCAATCTATCCGGACCGATTAGAAGCAGGAAAGATGCGGGAGATACTTGCGGAAATTGAATTAGAATTGCGACAGTCAACAAGAGTCGAAGACTCTTTCCCTCAGAATCTAAGGCATCTTGATATTGATCACATCCTTCCGAAATCTTGGTATGAACACTGGCCATTATTTGACGATAGCAAGACCAGCTGGAGTGAAAGTTACAGAACAAACGCCAAATTACTTGCTGGTGACCAATTAAGTGATAGAGAAACGGCCATATTAGCGCGAGAAAAAAGCATCGAAACATTAGGAAATCTAACGTTACTCAATCTTAGTGTAAATCGAGAAGCGCAAAATAAATCATTTCAAGTAAAGCGGGATTTATTGCTTGCAAATACCAATCTAAGACTTAACATTCCACTGCTTGGTTTAAATGAATGGAATGAAGAAACTATTAAAACACGTGGCGAGCAGTTAGCCGACGTAGCTCTTAAAGTTTGGCCTGGGCTAGATGCGGAAGAAATAAATTAGTCTTGAGGCTTGAGGTATAGATAAAATTATTATTTTCACATTCGGTCTGCTCGAACCGACAGGTTATAATAAGTAGTATAAACATATGCGGCCAAAGAAAATCGTCTAATTCATGATGAATATTGTGATGATATTACTCTTTAGCATCGGTACGTTGCACCTGCCCTGTATGGCATAAATTGTTAAGTTAATGTTATATTTCATAATATTTATAAAAAAGTGCATGAAAACTTTACGATGACAATAACCACCCGACAAATTTTTACAATAGGCCATTCTACACACAGATTTGAAACCTTTATAGAGCTTTTGCAAAAGCATAGCATAACAGCAGTGGCTGATGTGCGGTCACATCCATACAGTAGCAGATTGCCGCAATTCAATCGTGAACCATTGATAAAAGGTCTCCATTTATTTGGTATTCAATATGTTTTTTTAGGAGAAGAGTTAGGCGCACGACGAGTTGAACCTGAATGTTACGATGGCACACGAGTTATTTATCAACGGATTGCTACATTACCGAAATTTCAGGAAGGTTTGCAAAGATTACGAAGAGGAGCAGAAGAATTTCGCATAGCTATGATGTGTGCAGAAAAAGAACCTCTGGATTGCCACAGGACGATTCTAATTTGTCGGGCGTTGCGAAAAGAATTCAAAATTCTCCATATCCTCTTCGATGGTTCGATAGAAGAACATTCGCAAACCGAACAAAGGCTTGTTCAAAAGATGAAAGTTGAACGCACTCTTTTTGATGCGGATATTAGCGATGATCAACTAATTCAAAAAGCATATGATAAAAAAGCAGAACAAATAGCCTATCATAATGATGATGAAGGAGTAATATAATGTGTGATTCGGCAATAAATAAGAAAGACAAAACAATAAAGCTGTTCACGATTGGTTTTGCTAAAAAATCTGCAGAAGAATTCTTCGAGAAATTACATCGCGCAGGCATAAAATGTCTTATAGATATAAGACTTAATAATGTCTCACAACTTGCCGGTTTCACGAAAAAAAACGATCTTGAATATTTTCTGCGTGCTATAGCGAATATAAAATACAAACATGAAGTGTCATTAGCTCCAACCAAAGACATCCTTGACGCTTATAAGAAGAAAAAAATTGATTGGAATGAATATGAACGTCGGTTTTTCGAACTTTTAGAAGTTCGCACACCTGAAAAAAATCTTTGTTCAGATGATTTTGACTATGTGTGTCTTTTATGTAGCGAGCCAAGACCAGAAAAATGTCATCGCCGTTTAGTTGCTGAATACCTCAAGAGGAAATGGAATAACGTAGAAATTCATCACTTATAAAAAAAGGGTGATTAATGACACGCAACCTTATAATTCTTGCCAATTCCCGTAAGATGGGAAATCGATGCATTGCAGGAATAGATGCAGAATCAGGCGAATGGATACGGCCATGTTTTGAAAACGGAGATAGTGGTGTGCCTTGGCATATTCGGCAAGTTAACGGCGTCGAACCTCAATTGCTGGATATAATAAAAATACCTTTAGCCGACGATGGCCCACATCGCGACATACAACCTGAAAATCGAACCATCCTGGCTGGCGCATGGCAAAAAGTGGGGGAAAAAAGTATTCAGGATGCTCTCAAATATTGTCAACAGACAAATTTGATCCTATTTAATACTGATCGTAAAGTACATGTTAATATTTTGCGAACTGTGCCCAGTAGAGATAAGCGTTCACTTTTCTTGATTCGCACACATGTTTCATTCTCTACAGAAAGTGCTTACCGGGGAAAGCGGGTAAATGCTCGATTCATACATGAGGCAAACGCATATTGTATTCCTGTTACTGATTATGAGTATGAAAGACGATTCCCTGCTTATGGCACGGCAGAGGCAGAATGTCTGCTGACGATAAGTCTTGGCATTCCTTACGAAATAGATAATTACTGCTACAAGTTTGTTGCTGGTGTGATTGAATTATGTCCTTTTTAAGAAGGAATATGTGCCAAATCCTCAGCAGGCTTTCAAAATATGATTGCGCTTTTAAAGGTGTCAACATATGCCTGAAATGAAAAAAGTATTAATAACGGTAATGACCTATCCAACTATTTCCAAAAAGTACGATGAACTTGTGTGCACAGCCGGTATGCAGGAGGACGGGTCATGGATCAGGATTTATCCATTGCCCTTTCGTAAGCTTGACGATCAACAGCAATTTAAAAAATATCAATGGATTGAAGCACCTTTTGAAAAAAACGACAAAGACCCCCGTCCAGAAAGTCATCATGTGATTGACATCACAAAAATAAAGCTTCTAAACATAGTTGACACAGATAATAATTGGAAGGAACGTAAAAAAATTATATTTAATAAAGAGCCAATATTTACCAATTTGGCTGAATTAATAGAAAAAGCAAAAAATAATGAACGGTCATTCGCTATTTTTAAACCAAAAAGCATTGATGATTTTATATGCAAGAAAACCGATAAAGAATGGCCAGCGGATAAACTGGTTTTATTAAAAGAAAAATCAAAGCAACTATCATTCTTCCGGCCGGCAGAAGAGATTGAAAAAGAATTTCATATTGTACCTAAATTACCTTATAAATTTTCATATAAATTCCGTGACGATCAAAATAAGAAATCTACACTGATGATAGAGGATTGGGATGTCGGCAAATTGTATTGGGATAGCCTGAACAAATGTCAAGATAGGATTAACCCAGAGCGATGTGCCGTGAATATGGTGAAGCATGAATATTTTTATAAATTAAAAGAGGAAAAGGAAAAGAATTTTTATTTCATACTTGGTACGCTTGCAAAATTTCATGGAAGATCAAAAAACCCCTTTGTTATTGTTGGCACATTTAGTCTGCCTAAAGAATAAGATGCGTCTTAGATATTGGCAACACATTATTCGTAGATGATTATCAGGTAAAATATGGCCACGATGATTCCCGCTGACACAGAGGAATTTACCACCGAAGGTGAGAAGACTTTCTATCGGTTTCTTCACGCAGTTGCCAAGCCTGATCATAAATATCTTTGCTGGTATTTGCCCGACATTAATGGCCGCGAGCCGGATTTCCTTCTCTACTCTGAAGACGTGGGGCTCATTATCTTTGAGGTCAAGGATTGGCGGTTGGATCAGATTATCTCGGCCGATTCCCAGTTCTTCACGCTATCCATTGCCGGCAAGGCGGAAAAACGGCAGAATCCTCTTCATCAGGCCAGGGATTATTTTCATTGGGTCATGGACAGGATCAAGGAAGATGCCGTTTTGATTTCTAAAGCGCCTTTCGCGCACGGTAATGTCAAGATCCCTGTTAATTGCGGCATCGTATTTCCCAATATCAATAAATATGAATACGCGCAGAAAGGCCTGGACAAGATCATTGCGACGGAGATGATTTTCTTTTGGGATGATCTGCATCCCCAGTCTCCATTATGCGCCGATTCAACGGGTCATTGTTTTTCTGAAGCAATGAAAAGGATGTTCAGCCCCCGATTTGAATTCCGGATTACGGGGCGGGAACTGGAACATCTGAAGCAGTTGATCTTTCCTGTGGTCCGGATTGATTTGCCGTTGCGGTCTGCCGCTGATCAGCAAATAGAAAAGG
>Ga0208196_1003494_pt1 | contig 13184 bp, 9 predicted proteins | sample AD_JPNNA7_MetaG_FD_184443 | JGI IMG/M metagenome (GOLD analysis project Ga0208196, IMG submission 184443) | Active sludge microbial communities of municipal wastewater-treating anaerobic digesters from Japan - AD_JPNNA7_MetaG (SPAdes) (version 2) | ecosystem: Engineered > Bioreactor > Anaerobic >...
TGGATTTTTCCCAGCCCCTGACGTGTGTGCCCCTCGCACCGGATGCCCCCCACAGGGCACCCACAAGGGGTGCCCCTACACCGCCACCCATGTTTTTCCCACACCCGCACCCCGGCCCCTGTAGGGGCAGATCATGCGCGCCTGCCCTGGTGTGGTTCCCCCCGCATGGATTCTTCCCAGCTCCTGACGTGGCCCCCCCCGCATGGATTCTTCCCATCCCTTGACGTGTGGCCCCTCGCACCGGATGCCCTCCCACAGGGCACCCACAAGGGGTGCCCCTACACCGCCACCCATGTTTTTCCCACAATCTCGGGCCCCTCCTTGAGCTTGAGCGCTGGGTGTGGGAAAATGAGACCGGGCGGAGAAACTCCGTACCGCTGGAAAGCTTAGCGGACAGCTTTCCCAACTTAAGGCGCCTGAGGCGTTGGAGGCGAAGAAATATGAAACGATGGATCAAATGCGGATGTCTGGTGCTCGCGGGGGTGCTTTTGGGGGCCTTCGCCGCCCAGGCGGTGGATTTCAAGGCCCTAGAGGCCAAGTGGCAGAAGAGCCGGGAGCTCACGAACGAAGATTCTTCTGTGAAATTTTCTGTCATCTGGTACGCTGGAGAATATATCCAGGCCCTGTTTCAGCAGCAGGCGGAGAAAAACCTCTGGACCCAGTCCGAGACGGACAAATACGCCTATGAATTTCTCAACTCTCTGCAGCTCGACCAGTACATCCCCGTTATGGTAACCATTGAGAACACCGGCGACAAAATGCACATGGCGCCCTTTGACAACCACATCGTCCTCTGGATCGGCGAAAAACGCTACAAGCCCGTGGAATACGACCGGCGCTTCAACTTTCCCCTCCTCGGCAAAGTCGAAGGCTTGGTCTTTTTCCCCAAATTCGACGAAAAGACAGGGAAAAATTTGCTGGAGGGGGCTTCGACGGTGAAGGTAGGCATCCGGGGAGGAATTACTCCCCTCTATACGGGCCCGGGATTTATTGATTTTGCCTTCTCCCCCGGCAAAGACAATCCAGAAACGTTCTTCTCAGAAACCACCAAAAAACGTATGGAAATTGACCGCCTTCTCAAACGTCTGGAAAAACTTACGGCGGACAAGGGCGATCTGGAACAAAAGCTCAGTGCGGTGAACGCGGAGCTGGAAACCCTGCACCAGCGCATGGCCGAGTTGCAAAAATAAATGCCCGGGCTTTTGTCCTTCTCTGTGCGGAGGGCAAAAGCCCGAACCCTTTTGGACAACCGTTGCCGGGGCGGTGCCGATCCGTAGTGCGGTGTATGCTCCGTGGTGGACCGGAGAGATGTCCCCCCCGAAGGGCCTGTTCCCCGGTCCGGATTTTCGATGATCCCTTTCCGGCGGGCCTCGTCGGGGCGGGGGGCACCATCCTACGGAGACGGCCTTTCCCGGACATGCGGGACATACTGGGTATTTCCCCGCTTGATGCCCCTTTTCCCTGCCTCAAGCGGAACCCCCACAGAGTTTCCCCGGGACAAAAGGCCCCGCGTCGGAGCGGAACACCTCGCAAACCCTGGGACGAAGGGGACGAAAGGAGGAGTTGAGGTGCGTCGACCCATCAACCGCATGAACGATTACGTCTTCAAGAGGATCTTCGGAGCTCCGGAAAACCGGGACGTGCTCATGTCGTTCTGCAACGCCGTGCTGGACCGCCCTGCGGGGGAGGAAATCACCTCCCTGGAGCTCTTGGACCGGGAACTTGACCCAGAATTTCTTGCCGACAAAGCCAGCCGCCTGGACATCCTCGCCCGTACGGCGGCGGGAACCCTCATCAACATTGAAGTCCAGGTGCAAAACGTGGGGGACACCCGAAAACGCATGCTCTTCTACTGGTCTCGCCTCTACTCCGGCCAGTTGGAAAGCGGCGGCGAGTACGAGAGCCTCGCCCCCACTATTTCGGTGAACGTGCTCAACTTTGTGGAACTCCCCGGTGAATCCTATCACAGCGTTTTTTCCCTGCGGCGCCAGGAAGACGGCTATCGGTTGCTCGAGGACATTGAGTTTCACTTTCTCGAACTGCCGAAGATGCGCACGCTCCAGCGCTTACCCCGGACGCCCCTGGAGAAATGGCTGTACTATCTGAACAATGCGGAGGGAGAGACCATGGACCGGATCGCCAAAGAAACGCCCATGATCGAAAAAGCCCGGACGTGCGAAGAACTCTTTGCCCAGATGGAGCACGAACGGCGGCTCTACGAGCTGCGGGAAAAGGGGCTGCACGACCTGGCCTCCCTGCAGAAACACGCCCGCCGGGAAGGCCGTGAAGAGGGGCGGGAAGAGGGGCGGGAAGAGGGGCGGGAAGAGGGCCGCACAGAGGCGCTCCGCAGCGCCGCGCGGAACATGCTCTGCAAGGGTATGGCCCCGGCTCTGGTGGCCGAGGTCACGGGCTTGCCTCTGGACGAGGTGAGAACCCTGGGCGATTGAAGCGCGCGAGACCTTTGGTGCACGCCTCCCGATCCGGATTTTCGGTACATCGTGCCTGGGGACGTGGTGACGTTCTCCCGCAGCCCGGAGGGTAGGGGCACCCCTTGTGGGTGCCCTGTAGAGGGGGGGCGTGCGGCATGGGCCATACCAGAGCAGGGGCGTATTATTCGCCCCTACAGGGGCGTGGGACCAGTGCCTGGGGTAAATAAATGTGGGGCGGGGTTCGTCCGCTTGAAACAGGAAAGCTGGGCATCTGCACCATGCGGAGGGAGAGACCATGGACCGGATCGCCAAAGAAACGCCCATGATCGAAAAAGCCCGGACGTGCGAAGAACTCTTTGCCCAGATGGAGCACGAACGGCGGCTTTACGAACTGCGGGAAAAGGGGCTGCACGACCTGGCCTCCCTGCAGAAACACGCCCGCCGGGAAGGCCGGGAAGAAGGCCGGGAAGAAGGCCGTGAAGAGGGCCGCACGGAAGCGCTCCGCAGCGCCGCGCGGAACATGCTCTGCAAGGGTATGGCCCCGGATCTGGTGGCCGAGGTCACGGGCTTGTCCCTGGACGAGGTGCGGACGCTGGGCGATTGAGGCGCGCGAGACCTTCCAGTGACAGCCCCCCGGGGAAAGCTTGCGCCGAGCGTGATACCCCTGCGGAGGACCTCCAGGAAAGCCCCCCATCTTGCCCGCAAACGTGGCGCACCGCCACACCTCCGGGCACGACGTGCCCAAAAATCCGATGCGGGCGATGCGCTTCAGCGAACGGCCCTTTCCTCCGATCTTTAAGGAGGAAACGCTCGTTTGTGGACCGACATGCGAGGCGTTTGCCACAAAAACTTTTTTGGAGGGTGTATGATGGAGATGCCGTTTGACCTCAAGGTTGCGGAAGCGAGCGTTTCGAGGGGCAAAATCGGTCCAGCGGTTTTGCATTTTAACAAACTTCTCCGGGAGACTCCCTCCGCATACAACCGTGCCTTTTTGCTCTTTAAGCAGGGGCTCCTCTTCAAATCGTACCTCTGTTTAGATCTCGCCGCGATGTGTTTTGAGCAGATCGTCAGAGAATTTGATGCGCAGGATAGCGACCCGGGGGTCCGGAAATTGATCTCCGCCGCATCAAGCGAGGCTTCGATGTGCCGTTCGGTGAAAGGCAGTTCGGTGGTGGGCGCCGCTTTTCTCCCGACATCCTTGACCCAGGAAGTCTCGAGTCGATGTAATTATTTTTGCAGAAAATGCCTGCACAAAGACATGAAAAGAGCAAAAAGGGACCTTGATCCCGAGCAGTACGGGCGTTTCCTGGAGAGGTGGTCGCTGCTTTTTGGAGAATTTGAAAAAATCACTTTCGCCGGCGGTGGAGAGGTTCTGCTGCACCAAGAAATAGTCAAAATCATACAGATCACTCGTGCCCATATGCCGCACTCTGAGATGAGTCTTCTCACCAATGGAGAGCGGATCAAAAAAGACACCGCCAAGGCATTGATCGAAAGTGGTTTGGTCCATTGGGAAGTTTCCCTCGATACGGTGGACCCCCAGGAGTATGCCCGCTTGATGGGGAAGGACTCCTTGCCCCTGGTGTTGGAAAACTTGAAAATTCTGTGGGATCTGCTGGAGCGAGACAAACGGGGCACCCTGGTGGTGAGGGCCCATGCGGTGGCCGATGATCGGTATCACGAGAACATGCAGAAAATACTGAAGACGCTGGATGACCTCGGCCTTGCCTGCGACTTTTCCCACGCCCCCCTCTTGACCCTCATGAAAAGAAATAACGAAGAGGGCCTGGATCTGTGGGAAAAAACGCTTGACTGGCACGCGAAACCGGAGGTTTGTGCCAACTTGTGGGAATCGATCACCGTGGTGGCGGATGGATCTGTGCGGCGTTGCTGCAGCGATATCTTCGATTGCCCCGAGGAAGAAACCCTGGGGAATGTCTTTGAGGACAATCTCTATCATGTCGTTTTTCATAAAAAGCGCTTCGACGTTCAGAAGCTCATGGCGGAGGGAAAAGTGGATGAGCTTTATCTTTGCCGTGCTTGCGAGGAGCTCTATCGTGGCACCAGCACATGGAATGAGAACTCGATGTTTCAAAGGAAAAATCAATAAAGCACTGGTCCCGCGGGCGCCCTGGAAGTGAGGGGCGGAGTATGCCGCGCCACGGATCAGAATGATTTTTCTCATGAGGAGGAACCCCATGGACCAGAGTCCGGAGATCCAAACCGTGCCCCCGTCGGGGGAGCGCGGGAGCGAGGGGTACGCCCCGCAGAACAGGGAAGCCCTGGCACAACGTTTTCCCCACATCGTCCAGTGGCTTCGCTCCGAAGAACGCGCCGAAAAGACTGTGGAGGTCCGGAAAAGCGGCGCCAACTACTGGTTGGTGACCCCTGAAAGCCGTATGGTGGATGCCTACGACATCGACGAAGGGGACGCGGCCCATCCCGCCCACGGCCTCTGGGTCGTCTTGGGCCTGGGGACGGGAAGGGCCCTGAAGGCCCTGCTGGGGCGCCCCCGGCCCAACCTGCTCAAGTGCTTTGTCTTTGAGGACGACCCCGCCGTCTGGGACGCGGCGCTCCGCGCCACCGATCTGCGGGATCTCTTCGCCGACGAGCGGATCTCCTTTTTCGGCGCCTCGGAGGACTTTCAGGGGGAGATCAAACGGGAGACCGGAAGCCTGGTGCACATGGGACTCTGGCGGGAGGCGTTCTACGTGTTCCACAAGGGGGAACGGGAAGCCCGCCCCGAGGGGGTCCGGGAGACGATCTCCCAGATCAACAAGACCCTTTTTCTCGCCTTTCGCGCCCTGGGGAACAGCGCCGAGGACACCCTGTGGGGCTTTTATCAGATGGTGGGCAACCTCCCCGCCATGCGCCACTCCTTCGACATCGGGGAACTGGGAGACCGCTTTGCGGGGTGGCCCGCCATCCTGGTGGGGGCGGGGCCCTCTCTGGACAAGAACTTCTCCCTTTTGCACGAGGTGAAGGACCGGGCGGTGCTCATCGCCACCGACGCCATCTTCAAGAAAATGCTCGCCGAAGGGGTCCGTCCCCACGTGGTGGCCTGCCTCGAACGGGAAGAGATGAACTACACGAAGTACTTTCAGGGCATCGAGGAAGACGTCTCCGACATCCTCTTCGTCCCCGTGACGGTCTGTGTGCCCGAAATGGCGGGGACCTGGAACGGGCCCCTCATGCTCACCCATAAGCTGGGCTTGCCCCTGGAGACCTGGATGAGCCAGATCTCGGGGCTCTCCCAGCTCCGCGGGGGCCCCTCGGTATCCAACGTCTGTTACTCCGTGGCCCTGGCCCTGGGGTGTCGCACCGTGGCCCTCGTGGGACAGGACCTGGCCTTCGGCCCGGAACGCGAAACCCATGCCACGGGGGCGGGGTGGGACGGCCAGACCATCGAAAACTTTGCCCAGCTCTCGGGGAAGGTGCGTGCCGTTCCCGGCAGCGTGGAGGACGAGGTCCTCACGGACGACTTTTTCTATCTGGTGAAGTGCACCCTGGAGGAAACCATCCAGTTCGACAAGAAAAACCATGAAGGCATCGAGATCGTCGACGCCACCGAGGGAGGGGCCCGCATCGAGGGCACCACGGTCATGCCCCTGGCGGAGTTCCTGGGGACCCACGTGACCCCCCGGGACCCCTTTCCCGAGCCCCCCGCCCGCCTGCTTCACACGTGCCCCCTGGATGACCCCGGGCGCCGGAGCGGAGTCCGGGAGGGATTCGCCGCGCTGGGAGAATCCCTGGAGCTCTTCCACAAGATCCTCGGGGACTTCGAGGCGGCGGTGGACCGGGTCGATGTCCCCGTGGCGAACGACGCCCAGCGCCGGGCCCTGGCCTTCGAGGCCTCCCGCCACGTGGACCGCCTCATGCAGTTGAGCCCCATCCTCACCTTCATCATCCAGTCCCACGTGGTGGAGATGTCCGGAAAGACGGTGCGGGATCGCCGCCTCGCCACCCCGGAGGAGGTCCGCCGGTGGAAAACGGTGCACCGGGAGTTCGCCCAAGCCCTGCGGTCCACCCTGGAGCGCATCGAAGAGATCCGGTCGTTGGCCCTGGCGCTCCTGGACCGCATGGAAGAGGATGACGCCTTCCTCTACGAGGGGAGGGAACGTCCCGGGGGGCACCTGACGGACTCCCGGGCCCGGGAAGTGGCCCAAAGGGCCGTGGAGAAAGGCGACGGGATCCTGGCCTTTCGCCTGGCCTGCGCCTACGGCCGCTTCGGCGCGGAGTGGGACCCGGGGCTTCTGGTCTCCCTGGGGCGCCTTCTTCTGGCCTCGGGGCGGGTGCGCTTCGCCCGCCGGGTGTTCCAGGGGATCTTCGAAGCCCCGGGGCGAGAGCCCTGGCTCCAGGACGCCACTGTGGCCAACGACCTGGGGGTGGCCTGCGTTTCCTACGAACTGGGGGCAGACCGGGATCTGACGAACGCCCACTACTACTTCTCCAAGGCCTATGCCCTGGATCCCCACTCCGAAGTGACGGAGGACAACCTCATCGCCTTCGAGCAGATCCTCCAGTCCTCCCTCGCCGTGACGGAAGGGGCGAGCCCCGGGCACGACTTCTCCCGGGCCCAGAAGACCGGGGAATCCATGGCCCGGCTGGAGCTGTGGGAGAAGGCCCTGGGGTGGTTCGAAAAGGCCCTCACCTACCGGGAGGTTCTGGAAACCCTCTCCTCCGACGTCCGGGGCAAGCTCCTCTGGGAGAGGGCCCTCTGCCACGAGGGGCTGGGGCGGTACGCCGCCGCCGAGGCGGGATATCGGGAGGCGGCCCGGGAGAGCGGCGACGCCCCCGAGGGGCAGTGGGAGCTTTTGCGGTACTATCTGCGTCGCCATCGGCGGGAGGAGGTCCTGGAGGCCCTGGAGGCCCTGAAGGGCCTTCCCGAAGGCAAGGCTTTCTTGGGGTTCCGGACCCCCCTGCTGCGGGATTTCGGCACCCGTCACGCCTTGCCGTGGCTCCTCGACGCCCTGGAGCGGATCTGTTCCCCCCAAGATCCCTCCGGGGCTCAAGGATCCGGCGGAGGATGCCGATAACAATATCGATGAGGAAGGGAGGTGGGGCTTTCCGAACGGAGGACGAAGCGTTCCCCGGGCACGACGCAAAAGGGCAGTGACGGCAATATCCCCAAGGATTGGGGCCTATTCTCTCATGGAGGAGTGATCAGCTATGCGTATCTATCACAATATTCCCGCGTTGCAGACCTATGACGCCCTGTCCGTCACCAACCGGGCCCTGGCCAAGTCCGTGAACAAGCTTTCCACGGGGCTGCGCATCAACTCCGCCGCCGACGACGCGGCGGGTCTGGCGATTTCCGAAAAGATGCGGGCCCAGATCCGGGGCCTGGACCAGGCGGTGGCGAACTCCCAGGACGGCATCAACATGATCCAGACCGCCGAGGGAGCGCTCAACGAGACCCATTCCATGCTCCAGCGCATGCGCGAGCTTTCCGTGCAGGCCGCCAACGACACCCTCACCTCCAACGACCGGCAGTACATCCAGCTGGAGGTGGACCAGCTCAAGGAAGAGATCAACCGCGTTTCCAACACCACCCAGTTCAACAAGAAGAAGCTCCTGGACGGTTCCGCGGCGGTGCTCTGGTCCACGGACCGGCTGGAGACCAAGGCCATCGTCCGCGGGGGGCTGCGACAGATCGACCAGTTCGGCCAGAAGAACGCCGTGGAAGGGAACTTCAAGCTCAAGATCGTGGCCGATGCGGGGGAAGCCCAGATCCAGAAGACCGATATCTTCAAGGTGAAGCACGAGAACGTCATCTCCAAGGTCTTCATCCACCCCGATTCCAACATTGAGAACCTCACCGTGAGCAACCTCCCGTCGGGGGACTACAAGATCGACGTCTCCGCTGCGGCGGCCATAGGCGCGGGCTATGCGGGGCAGAACACCGCCTATATGAACATGGCTGGTGTCCTAACGGCACTGGAGTTGGAGCGTTTCTCCGCCGCAAGCGCCTTTACTACCGGTGCGGTGGGATCCTTCAAGTTGGAGGTCCTTTCTACAGTGGCCGGAAGTTCGGGATGCTACAGTAGCATGACTGTGAAGGTTACTTGGAATGTGGCCTTTTCTACTGGAGAAGGTTTTGAGCTTTCTCGAACGACCACCATTACTGTGCAGGGAACAGCTGGGGACGACGCTGAGTTTGCAATAACTGGATTCGCAGAAAATGGAAATGGGGTTAATTCTACGCTGGAGTACCAATTCTCGGTGGCTCTTGCCTCTGCGATGGGCACAACGTTGGCCGAGGGCGCCGTGGGGTGGGTCGTCTTCAACGGCAAGACCGCCATGAATTCCTATGCCCAGATCCTGGACGACTACCGGGTGAATGCCGACGTCTCCGCCACCGCGGGGTCTCTGTCGGACTTCATTGACCTGGCTGCCTCCAACCTCATCACCAAGGGGAACAACGTGAGCCAGCTCTGGGAGGTCACCGAGGCGGACAACCAGCACGTGAAGATCACGATTAAGTCTAATTACATCTCTCTGTCGGGGTTCGCGGGGACCGACACCAAGGAAGTCCAGTTCACCTGGACCCCCTACACTGCGGACCATCTGGCGGACATCACCATCTCTCTGTCCACCAATTCCGACATTGAGGACCTGGGGGGCGGTCTGGGTTTTGGTCATGTGGTACTGAAGAACGCTTCGGTGGGCTTCAAGGCGGGGGACAAGGTGGTCATCGAGTCCCAGTCCCTCATGAGCAAGCAGACCCGCTCCTGGGCCGGTGTGGACCTCAACATGGATCCCAACACGTCCTGGGACTACGGCTGGAATCCGGGGGCGAGTTCGTACACGAGCTCCTTCTCGTTTAACCAGGACGCCCTGGACAACGACACCTACCACTTCCGTCGGTTCTACCTGAACGCCGACACCGGGGCGTCCTACGACAGCGAAGTGACCTTGGACCTCCGGGGCAATCTGGGAAAGACGGACATCAGTCCCGCGGCCTCCTTCCACGCCACGTATGTGGGAGAAGTAGCGGATGCGGATGTGAAGCTCCGGGATTTGGACAAGTTCTGGGACGCCAACGGGAACTTCCTGCTGGAGAACCCCCAGGCCATCAAGATCGTCCAGGGGGATGGCACAAACACCAGCATCACCCTCTACGAGCAGGACACCCTGGACGATGTGGCGAAGAAGCTCAATAGCGCCATCCGGGATGGCCTGGGCCAGGGCAAGTACAGCGGTGACGGGCAGTTCGCCCAGTACATCGACGACTACACGGGGGCGGCTGCGGGGCCCAACGCCGTGGAAGGCACGTTCATCGTCCGTACCGCCGTGACGGGCAAGAAGGGCGAGCTGAGCTTCATCGGCGACGAGCAGCTCATCAATGCCCTGAGCATCAACCAGATCCAGGCGTCGAAGGAAAACCAGTTCACCGTGGCCATTGAGGACGCCCACACCGGCGTCACCCTCAAGAACAATCTGCGGATCACGGGGAACACCCTCTACGGGGAGCTCAACGCCAACGTGGATGTGGAGTTCGACGCCATGGCGGGGATCTCCGTGGGGTACAACTCGGTCCAGAACAAGTTCCTCTTCACCAACAACACCTCCTCCACGGCCTACTCGACCGTCGTCCACTTGGCGGACAACACCACGGTCTTCCAGATCGGCGCCAACGAGAAGGAAGACATGGGGATCAACATCGGCGCCATGGGCACCAAGGCCCTGGGCATCGACAGCGTGTTGGTGACGGACCGGGTGTCCGCGGGACGCGCCATCACCACCATCGACGCGGCCATCGACCGGGTCTCGGGCCAGCGGGCCAACCTGGGGGCCTACCAGAACCGGTTGGAGCACACCATCAACAACCTGACGATCGCCAGCGAGAACATCACCTCCGCCGAGAGCCGCATCCGCGACCTCGACATGGCCAAGGAAATGATGAACTTCACGAGGCTCAACATCCTCATGCAGGCGGGCAACAGCATGCTGGCCCAGGCCAACCAGCTGCCGCAGAACGTGCTGCAGCTGCTCCGGTAGACGCGGCTTTAGGAACTCCGGGAGGGAGGGGGAAACCCTCCCTCCGTTCCGTTTTCTAAGGCGCGAGAAACGGAGGGACGGTCATGGCCATAGAACGGGTACCGAACATAACGGGCGTGGAAGGGGCCGGAGGCAAGAACGGCTACGGCGGCACCCCGGCGGTGGTCGCTCCGGAGCTCCATCCCAAAGAGTCTTCTTTGTCGTCTCCGTTCTCCCGGGAGGACCAGGAAAAGCGTCCCGTGGACGAGAAGGCCCTGCAAAACGCCCTGTCCAAGTTGGAAGACATGTCCAAGGTTTTCGGGAGGCATCTGCGGTTCGAGGTGAAAAAGGATCCGGACCTGGTGCAGGTGAGCGTCATCGACTCGTCCACCGACGAAGTGGTGCGAAAGATTCCGCCGGACGAGGTGGTGCACATGATCGAACAGGTGGACCGGATGATCGGGGTGCTTTTCGACCATTCGGCGTGAGATGGTTCTGACAGCGGAGGGAGGAGGGGCTCGGCCCCTTCCTCCCTTTTTTGATGGACGAAACGGCGAAGCGAGGAAAAGGGGGGGATGGGGCATGGCAGAGGAACGGTGGAAGGGCGCACTCATCGGACTTGGTCAGATGGCCTGGAAGTATGACGGAGGGCGAGCTTCCGACCCGGAGGACCCCCGGACGCACGCCTCGGCCTATGGGGCCCGGGGTGACGGCATTCTCGCCGGGGGGTGCTCTCCCGACCCCCGGGAGCGGGAAATGTTTGCTCGGGCGCTGGACCTTCCTGTTTTCGAAACGCCGGAGGATTTGCTGCGCGTTGTCCGCCCCCGGGTGGTGAGCATCTGCTCTCCGACGTCTTTTCATACATCCCATGTGATGTGTTGCCTGGAGGCGGGAGTTCCCCTGATCTGGCTTGAAAAGCCCCCCGCGGCCTCTTTGGCGGAGCTGGACGCCCTCCGGCGGGAGGCCCGGGGAAGGGCCCGGGTGCTGGTGCACTACCACCGGCGCTACGCCCCCTTCTTTCGTCTGCTTCGGCGGGAGATCCGCCGGGGGAGTTTGGGCCCCTTCCGGGGAGGTGAGGTGGTCTATTCCCGGGGGCTCGCGTCCAACGGCATCCACTTCGTGGATCTGGTGCTCTTTCTCTGGGATGTGGCGGGGGTGCCGGAAATTTCTTTCCGGCACGTCTCGGCCTTTGGAGAGGATTACCCCACCTTTGCCCTGGTCGTGGGGGGAGGGGAGATCCTTTTCCGGGGGGTGGACGTGCCGGGGCATCTCTTCGAGGGGGCTTTTGCCTTCGATGACGCCCGGGTGCGTTTTGCAGACGGAGGAGAGCGCGGCGGTGTGGAGATGCGGCGGGAAAATCCCCGCTATCCGGGGTTTTTCCACTACCATCCCGAGGCGTCGCCCCTGGACGGTGCGGGGCTCCGGGGGTGTCTGGCGGCGGCGCTGGAGGATCTTTTCGCGGCCTTTCGAGAGGGTCGGGATCCGGAGAGCAATCTGGATACCAGCTGGGGCGCCGAGGCGGTGGTGGAGGCGTTGCGGGGGGGGAAGACGCGGTGAAACGGTGGGTTTTTGCGGGCGGCGAGATCGGAGGGGCCCGGGCGTTGCTCCCCGTGTTGGAGGCGGCGACGGCGGGGGGAATTCCTTTTTCCGTGGTGCCCTTTGGGGTGTTGGGAGAAGAGGGGGAGCGCCGGGGATGGCTTGGAGAATGTTCCTGTCGGGAACCCCAGGGGGTCTGGGGGGGCGACGGTGTGGTGGGGTTGGTCTTTTCCACCCCCAGCCGGGAGGATCCGGTACCGCTTTGCTGGGCCCGAAGCGCCCGCAGGGCGGGGCTTCCGGTGGTCTTTCTGCTGGACAATTGGATGAACTATCGGCGACGCCTGGAAATGGACGGGCTCCCTGTGCTGATTCCCGACCGGTATGCGGTGATGGATGCCCTGGCCCGGGAAGAGGCGGTGGCGGACGGAATCCCTCCGGAGGTGATCCGGGTGACGGGGCACCCCGCGCTGGCCCTTTTGGCCCGGGAGAGGGCCCGGGGAGGAGGGGGGGAACGGGGGCTCGTGGTCTTTCTCTCCGAACCGGTGTCCCAGGACCAGGGGGAAGGTCCCGAAAACCCCTCGTTTCGGGGATACACCCAAGAGGGGGTGTTCCGTCGTCTGGGGGCGCTGCTGCGTTGCACGGGGGAGCCCTGGAAGCTGGTTGTTCAACCCCACCCCCGGGAGGATCCGGAGCACTGGCACGATCTCTTTCGGAGCGTCTGGCCCGGCGAGGGGGGGGTGGGGCTCTTTTCCGGAGGACGGGAAGCGGTGTGGGCGGCCCGGGGGGTGGTGGGCATGGCGTCCGTGTTGTTGCACGAAGCCTGGCTCTTGGGAAAACCGGTGCTGAGTCTCCAGCCGGGGCTCCGAAATCCCCAATTCGGAGGGGTTTTGCGACGCAAGGAAATCTTCGGCGTGACCGATACCAAAGAGGGAAGTGCGGCGGAAATGGCATGGCTTCGGGCGCTGGAAAAGGGAACCCCTGTCCCCCGTCCCGAGCTGGAAGAACACGCCGGGGCCCCCGATCGGGTGCTGGCCATCATGAGAGAGTTGACGGAGGGGATCGCATGAGCACATTGGCCCTTTTGGGAGGTACTCCGGTACGGACGGAAAAGTTCCCCGGCTATCGGGTGATGGGACAGGAGGAAAAGGACGCCACGGCCCGGGTCATCGATTCGGGGGTGCTCTCGGGGTTCATCGCGGGGTGGCACGAAAACTTCTGGGGGGGGCCCGAGGTGCGGGC
>Ga0208196_1003501_pt1 | contig 13171 bp, 13 predicted proteins | sample AD_JPNNA7_MetaG_FD_184443 | JGI IMG/M metagenome (GOLD analysis project Ga0208196, IMG submission 184443) | Active sludge microbial communities of municipal wastewater-treating anaerobic digesters from Japan - AD_JPNNA7_MetaG (SPAdes) (version 2) | ecosystem: Engineered > Bioreactor > Anaerobic...
ACAGGACTCGACCAGCAGCGGGATCGCCACGTCGGCGTACATGGCCGGGTACTCCCGGGCCCGCTGCGGGTCCGACGCCGAGCTGGGCAGCATGAAGTGCGCGATGCCCCCCGTTGCGGCCTCCCGGTCGTAGAGCAGGACCGCCGCCGTGGACCCCAGCCCGTAGACGACGAGCAGGTCCTCCGGGTTGTTGCTCACGTTCAAATCGGCCAGCTTGACGAGGATCTGGGACATGGGAAACCCTGTTTCGGTTGCGGCCGGGCGGTTTCGTTGCAGACAGGTCTCCGACGCTGAGGGCATCGGACGGTATACCCGTCGGCCGACTGCGCTTGACTGTGAATCTCCCCAAACATGTGCATCCTTCATGCCAGCCCGGCCGCTGTCGCTCCGATCCCCTTGACCCTTTTTCAGGGTAACTGCCCGGCCCCCCCTTTTCATCCAGGGGGCTCGACGGGGGTCCGAATTCCGTGATCTCCGCGGGGAACTTTCCGACCCCTCCTGTTGTCTAACGAAGCAACGGCGCGGAAACACGCCGATCATCAATCCCAGGAGGTCATCATGAAGATTCTGCTGTCGCTGCTTGCGGCTTGCGTGATCGCGATTCCATCGGGCGCTTTCGCAACGGCGGGCAGTGCGGTGGAGGTCGGCATCGTCACCGACGGCGGCCGGACGCTTCCCCTCTACCCGCACACGAGCTCGCGCGCCGTGAAAAAGGTCTATGCCGAGGCGGTGAAGGGGGATCACTACCGCATCGTGGTCCGCAACAACCTCAACCGGCGCATCGGCGTGGTGGTGGCCGTAGACGGGCGCAACATCATCTCGGGGCAGAAATCGTGGCTCGGCAACGGCGAGCGGATGTACGTCCTCGATCCCCATGCCGTCAACGAGTACTCGGGCTGGCGGACGGGCCGGGACCGGGTCAACCGTTTCTTCTTCACCGACGCGCCCGCCTCCTACGCCGCAGCCTTCGGCGATCAGTCCGCCATGGGCGTGATTGCCGTTGCCGTCTACCCGGAGGTCCATCGGGTCGAGCGGCCGCCCGATCTTTCCACCACGGCCCCCGGACCGCGTCCGCAGGCCGATGCCGAGGCGAAGGCCTCCGCCCGGGGCGAGGCATCGCAGAGCGCCGGCACGGGATACGGCCGGGAGGAGTATTCCCCCTCGCGCCAGGTGAGCTTCGAGCCCGAGCGACGGGCCGTCGAGACGGTGCTGATCAAGTACGAGTGGCGCGAGACCCTCTGCCGCATGAACGTCATCTCCTGCAGCCGGCCGTACGGACAACCCCCGAACCGGCTGTGGGACCATTACGGCTACGCCCCCCCGCCCCCGGTGAGGCCGTGAGACTGCGAGCAATGAGATTGCGAGCCGGGCATGAAAAAGGGCAGGGCCATATTCAGCCCTGCCCGTGGTCGAAAAGCCATGTACCTCCTCCGTTGCCTGTACGGCGCGGCACCGTCCACGCCGCCTCACGCTCGAAGAGGCGGGCTAGGGACTGCAGCGTTCCCGTATCTTTTTGTATTCCGCCCTGTCGTTATCCAGCAGGACCTGCTCGGGCACGGCTGCCAGATTGCTCTCGGAAATCCTTGTGGCGCCCAGGAATCTCGTCGGGTAATAGTGCCTCTGAAAACCGACAATACCCTTGGCGGGTCTTCCCCCTTGCGGATCGAGAGACATGATCTTGACGACATTCGCTTTTGCCACCGGCGGCTTGTAATCGGGCCTGCCCTCCGACGAAACGGGCACTTCCAGCATTCCGTTGGGAAGCAAGTCCGTCTTCTGGCACCCTATCGAGTTCCCATTCAGGTCGAAGAATCCCATGACGATGGTCAGCTTCTTCGAAGTGGGATTGATAATCTGGAACAGGGTCGTGTTATCCCGGTTCGAATCGACGTATCCCACAAGATAGGCATCGAACGAGCACGCCTCGAACGGCTGGATCGGCACCAGGGCGAGAATCAGAAGTGCAATTGCGATGACCTTCATGATCTTCATGACGAGCCTCCTTTTGCCTGTGCTTGGGCGGTTTTTTTGCGGAGCTTCGTGCCGCACGGGCATGGCTAGGGCTTCGGAATCCCGCTGGGCCAGAAGTTCTCGCCCGCCCCGGCATTGATCCGCGCGGGTGTGACGGGCACCGGCGCAGGCGGCGGCGTGCCGGGCGGCAGCGTGAGCAGGCCCGTGATCGTCGGCAGCAATTCCTTGATGGAGACGGAGTAAAGGCCCTGCGGCTGCCCGGCCTGCGGCAGCGCCGAGAAATAGACCTTCTCGTCCTTGTCCGAGTAGCCCACGCCCGTGATGACCGCGACGGGCAGTTTCATGGTGTAGGGCGGGCCCCAGTTGCCGTCGGTGCCCATCGCCCGCATCCGGATGCCGACGAGGCCCGGGTATCGCAGCGCGCTGGCCAGCATGTCCCCCGCGAAGGAGACCACCGGGAGGGTCTCGTTGAGGTCCTGCGTCACAACCGCGGCCGGCAGGTAGGGATTGATCGCCCCGCTGGGTGCCGCCGCCGTGACGCTGGTCCAGAACAGCTTGTAGGATCCGTCCGTCATCTCCTTCGCATACACGATCCTGCCGCCGCCGGCGAAGTAGTCATGGCCGCCGTCGCAGGAAACCCCCGTGTTCGGGATCAACACGGGGTTGATGCCGCCGGCCGTCATCTGGTAGATGGCGCGGTTCAATCCCCCGGCGGCGTAGTACGCGACGAACTGCCCATTGGGGGACCACCGGGGCGTCGTGCCGGGGGGGCCGGACGGGTTGAGCACCGTGAACCCCGAGCCGTCGAGCTTCGAGCGGCAGATCGTCCCGACCTGGATCCCGGGCGCCGTGGGGGGTGCCGAGACAAACACCAGGTCCCTGCCGTCGTTGGACACGTCGGGCCGGAAATAGTAATTGCCCGCGGCCATGGCGATCGGGGCAAGGTCATCGCCGTCGTCCTTGATTTTGTAGATCTTGTTGCCCTTCACGAATGCCAGCTCGCCGGCGCACCCCGCCAGGAAGATCAGGCACAGCAATGCGATCCAGATCACGCTCCGTCTCATGGCTCCTCCTTTCTTCTTGCTTCCAGGGTCTGTGGACCGTTTGCAACCCGTGATCAGTGAATAGACGACGTCTGAAACCCAACGCGCCTGAAAGGTGATGCCCGGGCGTCCCCAGCTTGAAGAGCGAGAACGTGGAATGGTTGCTACGGGTACTCGGGTTTGATGAGGGGTGAACTATGGGTCAACGGACGAATCGTTGCGTTGGTTGAATTTGTAGCAGAAACGGCTTGATATCGCAAATGTTTATTGTCATTGGGAAAAGGTCGACCGGCGGGGGATGCCCGCTGAATAAAAGGGGCCGGCGGCGACGGCCGGCCCCTTTTTGTCTGTACCAAGCGTGATGCATCATCACCCGACAGCTGCGGTCAGTGCTTGCCCTTTCCCTTTCCTTTGACGCCCCGGCCGTTGTAGAGATCCTGGCTTCGCTTCAGTTCATGGAACTCCCTCGAGCCGGGCTTGATGCCGAGGCTCTTGGCGATCACCCCCCATCCCTTGCCCTTCGAGGTCTTGTATTCCCGGAGCACGCGGTCGTAGGGCCTGCCCGACATCTCCCCGAGCCTGAAGACGATGTAGGCGTCGGCCGGGCTCGCGACGTTGCCGATGACCGCCGAGATCTCGGCATCGCCGATCCTGAAACGGGTGGCAAGCCTTGCTCGGAATCCCGAGGGGTCGGCCTGGGCCTGGATGTTGAAGTCGTTCACCCATGCGAAGTCCTGCGCCGCCTGCGCCGATGCGGCAAACAGCAGAATCAGGGACAATGCCAGGACAATCGTTCGTTTCATGGTTCCCTCCCGTGGAGATGATTTACCCGTGATCGGAGCTCCAGCGCCGATGACCGGTCGTTTATAGCCCTTCCGTCACACTTTGTAAAGCGACCCCCGCTGCAGCTCCATGATCTCGCGGGCAAGCTCCCTCTCGAGCTCCTTTTCCAGGCGCGTGAAGCGGACGGCGACGAACTCGATGCCGCCGCAGCGCGCGTCCGGCGGGGTCCAGACCCGCCGGACCACGGCGGGGATGGTGTGGCGCGTCCCGTCGCTTCCCCTGTAGGTCACCTCGACGGGCCGGTTGTGCTCGAAGGGACGCTCGATGCCGTGGCTGAAGAGGGCCCCGCCGATGGAGATGTCGATGAGGTTGACCGCCTGCGAGTCGACGGCGATCCGCGTCGACCACTCCGATCCGGGCCGCACCCGGTAGTGCATTCTCAAATTGTACGTTTCGAAAGCCGATGTCCTGCGGATGACGAGGGCGTGGACCGTCCTGGAGGAGTTCAGGGGGTAGTTGCGGAGGATTTCCTCGAGCCTCCCCGAGAATCCCCATCGGTGGAACTGATCGCCCTTCCGGCTCAGGCGGGTCACCCGGGCGTCCTTGCCGACATCGGAGGAGCGGACGGGAGGGGTTGTCTGGGAAAGGATGTAGCGGTCCCCCTGGACGTCGTGGACGATCGCCCTGCGGACGTCGATCTTCTCTTTGAGCACATCCATCTCGAGGATGAACTCGACATTGGAGCCGGGACCGATGTTCATGACCGTCGGCGGGGCTGCATGCCCCCGCAGGATAGATCGAAACATTCTCCAAAATCTTTACCATTCGTTCCACTGCAAGAAGCATCCCAGAGCTGACCCGGGGCCCGCGGCCAAATCCGTGGTATTCCACGCCGATCTGCGTTATAGTGGGCCAGCGACGGGGAAAGGAGGGCAAGGGATGACACGAATCCGGGAATGCGGAATCCACGGGGTTGCGGCGGCGCTGCTCATGGCGCTATGGGCCCTGACGGCCTGCGCGGGTGCGCCGCAGCCGCAGGCGAGCCCGGCAGGCGACAGCGATCGGGTGGTCCGCGTCACTCCGCAGGAGGCCTATGCACAGGTCGCCGCGGGGAAGGCGCTGCTGGTGTGCGCCTACGAAAGTGAGAAAACGTGCAGCACGATCATGCTGGAGAGGGCGATCACCCTGAAGGAGTTCCAGGGCCGGCTCGCGGGGCTCAAGAAGGACCAGCCCATCATCTTCTACTGCGCCTGACCCAAGGAGCACACGTCTGCCGGTCAGGCAGCCAAATACGCGGCCATGGGGTACACGAACGTCAGGGCCCTCGGCGGCGGCGTCGAGGCCTGGAAGAAGGCAGGGTACCGTGTCAACGTGAAATAGCCCGGTCTTCCGATTGCCGGGGGGAAATCAGCGTTCCCCCAGCGGACGTTTTGCGTCTCCCTGCAGGATAACCCGGCAGTCCACGACGGTCGCGCCCTGACCCTCGGCGTGGACGATGAGCGGGTTGATGTCCATCTCCCGTATCTGCGGGTGGTTCACGGCCAGGTGTGAGAGACCCACAACGGCTTGTTCGATGGCCGCGATGTCGGCCTTCGGCTTGCCCCGAAATCCCGAGAGGAGCCGGTATCCGCGGATCTCTCGGATCATCCTTGCGGCCTCCGTGCGTCCCACGGGTGCCAGGCGGAAGGCGACGTCTTGGAAGATCTCCACGAGGATACCGCCGAGACCGAACATGACGAGCGGCCCCAGGTCGTAGCGGTTTAGGCCGAGAATGATTTCCTGGCCCTCCGGCGCCATGCGTTCCACGAGAACGCCCTCGACGGCTGCCGAGGGGTTGTGGCGCTTGGCGCGGGCCACGAGTTCGCGGAAGGCCCTGCAGGCCTCCTCGCCGTCGCCGACCCCGAGGATGACGCCGCCGGCCTCGGTCTTGTGGAGGATGTGGGGGGAGCAGATCTTCATCGCCACAGGAAACCCGACGGCCGCAGCGACCGCTGCCGCCTCGTGCTCGGAGCGGGCCAGCCGCGCGGGAAGGGTGTGAAAGCCGTAGCACGCCAGAAGCTTGCGGGCCTCGAGATCGCCGAGGTGCGTTCTGCCTGCGGTCAGGGCGTTTCCGACGATCGCGGACGCCTGTGTGCGGTCGTACGTGACGGCGTCCTCTGGGAGCGCCACCCGGTCGAGCCACTGCGCGTATCGGTGCAGGGCTGCCATGGCCTTCGCCGCGTTCTCGGGAAATGGGTAGACGGGATACCCGTGCCGCTGGAGGAACTTGACCCCGGGGGAAACGTCCACGACGCCCATGAAACAGCAGAGGATGGGCTTGTGGGTGCCCCGGGCCACCCGGACGATCGCCTCGGCCGTTCCCAAGGCGTTCGTCATCGACTGCGGCGTCAGGATGACCAGTACGCCGTCCACGTTGTCGTCCTTGACGACGGTCCATAACGCGCTCTCGTAACGGTCCTGCGTCGCGTCCCCGATGACGTCCACGGGGTTGCGGATATTCGCTGTGGCCGGCAGCTGCCGGGCCAGGTTCTCGATCGTGTCCTTGCCGAACGCGGCGAGTTCCAGATCCGCCGTGACCGTCATGTCCGTGGCCAGTATCCCGGGGCCGCCGGCGTTCGTTACGATCGCCACCCTCCGCCCCGGGGGGAGTTTGCGGCGCAGTTTTCCCAGGGGGCTTTCCTGCTTGTAGGCGAACGCGTTGGCGAAGTCGAAGAGCTCGTTGACCGACTCGGCGCGGATGATCCCCGTCTGTCGGAAGATCGCCTCGTAGAGGGCCTCCGTTCCGGCAAGCGCCCCGGTGTGGGAGGCGGCCGCCCGCGCTCCCGCCCCCGTTCGCCCGGACTTGACGACGAGAATGGGCGCGGGGCGGTTCCCCGAGGTGACCTCCTGAGCCACGGCGACGAACTCTTCGGCCCGGCGGAGTTCCTCGAGGTAGATCATGATGACCGCCGTGTCGGGGTCCTCGTGCAGGTATCTCATCAGGTCGATTTCGTCGACGTCTGCCTTGTTGCCGATGGAGATGAACTTGGAAAACCCGAAGCCGCGGTCAGCGGCGAAGTCGAGGACGGCCGTGCAGAGGGCCCCGCTCTGGGAAATGAACGAGATGTTGCCGGGCACCGGCATGCGGGCCGAGAAACTTGCGTTCATGCTCACCGCGGGCATGGGGTTGATGACGCCCAGACAGTTCGGACCCACGACGCGGATACCCGCCTCGCGGCAGACCGAAACGATCCGGTTTTCGATCTCAAGACCGGCCGGCCCGACCTCCCGGAAGCCCGCCGAGACGATCACGATCCCCTTGACGCCCTTGCGGACGGCCTGTTCCACGGCCTCCAGGGTCGCGCCCGGGGGCAGGATGAGGATGGCCAGGTCCACGGGGTCCGGGATCGCCCCGATCTCCGGGTAGGCCCGTACACTCATGATGGAATGGGCCGTGGGGTTCACGGGGTAGAGCGTCCCGCGGTAGCCGTTCTTCAGAATGTTGGCGAAGATGTCGTAGCCTACCTTGCCCGGCGTCGTGGACGCCCCGACGACGGCGATGGATTTGGGCGCGAAGATGGCCTCCAGACTGTGCATGTCCCTCGCCTCCCTACCGGTTTCGCCCGCTGTAATCGTACCACTGGCGGTTGTTGAAGGCCTCCTTCACGAGCCGCGCGGCGAGCTCGACGTCGAGGTTTTCCGTGTTGACGACAAGGTCGTAGTTCGTCGGGTCCATCATGTCCCGCTGGAAGTACTTATGGATGAAGGCTTTGCGGTCCGCCTCGGTGCGCAGGACCTGCCGCCGTGCCTCCTTCTCGGCGACGTTGTAGGCCTGCATGACGTTCCGGATGCGGGTCTCCAGCGGGGCCACGACGAGCAGTCGCAGGCACACCTCCTTGGGCAGGATGTAGCTCGCCCCCCGCCCCACGATGATGGCGTGCCCGTGGGCCCCGATGGAACATACGACGTGGGTGAGGTGCTGTAGGTACTCGTAGGACCACATGTGGTCTTCGCCGAGGGCATTGATCCACTCGTCGAAGATGCCCCGATCCTGCTCGTCGAGGGTCTCGACGAGCTGGCGGCTGCGCTTGGCGTTGGTGGCGATCTCCTCGACGATCTGCTGGTCGAAGAGGTCGATATCCAGCTCCTCGGCGAGTTTCCGCGCCAGCCGGCCGCCCAGGGCGCCCGGGAGTCGGGACAGCGTGATGACGGGCCGGATGGGGTTCTTGTACTTCCTGCGTTGCTCGATCTGCCACTTGCGGATCTGTTCCTCGATGATCCTGTCGAAAGTGCGTGTCGTTGCGGATTTCGTTTCCATAGTACTGCCTCCTGTGTGTTCGGGGGACGGGGTGCCCGCCGCGGGGCTTGCCGTCCCGGTCGTCGTTTCCCCGGCGGCGCCGTTGGCCCACCGAACGGCTCGCCGTCCGGTCGCCTGCTCAGGACGCCTGTGCGGCCCTGTCGTCCCGAAACATCATCTTAAGCTCCACGAGCCCGGCGATCGTCCGCCGGTGCATCTGAAAGCCACCCTTTTCAAAGACGCGCAGCATGGGCTCGTTTCCGGCCAGCACCTCCGCCGTGAAACCAAATAGGCCCTGCCGGCGGGCCAGAAAGGTGAGGTAGGCGAGGAGCGTCTGGCCGACGCCCCGGTTGTGGTAGTCATCGCGCACGGCGAAGGCGACCTCGGCGAGCTGCTGGTCGGGGTACACGTAGTATCGTCCCACGCCGATGAACTCCTCCTGCTCTCCCAGGGGGTCGGCCAGGAGGGCCGCGATGGCCATTTCGCGCGTATAGTCGATCACGACGAGCTCCTGGAGCCGTTCGTGGGGCATGTCCTGGCGCTTCGAGATGAACCGGAGGTAGAGGCTCCGGTCCGAAAGCCGGTGGATGAACTCCCGCAGCAGCGGCTCGTCGGAGATCTTCAACGGCCGAAGGAACAGTTTCAGCCCGGTCTTCGTCGTCCGGTGCGTCTCGAGCTCTTCGGGGTAGCGTCCCTTTTCGCCCGGTATCACCTTCTGGTCGAGATAGACGTAGCCAAGCTTCTTTGCCTCCTCGACGAGCCACTCCCGGAACTTCGGGTGTGCGATGGCGGTGAGGGCCATGGCGCGCTCCCGGATGTTCTTGCTGCGGAGGCACGCGATGCCGTACTCCGTGACCACGTAGCGGACATCGCTGCGGATCAGGGTCGCGCCCGCCCCGGAGCTCAGGACCGGGACGATCCTCGAGACCGAACCGTCAAGGGCTGTGGAAGGAAGCGCCAGGATGCTCCTGCCGCCGCGGGCGAGAGAGGCCCCGCGCATGAAGTCCGCCTGGCCCCCCACGCCGCTGTGGAAGGTGCGGCCGATGGACTCGGCCGTGGCCTGCCCCGTGAGATCGATCTCCAGGGCGCTGTTGATCGCCACCATGTTGTCCTGGCGGGCGATGAGCAGCGGGTTGTTCGTGTAATCGATCTGCCGGAAATCCACGGCCGGGTTGTCGTGCAGATACGCGTAAGTGTCGCAGGTGCCCATGCAGAACGAGGCCACGGTCTTGACCCGGTTGACCGTCTTGCGGGAATTGTCCACAATGCCTCGTTTCATGAGCTCCACGACGCCGTCGCTGAGGAATTCCGTGTGGATCCCAAGGTGCTTCTTGCCCTCAAGGTTGGCGAGGACGGCGTTCGGGATCGCCCCGTAGCCGACCTGGAGGGTGTCGCCGTCGAGGATGAGCTTGGCGACGTGTCGGCCGATCCTCTGCGCAACCTCTGTGTCCACGCCGGCGCGGTATTCCAGCAGCGGCTCGTTCCGGGGCACCAGGAAGTCCACGTCGCGGATGTGGATGAAGGTGTCGCCGTGGACGCGGGGCATGAAGCGGTTGACCTGCACGACGACGACATGCGCCGACTCGGCTGCCGCCTTGACGATGTCCACGCCGATGCCGAGGCTCATGTAGCCGTGCTCATCAGGCGGCGAGGTCTGTATCAGGGCCACATCCACGCGCTCCAGCCCGCGGTGAAACAGCTCGGGCACCTCAGACAGTGCCACGGGCGTATAGTCGGAAAGACCCCGGTTGACGGACCCCCGGGTGCTCTCGCCGATGAAGTAGGTGTTGTGTCGGAAGTGCTGTTTGAACTTCTCGGCCGCATAAGGCGCAACGCCGAGGGTCCGGATCCCCAGGACCTCGGTGTCGAAGAAGGCCTTGGGGTGCGATTCCACGTAACGAATAAGCTCGCCGACGAGGTACTGCGGCTCGGCGCAGGCCGAGCCGACAAAAAGGGTGTCGCCGCGGTGGATCTGTGAGAAGATCACATCGAGCGGGGCGAACTTTTCCGGGTATCGTTCCTTCCACATCTCGAGCCGGTTGGTGCCGTCCGGTGTCATGGCTCTCCTTCCCGTTCCGGTCGTCGGCGGTGCCCCAAATCCCGCAGGAGTTCTCCCACCGTGCGGAGGTAGCGGTCCAGGAACCACCGGTCCAGAACAGCCGATGGGGGCCGACGGTGGTCCGCCGCCCCTGGTGGGCGCGTCGGGCCGAGGATCCGCGTCAGGTCCCGGGCCGCCTCCCGGCGGTGGCGTTCCGTGAGGGTCACCGGGCCGATTTGACGGATGAGATCGACCGGGGCAATCGCGTATTTGGACCGGGCCAGCCGGACCAGGACCCCCGAGGCCAAGACGCGGCGGACCTCATCCAAGTCGTAGGGCGGTGAACCCAGATACATGGCCAGGTCTTTGCGAGCCTCGTTCTTCTGTTCTTCCGTCAAGTCACGCACGACGGTACTCCCGAATGGTCCGTCTTGCCGCCTCGGCCGGATTGCCTTCCGGGGCCTTGTTTAACTCCTATTATAGCGGCGGCGCATGGTGCCGGCAATCGGGTCCACCCCCCATTTGCGCGCGGCCGGGGCCCCATTTATTCCGGGCTGGACCCGCCGGGAGCCTTCGAGGCGCGCGTCTGTAGATGATGGACCAGGAGGGCGATCCCCTCGAAGGTCGCCTCGTCCTTGAGGAGGCAAAGGTCCGCGCCCCCACGATAGGCGGCATTGCGGTATTCGGGGATGGCAGAGCCGCACAGGATCACGACGACCGTGCGCGGAAGCCGGGCCTTCACGTCGCGGGCGAAACTCACGGCCTTTCCCGCCAGGGTATGCATGTCCGCGAGCACGACCCCAGGTTGGAGCTTCTCCACCATGGCAAGCAGGAAGCGGTATTCCCATGCCCCGCTGTGGGTTCGAACGTCCAGATCCGGGAACCGCTCCGCCAGCAACGCAGCCAGGGAGTCCCGAAACGTCTTGTTTTCATCCATGAGAAGCATCCGCAGCACGTCACGTCCCACGCCCATGGATTCGCGGGAGTCTCCCGCTGTGAACCCTTTACGCCCGCGCCGCGACATGGTACATTGAGTTGACACCCCATTTTGATTCGGTCGGCACCCCATTTTCCACGGGAGGCCGGCGGAGGGATGCGGCCTTGTCCGGTGGATCCGTGAAAACGATCGTGGTCGCCGAGGATCACACGATCTTGCGGGAGGGCTTGAAGGCCCTGCTGTCGACGAGCCCCGATCTGCGCGTCACCGGTGAGGCGGCCGACGGCATGGAGGCCGTGCGCCTCGTCCGGGAACGGAGGCCCGACGTCGTGCTCATGGATCTCTCCATGCCGCGCATGACCGGCATGGATGCGATCCGCGAGATCCGGCGGGATGCGCCGGGCACGCGCGTCCTCGTCCTGACGGTGCACAAGACGGAGGAATACATGCGGGCGGCCTTCGAAGCGGGGGCCGACGGGTACGTGCCGAAGGACGCCACGCACGGGGAACTCCTCACGGCGATCCGAGCGGTCCTGGGCGGGAAACGTTACGTGAGCCCGGAAATCTCAGGCACCGTGATCGAGGGGTACCTGGAGGGCGCGAAGACCCGGCACCGGGATACGGCCTGGGAGAGCCTGACCCTGCGGGAACGGGAAGTCCTCAAGCTCATTGCGGAAGGATACAAGAACCGGGCGATCGCGGAGCTTCTTTGCATCAGTATCAAGACCGTCGAGAAGCACCGTGACAGCCTGATCCGGAAGCTCGATCGTCACAACGTCGCCGCGCTGACGGCATACGCCATCGAGAAGGGCTTGGTGGACCCCCTTTCGCGATCGAAGGGCGATTGATGTCCTCGATCCGGTGGGCGTTCGAGTTACCCGGCGTCGAGGGGCCACGCGGCGCGTACCCGGGTCCCCCGACCCGGGGCCGAATCCACCTCGAGGAAACCTTTCCCCAGCTCGGCCCGCTCCCGCATGCTCAACAATCCGAGACCCCGGTGACGCTCGTGGCGCTCCCTGACCTCCTGTGCGTCGAACCCGACGCCGTCGTCTTCCACCGTCAGCTCGATGCGCCGGTTTCTGCGGGCGAGGCGGATGTGCACGTTGCGGGCGCTTGCGTGCCGGGCGGCGTTGTTCAACGCCTCCTGGATGATTCGGTAAAGGATGATCCGCAGCCGCTGCGGGACGTCCTGCTCACGGACGGCCAGTTCGGTGTGGACGCGCAGCGTCGGATTCGCCGACTGGAACTTCCGGCAGAACCAGGAGATCGTCGCCACGATGCCCAGGTCGTCGAGGATAGTGGGCCGCAGATCCATGATGATACGGCGCAGCTCCTCGATCGTCCGCTGAACCATGGGGATCCCTCCCTCGAGCGTCCGGATGGCCGTGTCGGGATCCCCCCCGCGCAGAAAGGCCAGCGAGTTCTCGGTGTTGAACTTGAGCGTCGTGAGGTATTGCCCGATGCTGTCGTGGAGCTCGGCGGCGATGCGCTTGCGCTCCTGTTCCACGGCATGGAGAAGCCTCAACATCAGGATCCGGCGCTCAAACTCGGACTGCATGAGCCGGTCCTCGGCCTCCCGGCGTGCCGTGTTGTCCACCATGTGGCTGAGGACGCAGTCGGGCGGTATGTAGGCAAAGGTAAACGCGATCACCTTCTCGACGCCCGTCGTGAACATCCGGTAGCGCGTCTCGCGGTGAACGACGCCGCGATCGCGGAAGGCGCGCATCATGTCCCTTCGGATGTCCGGTCGGTCGGCATAGAGGCGACCCGCCCGTTGCCCGAGGTACTCGGTGATGCGTCCGCCGGTGAAGTCCTCGGCGGCCCGGTTGAAGTCCACCATCTCGAAGTCCCTTCCCCGCCGACGCCAGGTGATGGACGGGATCGGCATGAACCTGTACAGAACCTGCAAAGGGTCCGCGTCGTTGGCCATGGATCTTTACTCCTCCATGCGGGAACTCCGTGCATTCCCTTGAGATCTTGATAGAAATATGATTGCAACAAAAACGCGTTACCTACTGATACGTCCTTAGGGGCACTATAGGTTTTTCATTGAGCCGGTAATGGAACAGCACCGTCAGGACGTTTTGGATCCCGCGGTCGCTCCATCGGGCCCCGACATCGGC
>Ga0208196_1003508_pt1 | contig 13155 bp, 6 predicted proteins | sample AD_JPNNA7_MetaG_FD_184443 | JGI IMG/M metagenome (GOLD analysis project Ga0208196, IMG submission 184443) | Active sludge microbial communities of municipal wastewater-treating anaerobic digesters from Japan - AD_JPNNA7_MetaG (SPAdes) (version 2) | ecosystem: Engineered > Bioreactor > Anaerobic >...
TATAAGTGAGTGGTTTCAAATGAAGCGGAACGGTACCGTCGTCACGTCGCCTGACTATAATGAGTACATAGCGATGCTGCGAATTGAGCTACAGAGAATGTCAGATGCCTGCGTCTTTGTACCTCTAGGTAACGTTCCGCTCTACGCATTGACAGGCTTGACTGCCATTACTAAGAGAAGGGGCTCTATACTCGAAGGAAACTTTTGGCCTGGTATGAAGGTGATTCCTACTATCCACCCACGTGCTGCAATAGACGAGCCACTCTTCGACTACTATATAAGGATAGATCTTCGTAAGATTCTAAGAGAGAGTCAGTCGAAAGAGATAAAGTTGCCGACCCGCTACATCGTAGTACGTCCTAGTATCAACCAGATAAATGGTTACCTTGAAACAGTTAAGGACGGCGACATCATAGGCAACGACATCGAAGTTGTAAACGAGGAGCTAAGCTGTATGAGCTTCGCTGAGACTCCTACCGATGCCATCTCTATCCCACTAGCGGACATCGGCAAGGACTACCTAGACCCGAACCAGGAGTTGAGTATAATAAGGAAGATAGGAGAGAAGCTAGCTAACCCTAACATCAAGAAGATTGGTCAGAACTATATCTTCGACCTAACCTTCATGTATCGGAAGTATCGTATCATCGCTAAGAACTACGAAGACACAATGATAGCCATGGGAATCCTCTTCCCTGACTTCCCTAAAGGTCTAGACTTTATCACCAGTATCTACACAGATGAGCCTTACTACAAGGACGACGGTAAGAAGTGGTTCAAGTACGGCGGTTCGATAGACCGATTCTGGCTATACAATGCTAAGGACTCCATCATTTGCAGGGAGGCGTGGCCTAAGCTTGAGGCTGAGCTAAAGAGGCAAGGGAACTGGGAGACGTACAGGCGGCACGTTAAGCTAATCGAGCCTCTAATCTATATGCAAGACCGTGGCTTTCGTATGGATGTAGACGGCCTCAAGAAGGCCTCTGCTGAAGCTCTAGAGAAGATAAACGAGATATATAATGAACTCCACGAGTGCTGCGGATTTCCACTAAACATAAACAGTCCTAAGCAAGTCGCCGAGTATTTCTACACAAAGCTTGGTCACCAGCCTTACACTAAGTACAACAAACGTACTCGCTCTAGTCATGTAACGACAGACGTAGACGCTATGAAACGATTGGCTAGAAAGGGAGTGAAGGAAGCTAAACTCGTTCTCGATATAAGGAAGTGGTCGAAGCTTAAGAACACGTACCTCGATGCAAACCTTGATAAGGACTATCGTCTCCGCTCAGCAATGAACCCTATCGGTACGAAGAATGGTCGTCTGTCCTCGTCAGAGGACATCTTTGGCGTAGGCATGAACGTACAGAATATGCCTAAGGCTTTCAAGAAATTCGTCTGTGCTGATGAAGGCTATATGATATTCGAGTTCGACCTCTCCCAAGGTGAGAACCGTGTCGTCGCTTACGTAGCTCCTGAGCCTCTAATGATGGAAGCTTTCGAGCAAAAGAAAGACGTGCACTCACTGACCGCTAGCTTCTTCTTCGGAATACCTTACGATGAAGTAAAGCAGATGGATAAAGAGAAGGTGATGTGTCCGCTAGGAAACGGAGACCAGACACATAGGTACTGGGGTAAGAAAGGTAATCATGGTCTAAACTATGACCTCGGGTATAAGAGTTTCGCCCTTAAGTATGAGCTACCAGAGAACCAAGCTAAAGTCCTCGTAGACCGCTATCACCAAATCTACCCAGGTGTTCGGCAGATGCACGCTTGGATTCGTGCTAAGCTAGCCAACGAAGGTCACGCTCTTGTAAATCCCTACGGTAGAAAGAGAGTCTTCCTCGGAAGATGGGGAGATGAACTATTCAAGAAAGCGTACAACTTCATTCCTCAGAGCGTTATTGCAGATAAGATAAACGAAGAGGGTATTAACTATATATACTACAATCAACAAGATTTTGCATCTGTCGAACTCCTTAACCAAGTCCACGACAGTATAATCTTTCAGATAGACTACACGAAGCATAGCTTCGAGGAGATGGCTACGATTTTGATAAAAATAAAGAGGAGTCTAGAGACGCCAGTTCCGTGGAAAGATGGCAGCTTCGTTATACCAGTTGATTGCAAGGCAGGATTTAATTTGAAGGATATGGAGGAGGTGAGGATAGATGCCAAGGGACTCACGGGAGCTACAGGACTGGCTCAACGGCTACATGACATATACGAGAAATACAGAACCATCGGACAACTTCCGACTCTGGACAGCGATCTCGACGATATCAGCCTGTCTGAGACGGAAGTGTAGCTTACCGTGGGGAATGATGACTGTCTTCCCTAATTTATATATAGTACTAGTTGGTCCTAGTGGCTGTAGGAAAGGTACTGCAATGGGGCCTGCTTACAATATACTTAGTAAGATGGGTATAAGAATGGCTTCCGAAGCAATAACAAGGGAAGCACTGATAAGGGAACTAAAGAACACAAGCGATACTCACTACGGAGAGGGAGGAGAAATCTACATTCACGCTAGCCTGACTATCTTCTCCCAGGAACTAACTGTCTTCCTAGGCTACAACAATATGCAGCTAATGGCAGATCTATGCGACTGGTTCGACTGCCGAGATAAGTGGACTTATCGTACTAAACACAGCGGTACTGACGATATTACAGGTATATGGGTTAACTTGATAGGAGCTACAACGCCAAGCCTACTACAGACGACGCTCCCTCAGGATGCCATAGGCGGTGGCTTGACAGCCAGGATGATAATGGTCTATGCCGCTAGGAAAGGGAAGACAGTTGTACAACCATTCCTTACGAAAGAGGAAGTAGAAATTGGTGAGAAGCTATACCGAGACGCTGAGCGTATCAGTATGCTCCACGGAGAGTTCTCATACACTAGTAGGTTCTTAGAGGAATGGACTAAGTGGTACTCAATGAGCGACGGACATCCTCCATTCGATGACCTACGCTTCGGTGGTTACTTCGAACGAAGGGCTATACATATCCTTAAGCTATGTATGGTAATGAGTGCTTCTCGCTCAAGCAGTATGGTCCTTGATGATATAGACCTTATAAGGGCGATAGGAATACTAGAGGAAGAAGAAACGAGAATGAAGAACGTCTTCGCTGGCGTTGGAAGAAGTAAGATAATCGACCTGACGAATAGAGTAATACAACTGATAGCTGAGCGTGGTGAGATTTACCTCGATGAAGTCCTAAGAAAGTATCACTACGATGCAGATACCTATACAATGGACGTAGTCATAAAGACACTACACGATATGAAGAGTATCACGGTAGGCTACGTAGGCGGAAGGACATTACTAAAACCAACAGGGAGGGCAGAAGATGGATCTAACGGAATGTAGTAGAGAGGAACTTATCAGGGTAGTACAGAACTTAATAGAAGAGGGGACTATTAATGAGGGAGATCTTAAGCTTCCTATAGGACAGAATGAGAGGAATGCAGCTACTCTTCTTCATGCTATCATATGTAACAGACCTCATGGAGATACTGAATGTACTTTCTATAACAATGATAGAGAGATAGAAACGTGGGTTAAGAAGGTGAGAAAGTTCTGCTTCATATACGAATGTACTCCAGATGATATTCTTATATACATAAGTAAGATAAAGGAATTTGGTGTAGATGCAGAGCCGTACTTAGTTATACTAACTCTATACTGCTTACACAATGATAGTATATGGGATGCTGTACAAGCGATAGATAGTATATAAGAAAAGGGGACCTAAACAGTCCCCTCTCTTTTATCTCGCCAAGAAAGTCTTGACTGCTTTCCAGATACTTATCCCATACCTATCCCACAACTCAGCAATAGCGAAGTACTCAAGTCTAACGTAGTTTCCAATCACCCTGCCTTTGTCTTCTTCCGATAAAGTATCCTGCTGTGCCAACTCATCGAGGTTATCAACAATCGCTTGGATGGACGGGGATACTTTATGGTCATAGTCTTCTCCAAGTGTCCCCCTAATAAGCCCAGATACATAAGGCCACGCTTTAATAGATTCATCGGCTGCAACCTCACCTTTTGCTGCGGCTTTGCTAAAGCTATATCCAACATCCTCACCAATGGAGGTAGCCACCCTAGAAGTAGCACATCCCGACAGTAATAATAAAACTAGTATACCAAGCCAAAGTTTCATTTCTTCTCCTTTACCTTCTGCAACTTCCAGCTCTTTACTTCTCTAACCTTAAGTTTTGAGGGACGGCTGGACTTGTGGGTCGCGTGAAGGAGAAAGGGGTAGCCGTACTGCACACCTCGCCCCATTCAGTAGTTGTCTTACACGCTACAAAGTTAAGGTTACTTGTTCCCACAGTTGCCGCGGCTATATCCATCTTGATAGAACCATCTGGCTGTGCTGTGACATTAGTCACTGGAACCCACCCTGCACCAGTCACCTTATAATACTGCACACCTGTCTGCGGGTCGCAGATTATAAAGGGCGAAGCCACAGCCATAGTAACACCAATACAGCATACAAAAACCAAAGCTAAAACAATCCGTACATATTTCATCTTACTACCTCCTTGTTTTTATTTAGAGTGAGATTCTAGTCTCTCTCTACGTTGCTGGTCTTTTCTTATATCATCTGTAATAGATTCAATTCTTGACATTGTAGAAAGTATATTAGCTGTATTCGCTTTCAACACTGCTATCTCCTCTCCATGCGAAGCAACCTTACTTGAAATATATCCTGTCCAAGTAGCCATACCACCGATAGCTATACTAAGTACAGCTAAGACTATTGCGACTACAGTTCCAATCTTAATACTCCAAGTGGTCTCTCCAGGCTCGTAGTTTATTACATCGTGGTTATTAGGCATTAACATCCACCCTTCGGTGAAATTATCACCACAGTTATTGTAGAAAGTCTACACCAAACATAGGCCCAGCTTCTTCTAACTTCTCTAACGTCTCAGCTTGCCTCGTCTGTCTCGTTCTAAGCAAGAGTCGCACGCCTGGTTTCTTAGCGAATCTACTAGCTGCGGATTCTAAGGACTCAGGACTTATTCTATAGTCAGCAATCTTCTCTTGCATCCGATTCCAAGCACTCTCTATCCTAGGGTCGTCTTCTCTTATATTCTTATAGTCGCCGTTCGTTAGCCTTCTTACTTCATTAGAGTACTCACTTAGTATCTGCGATACATACTTTCTCTCAAGCTCCTGTGCCTTCGTCTCTATTCTACTAAGTGTCTCCATATAGCTCTTCGATACTGGCTTAGCACCGAAGGCTACCAACGCCTTATCATACTTCGAATCTAGGTTGTATATAGGATCTCCCTTCTCATTATACACGAAGCCATCTTGGTCGTAGAAGGAATCTATAACGTCCCAGATATTCCTAATAGCAGGAACAGCTTTCTTCAAGTGAGCCTTAGCTATCTGTGGTCTATTAGCCACAGTCTCCGCAGGATTGAAAGCCATAGCTATATTATACAACTCATGAACGCTGGAGACGACTGGACCTAGAGGAGAGAGAAGGTCTTTCTCAACACTAGGAAGCTGTATTGTTGCAGGACCAACTACATCAACTCCAGCAACTCCACCTGGCACTCCAGAAGCATAGCCTCCCCACTTCCTCTGTAGGTACTCTTCCAACTTATCCCACCAGTCTCCACCTCCCATGGCTGAAGCTGCGAAAGCTATAAGAGGAAGTGTCTTTGCCATAGCTATCAAGCCTCGAGGACCTGCAACGGCTGCTGTATAACCTAGGAACTTAGCCCAGAAAGCAGGACTACTAGCGTTCATAATCATCCACTCAACTGTTCTAGCTACGAACGGCTGGAACAAAGTAAGGAGCCTACCAGTAGGAGAACGCATAAGCCTTGGCATCATGCTCACCAAGTTAGCTCCTTGCAGAGTCCAGACACTAAGCGTTGCAAAGTCGGCGTGTTCCCTCTCCGAGAGTCCAGGACTCATATCTTGACTATAGAGATAAGCTGCCAAGAAATTAGCACGACGAGCTGGAAGTTCCATAAGGTTGAACATACCCAGCGGTGTGATAAGTTGCTTACCACCTTTCAATACGTGCGAACCAACTCGAACACCACCAGCTATCGTGCCTCCTTGTTCAAAAGCTCGAGCACCAAGTGCCCAACTATACTTATCTACCAACTTCTTCTCGGCAGTATTACTAGACAAGAGCTTCTGTGCTCGACCAAGATACTTGACGCCTAGTTGCATTGCTATCCTACTATATCCATCAGCTCCGTTCAACAAGCCAGCGACTGGACGGTAGCCAAGCTTAGCCATTACTGTAGCATTCCTAAGTCTGTCTATCGTCTTCGAAGCTGCTCTATGAGCGTCTATTGCTCCACCTGTAAGAGTGCTAATCGTGGCATCTAGAATTCTATCCTCAAGATAGTACTTCCCCTTTGCATCATCGAGAACTGCCTCAAGGTGAGTATACTCATTATCTCCTAGCTTATCCTGAGCTGTCTGTAGCTCCGCTATAACAGGGTCGAACGCCATCTTCTTGTGCATAGCATAAGCATACATACTCATAGCGTCGACTATATCATCCTCGCCCATCAGTAGGTTCTTGGTCTCCATCGTTGGAGCTGCAAATACTTGCGAAGGCTTGATACCTACGATATCTCGAAGATTCTTCCTGAGAATTCTCCTAGCTTCATCTCCTACTCCAGTAGTTTGACCTCCACCCTTCAGTGCTTTTTCAACTGCCTTATCTAGCCTACTAGCCACTAAGATATATTTCCTCTTAGAGAGCATAGTCTTCATATCACCTTGATAAGCGAAGCCTTCTCTTATGCTTATATCTCCTACAGTTTCTCCTCGCGCTGTCTTCTCTTCTATATACTTCTTAGCTCTCTCCATTGCAAGATCTATATCTGGAGCAGCTGCTATAACCATGCCAACCTTACTACGACTCTTTCCTGTCTTCTCTGTAACTATAATATCTCCAGTCATCATGTGAGTCCAATAGTCTTCTGTACCCCAGTTCTTAATGCTGTTGATATCTTCTTTGTAAGTCTTATACTCAGCAAGAGCTTTCCTTATCTCACCTGCCTTAGTTATGCCAAGCTGCTGTAGAACCTGTGAAGCTGGGATGCCAGCTTCTATACCATCTATAACTGGCTTATACTTAGCAGACAAGCGGTAATGAGCCTGTCTAATCATATGGTCTATATACTTCTTCCTCATCTTCTCGAAGAATTCATCTCTAGCAAACTGGTAGACGTCCTTCGTAGTCTGGTCAGCCTCTTGATATCCAGCAATATATGCTGCAACAGCTGCTTTCGTCTGTATATCTATATCAGCTTGAGACATCTTGAGGTCAGCGAACTCTTTCCTCTTGATACGTGAGTAACGTTCGACTGCCAAGCCAAGTGTCTGAGCGTCTCTTCTCTGCTTCTTGTCAAGCTTACTAGCAACATTCTTCTCTATAAACTCCCGCTCAATCTCCATCTGATGATTAGTCCAGAGCTTAGCTTGTCCTATATGAACTGCTATACTCCTCGCCAAATCTGAGAAGCCTTTGTGAGCTGGCATCATAGCGTGCATGAACCAAGTCCAAGCTCCTGATATGTCCTTGTCTTTAACGTAGTGAATAGTATGGTCCTTCTGGTCGCTGGCTACATAGCGCTCCTCACGATCTCTGTGCCAAGTCCTCCTCTGTTGCCACTGGTGATACATCTTCGTAAGCATCTCGTAGGCTCCTTGGAGACCTAGGAAACCGAGGGTAATATGGCCTTCGATGTCAACGTCTGCTTCATCGAAGATTACGTAGTTATCTTTGATAGCAGGTTCTTCTGTTATCTCTATAAGTTCAGGAGATTCAGCAAGAATATCCGCTTGCTTTAGTACTCTATTATATATTTCTACTTCTCTTTCTAATGAACGTCTATAGCTATCAGCTGCCTCCTTACCTATATCATAAGGACTTGTTAGATTAGGATTACTTAGTTGCCTTTCATAGTCTTTAATATAAGATTTAGCTGCAGATCTTACTAAACTTATAACATCTTCTGGAGTATCAATATGTAGTCCAGGGTCATTATATAAGCCTTCATCTAATAGTCTTACAAAACTATCAAAATCCAGTCTACTATTAATCTTAGCTCGCTTCTTCGTCTTCAGCTTCTTCTCTATCTTTATCTTCTCTGGGACTTTCTCGTACTCAGCTAACTCACCAAGTAATTCATTATTCTCATGTATCTCCTCGTATCTTTCTTCTATATCTAACTCAAGTTGTCTTCGCTCAGCTTTTATCATATCTCCAGTAAGTCTATCTGAAGCTATATTATTTAGTGAATCTTTTAGCCTCTTTATAGATTCTCTATACTCTTCTATTTGATCTTGTAACATATATCTTATAGCATTAAGTCCAGAAGAAATACTATTACCAATTTTAGCATTATTTCTAAGTTCTATATTAAGTAAGTTACTAAGTCTCTCTGACATTCCAGGAGCTGTATATGTAGTATCATACCTCCTCGTCTCTCCTCCACTCAAAGCACCTACTGGATATATAGTACCATCTATCCCTGCATCTTTCAGGAAAAGAGAAGCGTGCTTCTTCTGACCTAGAGCCTTTGTTAGTATATCATACACTTCCTGACCAGTCTTAGCTTTCTTTATCTGCTCTAGTGGAGTATTAGTAGGATACATAATTCCTACTGATTCTGGAATTATATCTAATGGTAGTATACCTTTAGTGGCTTTATTTGCTATCCTTATATGTTCTTTCCATTCTCTAAGAGCATCTTCTCTGCTAACTCCAGATTCTATAGATCTATTATAGGCATTGGTATAAGCTCTTAAATAATCTAAAGCCCATTCATTATTCTTATCATGCCTTCCTATAGCGAAAGTTTCATCGCCTACCTTAAATGAAGCAGCAAGTGCTTTCCCTTCTTTAACAAGTGGCTCCCTCTCTGCAGCTTTTATAATCTGCTGCATCTGATCTTCTGGAACCTCTTCATACCAGTCTAAGAAATTAAGAGGAGTCTTGTCTGCCTTAGATAGTCGGACATTGTAGATGACCTTTAGTCCTTTCTTTATATCATAGTCATTGTTGTTGATAGCTTCTATCATTTCGTCTATGGCAGATAGCTCTTTAGTAAGCTTATCTAATATCTTACCATCTGTAATATTTATATTTTCTACAAGATAATTCTTCTCCTGTAGTAGATATCCTATAGCAGCTGTATGCCCCTCATTATTAAGTTTATCAACTACCTTCTGAATAGTTATTCCAATCATAGACGTACGACTACCAAGACCTCCTCCAGGATAAGTAGTCTTCCCGAACCTTACTTCTCCTCCAACCTTCCTAGCCACTTCCTCTGCATAATGCTTAGCTATCTCCTTTACTGTAGTAAAGTATAGTCCCCAACCGAAGCTAGTAGCTCCTGAGCCTGACTTTATATACTTAGTAGAAAACTTATCAAATATCTTTCCAGTTCCATGCATAGCAGCTATATCTATACCAGCTATCCCACGCTCATCATTTATAAGGTCCCAACACTGTAGCATATAAGGCTTAACCTTTGTCCAGACGTTTGAGAGATAAGCACGCATCTGTAGCATCCAGTCTTGAAAACTATTACTTGCTGAGTCATATACCCGACGACCAAGCTCCACAAGCATCTCATAAGCCTTCTGCATACCCATGAAGTCCATCGTCTCTTCACTATAACCACGCATAGAATCCATAACGCCAGTCTGCTCACCAAGTATCTCACTTATTCCAGACGCTAGGTCACTAGTCTCTAGAGCTCCTACCCTGTGACCTAGTTTCACACGGCTGATATCGGAGATATATCCAGCGAGCCTATTCAACTTATCGACCCACTTATCATAAGCAATAACATCTCCGTTGAACATCTCAAGATAATCTCGTGCATGAGTCTCTAGCGAAGCCAGAGTCCTAACTACAATGTCTGCATACTGCTGTAGCTCGTCTACATCATCACTCGTATGAAGCCAGTTGTTTATATCATGTATTAAGCGAGTAAGTCCAGAGTCGAGGGAGTCGTCTTGAGGAAGAACCTCAGTTGCCGTTTCCTTTGGATTCTTAAAGAGTGGATTAGTTGGCAAGCCAACAGCCTTCTCAGACTCTGAAGAAGGAAGGTGCCTCTTGTGTTGAATATAGAATTCATCTTTATCTCCTATAATAACATAATTCTTAGCTTCCTCAGTATCCATCTTAAGTAACGCAATCTCAGCATCTGTTCTAGAACTATAGATTGTATCCTCAAGCTCGTCTCCCTCTTCCTCTACTACTTCTTCTGCTGCTTTTTGTCTTTTTCCTTTTGTTTCGGCTTCGACTTCTTCGGCATTAGGTATCACCTCCTTCTTAGCAGCTTTCCTCTTTGCTAGTCTTTTCTCTCTAGCTTTCGGTTCTGGCTTCGTTTCGACAACCTCAGTTTCAGTCTCAGCAACAGGAGCTTCCTTCTCACCAAGAGCAGCTGCCCAATCTTCAGGCTCAGTGTCTTTGTCGTACCAGTCGCTAAAGTCTTCGACTGTTTTTACGTTATCTAGGTCTCCAAGTGCAGACCTCATATTGTAGAAGACAACAGCATCTTCATCAGACAAGCCCTTCTGCTTAAGAACGGCAAGGGCGTTAGCTTTAGACAATGGAGTCTGCCCCTTTGGTGAAATTTTCACAGTAGGTGTTTCTGTATCTAACTCGGACTTAACAACGATACCAGCAGCCTGTCTTACTACATCTTCCTCTATCCTCTTATCCATCTCCTCTTGAGTCTCTACAACCTCAGCTGGCTTAGCCTTCGCAGCTTCCTTCTCTCTAACTCTCGCTCGCTTCTCCTCAAGCTTCTCAGCTCTAGTAAGATTCCTAGCAGCTTCAGTAACTGCAGCTGACTTAGCTGCTTGTCTTGTAGCTTTTATCAATGGAGCAGCTTCTTCAAGAATAGCTGCTTCCTCAGCTTCTACTTTCTCAGCTTCCTTTGCAAGCGTCTCCATCTCAGCGACAGCAGCTTCATTTACTTCTCCTGCCTTCGTTAGGTCAAGCTGCTCAGCAGCTGGCTTCTCTGCAACTGTATCTTTCGCCTGCTGTACAACCTCATCAAGAACAATTCCTGCTTCTTCCTTACCTACATCATAAGCTTCTACAATCTTAGATATAGCCCTCTGCCTTGCTCTATTAACTCCAGCAGATAAAGTACCTTGATAAAGAGTTTGCCAAAGAGTTACTCCTATTGTATCTATAACTTCATCTTGAAGAGAACCTACTGGAAGTCCAGCTCCTTCTCTTGCATAGTGTTGTGCGACCGTAGTACCTGTCTCACCACCTACTTCACCAAGAGCTGATATACCAAACTTCTTAGCATAATTTGCTGCGACTCTTCTTAGTGTCTGCTTAACAGCTGGCTTTACTGTAGCATCTCCGAGGAGACCAAAGATCTTAGCAGTTAGTATATCAGAAGTCCATTCACCTGCAACCTCAGCTCCACCTGATGCAGCTGCATATGGTTTTACTTTAGATAAGGTCTGTTCTATCTCTTCATTGGACAGACCTTGTTTCTTAAACTCATTTCTAGCATCTAGCATGAACTCAGTATATTCATCTACACCAAACATAGCTCCCTTGCCACCAACTGCACCTATGAGTCTATTCCTAAGAGGAGTACCTTTCCCTCTAGCAAGAGCAAATGGTATTAAGTTTGTAAGAGACCTTGTCGTAGATCTGACAGCTTCTATTGGATAGTCGTAAGCTTTACTAGTAGTCTTAGGAGCTGCTACATCCTCAGCCCACTCCTTTATCTTTCCTCTAGTCTTCTCAAGCATTGTCTCCTCAGCACCAATAGTAGGAGCTATCATTGGGGAGATAAGAGAAGCAGCTGTGTCTAGCGTGCCAGCTAGTACATTTCTTCCTGCGTTTTCTATAGTACCCATAACTCCAGGAGGAGCCTTTGGTTCTGGAGGTTTATCCCACTGTACTTCGTCAGGGTTTATCTCAGGAGTATCCCACTGTACTTCAGATGGATTTATCTCATTTGACATATTCTACCTTCCCATCAGGAGTCATGCGAACTTTCTTTCCTTTATACATACCAGTTGTTCCTGCTGGTACCTTCATCGAAGCTGTCTTCCCTTCAGCTAAGCTACCTAGGCTAGACTTCCAAGGCTTCCAACCATACTTCTTCTTCAAGTAAGAAGCCGCGACGATGTTAGTGTCTGCGTCGTATAGATCTGTAACCTCATTTATAATTCCAGCTTTTCTAAGTTCAGGAACATTAACTTCATTTATCTGGAACAATCCATAGTCAGCAGTTCCATTCTTATTAATATTCTTAGCCCTAGGATTCCCACTAGACTCACGCTTCATAGCTTCCTTAGCCATAGGTATATCACCAGGCTCAAAGTACCTATTAAGTATAGAATCAAATGGAGTAGGTTCTCCCTTAGGTAACCCCTCTAGCATAAACTGATTCTCCTTAGGAACAGGCTTTCTGTATCCTAAGATTCCAAGAGTCTCGTCAGCTCCTTGAGGAGTATACTTTCTATAAGCACCTGCTAATCCAGTACCAGATCTAAGAGAAGACGCAACAGCATCTGCCTCTTCAAGCATCTTTATTCTAGCTTCTGATGGTATTAGACTAAGTAAGTAAGACTTAGCAGACTCAGCCTTTTGTGGGTCAGTAGTTTGATTTACCATACCTAATGTTTCATCAAGCTTCCTCTTCGCTTCTTCCCTATTACCAAACTTCTTATAATGAGCATCGAGCAGAGTTTGATAATTATTAGTGAATGCTACACTAAGACCTTGAGTATAATGCCAATTCTCTGGCTTACCTTTATCATCAGACCCTACTGAGTATCTATCTACTATCCTAGTACCAGGCGTCGCATCAGGACTTGAATCAAGGAATAGTACCTCATCACCAACCTTCTGAATAGTAAGTTTCTTACCAGTCTCCTTACTAAGGTTGATAAGATTATCTATAAGCTTAGGAGCCTCAGTAGGTCCTACAGCCTTAAGAATCCTAGCATCCTCAGGAGTTATATACTTAGACTTAATATTACCCTTTATAACTTCATCCATCTCAGTAGTGAAGTTGACTTCTCTCCGTTTCTCAACAGCTGCCTTCCTCGCTGTCTCAGCGTTCAACGCTTTCATATGCTCAGCAGACGCCTTCGTATA
>Ga0208196_1003509_pt1 | contig 13152 bp, 27 predicted proteins | sample AD_JPNNA7_MetaG_FD_184443 | JGI IMG/M metagenome (GOLD analysis project Ga0208196, IMG submission 184443) | Active sludge microbial communities of municipal wastewater-treating anaerobic digesters from Japan - AD_JPNNA7_MetaG (SPAdes) (version 2) | ecosystem: Engineered > Bioreactor > Anaerobic...
ATACGATTGAACATCCACATCCATGCTACTTCCCTTCAAAGTAGCCTTGGAAGATATTATTAAAAAATGTTTTGGATATTAACTATAAGGAAATTAGGGATTCTAAGTCAAAGGTGCGAAATGTGGGGTTGAAGATCTGGCCGCAAGATTCGCATGCGGCCCACCCATGCTCTTCTGTGCGGATGATCTCCCCGCACGTGCAGCGGCGGTGGATCGTCTGGTTTCAGTTCCCTTTTCATCGGGATCAGTCTTGAAACCTGGGTCCTGCCCGGCCTCCCTAATTCTGCTTCTGAAGTACTTTCAGTTCCCTTTTCATCGGGATCAGTCTTGAAACACCGCGGCCCCTGGTGTAACGCTCCAGGCTTAGGGGGCTTTCAGTTCCCTTTTCATCGGGATCAGTCTTGAAACGGTTGTGAGGAGATCAAGACGGCTCTCCGGGCCAGGCTTTCAGTTCCCTTTTCATCGGGATCAGTCTTGAAACCTTGGCATATTGTGTTCCTGGGTTTTTTCTTGAAGTCTTTCAGTTCCCTTTTCATCGGGATCAGTCTTGAAACCGGGCAAGACCGTCACATTCCAGATCCAGGACGAAGACTTTCAGTTCCCTTTTCATCGGGATCAGTCTTGAAACGCCAGGCATTTCCTCGATTTCGCTCCCGATCCCTGGCCTTTCAGTTCTCTTTTCATCGGGATCAGTCTTGAAACAAGCCACCCGGACCCAACTAACCCAAAATCGCTATCTGGACTTTCAGTTCCCTTTTCATCGGGATCAGTCTTGAAACTTCGCTTTGCGAGCGTGTCTGGCGTAATTTTGCGGCTTTCAGTTCCCTTTTCATCGGGATCAGTCTTGAAACGCTATTCAGGCTAAACCCACATTACGAATTTGAGAACTTTCAGTTCCCTTTTCATCGGGATCAGTCTTGAAACTCGTCGGCTTTACAATTGCTCTTGCACCACATTGCCTTTCAGTTCCCTTTTCATCGGGATCAGTCTTGAAACGACAGGCGTAGATAACGCCTGGAAGGTCAAGCTTGGGACCCTTTCAGTTCCCTTTTCATCGGGATCAGTCTTGAAACTTTGAATCTATAGCGCCATATATAGACCAGATCGAAGACTTTCAGTTCCCTTTTCATCGGGATCAGTCTTGAAACTTCAGGGATTTGCCAGTAGATGTCTGCTGCTGGATAGACTTTCAGTTCCCTTTTCATCGGGATCAGTCTTGAAACCCCGGACCGATCTGATTGATCCTGACAGTGTCACCCGCCTCTTTCAGTTCCCTTTTCATCGGGATCAGTCTTGAAACGATACATGCCGTTATCGAGGGCCGGGATAAGTTCCGCTTTCAGTTCCCTTTTCATCGGGATCAGTCTTGAAACCCACACGCTGCGGACAGAGGAATTCGTGGTACTTGACAACTTTCAGTTCCCTTTTCATCGGGATCAGTCTTGAAACCCACGAAAGCGGGCTCTCCGAGTTCTTGCAGGGCTAGGATCCTTTCAGTTCCCTTTTCATCGGGATCAGTCTTGAAACCAGGAGCTCGACCGAAGCCTAAATCATACGGTCGGCAAAGCCTTTCAGTTCCCTTTTCATCGGGATCAGTCTTGAAACACGGGAACGTGGGCGGTACTCTGAAGGTAAAGGAGAATATCCACTTTCAGTTCCCTTTTCATCGGGATCAGTCTTGAAACCTTACGCGCTCGGCGTGCCGGTTCTCTATGACATGAGGCCCTTTCAGTTCCCTTTTCATCGGGATCAGTCTTGAAACTTGATATCAATTGCCGTGGGCGATGTAAAGACACATGCCCTTTCAGTTCCCTTTTCATCGGGATCAGTCTTGAAACGGCCTCATTTCTGACGGCTTGACCTCCCTAAATCCCTTTCAGTTCCCTTTTCATCGGGATCAGTCTTGAAACTCCTAATGTTGGTTGTTTCCGATGGATCATCCACTACTTCTTTCAGTTCCCTTTTCATCGGGATCAGTCTTGAAACTGGGGTAACGAGGGAGATAACCCTACCCTGGTGGCCAATCTTTCAGTTCCCTTTTCATCGGGATCAGTCTTGAAACTGAAAACCGAGGCCGCTTATGGGGCCCGGATCTTCTCCCTTTCAGTTCCCTTTTCATCGGGATCAGTCTTGAAACGCCGGAGGGGGCGAAACAATGACGCCCGCTCTCGATTCCTTTCAGTTCCCTTTTCATCGGGATCAGTCTTGAAACCTGTTTCTGGGAGGGGTTTGAATGGTAGAGAACGAGTGGACTTTCAGTTCCCTTTTCATCGGGATCAGTCTTGAAACCGTGAGTGATGTTATGTCCAATTCGAACACGGGATTCTTTCAGTTCCCTTTTCATCGGGATCAGTCTTGAAACGTGGCGTGTTCGGTCTACTAAGGAGAACATAGTCCTCTTTCAGTTCCCTTTTCATCGGGATCAGTCTTGAAACCCAGGGTTCTCAAGGCGGAATGTGTATCTGATCCATCTTTCAGTTCCCTTTTCATCGGGATCAGTCTTGAAACAGCCCCACCCGGCCCGGCTCCCTGGGAGTCGAAAGCTTTCAGTTCCCTTTTCATCGGGATCAGTCTTGAAACCCGGATACTTCGATTAAATCCGGCTTTTTCTTTTAGGACTTTCAGTTCCCTTTTCATCGGGATCAGTCTTGAAACTTCAGGAAGTCCCGGCCAGCCTCAGGGGAGAAGTCGTCTTTCAGTTCCCTTTTCATCGGGATCAGTCTTGAAACCTCTTGGCGTGCCGGTGTTCCTTGAGAAGGACGGTCGACTTTCAGTTCCCTTTTCATCGGGATCAGTCTTGAAACTCTTGAGAAGATCGATATCGAGTCTATGCTCGCCAAGGACTTTCAGTTCCCTTTTCATCGGGATCAGTCTTGAAACAACCGGCTACGATCTGGTCTTGGTCATGCCAAGGATGCTTTCAGTTCCCTTTTCATCGGGATCAGTCTTGAAACCCCTTCTGCAGGGGAGCAGCGTTAATACAAAGGATCCTTTCAGTTCCCTTTTCATCGGGATCAGTCTTGAAACGCAGAAAGAGAGTCGCAAATATCATTTTGATAATCTTCTCTTTCAGTTCCCTTTTCATCGGGATCAGTCTTGAAACCAGGCTTTCTGGTTGCCGGCGGTTGGGCAGTTGGCTTTCAGTTCCCTTTTCATCGGGATCAGTCTTGAAACACCTGCCTCATCCAGGCCTGTACCTCCTGTGGGGTTCTCTTTCAGTTCCCTTTTCATCGGGATCAGTCTTGAAACAAATAGATTTTCTGCTGTCGCGAACGGCAATATACATCTTTCAGTTCCCTTTTCATCGGGATCAGTCTTGAAACTTCTTCCGGACTAACACATTCGAGATTTCGCGGCAATCTTTCAGTTCCCTTTTCATCGGGATCAGTCTTGAAACAAGGAGGAAAACAGGTGTCAGCAGACGAGATAGCAGCGCCTTTCAGTTCCCTTTTCATCGGGATCAGTCTTGAAACAGAGATAGCCCAGGGAATTTGCTCGGATATCAGGCCTTTCAGTTCCCTTTTCATCGGGATCAGTCTTGAAACACAAGGCATAACTAGAAACAACCGTGCAGAGAGGCTTTCAGTTCCCTTTTCATCGGGATCAGTCTTGAAACAGTCCATCTTCAAAGGTCATGCTCTCACTGAAGCCACTTTCAGTTCCCTTTTCATCGGGATCAGTCTTGAAACAACCCATATCACCCCGACGGCTGCATAATTCTGGCTGAAAACCTTTCAGTTCCCTTTTCATCGGGATCAGTCTTGAAACCTGGCCGATCTGGCGACTTACGACAACAGCTACTACCCTTTCAGTTCCCTTTTCATCGGGATCAGTCTTGAAACACGCAACGGCGCTAGAACGGTCGTTATATCGCCAGTCACCTTTCAGTTCCCTTTTCATCGGGATCAGTCTTGAAACCGGGGCACTCCGGGCAATGGAGGATCTGGCTCACCGATCTTTCAGTTCCCTTTTCATCGGGATCAGTCTTGAAACCCTGGATAAAAGCATCTGAAAGAAGCTTTCAGGGAACACTTTCAGTTCCCTTTTCATCGGGATCAGTCTTGAAACCGCCGTCGTTCTGCAGGATATCGCCGACGATGTAGTTCCTTTCAGTTCCCTTTTCATCGGGATCAGTCTTGAAACCGGCAAGCTGCTGCTGGCGTTACTCTTACACCTACCCAGCTTTCAGTTCCCTTTTCATCGGGATCAGTCTTGAAACGTCCAAACCCTTGTCAGCGTATCAAACATACCTCTTGTTAGTCTTTCAGTTCCCTTTTCATCGGGATCAGTCTTGAAACAGACCTCCGGGCCAACCTCCGAGGTGTGGGCAGGGCTTTCAGTTCCCTTTTCATCGGGATCAGTCTTGAAACTCTATCCTCGCGTCCCTCTATGAGTACCTGATTTTTGACTTTCAGTTCCCTTTTCATCGGGATCAGTCTTGAAACAGAGCAGCTGCCGTAGCCGGTCGGCGATACTATACACACTTTCAGTTCCCTTTTCATCGGGATCAGTCTTGAAACTTGGACGGTCGGGTCATCGCTGAGCAGGTCATGAATCCTTTCAGTTCCCTTTTCATCGGGATCAGTCTTGAAACGATTGTGATCTCGAGGGAGGTATCCAGAACGGTGTCCTTTCAGTTCCCTTTTCATCGGGATCAGTCTTGAAACTCGTTTCGATGCGAGATGTCGCCAGTTTTCTTGCATCTCTTTCAGTTCCCTTTTCATCGGGATCAGTCTTGAAACTCACCTTTGAGAAGCAGTCTGTGAAGGCTGGTGTCAACTTTCAGTTCCCTTTTCATCGGGATCAGTCTTGAAACGATGCCCAGGCCGGATATCAGGTGATCGAAAACCTCCCTTTCAGTTCCCTTTTCATCGGGATCAGTCTTGAAACCAACACTATCGCTAAACGTAATATTCCTGTCTCAATAGCTTTCAGTTCCCTTTTCATCGGGATCAGTCTTGAAACTTCGTAACACTTGTGAAGCTGGTCCGCCCATGACAGGTCTTTCAGTTCCCTTTTCATCGGGATCAGTCTTGAAACCTGCTCTACGCATGGCTGATCAGGCCGTCGAACGAGCTTTCAGTTCCCTTTTCATCGGGATCAGTCTTGAAACACGCCGTTTGTGGAAGAGGCGTATGAGGGGTTTATCACTTTCAGTTCCCTTTTCATCGGGATCAGTCTTGAAACACATTTCCGGGCGTGCTTGGGCAGCTCCAGTTTCCTTTCAGTTCCCTTTTCATCGGGATCAGTCTTGAAACGCGTTGACTTAAAGGCACAGGTAATTGAGAACTTCCTTTCAGTTCCCTTTTCATCGGGATCAGTCTTGAAACCCCAAATGAAAGTTCCCTATGGCCTTCCGTCCTCTAGTCTTTCAGTTCCCTTTTCATCGGGATCAGTCTTGAAACCATTCTGGTTGGAGTGTTTGGTATGGTAGCACAAGTCTTTCAGTTCCCTTTTCATCGGGATCAGTCTTGAAACATAGAAGGTGGCTTGAGATGAACGGTAGAATCGATAACTTTCAGTTCCCTTTTCATCGGGATCAGTCTTGAAACTCGATGATCTGGTGTAGCACGATCTGGCCATTGGACCCACTTTCAGTTCCCTTTTCATCGGGATCAGTCTTGAAACTAGAGACGGCAGAGACCAAGCAAATGAGGCATTTGGCTTTCAGTTCCCTTTTCATCGGGATCAGTCTTGAAACTGAACTGGCACCAAGTCATAAATGAGGTGTTCAACAACTTTCAGTTCCCTTTTCATCGGGATCAGTCTTGAAACGCGCATTTTTGGGGGGAAAAAACGGTGATATTTTTCTTTCAGTTCCCTTTTCATCGGGATCAGTCTTGAAACGGGGGAGGCCAGTTGAAGTAGCCTTCTGTCGCGATCTTTCAGTTCCCTTTTCATCGGGATCAGTCTTGAAACCAGATATTTTCGATGGCAGATCTTGGCACGCGGAGTCCGCTTTCAGTTCCCTTTTCATCGGGATCAGTCTTGAAACCTAATGTCGAATATAAAACTCGCGTTGGCTAGAAATCTTTCAGTTCCCTTTTCATCGGGATCAGTCTTGAAACACGTTCGAGCATTCCGACACATCCCCATTCCGTGATATCTTTCAGTTCCCTTTTCATCGGGATCAGTCTTGAAACATGTTCAATGAGCAGGGAGTTATCCAAGAATTTGTGCTTTCAGTTCCCTTTTCATCGGGATCAGTCTTGAAACTCCAGAGAGATATTCCCGAGAGCACACGGTAATCACAGCTTTCAGTTCCCTTTTCATCGGGATCAGTCTTGAAACTGGATGTTGCATTCTCGTACGCTTCCCACTTTAGCGCTTTCAGTTCCCTTTTCATCGGGATCAGTCTTGAAACAGATGTCTAAGCTGGACTTATGGACCAATCTCGGTATCGGGCTTTCAGTTCCCTTTTCATCGGGATCAGTCTTGAAACAAAGATGTGCCTTCAGGTATGTAGAGCGACCAGGACACTTTCAGTTCCCTTTTCATCGGGATCAGTCTTGAAACCCCCGAAACCGGCGGAGGCGTAAGTGGCCGACCGGAAATCTTTCAGTTCCCTTTTCATCGGGATCAGTCTTGAAACACCCAACCCTGTCTCCGATGCTCGGGATTGCCTCACCACGCTTTCAGTTCCCTTTTCATCGGGATCAGTCTTGAAACCCGCCAGCGCTCAGTCTCCGGTTGCCTGGAAACAGACTTTCAGTTCCCTTTTCATCGGGATCAGTCTTGAAACATACTTGCTAAAGGAGTGGGTTAAGTATCAACGCCATTTGGCTTTCAGTTCCCTTTTCATCGGGATCAGTCTTGAAACACAATTTCAGGCGCTGTGTTGACATGCGGTCTGTTGCGCTTTCAGTTCCCTTTTCATCGGGATCAGTCTTGAAACAATGCTTCAGGCGTCTATCAATGACATTCAGGATAATCTTTCAGTTCCCTTTTCATCGGGATCAGTCTTGAAACGAAATATTTTCAGCGTAGTTAACCAGATAAGTATCGCTTTCAGTTCCCTTTTCATCGGGATCAGTCTTGAAACCAATATCACCCTTGACTGGATATATGGCAAGGATGTCCTTTCAGTTCCCTTTTCATCGGGATCAGTCTTGAAACTGGTGTACACCGTAGAGTACACTAGCCATTCGGTAGTCTTTCAGTTCCCTTTTCATCGGGATCAGTCTTGAAACCAAACAAAGAAAACCAACGATCTAAGGAAATGACCGTCTTTCAGTTCCCTTTTCATCGGGATCAGTCTTGAAACAGAAAGGCGTTCTCGTATCGGGTTGGGAAAGAGATCTTTCAGTTCCCTTTTCATCGGGATCAGTCTTGAAACGCATATCAGTTCAATCTGAATGCGGCAAGGAAGGAAAACTTTCAGTTCCCTTTTCATCGGGATCAGTCTTGAAACGATTTCTTAAACAATCGACTGCGGTAACTGTGAAATTGCTTTCAGTTCCCTTTTCATCGGGATCAGTCTTGAAACTAAACGATACATTGAAATATATCAACGAGCCAGGGATATCAACTTTCAGTTCCCTTTTCATCGGGATCAGTCTTGAAACATACGATGCATACTCTTTACAGCCATCCTCCCACCATCTTTCAGTTCCCTTTTCATCGGGATCAGTCTTGAAACGCGGCAGAGAATGGTTTTGTGGTTAGCAACTCCCAGCTTTCAGTTCCCTTTTCATCGGGATCAGTCTTGAAACTATACGATAAGTGGAACAAATGCGGATTTTATTTACTTTCAGTTCCCTTTTCATCGGGATCAGTCTTGAAACGGTGTCCAGATCATCGATGAACTCAAGCCAGACCTCTTTCAGTTCCCTTTTCATCGGGATCAGTCTTGAAACAGTTGAGAAGGCTCTCGTGCGGTATCTACAATATATCTTTCAGTTCCCTTTTCATCGGGATCAGTCTTGAAACGATCTTCTCCTCTCCGGTATCGGGGTCAATATAGAACCTTTCAGTTCCCTTTTCATCGGGATCAGTCTTGAAACTGTTCTATGAGAACTTTATCCATCTTACAGAACCGAGCTTTCAGTTCCCTTTTCATCGGGATCAGTCTTGAAACATGAGGGTGACCATCCCAAAAGCTATCAGAGACAAGGACTTTCAGTTCCCTTTTCATCGGGATCAGTCTTGAAACGCACGGCTGTTGAAGATGTCGGCCCCATGCTGGAGGCTTTCAGTTCCCTTTTCATCGGGATCAGTCTTGAAACATATTCTGATAATCCTGTAGCAAGCGGCTCAATTATCGCTTTCAGTTCCCTTTTCATCGGGATCAGTCTTGAAACGTGCCGCAAAGTTGGGGAAATGGATCGCCGATAAGCTCTTTCAGTTCCCTTTTCATCGGGATCAGTCTTGAAACGGCCATATTCACAAGCCTGCTGAACGTCTACTTCCGACTTTCAGTTCCCTTTTCATCGGGATCAGTCTTGAAACGCTTCCATGGCTACGCCGGCTAACGCCGTCAACATCTTTCAGTTCCCTTTTCATCGGGATCAGTCTTGAAACTATGGATGTAAGAGTGATATCTAGGGATACCAATAATCTTTCAGTTCCCTTTTCATCGGGATCAGTCTTGAAACGCAGCCGGGCGACAGGTCCGACTTAGGGATGCACTGCTTTCAGTTCCCTTTTCATCGGGATCAGTCTTGAAACCTGGAGAAGCTAGGCGACGTGCGGAAAGTGCTGGAACTTTCAGTTCCCTTTTCATCGGGATCAGTCTTGAAACATCGAGCATATTACTCTGTTTCGGGCTTCGCTTCCCAAAGCTTTCAGTTCCCTTTTCATCGGGATCAGTCTTGAAACCACCTCCATATCGGAAGCCAGCTCGAAAGTCGTCTTCTCTTTCAGTTCCCTTTTCATCGGGATCAGTCTTGAAACCTCCTCTCGGACCTGTCACGGTATGCTCGATTCTGTACTTTCAGTTCCCTTTTCATCGGGATCAGTCTTGAAACCCATCTCCCTCTATTATCGTTTCACGGATCATGAAACATCTTTCAGTTCCCTTTTCATCGGGATCAGTCTTGAAACTTGTGGATCACATCAAGAGCGCATATGGGAAGAACTAATCTTTCAGTTCCCTTTTCATCGGGATCAGTCTTGAAACGCATTCCATTTGGTGGTCATGAAGCCCTTTTGCCTGCCTTTCAGTTCCCTTTTCATCGGGATCAGTCTTGAAACGAACGCTACTTCAGTATTTTCCGTAGGAGAGATAATACTTTCAGTTCCCTTTTCATCGGGATCAGTCTTGAAACGTGTATGATAGCAACAAGGAAGACATCGTAAGTATCCTTTCAGTTCCCTTTTCATCGGGATCAGTCTTGAAACATACCAATTATGCGGGACCAATTACTAGATTTGCAGCTTTCAGTTCCCTTTTCATCGGGATCAGTCTTGAAACCAACTCATGCCGTGGAGGATAGAGTTGCCGATATATCCTTTCAGTTCCCTTTTCATCGGGATCAGTCTTGAAACCACCCTTGGTTTGTTGAGACTGATGGTTCACAAATCCTTTCAGTTCCCTTTTCATCGGGATCAGTCTTGAAACGTACGTTTGACGATCGTAGAATATGCAATCGATGCGCTTTCAGTTCCCTTTTCATCGGGATCAGTCTTGAAACTTCCTCATCTGCACTCGGAACCTTCACGTATGTGGTTCTTTCAGTTCCCTTTTCATCGGGATCAGTCTTGAAACAAGATTTCATTTGCGGGACGGCGTGGCCACGACAAAATCTTTCAGTTCCCTTTTCATCGGGATCAGTCTTGAAACTCACGTCTGGCTCCCGCTCAGGGAGTCCGATGCAGTCAACTTTCAGTTCCCTTTTCATCGGGATCAGTCTTGAAACTGCCCGAGATTCCCATTTTCGCGTGGAAAATTCAACTTTCAGTTCCCTTTTCATCGGGATCAGTCTTGAAACAAGATGGACGGGGAGGTAGTATCTTATGAGGCTATGCCCTTTCAGTTCCCTTTTCATCGGGATCAGTCTTGAAACCCGATCCGGTTCTCCATGGATCGGGCCATGCGGCCACGCTTTCAGTTCCCTTTTCATCGGGATCAGTCTTGAAACATCATATACGGAAATCGCTTCCAGTACATCTTCGATGACTTTCAGTTCCCTTTTCATCGGGATCAGTCTTGAAACAGGCGTGCTGTGGATTATAGACATTTTACTTTTTTATGCTTTCAGTTCCCTTTTCATCGGGATCAGTCTTGAAACCGGCCTTGACCTGGGCTGCGGTAGTCGCTCCGGACACCACTTTCAGTTCCCTTTTCATCGGGATCAGTCTTGAAACCAGTCCCATCTGGTTGAACAGGTCGGCTAGCACCTGGGCTTTCAGTTCCCTTTTCATCGGGATCAGTCTTGAAACATTTTGTCCTCGGGTATTGGATCCACCAAGATCATACTTTCAGTTCCCTTTTCATCGGGATCAGTCTTGAAACTAGTGATCATCCCTGCATTCATTGCATATTGTATAATCCTTTCAGTTCCCTTTTCATCGGGATCAGTCTTGAAACCCATCGGCGCCGGTGGGAGTTACGGCAAAGGAGCCATTGGCTTTCAGTTCCCTTTTCATCGGGATCAGTCTTGAAACGAAAAGCTGGCTCCGTATATCGATCAGATAGAACGCTTTCAGTTCCCTTTTCATCGGGATCAGTCTTGAAACCTGATCAGCCAGAGGAACCTGGGCAATCCAAACATCCTTTCAGTTCCCTTTTCATCGGGATCAGTCTTGAAACGGTGACGATCCGAAAGGCCTCGTGCCTGGTCGGACTCCTTTCAGTTCCCTTTTCATCGGGATCAGTCTTGAAACTCATAGTCCTGGACTCTCCGAGCCTCAGACAATCCCCTTTCAGTTCCCTTTTCATCGGGATCAGTCTTGAAACTTAGGCCACCGGTCGTTTGCCCGCTCAACCCATGAAAGACTTTCAGTTCCCTTTTCATCGGGATCAGTCTTGAAACGCGAAAGCGTACCACCGAGCTATCTCTTGCTGGGAGCTTTCAGTTCCCTTTTCATCGGGATCAGTCTTGAAACCAGGATCTGGAAGTTCGTAACTCTGCTTAGGCAGGTTCCTCTTTCAGTTCCCTTTTCATCGGGATCAGTCTTGAAACCGTTCGACAGAACGCACTCGGTCGGGTTAGATTCGCCTTTCAGTTCCCTTTTCATCGGGATCAGTCTTGAAACAGGAACGTCCTCATCCAGGGCTGACGGCGGATTACCCTTTCAGTTCCCTTTTCATCGGGATCAGTCTTGAAACCCCTGGGCATGTACTTGTCTCAATGCGTGACGTGAATCCTCTTTCAGTTCCCTTTTCATCGGGATCAGTCTTGAAACTTTATACAACCCAGGTGTTTGTAGCTCAACTACGGACTTTCAGTTCCCTTTTCATCGGGATCAGTCTTGAAACCGATCAGATCGCGAGGGACATGTCCGGCAACGATTTTCACTTTCAGTTCCCTTTTCATCGGGATCAGTCTTGAAACGCATCGACCGGGGCCACGGCCTCTTCCGCGAGGTCCTGGTCTTTCAGTTCCCTTTTCATCGGGATCAGTCTTGAAACGATGGATAGGATCCTAGCATGTTTGCCGAGTACATTCCTTTCAGTTCCCTTTTCATCGGGATCAGTCTTGAAACACACCAAAGCAAAGGGCATTGACCTCTTCCACGGTCCACTTTCAGTTCCCTTTTCATCGGGATCAGTCTTGAAACCCATGACTTTTAAGGAGGGGGCCGCTGGGCAATACAACTTTCAGTTCCCTTTTCATCGGGATCAGTCTTGAAACACATTCTGCGCCAAAATGATGCGCCGGGATCAGTTTGCTTTCAGTTCCCTTTTCATCGGGATCAGTCTTGAAACTCAAGAAGGCCGCTGAAAAACTGGCGGAGATCGAAAAACTTTCAGTTCCCTTTTCATCGGGATCAGTCTTGAAACGTCACGATTGGGTCTGCTGCCAGCTTCTCGACGTAGATGCTTTCAGTTCCCTTTTCATCGGGATCAGTCTTGAAACTTCAGCATGTGGACGTCTCCCTGCTAGACGACCTGGCCTGCTTTCAGTTCCCTTTTCATCGGGATCAGTCTTGAAACACTGGGGTAAGGTTGCGGGCGGTGGCCGAAAGGGCTTTCTTTCAGTTCCCTTTTCATCGGGATCAGTCTTGAAACAGCTCTGTCTGGCCGATCAGGAGAGACGACTCAGGGCTTTCAGTTCCCTTTTCATCGGGATCAGTCTTGAAACATGCCCACGAGGTCACGATCCAAGCCGAGTGTGATATGCTTTCAGTTCCCTTTTCATCGGGATCAGTCTTGAAACCAGTCCGGGTAGATCTTGTCATCAGCATGGGGTGCGTCTTTCAGTTCCCTTTTCATCGGGATCAGTCTTGAAACGCAATCTGTCTGAGACTTACACCACTTCGCCAACTACCCTTTCAGTTCCCTTTTCATCGGGATCAGTCTTGAAACATAGCCGCCTCGCCCGATATGGATATGTGGGGAATCCCTTTCAGTTCCCTTTTCATCGGGATCAGTCTTGAAACCCTCATGGAGATCGTCCACCGCGCCGCGATAACTGCCTTTCAGTTCCCTTTTCATCGGGATCAGTCTTGAAACCAATTGAGTAGGGAAATTTTCAGGATGTAGGAGACGTTACTTTCAGTTCCCTTTTCATCGGGATCAGTCTTGAAACGATTTCATAACTGTTTGGGCAGTATATGTTACGAACTCTTTCAGTTCCCTTTTCATCGGGATCAGTCTTGAAACCAAGAAGTTGGCATATATTGGGAGCTAAAAGGTACTCTTTCAGTTCCCTTTTCATCGGGATCAGTCTTGAAACTGAAAGACGGTGCTGCTTACTGGGGTCAGAAGATTCCACTTTCAGTTCCCTTTTCATCGGGATCAGTCTTGAAACTGAGATCAGAGAAGGCATACTTCCTAAGGTACTTAAGCTTTCAGTTCCCTTTTCATCGGGATCAGTCTTGAAACAGCTTTGGGGAGCGAACATATACATTCATCGAAATAACTTTCAGTTCCCTTTTCATCGGGATCAGTCTTGAAACGCAATCATGGAAATGCAGATGCGCCACTCTATAGTTCTTTCAGTTCCCTTTTCATCGGGATCAGTCTTGAAACATAAACGCAGCAGATGA
>Ga0208196_1003538_pt1 | contig 13075 bp, 4 predicted proteins | sample AD_JPNNA7_MetaG_FD_184443 | JGI IMG/M metagenome (GOLD analysis project Ga0208196, IMG submission 184443) | Active sludge microbial communities of municipal wastewater-treating anaerobic digesters from Japan - AD_JPNNA7_MetaG (SPAdes) (version 2) | ecosystem: Engineered > Bioreactor > Anaerobic >...
CTGATCAATCAATTGGTGCTTTCTCAATGGACTAATCAGAATATAGTTCCTGATTACAATGATCTTTGGTCAACTTTTTTTGCTGATGACAGTACAGGCTGGATAGTTGGCTCCGGAGGTTTTATTAAAAAGACTACCAATGCGGGTAACGAATGGATTCTGCAGAACAGCGGAACGGATCTTATTCTGAAAGATGTTCATTTTGCTGATAAGAATACAGGATGGATTTGCGGAGAATCAGGACTGTTACTTAAAACCACTAATGGCGGTACGGATTGGTTTTCATTAATGAGCGGAACAACAGAACACTTAACAGATATTCAGTTTTGTACTTCTGATATCGGCTATGTTAGCGGATTTGGCGGCACAATATTAAAAACCACAGATGGTGGCTTATCCTGGATAAGTTTAAACACCGGAACAACAAAAGATTTATATGCAATAGATTTTGTAGATGAGTTAATTGGATACGCTGTTGGCGGAGGGGGAAGTAACCAGTTAGTATTAAAAACCACAGATGGTGGAATAAGTTGGATTGATAAATCGAGTGAGATCCCTTTCCCTTATGGTTATTTACTTGCTGTTGATTTTATTGATGCTGATATAGGATTCGTCGGGAGTGAAGTCTACGGCACAGTTTTGTATAAAACCACAGATGGAGGAGATAATTGGGTTACATTATACCCGGGCAGTAATGTAATCTTAGATAGATCAAATTCTAAAACACAGTTTAGTCCTTATCCGATCAGTATGGGTGGAATTAATTCAATGTATTTCAAAGATGAGAACAACGGTTGGATATTAAGTGCTAAAGGTGGCTTAGATAATTTTATTGCATCTACTACTAATGGAGGAGCAACATGGGAAACAAATTATTTTAGTTATTCAGAAAGACCATTTTTATCTATCTTTGTTACACAGAATGGAACAGGATGGGCTGTTGGTAGACGTGGTTCTATTTTATTAAAAGAAAATGACGGGCCTAATTGGACTATATTATTAAGTGGAATTGATTATGACATTTATTCAATACATTTTTTTAATGAGAGTATAGGTTGGGTTGGTGCATATCGTCATACTTGGGATCTTAGTAAGGGCCCAATATTAAAAACTACAAATGGTGGAAAAATATGGAAAACTAAAGTGGAAAATCTGGTTACCCCGCCTGTAGTTTGTGTCTACTTTTTTGACTCATTATTTGGCTTTTCTGTTGGTGATACTCGTGGAATGATGTATACTACCGATGGAGGAGAAAATTGGACAACATCCTATGCTCCTACTTCAGAAAGTTTTCAATATAATGAAATATCATTCTTTTTCATTAATGAAAATATTGGTTGGTGTTCTGGAGAAAACTATTTTGGTAATGGTTGGGTATGGAAAAGTACAGATGGCGGTAATACTTGGACAGATAAAAGTGATATCGGAGGATCATCTGTATTTTTTATAAACCAGAATGTTGGATGGGTCGTTGGAGATAGCGGAATTTTAAAATCAACTGATGGTGGTGAAACCTGGACTAATAAATCTAGCTTAGCCGGTTCTTATATTAAATTTTATGACTCAAATATAGGAATGTGTGTCGGAGGTGAGTCAGTGTTGGTTTCTACGGATGGTGGGGAGACTTGGATTACTAAAAATGGTCCAATACTCCAAGCAATTAATTTCAATAATTCAACAACTGTTTGGGGCTATACTTCAGAAGGAACTGTTTATAAAACTACTAACTTTGGAGACAGCTGGGAAGCTTTGAATACTGGTTTAGGATTTGGAGAAACAGCATTTTTTGTAAACGAATACACCGGTTGGGTTGGAGGAATGAATGGTACAATATTCAAATATTCAGTTGAGCCGCCTGTACAACCTGCTTTACCTGTCTGGACAAATCAAATTAGTGTAAAAGATGCCGGCGGAACAGAGTTCTCAAAAATACTTACATTTGGTCAGCATATTAATGCAACAGACAGTCTGGATGCATCACTTGGTGAATATGAGATTCCACCACCTCCACCTTCAAGTATTTTCGATGCAAGGTTTAATCTTCCTACAAATCCGCAGGTAAGTTCGTGGATTGATTACAGAGACAGTGCAGAGACAGATATACTCTGGGATATTTCCTTCCAACCGGGTTCAGCAGGTTATCCGATTACATTTACCTGGGACAGCACTGCATTTCCCGAAGGGACCTTTTATCTTAAAGACAGGATAAACGGTTCATTTGTAAATGTTAATATGAAAAAGCAGAGCAGTTATACACTTACTAATTCAGGGATAAGCTCACTTCAGATAAGCTTTAGAGGATTAAGCAAAACAATTTCTGTTATTGCAGATTGGAATATGATATCAGTTCCACTTATAACAGTGGATATGTCAGTTAATAATTTATTTCCTGCAGCCGGTTCACCGGCTTATATTTATAACAACGGTTATCTGACAGAGGATACATTATCGGCAGGGACAGGTTATTGGTTAAAGTTTGATGGAGCAGAACAGATACAGATTTATGGACTAACACAGGGCGATACTGTTTCCGTGCAGGAGGGATGGAATATGATTGGTGTATTTGAAAAAGATATACCAGTAAGCCATATAACAAGCACACCTCCGGGGATAATTACTACATATTACTTTGGCTATAATAATAATGGATATTATATAGCAGATACATTGAAGTCAGGTAAAGGATATTGGATAAGAGTAACAGAGGCTGGAAAACTAAATCTCAACGGAGGCTTACTGCAGAAAGCAAGAGAAGATAGACAACTATTTACAATAATTGCACAGGATTGGGGAAGGATAAAGATAATAGATAATAAAGGTAAGTCAGTTACTTTATTTGCTGCAGATGAAAAATCTGATTTAGGATTTTATGAACTGCCACCATTACCACCAACAGGAATATTTGATGCAAGGTACAGCAGTGGAAGGCTGGCAGAAAATTTAGACAGTAAAAAAATAATTAAGATAAGTTCAGATAATTATCCAATAACAATAAGAGCTGAAGGAATAGATCTTACGGTAAGGGATATTATAAACGGTGAATTATTGAATACAGAATTAAAGAATGAGGAAGAGTTAAGGATAACAAACAATAAGATAACATCAATTGAAGTAATTGGTAAGGTAACAGGCAGCTTACCTGTTAGTTATGAATTATATCAAAACTATCCTAATCCATTTAACCCGGCAACAAGAATAAAGTTTGCGATACCGAAGCAATCACAGGTAAATCTAAGTATTTATAATATGTTAGGTGAGTTGGTTACAACATTGGTAAACAGACAGCTGAATGCTGGTTATTATGAATATGATTTTAAGGCATCGGATTATTCTTCCGGTGTTTATATATACAGGCTTAAGACAGAAGATTTTATTGAAAGTAAAAAAATGTTGTTGATGAAATAAATTTATATATTAATACCGGTTAATTTTATTTAACTATCCGGCAACTTAAATAAATACAAGGAGGATTTATGGCACTGCGAAAAAGGGCATTTGGTCTGGCAATTGGTTTGTTTTGGGGGCTGATAATATTGTTGGGTACCTGGTTCCTTTTGTTACGAGGTTCACCCGGTGAGGTTTTCTCTAAAGCCAGTTCATTTTATATTGGCTACTCATATACCTGGGGCGGTGCGGTCATCGGCTTTATTTACGGTTTTGTAACCGGATTTATTGCCGGAGTATTTATCGCCTGGCTTTATGAAATATTTTGTAAGATGCTGTATAAAAATAAACCAGCTGATTAATAAAAATATTACCCTGCCATATTGTCTGAAAATATACAATCCGGTTAAGAAGATTGACAGGGGTTTTTATTTCAATAGATGATTTTATTGCCAGATCATTTGGTGATACAGAATTATTCTGTAATTTTTACTAATTGAGAGATTATTTCAATCTGGATTTTATTTGTCCTCCGGGCTTTGTCTTGTAAAGAAATAATACTTTTTCTCAATTAGATAAATGCGAAGTGCCATTTTTTAAAAAAATAAAGGACTTCGCTGGTATAATCATTGATGAAAATATTTTTTTAGTGTTGTATTTATTCACTTAAGATTTGTATTTTAATTTGTATAAGTAGTGAGAATTAATTGAAAAAGTTATTCTATATAGTTTTTATTCTTTCATATATTAATATATATCCGCAATGGCATCTACAAAATCCATATCCTACGGGTAATACGCTTAACGCTGTTAAATTACTTTCTGAAAATGTAGGAGTGGCTGTTGGTTCAGCCGGTACTATTCTCAGAACCACTGATAAAGGAACACATTGGGAAACTATTGCAAGCGGAACAACATCTGATTTAATGGATCTTTGTTTTGTTGATGCAAATAACGGTTGGGCTGTTGGCTTTTATAGTGAAATCCTTAAAACTACAGATGCTGGATTAACCTGGTCTCCTCAGAACCTCGGCGAGATGCTCTATCTGAACGGTGTGTGCTTTACTGATGTTAATAATGGTACCGTGGTTGGACAGGGAGGTAATATTTTTAGGACTACAAATGGTGGAGCAAGCTGGACACAGCAAACAAGCGGAACTACAAAGGAATTGAATGATGTATTTTTTCTGGATTCAAATGAAGGAGTGGCAGTTGGTTTAGATGGAATCATTCTTAAAACTACAAATGGAGGAGTTAACTGGGATACTTTGTCAAGCGGAACAAAAAATTCACTTAATAGTGTGTTTTTTACCAGTGCTAATGTCGGAACAGTAGTAGGTGATGGCAGAACAATCTTAAGAACTACAGATGGAGGGGTAAACTGGGTTTCGCAGACAAATCCGGCTGGTGAATATGTACACTTGGGAGATGTTTATTTTTTTAATAATAATACTGGTATAGTTGTTGGCGATGGTATTATAATCGGAACTACAGACGGCGGTGCAAATTGGGATGTACAAACAAGCGCAGTAACCAAAACACTTATAAGTATCTCATTTGCTGATGTAAACAACGGAATTGTGGTAGGAATTTTTGGAACAATAGTTTTAACTACTGACGGCGGTGTAAACTGGGGATTGAAATCAACGGGTGCACAGGCAGAGCTTTATAACGTTTTCTTTACCAGTAAAGATACCGGAATTGCGGTTGGTTATGCCGGAAGAATTCTGCGTACTACAAACGGAGGAGAAAACTGGAATATAACAGTAATAGAAATAAATGGTGGAATCCATGGTGTTCATTTCCCAAAAGGGAATAAATCAACCGGATTAGCAGTAGGCGCAGAAGGGATTATTTGTAAAACTACTGATGGAGGAACCAGCTGGGATACGATGTCAGTAGGAACTACAGATTTAAATAGTGTGTTTCTTACTAATGTAAATACTGCTATTGCTGTTGGTAATACTGGACGAATTATTAGAACTACCAACGGAGGAACCAGCTGGACTGCACTAAATAGCGGAACAACTGAAAATTTAAACTGTGTAAACTTTGCTGATGAAGATAACGGAACTATTGTGGGTGATAACGGAACTATTCTTTATACTACGGACGGCGGGGCAACCTGGGATTCACAATCAAGCAGTACAACTGTAAAATTAACCTGTGTTCAATTTTCAGATGAGGATAATGGAACTATTGTGGGTTTTGCAACAACTATTTTTAAAACTACAAACGGCGGAGCAAGCTGGAGTGAACAGATGACCAATGATTTTTCACAGCATTTACGCGGAGTTTTCTTTACTGATGTAAATAATGGAATTGTTGTCGGGGATATGGGCTCGGTTTTCAGAACTACAAATAATGGTGCTAAATGGACTGAGGAAGAAACTAATACATTTAATACTTTATCAGGTGTCTTTTTTACTGATGTGAATACCGGATGGGTTGTAGGGGTTGGAGGCACAATTTTAAAAACATCCCCTGCTGCTAATTTTATTACAGCAAATTTAAAAGTATTTCTGGAAGGACCTTATAATGGCAGCGGTGCTATGACAACAACTCTTAATTCAAATAATCTTTTACCGCTGAATTCTGAATATGCTTATGATACCACTGCTTTTGGTTACTCTGCCATTACAGTTGATAGTATTCCTAACTCCAGTATAGTTGATTGGGTGCTGGTTGAATTAAGAAGCAGTACAGCTTCCAGTACTAAAGTAGCTGAACACGCTGCTTTTATTAAAAGTGATGGAACGATTGTAGATATTAATGGCACAAGTCCTGTTCAATTCACTGGTTTATCTGCCGGAAATTATTATATTGTAATACGCCATCGTAATCATCTTGCTATTATGACTGCATCAGCTATTCCATTAAGCAGCAGTTCTGTATTATATAATTTTACAACTTCTCAATCACAGGCTTACGGAATAAATCCTATGAATGATCTGGGAGGGGGGGTTTTTAGTATGATAGCTGGAGATGGAAATGGGGATGGTGGGGTTAACATTGTTGATAGAAATTTAGTTTGGAGAGTTCAGAATGGTACCATTGGATATCTGTTAGGAGATTTTGATTTAAATTCTGGTGTTAACATAGTCGACCGAAATTTAATGTGGAGAGTGAATAATGGTAAACTCTCTCAGGTACCAAATTAATTTTATGATGTTTGATTACAGGAGATTCTAAATGAAAAACATATTCATAATAACAATTTTGATTTTATTTATAAACATTGAGCTATACTCAACTACTGTGAATGGGAGATTTGTAGTGCTTGTAAATAACGGCAGTATATACTCAGTAAAGGTACAGATTAATACTGACACTGGCACTGATGATCTTGGAGGTTCTACAATTGTATTTAATTTTAATAATACAGCTTTGTCATTCCCCGTTTCACCACAAAATGGTGTTGATTATACATATCATAATTTCTCTGGTGGGAATTACTCCCCAGCAACAGTTACCTTACCTAGGCTCAATCAAATATGGTTAAATATTGAATTAAATATATATAATGCAGGTACTGTTGTCGCTACAACGCCATTATGGACAGATGTGGTTACAATAAATTTTACGACAATAAATCCTTTAGGCAATGCAGGACTTATTTGGCAAAAAAGTTCAACTTTTATTTTTGATGGTGATAATGCAACATTATGGATTAATGGAACTTTTACTGATGAGAATACTTCACCTCTCCCCGTTGAACTTACATCTTTCACAGCAACTGCTGATCAAAACACGGTTAACTTAAAGTGGGTTACAAAAACAGAAGTAAACAATTCCGGTTTTAATGTTGAAAGAAAAATAAACGATGGTCAATGGAACACAATTGGTTTTGTAGAAGGAAGCGGTACAGCAACAGAATCAAAAGAATACAGCTTTACGGATAAAGATTTATCCACAGGCGGAAGCAAGTTTCAATATCGGTTAAAGCAACTGAACTACAGTGGCAGCTACGAATATTCAGATATAGTAGAAGTGGAAGTACTGCCAACAATGTATGAACTCTCACAGAATTATCCTAACCCGTTTAATCCAAGCACTACTATCAGGTTTTCTCTTCCGGAAGAAACGCAGCTAAAAATTAATATTTATAATATGCTTGGTGAATTAGTAGAAACACTTGCACAAGGAACTTACGAAGCAGGATATCATCAAGTAACATTTTCCGCCATAGGCGGATCCGCCTCCGGCGGAAACGCAGCTAATTTAGCAAGCGGAATGTATATATACAGAATTGAAAGCGATGCATTTGTTCAGGTTAAGAAAATGATTCTCGTTCAATAGAACTCTGCCGTTATCTTACGCAACAATGATAAGCAACTGTTATTGAATTAGAGTTCACTAAAATAAAAGCAAAAAACCTCAATAGTAGTGAGGTTTTTATTTTATATAAAAACTTTTTAAATCAAATTAATAGAAAAACTATCAGTTAAAGGTAAAATTATTTTTGTAAAATTAACTTTTAATATTTCCAATAATAGATAATTAATTCTCTGTATTAAGACAGAGCTTATCCATATTAAAACACCTCACTTTGTTATTAACATTATTTGGTTATTTAGTTATAATCAGCCATTTCACAAAACACTCTATATACATATTTTAAATTATTGATTACCTGAAGGCATCATTTGATAAAGTATTAACTAAGCATATCAATAAAAAGTTATTAAGATTTTCTTTTGAAGGTAAAAAAAAATTTTTTATTATTAATTTTTTAAGTATTTTAAAATCCCAGAAACGAAAGATTACTTCAAACTGCACTTATTGCTCATCTTGCTTTCGTCAAAATAATTTCACTTGTATTAAAAAACGTTGAGTAAAAATTACAAGAATAACAATTTTACCGATGTCTCATTTTAAGTGTGTCAAAAAAATAATGACTTATAACGGCACATATTTTGGTTAAGATTTGAAACTAAATTTAGGAGAGGACTATGATGAATCTATTAAGATCTTTCATTAATCAACACATAAGCAAATTATTCCTTACCACACTTTATTTGTTACTATTAAGTCTCCCGTTATCAGCCACAGATTGGTATGTAAAGAAGGGCGGCAGCGGAAGTAATAACGGAACAAGCTGGGCAAATGCCTGGACATCATTCAGTTCAATAAACTGGAATTCAATAAAAGCAGGTGATTACCTTTTTATTGACGGCGGTCCGGACTCAGTTGTATATACATCAGGAATAACCATAGGCAAGAGCGGATCAGCGGGTAACTATATTTATATAATGCCTGGCAGATTTTCACCATCGCCAAGCGGTCATAGCGGTAAGGTTGTTCTTACTCCGAGCGGTTCCGGAATTACCAATTCGGCTGGTCATAAGTATATCTATATAAAAGGCATTACGATAAGAGATTTCGGAGTTCGGGGAGTTTATATGTGGAACGGTGCTTCCAATATAGTTTTGGATTCCTTGACAATATTAAATGGTGGTGAGATGGGGACTTGGTGGGAAGATTGCTCTTATATAGAAATCAAGAACTGCATAGTTATAAGCAAACAAGACAATCTTAATACGGATGATAATAATTATGCTCAGCGAGTTCATCATTTTTATGTTCATCATAATTATTTTCATATGCGTAATCGTCAATTTGGAACTGGTACTGACCACTTGGATAATTTTCAGGTTGCATTGTGGGGATATGCTTTTTACTTTTATAATAATGTATGTATAACGGATTCAGCAGTTCAGGGACACAATATTATTCTTGGTTTAAGAGGAAGTACAGCTAATTACAGTGATACGGTATTAGTGTTTAATAATTTCTTCTATAATGGAGGTGATCAGGGTTGTAATTATCAGCGGTCTGTATATTTAAGAAATCCGGAAAGTGGAGGAAATGTTTACCAGGGTTATGTAATAAATAATACTATTGTAACAGCAAACTGGGGTGCACCTTGTTTTGAAGGTGAGGGAAGCAGAACATATCTGAGTAATAATATAATGGTCAATATGGGTGTAAACGGCTCAACACCTGGTAGCTGTGAAAATGGTAATTGGACTTGGGGACAACAAGGTGGCAATGCAAAATCCACAAGAGTTGATAGCTGCCATACAAACTTAGCCTGGCGAGCTTATAATCCTAATCCAAGTTTCTATGGTGGCGGGTTTCAAAGGCCAAATGGGACAACAGGTTCTCCATCAAGCTGGAATGATTTTATAAATAACTATGGTGGCACTGGTGTAAATAGTAATCCAAAGTTTGCAGGCAACTGGCGATTAGGGCAATACGAACTTCAATCAAGTTCACCGGCAATTGATGCTGGTACAAATATGCTATATTATCTGAACAGATATGTAGGTTATTTACCGGGTTTTGACCCTACAAGAGATATAGCAGGTAATCCGAGGAATGACGGACATTGGGATATAGGAGCATTTGAATATGGTAGTGGCGGCGGTGGTGGTTCAAATAATCCTCCAAACTCACCGACAAATCCAAATCCTGTAAATGGTTCAGTAAACCAGCCGGTTAACTCAACACTGAGCTGGAGTTGCAGTGATCCGGATGGAGATCCTCTTAGCTACGATGTATACTTTGGTTCTAATAGTAATCCATCATTGGTTTCATCGAATCAGACAGCTTCGAGTTATGATCCGGGGCAATTAAATACCAATACAACTTATTACTGGAAGATAGTAGCAAAGGATAATCAGGGTAACACGACATCAGGTTCAGTATGGAATTTTACGACACTACAGCAAGGTGGCGGTTCGAATCAATATTATATAGATAAGCACGCCTCAGGTCAAAACAATGGTACGAGTTGGGTAGATGCTTGGAAGTCATTTTCATCAATAAACTGGAATCAGATACAGCCTGGTGATGTAATATATATCTCAGGTGGAGTTGATTCAGTAGTATATCAGGAACAATTGAACATACAGACTCACGGTTCCTTAAATAAATACGTAACAGTTCAGAATGGTTTAGATGCTGGGCATAATGGTAGAGTAATCATTGATGGTAATTATTCACGCAATTATGGTATTTTATTAGAGCAGAATGGTTCAGCGGTTCGTGATTGGATTAACGTAAAAGGATTTGAAGTTAGAAGAACAAACTCACACGGTATTTACCTTCATAATAATGTAAATCATATTATAGTAGATGGTTGTAAAGTAACCGAAACTCTTGGTAGAAGTATAATGCTTGCTGGCGGTGATGATTATTATTTATCTGAAGGCGGAGTTTGTGCTGAAGATATAGAAATCAAGAACTGTTATCTTGAATCTCATCCTGATGAATCAACGACTGAGAACGATGTTCTCTATCTTCAAATGGCATCAGGTATTAATGTTCATAATAATTATTTGCATCAACAAAACCGTCAATCACAAAATCAGCCTCCTAATCATATGCATATAGATGCTATTCAATCACAAGTAATAAGAGACATAAAGATATGGAACAATGTAGCTATTGTTGATTCCGGTGTATATGGTCATACTATGATATTGGGTATACAATCAAGACCTGGTAATCTTGATACACTTATAATTTACAATAATTATATAAAAGGTGGCGGTCATTTATTATCCGGAGGTAATCCATATACTCCAAACTTATATCTAAGATGGTATGGTTATGTTAATAGTGTTATGCCACCGGCTTTCATATATCAGAATACAATAGTTGCAACCAATGGTGGTTCTTTTTCGATATATCACGAATATCCTGCCTGGGTGAAAAACAATGTAATAGCACAATATGGTACCAATGGACAAAATCCCTCTGTTTATGGCGGTCAAGGTTTGGCTACCTGGAATAGCGGATATAATACTTCATGGACTATTTCTGCAGGAGCCAGCACTAATAATTTAATGTGGCGGGATTATGATGATGCTGCATTTGGAAATAACAGATGGGAAGGAGTTGGAGGCAGTCCTATTGGTTCTGTTTCGGGATGGAGCGATTGGGTAAACAGATATGGCGGAACTGGTGTTAGCACTAATCCTCATTTTATTAACAGTGTAAAAAGTCCAAATGGTTATATAATCAGTTCAAATTCTCCGGCAATAGGTGCTGGTGGGACAGACGTTGAGGAATTTATTTTAAGCAAAGGATTGCCTTGGGCAGATATTGAGGGAAATCCTAGAACTTCCGGGGCAGCGCCTACAATAGGTGCTTATGAGAATATTATAGTTCCTGTTGAACTGATATCTTTTACTGGCAGTTCTCAGTTTAATAAAATTACTCTCAATTGGAAAACTGCTACAGAAAGTAATAATATGGGATTTGATATTGAGAGGACTTCATCTTTAATTCCACCAATTCATGAATGGGAAAAAGTTGGTTTTGTTAAAGGGCACGGGACATCATTAGAACCAAATGAATATTCATATACTGATGATATAAGCTCAATTCATTCTGCATCGCTTTTTTACCGTTTGAAGCAAATAGATTTTGATGGTAGCTTTAAATATTCAAATGTTGTTGAAGTAGATGTAATGCCAATTAATTATGAGTTATCTCAAAACTATCCAAATCCTTTTAATCCGAATACTATGATAAGATTCTCTTTGCCCAAAGAGACACAGCTAAAAATTAATATTTATAATATGCTCGGTGAATTGGTAGAAACACTTGCCGAAGGAACTTATCAAGCTGGTTATCACGAGCTGAATTTTAATGCTGCTAATTTATCAAGCGGGATATATATATACAGAATAGAAAGTGATGCATTCGTTCAGGTTAAGAAAATGATTCTTCTTCGTTAATCTGTCGATCTCTGACACAACTGTTGTCAATAAGCATTATTAAATTAATAAAACCTCACCAAGTGTGAGGTTTTTTTATTTTATATAAGAGTTTCTCAAAACAAATTAATAGAAAAATGTCAATTAGAAAAAAAATATTTTTGTGAATTGAACTCTAAATATTTTCAAAAATAGAAAATTAATTCTCTGTATTGAGATAGAATCTGACAGTATTAAAACCAATCACATTGTTATTTATATTTTTTGAATTCTTTTTAGATCTTTTATAAATGTTTAAAGTTTTTCTTTTTACTATTGAAAAGTATTTTTTAGTAATCAGCAGAATAAGAGAATATACGTTAATGTTTTAATAATATGATCTGCTTTAATAATATTTCTATAGCCTTATTCTAGATTTGGGTTTATCTCCAGCAGTATTTGATTAAACAATAACTTATCAATAAAAAGTCTCTAAGATTTTTTAATGAAGATAAAAAAATAATTTTTTATTATTAAGTTTTTAATTATTTTAATTCTCCAGAAACGAAAGATTACTTCAAACTGCACTTATTGCTCATCTTGCTTTCGTCAAAATAATCTCATTTATCTTAAAAAAATTGAGTAAAAATTACAAAAATAACAATTTTACCAGCGTCTCATTCCAAGCGTGTCAAAAAAATAATGACTTATAACGGCACATATTTTGGTTAAGATTTGAAACTAAAAATATCAGAGGACTACGATGAATTTACGAGGTGCTTTCATTAACCATCAGATGAAAAAATTAACATTTACAGTAGTTTTAATTCTATTCTTATCGATTCAGTTATCAGCCACAGATTGGTATGTAAAGAAAGGCGGCGGCGGAAGTAATAACGGAACAAGCTGGGCAAATGCCTGGACATCATTCAGTTCAATAAACTGGAATTCAATAAAAGCAGGTGATTACCTTTTTATTGACG
>Ga0208196_1003539_pt1 | contig 13070 bp, 17 predicted proteins | sample AD_JPNNA7_MetaG_FD_184443 | JGI IMG/M metagenome (GOLD analysis project Ga0208196, IMG submission 184443) | Active sludge microbial communities of municipal wastewater-treating anaerobic digesters from Japan - AD_JPNNA7_MetaG (SPAdes) (version 2) | ecosystem: Engineered > Bioreactor > Anaerobic...
ACCGCATCAGTATTTTCTTCCCATCGCCTGCACAGGTAGAGGCTGTCGTAAATCCTGCCAACCCTGTACTCGCGACAGACCCTGAGGGCTGCCGCGTAATCTTCTCCGTAGCTTACATTGGGAAACCCTATTCCTCTGATAATGTTTGTATCAAACCCCCTCGGTGCTCCAAGGCCGTTTACACGCAGCGCGTTGTTGTGGCCGTTCTCATCTGTCCATTCACGGTGGTCAACCAAGCCTGGCTTAATCTTCTTTAAATGGGAGTCAACAATAGTATAGGAGCCGATCACCATAGCATACTTCCCATCACGAAGCGCATCAACCATTCTCTGGAGAGTTTTTGTACTGCTATAGAGATCATCTGAGTCAAGCTGTACTGCATAGCGACCGCACATTTTAGAGTTGATAGCCTCATTCCAGCAACCGCCGATGCCCAGGTCAGTACTTATGGGGATGATGTGTTTTAGCGTGGGATATCTTTTGGCAAGGCCTGAGAGAATCTCTGTCGTTCCATCCATCGAATGGTTATCAACAACGATTACATTGAAAGGGAAATCTGTTTCTTGAGAGAGCGCACTCTCTACCGCTCCGTTAATCGTGCTGACACGGTTCTTGACAGGAATAACTACAGTAGCGGTGAACGGGAATCGGTACTGTGTCTGTTCAGCCTGCCTCAATGATCCGGGAGACAAATAGGCTCCTATTTTTTTCAGGTAGTCGGTAAATACAATTTCCATCTCTTTCTGAACATCTGCATTCCGGGGGTCAACATAGGCAAAGAGTTGTCCATCGCCGGAATGTGCCTTTCCAGAAATCATCGAGTAGAGGGGTTCGGGAATATGATGTACAGGACACTCAATGGAAACCTTCAGTCGCAGGTCATAAAGACCGGCATAGCGTGTATCCGGTATGAGGCCATATTTTTGAAGCGCCTTTTGAATCGCCTCTGTTGAAAAAAACAATGCACCACCAAAGTCAAAATCGTCGCGGACGCTTCCCGACTGATAACCGCTCAATGGGTGTACTGTTTTCCCTCGCTCATTGAGGTCATAAAAATCAGAAAAGACAATCCCTGCCTTTGTCGATTCAGCGGCAGCTATCATCTTTTCAATGCTGCCAGGTTCAAAGAACACATACCCGTCACCTGTTAGAAAAAGGAGATGGTTCGTGCCTGTTTCGTTGATAATACGCATAAGGGTTGTCCTGTCATGAATCTCACCATCCACAGGCGTGCAAAAGGCAGGGAGCCTCTGGCTGGCTGACTCCCGGCTTACAGCCAGGACCCTGTCTACTAAACCGGACGTCTCGATTAAATGCACAGCCTTTTCAAAAAATGGGTCGGTCCTATATTGTGCAACAACGGTGACAGCTTTCATCTGACAATATCCTCATTATATCAAAACAAAACCCGGTACATCAGCATACCATGGTTTCAGGTTTAATCACTCGATTTTGTCTGAAAAAATTATATCAAGGGGGGCTTTCAGTGCGTTGGCCATATTTCTCAACACACGGGGATAAATCATGGTGATCTCTACATTCTTAAGCACCAGAAGGGCCAGAATCTCCTTGATGTTTACACTGTTCATCAACAAATAGGTGGCAAAGCTGTGCTACAGGGTATGGGCGTAGCACACCTGGTTTTGCGTGGAAGACGATACGCTCTGTTGCAGTGCCAGGTAGCTCAAGTAACTCCTTATATCGGCCTGGTTCACAAACAAAACCCTGCCCTTTCTTTTTGTCTGTTCCAGGTATCGAAGAAAACGCTTCGCCCAGTCGATGTATGTACAATCTGCGTATAGGAGTAATATTTGACCTTTATGCGCCTTTTCATTGCCTCCAGGATAGCGCTTTCACCAATCCCATCCTTTTGTGGTTTCCGGAGCTCTTGCAGCGTTCCCGCTTTCATAATGATCAGGTAAAGCCTGAGAACCTCTTCTGCCTGACGCACCTGCCACTCAGAAGCGTTGTGTTCCGTTGTTAAAGAGTTAAGGGATTCGGGGATGAGCGCTCTAGCACCCTGGTCCTCTCTTTCATTGAAAAAGACGAGAAACCTGCTTACCCAGAGGGTTGTGTAGGATATGTTCTTTTCAGGCGCAAACCCATAACCATGAAGAAAACTCTGAAATCGGGTAAAATATCTTTTGACATCACATCTGGCAATGCGGTTGCAGCATGGGTCAAGAACGATCATCTGGCCTTCGAGATTCTCTATGTCTATCGTGGTGTTGTTCGGAAATACAGACCGGACTTTCTGATCCGCATGAAAAACGGCAACATTCTGGTGCTGGAGACGAAAGGCCAGGTTAGTGAACAGGATAAAGTGAAACATCGCTATCTTGATGAATGGACGCAGGCCGTCAACACACACAGAGGCTTCGGGAAATGGCATGCAGCGGTTGTCCACAACCCAGGCGAGATTCGGGATGTGCTGCTTGCACATGAAACGGATGAATTGACCGAACGGACACACAGGTAACAGATTATTCTGGGATATGGGCAACACTTTTGCATTAATTCACAAACATCGGGGGAGGTTTTTTGGGTTAGAAAGGAGTTGCTGTTATTGACCAGACAGTGTAATTCATTGTTGAATATTTGAAAGGTATCCCGGCCCCAACAAGACCTGCCGGCGCATCGAACAACTTCTTCCCGAGATGGTAGACAGGAGTGACGATAACCGTGCTGAATATAACGGAAACAAGAATACCGGCAAACTCGTAGTCCCCAACAAAGACATGGAGGTGACTGTGAGCAACGGGTACAGGGCATTGGGCCCGTCTGTATCGGTCAGTATATATTTAGCCAGCCGGATATATTCAACACTGTCATTATGGATAACCTCGGGTACAACGAGAAGCGGCATTCCCCAGACAAGCACCGTAAGAACAATCAGGAACAGGAAGGTCCTGTCGTTTTTTCTGTCAAAGATATAGAAGGGATCATGATAGGTGTTGTTCATTGCGTCTGCCGGTAACCCTTTCCCTCCGCCACATAGAGGGACGAACGGTTGTAATTGATCTCACACATGGGAATAAATTTAAAGCAGCGGGAGCGCTTCGATTATGGTATCATGAGCAGGTTATGATAAACGCCCTTACGTTCGATCTTGAAGACTGGTTCTGCGTCAGCAATCTCAGCCCGTTTATCAGCAGAAACGAATGGGATCTTCAGGAGCAGAGGGCTTATCACAACACGAAGCGCATCCTTTCCCTGCTGAAACGTTATGATACCCGGGCGACCTTCTTCATCCTGGGCTGGATTGCAGAGCGACTGCCGGAACTGATCCGGGACATTGACAGTGAGGGGCACGAAATCGCAACACACGGGTATAGTCACAGGGTACTATCAGAGATGACCGCCGAGGACTTTGACCGGGACATCGCCCGATCAATAGAAATCATTCGTCCCTTGATACGGGAGGACATCATCGGTTTCAGGGCACCAACCTTCAGCATCCGCGCGGACACGTTATGGGCACTCAACGTGCTCAAGAAGCATGGAATCATATATGACTCATCGGTTTTCCCTATCAGTTTCATCGCCGGTTCCAAAGGAATTCCCAACCTCACCCTTGCGGTATTCAGACATACCAATGGTATTATCGAGTTTCCCTTAAGTTGCGCTGAAGTCCTCTTCCTTCGTGTTCCCTGCAGTGGCGGGTGCTTCTTTCGCCTATTTCCCTATAATCTGACAAGACACCTTTTGCGAAGGGTGAACAGAGACGGCCGTCCTTTCATTTTTTACCTTCACCCATGGGAAATCGATCCCGATCAGCCGAGGATGAAGATGCCCTTCATCGATTCCATGAGGCACTATACCAATCTTGACAGGACTTATGGTAGGCTTGAACGGCTGCTTCAGGATTTTCAATTCACGTCAATCAGAAAGGTGCTTGGCATATGAGTGACCCCCTGCTGAAACAGAAAGACTACTGGAACCGGGCAATAGACCATTTCGATTCCATTTACTCTCACGAGAAAAGTTTCATAGGCAACCTCGTGGACAGGCTCGTTCGCTGGGATATGTATAAACGATTTCAGTACACAATGGATAAAGCTGAGCCGATATCGGGCAGGACCTTCCTTGACGTGGGGTGCGGTACCGGGAGGTACTCGCTGGAGTTTATAGCCAGAGGAGCCCGGTTCGTCGTTGGTATCGATGTATCCGATAAAATGATCGAAACATGCAGGGAACGTGCAATGAAAATGGGTGCCGCCGACCGTACCGGTTTCCTGCTTACCGATCTCATGCAATACAACCCTGACCGGCAGTTTGACGTCTGTATCGGTATCGGCCTCTTTGATTATATTCGCGACCCTCTGCCAGTCATAGAAAAAATGAGGGCAACCGTCACCGGAAAGGTGATCATGTCCTTTCCTCTCCTCTGGACCTGGAAGGCACCCGTCAGAAAAGTCCAGCTCGGGCTGAAGGGATGCGATTCTTTTTTTTACACAAAAGGCCAGGTGATGGCACTTGTCATGGAAGCAGGCTTCCGTGATTTCACCATTGAAAAAATTGGTCAGCTCTATTGCGTTACTGCAATGAGATAACAGTTCTTTTGCCAACCGAAACTACCTGAAAAATATAGCCGTACGTCCTGGAATGGCTGGCGGCGATGTGCTTATACATTCCAAGCTGTGGCGAACATATGGTTTGTTACTATGGTTATAACAGCGATGTAACAAGTGGAAAAACGAAAAAAAACGGAACAGACGACGCCATTCCCTGCATCCTCGAAACAGAAGGAAATTCAAAGACCTTTGGCAAAAATTGGGCACGTTTGATCCAGATGATTTATGAAGTTGCTCCCCGGTCTGCACGGAATATATGGGAGTTATGCGAATCATCAGTTTTATTGAAGATGCGAAGGTTATTCATGACATCCTCACACATCCGGGGCCTTGGCATGTCCGGTCAAGGCCGCTTCCGAAAATCAATGATCTGCCAGGCCGTAAACACGCCACTGTTAACCTCCAAATCCAACCACACTCTGACATTATCTACGGAGACCCAGGAATATAACTGGGGGAAATTATATTCAGACATAACTCATTTAGTAAAAAAGATGGGTAAGAGAACTGTCTGAATCCTCTTAAAAACAACTATTTTTCAGATGAAACGGTTGTAAGGTAAACAGATTTCTCATAAGGACGGGTGCCGGACTATGCCTCAAAAGAAGCCAGAGGTGCGCACCCTATATTTTGTGGTCACAATTTTCTTGACATACAAGACCGCCGCTCCTATACTCCCTTCCATAGAAAGCAAGCTCTTATCAATGGGGCAGGATCATAGCGATCATTTTAGAGCATACAACAATGAGTGACCAATGATGAATATATCACATTGAAGATCAAATCCTTTGAGTTCAACTTAAGAGAGTTGGCCGGCTCCATGGGTGATTTCGGCACACTCTTTCCGCTGGCAATTGGTTATATAGCAGTCTGTGGCCTCAATCCCGCAGGCTTTCTCGTTATGATGGGCGTAGCCAACATTGTAACCGGACTTCTATACCGGCTCCCCATACCTATAGAACCTATGAAGGTCCTTGCTGTAGTTGCCATTGCTCAGCACTGGGAACCGTCAATGGTTTATGCCTCTGGTTTCGGTATGGGCATAGTATGGACAGTATTTGCACTTATCGGGGTTATGAAATGGATCGCAAAGGTTACTCCCGATTCAGTCATTCGCGGCATCCAGGTAGCTCTGGGCATAATCCTGGCTATCGAGGCAATCAAAATGATATCCACATGGTGGATAATTGGTGTCCTCTCCATAATCACAGGTCTGGTGTTGGGAAGGAATCGTTATGCCCCTGCAGCAATCGTGCTTATGGCCCTTGGCCTGGTGATTATGATTGTTAAGGGGCAGTTCAATCTCGTTGAGTCTCCACGGCTGACCCTTCCAATCATTACAGGTTTTTCCCCCAGGGAGGTTTGGCAGTCATTTCTGCAGGCTGGTTTAGCCCAGATTCCCCTCACTGCTACCAACGCGGTCATTGCCACGTCAGCACTGATTAAATCGTATTGGCCGGAGAAACCGGTAAGCGAGAGCCGTTTATCATTAAATATGGGCATCATGAACTTAATACTTCCGTTTTTTGGTGGAATGCCCTTATGTCATGGGGCCGGAGGTCTGGCCGGACAGTATTATTTCGGCGCACGAACCGGAGGCGCAAACATTATCGAGGGTCTGATTGAAATCGCCATGGGGTTGTTTCTGGCCGGTTCCATTGCCGGACTCTTCTCTGTCTTTCCTGTTGCCATTATTGGAGCCATGATGTTTCTTGTTGGGGTTGAACTTGTTAAATTCGCCAGGGGCATTCATTGGGACAGGGACATTATCCCAATGGGCACAACATTGATCGTTTCATTGCTTACCAATATGGCCTATGGTTTTTTGAGCGGGTTTGTGGTGTACTATCTAATCAAGTCTATTCCCGGGAGGAAAAACGTTTAAAATGGGAGTTACATTCAATCCTATCGGGATAATCCATACACCTTTCAAGGCCCTTGAAGGAATGCCGATCCAGCCAGCCGGCGCGGTTGGTGTGAAGGGTACTGTTGAGATGTTCGAAAAATATCGTCCGGGCCTGAAGGACCTGGATGGATTTTCCCACATTATACTTATATACCACTTCCATGGCAGCAGCGGGTTCAATCTTACTGTGGTACCATTCCTGGATTCCCAACCAAGAGGCCTCTTTGCTACCCGTGCACCCAAGCGGCCCAATCCAATAGGGCTTTCCGTTGTACAACTGGATAAGATCGAAAACGGTATCCTCCATATTCAGAATGTGGACATTCTTGATAATACCCCTCTTCTGGATATTAAGCCCTATGTCCCGAAATTCGATGGCCCGAAAAAAGTACGAACTGGCTGGCTTGAAAGAACAGGGAAGGTTGCCGCAAGAAAAAGGTCGGATGATCGATTCAAATAATACCTGGGACAATGAAGAAGCCAAAAAATGACTGTCTGATACGGAGGGGCATGTGAACACATTTAACCCGATTGACCTTCTCTTCAGTGGTATGGGAAAACTTGGCCCGGGGGACAATGTTCATACTCTAAATGTTCTTAAACTTCTTCCCAGACGCCATTTTGGCCTTATCGTTGATGCCGGATGCGGAACAGGTCGCCAGACAATTGCGTTGGCAACGGAACTCAACACGCTTGTTCACGCGATTGATGTGCATGAGCCGTTTTTGGCTGACCTGATACGGCGTGCCAAAACCGCGAGAATAGAGCATCTTGTTCAGGTACATTGTATGGACATGAAGGATATACCGGATGTCTTTCAACGTATCGACTTGCTGTGGTCGGAAGGTGCGGCATACAACATGGGATTCTCGAATGCGTTGGCTACCTGGGCCCCGGCAATAAATCCAGAAGGCTTTGCTGTTGTCAGTGAAATGTCATGGGTGCGCGAACAGATCCCTGATAAAGTAAGGGAGTTCTTTCTATCAGGTTATCCTGGCATGCAGTCAATTCAGCAAAACCTTATGGCTATTGAAAAAGCAGGCTACACAATACTTGCAACCTACACACTGCCCAGAGAAGCATGGGTTGAAGGCTTCTACGATATTCTCGGAAAACGGGCAAAAATTCTTGTCAGTCATCCTGATCCTTCCGTGAGGAGCCTTGCACTTGAGACCATTAAGGAGATCGATGTCTTCGCACATTCTGAAGACAGTTACGGGTACGTCTTCTATGTGCTTCAACGCATCTAAACCAAGCTGAAGAATATGAGATACTATAAGAATTGTTGCTATCTGTGAAAACTTTCAGGGTGATATTTGCCCTATTCCAAAAAGCCGTCTAAAATGTGTATATATAATAACAAAGGCAGTGTTGATAGACAGCAGGATATGACCAAAATGAATCAACTTGTCGATGAGCGTTTTGCTCATTATTAAAACAATTAAGGAGAGGTTATGAATATTTTTATTGAATATTGCGTTGCCTGAAACTATCTTCCTCATGCTTCCAGGGTGGAAGCGGAATTGAAAGCAAATTACCCTGAATCAAAAATTACATTAGTCAAGGGAAGCGGCGGCATCTTCGATGTGAAGTGCGATGACAGGCTGATCTTTTCCAAACACAAAATTAAAGGGCAGCGCTTTCCCAATGAGGGAGAGATCGTCAGTCTGATTAAAGCAGATATGGCAAGATAATGCCCGACCGTGGATGTCAATCCGCCTGCATGGGTTTTTTTGAACGTTGATTCCTAATACAATCCTTAAGCCTTTAGAATGGACAGGCAGGCAGGGGACGCGTGCCGTTGCTTCCCTTGTCATTATCGGTATTGCACTGCCATCAATTGGCGCTGCACTGAAACCGTTCGTATCAGAGGCAGTGTTTATTCTGCTATGCATAGCCTTTCTCAGGACGGACATCTCGGCAATTAAAACCCATATTCGCTACCCGACATTGATCATTGTTGCAACAGCATGGACTTCTGTGGCAATTCCACTCTTATTCGGCTTTGGCTGTCATGCATTAGGTTTGTCTGAGAGAGCTCCCGAGTTATTTCTCGGGCTGATGCTCCAGGGAGTTGCATCTCCGATGATGGCAGCCCCTGCACTGGCAGCTTTGATGGGATTGGATACCACGCTCGTACTTATCACACTCATTGCAAGCACAGCACTCATACCCTTCACAGCACCTCTGTTTGCCCATCTTTTCATTGGGCCCACGCTTTCAGTTTCACCAGCTATGCTTGCGATTAAACTCGTCGCAATCATTGCCGGCGCAGCCATAGTTGGCTTCTGCCTGCGTCATTTTTTTGGTATGAGGACTATAGAACGCCACAAATACCAGATAGATGGGATTAACATCTTTGTGCTTTTTGTTTTTGTAGCGGCCATTATGGAAGGTGTTGGTTCCAGTGTTCTCGCAACACCAATGATATTTGTAGTCTTTGCATCAATTGCATTTGTTGTGTTTTTTGTTATTCTGTTTCTGACTATACTCTTGTTTCGCTCCTCTGGCTGGAAAAAGGCCCTGGCACTCGGATTCATGGTTTCCCAGCGCAATATGGGCTTAATGCTTGCAGCAACCAGTGGAGCACTGCCTGAGCTTACGTGGTTTTATTTTGCAATCTCGCAATTTCCTATTTATCTGTCGCCGTACCTCCTTCAACCCCTGACCCGCCGAGTCCTTGGAGCAGAGAAAATGTGGCTGGATATTGATATTCAATAATTTCTTCCGGATAAGCTCACAGGCCTGGTATGTCGGAAAAGCAACGAGATTATGGAAATAGCATTAGCCTGCATCATTTAATTGAAGAACCATTATTCTCTTATGAAAGAATAACGAAGTTTAGTTGACGCTTTGCTTTGTGGATTGTATGATTATGTTGCACTGTCTTTGAAGATACAATCTACAGTAGAGAAAAACTTGATAGACTATAAAGAGAACCTCTTGGCACCTTTCTCTTGCAACCCTCTGACCCACACATTTACCGAACCCTCCATTACTGTTGGCATCATGGACCACCGGCAAAAAGTCGCAGGTTGTTTTGAAGGTTATTATGGTGTGGAAGGTATTGGTCAATTCTCCGGAAATTTTTCTGCAAGGGAGAAAAACGGGGCAATCGTTCTATCTGATGCCAATGGCACTGAAATAACCCACGGTCTAAAGATCAGATGTACGGCACAACCTGACTCGCTATTCCATATATCAGAGGTAACTATCGGGATAGACTTTCACTGGGAAAGAAAAGAAGAGCAGGTTTTTCAGGGTAACCTCATCCTGGAGTTGCGTAAAGATGGAATGATTGCCGTCATCAACGAAATCAATCTTGAGGATTATCTGAAAAGTGTCATTTCCTCCGAGATGAATAGCAGGGCTCCCAGGGAATTTCTCAAAGCTCATGCAATACTTTCCAGAAGCTGGCTCATGGCAGCGTTGAACAGAAAAAAAGTACCACATCAACCCCGTGAAGGAGCAACAAAAATTACCGAACATGAGATTGTCCGCTGGTATGACAGGGAAGATCATGACCTCTATGATGTCTGTGCAGATGATCACTGCCAGAGATACCAGGGGATCACAAAGATCATATCCAAAGAGGCTATAGATGCTGTACGCCAGACGCATGGCCAGGTCATCACGTCCGGGGAAACCATCTGCGATGCCAGATACTCCAAGGCATGTGGCGGATTAACAGAAAATTATGGTACAGCATGGGACGATAGAGAGGTCCATTATCTGACAAGCATATCAGATTCGTCGGTTCCTCACCGCGCAATAAGAAGTGAGGAAGAAGCCGAGCACTGGATAAGCTCGCGGCCAGTGGTTTACTGCAACACGAATGATACGGACTTTCTTGAAAATGTGCTACGGGATTTTGACCGGGAGACGCGCGATTTCTTTCGATGGAAAATAGAATATGCACGGGAAGAGCTTGAGATGATTCTTCAGGAAAAATCCGGTTTTGATTTCGGGACACTTCAGAATATCGTGCCGCTTCACCGTGGGCCGTCAGGGCGAATCTCAAGGTTAAAAATAGTGGGTTCAAAGAAAAGTATTATCGTTGGAAAAGAGCTTGAGATTCGGCGATGGCTCTCAAGAAGTCATCTCTATAGCAGTGCGTTTGTTGTGAAAGTACATCGTGACAAACTTGGAGAGATTGATCGATTTGTTCTTTATGGATCCGGATGGGGACATGGCGTGGGCCTCTGTCAGATCGGTGCGGCTGTCATGGCAAGCAAAGGATTTACAGCCGGGGAGATTCTCAATCACTACTTTCCCGGCACGGAGATACAGAGATTATATTGATGAATTTACCTGAATCTCATTATCACCTCGTGCCCACTCGTCCTGACTTCTTCTGGTCACGTTCGAGCCCACAGAACACGCTGAGAAGTCCTTTTATCTTCGACCTGATTTTAAGAGAAATCGAACCTGAGAATCACCATGAATTCCACAGTCTCGAATTCATGGTAAACTTTGGACAAAAAACTCCGTACCTTCTGCGTGCACTTGCAGGACGGGCGAGTGACAATGGGTTTACTTTTCGCAGGTATACGGTGGGTTGGGTTTAATTGAAAAAACGAAGATTTAAAACTGCATTTATTTTAGGAGCAGGATTGGGAACACGGCTCCATCCTTTGACTGAACATTGCCCCAAGCCTCTTCTCAACATGAATGGTCGCCCCATAATAACGTATGCCATGGACCATCTCATCGGAATTGGGGTGGATCGTTTCATCGTCAATACCCACCATTGTCCAGAGGTATATAGTAAGGTGTTCGCAGAGAGACAATGGCATGGTGTTCCCATTTTCTTCCGTCATGAGCCGGTCCTTCTCGAAACTGCCGGTGGGTTAAAAAACATAGAAGATCTCCTGACTGATGATGAAGCGATCATCTGTTATAACGGTGATGTCATGAGCAGCATTCCCCTGCAAAGGCTTATCAAGTTTCATGAGAAGAACAGGCCTGAAGCAGCTATTGGCCTCAGAAGCAGCGGTGGCCTTCTCAATGTGAATATCAACAACCATGGTGAGATAGTCGATTTGCGCCATACCCTCGGCATTAAAGGGATGGGGAGTTACCTTTTCACTGGCATCTATACCGTTGAAACGTCCCTTCTCTATTTTATCGAGGCAGGAAAAATAGAATCTATCATTCCAGTTTTTCTGAGACGTCTGGTTGCTAAGCCTGGATCAGTAATGGGTATCGTCATGGACGAAGGTGACTGGCACGATATCGGATCCATCGAAGCCTATGAGGGTCTAAAGGCACATATGGAGTCCCGATGACTACCAGCAGAACATTGATCAAGTTTGCAAAGGAAGCTCTGGGGCTTGCACATGATGTCGAAATGAAGCTTACTCCTCTCGGCGGTCGTGGATCAGACCGGATATTCTACAGACTCACCTGGGATTCTACAGGATCTGCAATCCTTATTCATTACAATTCAATACGCATTGAGAACACTTACTATGGAGATATCGCTACTTTCCTCAGAGCTATTAACGTCCCTGTTCCTGCACTGATCTGTCAGGATTCTAACCAATGTATCATGGTCATGGAAGATCTCGGAAACACTGATCTCTGGTCGCTAAGAAACGAGCCATGGGACATTCGTCAAGAATTTTATAAGAAGACTTTGAACGTCATTCATGTGCTTCACACCTTTCCAATAGAAAATTTCCCCGTGGCACAGGTGAAACTCATGGAGCCTTTTGGACCCGAGCTCTATAAGTGGGAACACGATTATTTCAGGGACAACTTTGTGATTGAAGTCTGCAAAATAAAGCTTCAACCAGCCTTTTCACAACAGCTCGATAAAGAGCTTCAGTCCCTCGCTGATCGCATTCATACATCGAGTCAATCCCTAGTTCACCGTGATTTTCAGTCCCAGAATGTCATGATAAGATACGGAGAGCCCTATCTTATCGATTTCCAGGGGATGCGTATAGGGAGTCCTTTTTACGATTTGGGATCCCTTCTTTGTGATCCCTATGTGCAGTTTTCAGAAGAAGAGATTGACGAGCTATTAATGTTTTACTTCAAGTTATCAGAAAAAGATCTGATTTGGTCTGAATTTCAGAAGGCATTCTGGGAAGCTTCAACGCAGCGACTTATCCAGGCCCTCGGTGCTTTCGGTTTTCTGGGACACAAAAAAGGGCTTGCAGCCTTTCTCGATTATATTCCTGCCGGCCTGGCCAATCTTCAGCATGCAGTATCCCACATACCATCCCTGCCACACCTCCAAAAGCTTCTAAAGAGATGCCAGGCACGCATCTGAACTTCAAAATGGATCAGGATTATCCCAAATCACGCAATACCACTTGCTTTATGTGACATAACCCGATAACATTTCGCCATATTTTAACCAATGGCCATTACATCAAACGGGTGAGGACAAAAGGACAGATGGAAGACCTCCAGATAGAATACAGCGGCAGGAACATCACTCCTTGGGGTGGGATGAAGTTGATGAAGAATCTTGTGGATCAAACAGCAATCAAAGCATATATGAACACACTCGATCTTCCTGAACCGGGGTCTAACCGGGGATATGATCCGATCGATATCATTGAGAGCTTTTGGGTCAG
>Ga0208196_1003546_pt1 | contig 13049 bp, 8 predicted proteins | sample AD_JPNNA7_MetaG_FD_184443 | JGI IMG/M metagenome (GOLD analysis project Ga0208196, IMG submission 184443) | Active sludge microbial communities of municipal wastewater-treating anaerobic digesters from Japan - AD_JPNNA7_MetaG (SPAdes) (version 2) | ecosystem: Engineered > Bioreactor > Anaerobic >...
GTCCAACTGGATCCAATCCTCGTAACAGATGGAGAATCTTTCCGCGTCACAGGGCAGATTTTGGATTCCTTGTATAAATTTGAGCAAGGGACTACCAACCCTGTACCAGCTTTAGCGGAATGTACACCGAATGAAAATGCCAGTGTCTGGACGTGCGAATTACGCGAAGGCGTTAAATTCCACGATGGAACCGATTTTAATGCTGACGCAGTAATTTTTAACTTCGAACGCTGGCGCTTTACGGATAATCCCTATCACTTCCCCAGCCAAGTGTTTGAATATTATGAGGCAATGTGGGGTGGTTTCGATGAGAATAGCAAAATCACCGCAGTGAACAAAATTGACGATTTGACCGTTGAATTTGTGTTGGCTGAGCCTATGGCACCCTTCTTGGCGAACCTGGCGATGGATTCATTTGCTATATCGAGCCCGGCTGCAATTCAAGCAGCAGGTGAAGCTTACGGCACCCCAACCGTTGGTGCTGTCGGTACTGGTCCATATAAGTTTGTTTCTTGGGAAGAAGGCACCGAGATTAAACTGGTTGCGAACGAGGATTACTGGGGAGAGAAACCCAAGATCAAGAACGTTATTGTGCGCGTTATCCCCGATGACTCGGCTCGCTTCTTAGCTTTGCAGGCTGGTGATATTGACGCTTTGGAGCAAGCAGTGGTGGAAGATTTAGAGACTGCAGAAAACAATCCGAACTTGCAAGTGCTCACGCGCCCGGCTCTCAATACGAGCTATATAGCCTTTAACTTCAAGATTGAAGAATTCCGTGATATTCGCATCCGTGAAGCGATTGCCCATGCAATCGATAAGCAAGGTTTGATTTCCAACTTCTATGGAAAATATGGAACCGTTGCGACAAACTTCTTACCGCCTCTTTTACTCGGTCACAACCCAGATATAGAGGATTGGGCTTATGACCCCGAACTCTCGAAATCCTTACTGGCTGAGGCTGGCTTCCCGGATGGCTTGAGCGAAGTAACGATAGCGGAAGACGTCATGGATGCCGATGGAAATGTGGTCTATACTGCCGGGCAGAAGATCCCCCTGAGGCTCTATTACATGCCAGTGACGCGCTTCTACTTCCCAGCTCCAAAGGAAATTGGTGAAGCCATGGCGGCAAACCTTAATGCTGCTGGCATCAAGGTTGAACTTTACCTGGAAGGCGATTGGCCCACCTACTTAGGCGCACGGCGAAATGGACTTCTGATGGGTCTGTACATGCTCGGTTGGGGTGGGGATAATGGCGACCCGGATAACTTCCTTGGGTACTTTTTTGGGAATGCACAGGAACCGGTTCAGATGGAAGGTTGGTACCAGAACAAGGAGTTGGCAGACTTGCTTGATCTGGCAGTAACCTTGCCCGACCCTGAAGAACGGGCTGAGCTCTACCGACAAGCCGAACAAATGCTACACGATGACGTAGCCCGCATTTGGCTTGGCCACAACAATACACCCTTAATCCTTTCAATTAAAGTGCAAGGGTACGTTCCACAGCCAGTTGGCGCTGAAAATTTCGAGTATGTATTCTTCTCGGAATAATCATGCGTAGTGAGGCGTCAACCTATAAAATTTAGCTAAATTGGATGAGGGGTGGTCTTGCACCGCCCCTCATTCTTAGTATCTCAGGAGCGAGGTAACCTTGGGTAAATTCATACTCAAAAGGCTCATTACGGTGATTCCTACTTTGATCGGGGTGACATTGATCATCTTTCTGTTCCAACGCCTGATTCCAGGCGACCCGGCTGTGGCGATGTTGGGCGAACATGCTTCTGAAGAGAATGTTGCCCGTATTCGTGAGCAATTTGGCTTAGACAAACCACCTTTTTTGAATCGCGACGCTTTGGTGGAAGGAGATTTGGCTGGCTTTTTTGATAGCCAATATGTTCGTTACTTTGACCGGCTGCTCCATTTCGATCTCGGTGATTCGATTCACAGGCGCATTCCTGTGGTAGATACCATAAAAGAGCGCTTCCCGGCTACCATTGAATTGGCATTATTAGCTATGTTGATCGCCTTAATTGTCGGCATCCCGATTGGAATTCTATCCGCGGCAAGGCGAAACTCTCTGATTGATGGGGTAACCAGAATTGGATCACTTATCGGGGTCTCTATTCCAATCTTTTGGCTTGGAATTATGGAAATCATGTTTTTTTCGGTAATGCTTAAATGGCTGCCTTCGGGAGGTAGGCTTAGCCCTGGGATGACCATCGAACCAGTGACAAATTTACTCCTTCTAGATGCTTTGCTTACCGGAAACGGACCTGGTTTTTGGGATGCACTAAAACACATCATCATGCCGGCAATTGCCCTGGCGACTATCCCTACTGCAATAATTACCCGTATGACCCGCTCCAGCATGTTAGATGTTTTGCAAGAAGATTACATTCGCACAGCCTCAGCGAAAGGATTAGGAGAGCGGGTGGTGCTTTTCCGGCATGCCCTTAAAAATGCTTTCTTACCCGTGATTACCATTATTGGTATTCAAATTGGGTCTTTATTAGCAGGGGGCGTGCTCACAGAGACGATATTCTCTTGGCCCGGTATCGGCAAATGGGTCTACGACTCGATTCTCGGCAGGGATTACCCTATTGTGCAGGGGGTTACCTTATTGATTGCCGTCGTATTTTTACTCGTGAACTTACTTGTGGATATCTCATACGCAATCTTAGATCCGCGTATAAGTTATGAATGAGGGTGGCAGAATGACAGAGATTATCTCAGAAGATCAATTGCTTACAGAATTCGCAGTCCGCGAACATCGTTCACTTTGGTTAGATGCCTGGCGGCGCCTTATTGCTAACCGCACAGCCATTCTCGGCTTAGTGATTGTGGCGATTTTTTTGCTCACCGCTATAGGTGCGCACTTTTTTTGGGAGTACGACCCAGCCGTTGACCTTGACTATAACGCAAAGCTCTTAGCCCCCACATTTGTGAGAAGTGCAGAGGGTGATCAAGTTCACATTTTTGGGACTGATAAACTCGGGAGGGATATCTTCCGCCGTGTGGTGCATGGGGGCTGGAATTCGCTTCGCGTGGGGATCATTGCGGTTAGTATTTCACTGCTTATCGGTGGGATATTAGGTTTGCTTGCCGGCTTTTTTGAAAGCACTCACTTGAATGGCGTCGAACAAGCTGTACTCACTTCGCTTTTGGGGCTGGGCTGCGGCGCACTACCCGCTTGGATCGCCAACCAACCTATCCAAGCGTTATTATTCATGCTATTAGGTTTAGGTTCAGCCCTGTTTAGCACATTTATGGCTCACCGCCAGAATTTAAGGAAAGTCTTGTTTGGTGTGATCGGCATGGCAATTGGAGGGTTACTAGGCTTATTGGTTGCACCGCTTGTGGGATTGGTTTGTGCTGTGGTTGGATTGGGAATTGGCATCATTCTGGCGAAACCGATTAGCGGAAAGGCTTTCTCGAGTTTTACCATGCGGGTGATGGATATTATCTTATCCTTCCCCAGTTATTTGTTGGCTATTGCCATTGTGGCTTTCCTGGGGCCTGGGTTAGAAAAGGGCATGATTGCGATAGGGTTTGTAGGGATACCGGTTTATGCGCGCTTGGCACGTTCAGCTGTGCTTTCGGTGAGCCAGAAAGAGTACGTCTTAGCCTCGCAATCTATTGGAGAATCGCATGGACGCATTCTCTTTCGTCACATTGTACCGAATATCCTCTCCCCGATCATTGTTCAAGCTACAATGGGTTTGGCTGATGCGATCCTCTCGGCGGCTGCGCTCGGCTTCTTAGGTTTGGGAGCCGTACCCCCTATTCCCGAATGGGGGGCGATGTTAGGGGATAGTTATAAGTACCTTTCCAGCGGAGCGTGGTGGGCAGTGCTCTTCCCCGGTTTGGCGATTATGTTTAGCGTTTTAGGTTTCAACTTACTTGGGGATGGGCTGAGAGATGCCTTAGACCCAAAGATGAGGCTGTAAAATGGATGCAAACAGTTCAGCCCAACAAAAAAATAATGTGCCGTTGCTCAAAATATCGAATTTGCAAACCCGGTTTCATACGCAAGATGGCGTAGTGCATGCCGTCAATGGGATTTCTTACAGCTTAAATTCAGGTGAAATTTTAGGTGTGGTTGGGGAAAGCGGCTGCGGCAAGAGCGTCCACGCACTTTCGATTATGCGTTTGATCCAAATTCCGCCGGGTGAAATTGCGGATGGTGAAATTTGGTTTGAGGGGCGAGATCTGCTGAAACTCAGCGAAAATGAGATGCGCCATCTACGCGGCAGAGATATTGCGATGGTTTTTCAGGATCCGATGACTTCGCTCAACCCTGTTTTTACAATAGGTTTTCAAATCTGTGAAGCTTTGATGCTGCATATGAATATGACTCGAAAACAAGCCAGAGAACGAACCATTGAACTCTTGAACTTAGTCGGTATTCCTGAACCCACCAAACGGATCGATAACTACCCGCATCAGTTCTCGGGTGGTATGCGTCAACGTGCTATGATTGCAATGGCGCTATCTTGTGAGCCAAAGTTGCTCATTGCAGACGAGCCAACGACGGCATTAGACGTTACGATTGAAGCCCAAATTATCGATTTAGTGATGAAATTACAAAAAGAAATGGGCATGTCTGTCATGTGGATCACGCATGACTTAGGCATCGTGGCTGAGATGGTGCATAAAATCAACGTGATGTATGCTGGTTTTATTATCGAGGAAGGGCTCGTGGATGATATTTATGATGAAACCTTGCACCCTTACACCAAAGGACTATTGGCTTCCCTGCCCAGCATTGATGAAGCCCCTGGCACAAAACTCATCTCGATTCCGGGTTTACCCCCCGATCTGATTGCTTTGCCAAGCGGTTGCCCATTTTATGCTCGTTGTACTTATCGGCAGGACCATTGCCGGGCAGAGCGTCCAGTGTTGGAAACAGTGAACACGAATGGACATGCTGTGGCATGTTGGCGCTGGCGGGAGATCTAATCGAGGAAGAATGATGTCGCAAAATAAACAGTTGCTTCAGGTACAGAATTTAAAAAAATATTTTCCAATCTCTTCCGGCGTGTTATTTAACCGGCAAAAGCGATACGTGAAAGCAGTCGATGACGTCAGCTTTGAGGTGTATGATGGCGAGACCTTAGGGCTGGTTGGAGAAACAGGCTGTGGAAAAACCACTGTTGCCCGTACTTTGCTCCAACTCTACCGCCCAACCTCTGGGCAGATTTTATTCGACGGGATCAATTTGACCGAATTGCCTGAAAATGAAATGCGCAAGATTCGCAGCCGTATGCAGATGATTTTTCAGGATCCATATGCGTCGCTAAACCCGCGCATGACCGTCGGGTCAATTATTTCTGCTCCGCTGGATGTGCATACGCAAATGTCTCGCAATGAGAAGCGCGAAAAGGTGCAAGAACTTTTACAACTTGTTGGGCTAAACCCGGACTTTGTCAACCGCTACCCGCACGAATTTTCTGGCGGGCAGCGCCAACGGATTGGCATTGCCCGAGCTCTTGCCCTAAACCCAGACCTAGTTGTTTGTGATGAGCCAATTTCCTCCTTGGACGTCAGCATCCAAGCGCAGGTGGTCAATTTGCTGGAAGAGCTGCAAAACAGATTGGGAATGACTTACATCTTTGTGGCGCACGATCTGAGCATGGTACGGCACATTAGTGATCGCATTGTTGTGATGTACTTAGGGAAAGTGATGGAACTGGCTGACCGCAATGAAATCTATTTGCGCCCTCAACATCCGTATACCAAAGCGCTGATGTCTGCTGTACCCATCCCTAACCCTAAGAAGGCACGGTCTCGCCAAAGGATCATCTTACAAGGCGATATCCCCAGCCCTATCAACCCACCCAAGGGATGTAACTTCAACACGCGCTGCCCGATCGCTCAGGATATCTGTTTTAAAGAAGAGCCGGTTTATCGCGAGCTTGCGCCGGGGCATTTTATCGCCTGCCACTTTGTATAAGTAGGATAAGTTCAACTTCTTCGCTGCACACGAACAGCTTTTTCTTGGTGGAACTTAGCTGTCTCCTTGACTCTCCTTGTTTAACTCGTTTATTGGAGCCGTGTAAAGACATCAAAAATGCCGTAGGTTCAGGTCTTTTAGCGCTTATTGACCCCCTTCCCTACAAGTTGTTTTTATTTTCCTAAGGCTTATTGAACACTATGGCATTTCCAGCATTTGCTGCAGGGTGTAGCCAGGCGGACGCATCGAGATGCCCTCGATATTGGGCGGAAGCATACGCGGCAGGCACAGCGGGCGGGGATCGAGCCAGCTGGTGAAGTTTTGCTCCATTGGCTTGGTGACGCCGCCCCAGGCTAAGGTGATCCCGAGCGTACTGATGGTATCCGGATAGGCACTGCAAGTTTCGAAAGGCCAGGCTAAGGCGTAAGGCGTGAGACCCATCTCGGCTTGCATGTCACTAATCGAGCGCTGTAGGTCTTCCGTTTGTTCAGCAGGGGTAATCTGGCCGAAATCCTGGTGAGAATCGGAATGCGTGCCGAAAGTAAAGTAGCCAGTCTCAAGAGCCTCGTTGAGGTCCTCCCAGCAACCCCCGCCCCAGCAAACTCCACTTTCCATCGCGCCGGTCCAAATGAAAGCGATCATGTGCGGAGCGTAACCATACTGCGCTTCCAGGTCGGTAAAGGTGCTGGCGATGGAGAGCAAAGACGCAGCATGTTCATCGCTGACATCAGTGGTGAGAATGACGGAGCAGCTGGGCAGCGCGAGCCAGCCCTGCACAAAGCCTTCCACCTCGTGCAGCGTGGCAAAGTGATAATCCTGCTGCATCAGGTATTCCACCTGCGCGCGGAAAGCTTGGGGGTTCATGCTGTATTTGCCGTCGTACATGATGTAGGAATCCCCATGATATTCCAGGGTTAGGATGTCCTGGGCGCTGCCGCAGCGCTCCAGGCGTGCCTCGAGCTGCTGCCAGTAGGCATCACTCAGGTAAGCGTCCTGCACGTCGCCATAAGCTTGCATGCGGGCGGTGATGCGCTCGCGGGCGGTGCCGCTGGGCAGCTCTAATGTTGCGGTTGAGGTGGGCTGGGGCAGCGGGGTGATGTCGGCGGTGGGTGGCTGCGTGGGCAGCTGGGTGGGTGGCTGGAGCGTTGCCATTGGGGTTGGGGTGGGTGCGGGTGGCTGGCTAGTGGCTGTGGATGTGGCGGATAAGGGCGATTGGCTGGGTGGGAGCGATGTCAAAGTTTGTTGGGCGTAAGCCTCAGCGGTTTGGTGGACTGCTGTGCTGTGAGCGGCAGGCAGAGTTGCCATGGGCAGATTGCACGCTGCGAGCAGCGCGAGGGCGAGCAAGATTGCAAAAAGCTTTTTCGATAGCATAGCTATCTCCTTGGGATATCTTCATTATAAAACAAAGAAATCATGTTGTTTTAACCAATTATAGATTTTCTGACAGCCAAACTGCAACTGTATCGATTGTGAGCATGAGATTAATTCCTGCTGGGAAAAACCGAAAGAGTATAAGATGGAAAAATTATCATTAAGTAGGATAAGTTGAAAAATACAATAAATCTACACTTTTCAATTGTTTAGTTGATAATAAAATTCAGGTTACTTTTTTGCTAGGATCGTGTTATTATATTATTAGTTTCCAGTTAATACTTGATTTGCGCACTTTTATAATTGGTCTACGGCTTAGATTTTCTGGGAGGCAGCAAATGAATAAAAAACGGGTAATAATTTATAATACCTTTATAATATTAATAATTACAATTCTGTTGGCCTCATGTAACAAGCAGAAAACGCAAACCACACCAGCAAATGAATCCCCATCTATAGCATCTCTTGATATTCCAAATCAAGCAGTTGAATATCCCGAAGATTGTCCTGATATTCTTCAATATCCAAATGGCTTTACTGCGGTAGAATTAATATCTGGTAAATCTGTTGGTGGCTCAAGCCAAGGGTGGACAGCAATGTACAGATTTGATGGCAGTATAGATAAGGCTGAGGACATCATCCGTGAACATTATTTAGATATGGGTTGGAAGATAATAGCGGCTGAGAAACAGGAGACAGACGGGTACATAATTTTGCTGGAGAAGGGGGAGGAGGAGGGATTTACTATAATTGAAATGGATCCTGACGATAGTAGTCACTCGCTTATCATGTCAACATTTTCTAAATAGTTACGTGAATAGGACTGGACATTATGAATCTAAAGATTATTTGTAGAAAGCTCATTTCCTCGTTTTTAATTTTAGAACTTTTATTAGCGTCGACTTTGACAAAAGGAGCTGACGCTAAAGAATCTTTGTACGCTAGTTGCGGTTCATGGGGCCTTAAATTGAATAGTGACCGGAACACTTCGCAGGATGGCAAAATATCTATTGAATTAATAGATGCTGCTGATTCCAGATGCGAAGGAGCTTTTACGTTAAAAAATGAGACAGATATTTTCTCACTCGGTGGATACACTTTACAATTGCGAACAGAGGTACAGAATGCAAAAGTTCGTTTATTGGACCGAGATTTCTTAATGCCAAGCTTACCTGTTGACATAAAAGCAGAACCGATCGACCCCAAAAAATCTGCACTTGTACAAGTATATGGGGAAATGACATGGGATGCTTATTTTTATGATTTTGCTTTTTTTACAGTTAAAACCATATTATCAACGGCAATTTCATCCCCTTCATGTATTGTTCCTAATGAAACTATCGCATTTGTATCTTTCAGAATAATGAATATTATCCAAGGTGCGGCTGCCGAATTTGCAGAAGGAAATTATCATGCCAGCTTTAATGAATTTTCTAAGGTGTTCAATTACCTTCTTGATGCTATTATAGAAGGATTAAAAGAAGTAGGGGAGAGTTGCGTTGTAGATGCACTTATTAAATTTAAATTTATAGACCAGAAGTGGGAAATATTTTGGACAGTGGCAAAGTGGCTCGTTCCTTGGTACCGTGATTATTTTAAGGGAGAAATTTCTTATCTAATACTGTCTTATATTTTAGACGAACAACCAACTCCTATTACCCCAACGCCAGTTGATGACACCCCTCCCGATGCTTCTGATCCAAATTATGTTTATAGTCAAGTAAAAAAAGCAATCAAGTATAAGGATGCGAGCTTCTTACAGGAATTCTATACAGGTGAATTAGATATCAACGGTTCGCTGCTTGAAGCTTGTGCGTTATTTCCTGATTGGGTTTCCCCTCCTTTAAGTATTATTGAAGAACATCTAAATGGTGCACTAAAGTGTGAGGGTATCCAATACGAATCTCGCAATCTTGCAATTTTTTATTCTGGTTGGGATCCTGAATGGGTAGATTGTTCGAATCCTGATAATGTTTCTGACACCGCTGGCTTTCTTTTTTCGAGAGAGTTTGGTGGAGATTTCAAGTTGAGCAAAATACAAGTTTCAACTATGGAAGGATACAATTCTCCTTGTTGCGGCTGGGAGGGTGAAATTCCATATAATAAAATATCCTGTGAGGTAGAAGAGATTCCTGATATTGAACAAGCAGTATGTCCTGATGCACTACCGCAGCGTTTGAAAATAGGTGGGAAAGGGATTGTTTGTTCGCCTCAGGGGGCAATCGGCTATATTTATGAACCTGGTGATGCAGGACCCTTTGACCTAAATCCCGTCCCTTATGGCACGGAATTCGAAGTTTTCTCAGGCCCTTTCTGTATCGGAGATGGTAAGAGTTGGTATTACCTTGGCAATCCCAAACATATTTTTGGATATGTCCCTGAAGGTGGCGATGAAGAAGAAGGGTACTTTTTATGTCCTTTAGATGATTCTTCTACGACGATGACCACACCCACTCCCGTTGATAATACGCCCTTGGTCACACCGGAAGGTCCTGATCCTAGGGTCGATTATTCTAATATGGTCTATATCCCATCAGGCGAATTCCAGATGGGATGTGATGAGAACCAAGATAAAGATTGTTCTGATGATGAATCACCAGTACATACTGTATATTTAGATGCTTTCTTCATTGATAAATATGAGGTAACTAACCAGCAATATGAAGAATGTGTGAATATCGGTGCATGTTTACCACATTTTGAGGGCTCATTTACTCACTCTTCTTATTTCGGTAATCCAAAATATTATGATTATCCTGTTTATGAAATAAGTAGAGCTGATGCCAATAGATTTTGTTCCTGGTGGGGTAAACGCCTACCGACAGAAGCAGAATGGGAAAAAGCAGCCCGTGGAACATCTGCGAACAAGTATCCATGGGGCAACGAGGAACCTAATTGCAACTTAGCTAATTTTAGGCTTTCATCAGGAACTTATTGTGTCGGAGATGCAGCACCTGTAGGGAGCTATCCAGCTGGAGCAAGCCCATATGGGGTTATGGACATGGCTGGTAATGCGCAAGAGTGGGTAGTTGATTGCTATGATGACGAATTCTACGAAAACAGTCCTTACTATAATCCAATTAATGGAGGAATGTCCGAGGGAGAAACTTCTCATTGTACTGGGATAAGAAGGGGCGGAAGCTGGGCGCACGATCCTAATGATATATCTACTTACTACCGAGAAATGGGCCAATATGATAGTTTCTATGGTGGTTTTCGCTGTGCAGCAGACGCAACAGTTACAACTAAGAAATAAGTTTTTAGTCAAGTGATGAGGTATATCTGTTAAAAGTTTTGTTATATTAGTAACATATTTTAGATACCGGCGTAGTTAATTGTTTTCCAGAGAGAGGTCGAAGCGATATGAAACATTATTTTCAAAAAAGTTGCACCTTAATTTTATTACTTATATTGATATTAACCGCATGTTCAAAAGAAGTTGCTGTGAATGTCAATAATGAAGCATCCACCCAAACCGATACCAACTCATCGGATGAAGTATATGACTTACCCGACGTGACTGATAAGTTGGAAGGGGGGAGACAAGTGATTACACCGAAGAATGTTAACGACATATCGGTATTAAAATATTATGGCACAGGAAACGCGCGGGATATTGCTATCTCTCCAAGTGGTGATTCTCTTGCTGTTACTACCGCCAGAGGCGTGTATATTTACTCATTACCCGAATTTCATGAGAAATATTTCTTCTCCGTGGGAGATGCTAGCAAAGTTATTTTTTCGCCAGATGGAAAAATGATATCTGTATCAATATATGAAGGTAATCGAGCTTACACTCCAAATGTAATAAGCGTTTGGGATGTTACTACCGAAACTAAATTATGGAATGTGCACATTGATGATTATATAGTTGATTTTCTTTTTACACCAGACACTCAAATGCTTGCTGCTGTGATATTAGACCAAGACATTGGTACAGAGTTTATCAATCTCTGGGATTCGAGGAATGGCAAGGATCTATCATCTATGATTGATTCATCAGGCAGATTATATAAAACAAATTGCATCACTTTCTCATCTGATGGCTCGAAATTTGCTTTTCTAGATGATTCAAGTTTTCATATTCTTGATCTTCAAACTGGTAAAGAATTGTCCTCAGTATTACTTCAGCACTTTTTTGGCGAATTTGAGGATTGTGTCTTATCCCCGGATTTAAAATACATTGCGATCAGTCAAGATAAAGAAAGCCAAATGAGCTTATGGAATGTTCAAACAGGAGAACAAGTGTGGGTCCACTTCAGTGAATATAGTATCGATTATCTGAAATTCTTACCAGATGGTAAATTAATCGTCTCGATTGACAAATCTAATAATATTGATTTTCGGGATTTGACAACTGGAGAGATGGTGCAAGTTCTGTATGAATATGATGAGGACCCCAAAGCTTATAAGATAGTGTTTTCTTCAGATGGTAAATTTATGGTTTCATTATTTGAAACGGGAATTGCATTATGGGATATCGATCGTGGTAAAAGAATCAGTGAATGGACAGAGCATGACCTTGGGTCGTCAATAGGAACAATGTCATCGGATAGCAAGTTAGTTGCTACAGTTTATGAAACTGGTAAAGTTCGCGTTTGGGATACTAACACAGCAACACAATTGTGGGAAACAGAACCATTGGCCGATTGCACAGGGGGTTGGGACCTTGAGTTTTCGCCTCTTGGAAAAAAATTACTGGTTCACTATTTTTGCGATTTAAACGATCACTTTAGGCTTTTTGAGTCAAAAAATGGTACTGAAATTAATAAAATATTTGAACCTTACTCGCCATTCTTTATAAATGATAATTTATGCGATATTTCTGATTACAAAATCAGGGATTTGGAAAGTGGTAATGTTTTATTCGATCTAGAGTATGAATTTACTAATCTTTATTGGCCTTGGGTCCTTTCACCAGATTATAAAATGATTGCAGGACTCTCTGTACCAGATTCTAATGATAGAGAACTGGTTTCCTTAATCTTATGGAATGTCAAAAGCGGTGAAATATTAAAAGTTCTGGATAATGGGAATGACTATTCTAAGTTGGTTTTCTCTCCGAACGGGAAGATTCTAGCCGGTTCGACCAATAACACGAGCAATACTGTTGTGATATGGGACACAAGTTCAGGTGAAAAACTTCGAACATTTTTAGCAAATTACTCAATTGATGACTTTAATTTTTTTCCAGATGGGCAGTCGCTTGTAATATATACAAAAGGAGATAGGTTTAAGTTTATTGATGGGGAATTTTCACTATGGAATATAAAGAGTGGTAAGTTGACTTGTAAATTTAATGATTCGGCATCAGACAGCGGGTTGTTTACCATTTTCTCTCCAGATGGGAAAATTCTTGCTACGTATGATTATTTTAATAATTTAAAGCTATGGGACACAAGTAACTGTACTTTATTAAGAGATATGGAAATAGAGGTAGTAAGTGCCTCTTTTTCAGATGATGGTCGTTTTCTTATTACAGGTGATTGGGATGGACTAGCAAAATTGTGGGGTATTCCATAAATTAAACGAACGTTGAAAACAGATTAAAAACAAGAAACATGATTTGATTTAACGAGGAGGCATAAAGTTTATCTTTTCCCCCTGTCAAGTCAAAAGATAATGTTACCGAAAAGTGAATGTTGGTTCAACTGATAATGTTACTAAAGCTCAGCAGCTTCCTCCTTCATAATTAGGGTATCGTAAACATTAATCTTTGCACCTGGCT
>Ga0208196_1003551_pt1 | contig 13034 bp, 10 predicted proteins | sample AD_JPNNA7_MetaG_FD_184443 | JGI IMG/M metagenome (GOLD analysis project Ga0208196, IMG submission 184443) | Active sludge microbial communities of municipal wastewater-treating anaerobic digesters from Japan - AD_JPNNA7_MetaG (SPAdes) (version 2) | ecosystem: Engineered > Bioreactor > Anaerobic...
TTTTCCGGCCGTTCCGCCAGAAAAAAGGCGGAAGGATTGGGCACTTCCGTAAGCCCGCGGTCGCGCATTTCAAAAACGCCGATTTCGTTGGCGGGTCCGAAGCGATTTTTCATGCTGCGGACAATCCGGTAGGCGTGCCCGGAGTCGCCCTCAAAATACAATACCGTATCCACCATGTGCTCAAGCACTTTTGGCCCGGCAATGGCGCCGTCCTTCGTTACGTGGCCGACCAGGAACAATGGAACGGCGCTTTTCTTGGCGGCAAGAATCAGACGGGAGGAAGCTTCGCGGACCTGCCCCACGCTTCCCGGAGCGGACATCAGATCGCCGGAATAAACGGTCTGAACGGAATCGATCACCACAACGGCCGGTTCGATTTTCCGGATCTGCTCCAGAATTTTCTCCAGCGACACTTCCACCAGCACCAGCAAATCCCGGGCCTGCGCGCCGATCCGGTCGGCGCGGAGCCTGATCTGGGAGGCGGACTCCTCGCCGGAAACATAGAGCACTTTCCGGCCGCCCGCAGCCAGATTTTTCATCACCTGCAGCATCAGCGTCGATTTGCCGATACCCGGTTCGCCGCCGATGAGAATGGCCGAGCCACTGACGATGCCTCCCCCCAGCACGCGATCAATTTCGGCCATGCCGGTGACGATTCGCTTTCCTTCCTCGGCCGGAATATCGAAAATGGGAAGGGGCTTTCCTCCGAAAACCAGGTCGGGACGGCCGCCCGCCTCCGGATCCGTCACCAGTTCTTCGGCAAAGCAGTTCCAGCCGTTGCAGGACGGGCACTTGCCCAGCCACTTGGGCGACATATAGCCGCAGTGCTGACAGAAGAAGCTGGTCTTGCTCTTTTTCAAAAGGCATTTCTCCTTGACTTGGGTGAGTCACAAGAGCATATTTTCCGTAAAAACGCCAATACGAATTTAAAAGGATCAATGGATGATACGCATAAGAATACTCATCTTATCAGCCATTCCGGTGTTTGTCTTTTCTCTTCCCGTTTTCGGTTTTTTTGACGATATCAGGCTGAGCAGTTATGCCCAAAAACAGCAGATTCATGAAATCATTGCCATGCTGCAGCCGAAGCTGGACAAAGGCGATACCTTGAATCCCCTTCAGATTTATTTGCTGGCTGCCTCCTACACTTCCACCCGTGACTATCGCAAGGCGCTTATGACCATCGACATCATGCAAAAACAAATCGACCGGGGGGAAAGAACTTATTTAGGCAGTGATTTTACCGTCTATCCGCAAATCCTGCGCGGAGGCATTTATCTGGGCCAGGGAGATTTTCTGAAATCTATTGCGGAAGGCGATCTTGCGTATCGCTTGCTCCATGAAAACGGCCGTGAAAAGCAGAATTTTTACACATCTCAACTGATCGAAATATACGATTTTCTGGGCGTTGCCCACGCTCTGGCCGGCCATCAGACGGAAGCTCAAAAAATAGCCGGCGCTCTGCAAAAGGTCAGCATTACGGTGATGAACGGTCCTCCAAAATACAGCGCTCTGGCGCGGATCTACATGGCTTTGAAAGAATACGACAAGGCGCTGACGGCCATCAGGAATCCAAGTGCAAGGGTTACAGGATTTATTACCGCCTTCTACGATCAGACTTTTCAGGAAATTCCCAAATTGTATATTTTATCCAAAAGCCTGTATGAAACGAGCAACCTGCCGGAAGCCAGGCAGGGCTATGATCAGCTTTTACGACACCCGCAGATCGGGCAGATCGGCGGCATATACTGGATTGTGCTTTGCGACCGGGCAAAAATCGCGTTGTCGGAAGGACAGAAAAGCATGGCCGAAGACCTGCTGAAAAAAGCGGTTCAGGTGATCGAGCAGCAGCGTTCATCGATCAATACGGAGGCGGGGCGCATCGGTTTTGTCGGCGACAAACAGGATGCCTATGCGCAGTTAATTGATCTGCTTCTGTCCGATAAACGGTACCCGGAAGCTTTTGCATACGTGGAACGCTCCAAAGCGCGCGCCCTGGTTGATTTGCTTTCCTCGCAGAAGAATATTCCGGTGCGGGGGGAAAACGTTCAGCGGTTGAAAATGAATTTGAATCAGATGGCGGAGGCGGAAAGCGAACTGGCCGCCGTATCTTCCGCGGCAAACCGGGAGTCTCAAAATAAAACCCGATCGGTTTTGCTGACCCTGAAAAAGGAGCTGGGAGAAAAAGCTCCCGAAACAGCCGCTCTGGTTACGGTTCAGGCGCCTTCCACAACAGACATTCAAAAATTAATCGGGTCGGATGAAACCCTGCTTGAATATTATTCAACAGGACGGAACTGGTATGTTTTTGTGTTGTCGCCGTCATCCGTTGCCGTTTACAAATTAACGACAGATGATCTTGCGAAAGATGTCCATGATTTCCGTAAAATGATTACGCTGAACGCTTCCGAAAGTTACAAAGCCCGGGCGGAAGCGCTTTACCGTCAGCTTTTCGTGTTCGTAGAGCCGTCCATCAAGACCAGGAAGCTGATCATTGTTCCACACGGGGCTTTGCATTACCTGCCTTTTTGCGCTTTAGCTCAGGGCGGGAATTATCTGATTGACCGCTACAGCATCCGGACGCTGCCCAGCGCCAGTGTTTTGAGTTTTCTGAAAGTGCGGACCGGTCAGCCGCGCACCGGCCGTTCGCTGATTCTGGGAAATCCCAAATTGGATGATCCCAAATACGATCTACAATTCGCCCAGGCGGAAGCGCTGGCTGTCGGGGCCATCCTGCCAAACTCAAAGGTACTGCTGCGCTCAGAGGCGACCAAAACGAATTTCATGGCGGAAAGCAGCCAATTTTCCATCATTCATCTGGCCGTGCATGGAACCTTTGATCCGGATAAGCCGCTTGATTCATCATTGCTGCTCTCCGGGGACAAAGTCAGCGATGGCTTGCTGACCAGCGCCGATCTTTATCGCCTTTCGCTCCATGCCGATCTGGTTGTGCTCAGCGCGTGCGAAACCGCCCTGGGGAAAGTGGCCAGCGGCGATGATGTCATAGGCTTCACGCGGGGATTTTTATACGCGGGAGCGGGCTCGCTGATCTCCAGTTTGTGGCAGGTCGATGATCAGGCCACGCATGATCTGATGGTCGATTTTTATTCCAACCGGAAGACGATGCCCAAGGATGAATCTCTGAGACAGGCTCAAATAAAGGTTAAACAAAAATATCCTCACCCTTTTTACTGGGCGGCCTTCCTGCTCACGGGCAATGCGCTTTAGAATGCCGTTTGTTTTATCGCCTTTTTCGCGAGCCGGATTGTTTTTTACCAGCCTTGTGTAGGGCGGCGTACCGACGACCGGCAAGTCGATGAACTTCTGAAAAGCGGGTTGAAATTTACGGAAATAATCGCCGGCCAGTTTTGTGTCGGATGTGGGCAGTTCCAGCGTAAGCGTGAAAATATTGCGTTCATGTCCGGCATAGTTCCCCGGAGACCCCGGATATTAACCGAACTTTTTCAGGGGATGATGGGCTTCTCTGGATATTTTTTCTGCGTTTGAAGATCGTCCTGCTCAACGAATATCGATGAACGGTCAGTGGTGGAATCGTCGTTTTCATGCTTTTATGATTTCCTGTTCGGCGCGTTTCAGCCTTTTTACCGCAGACTCCTTTCCCAAAATGACAAATACTTTATCCAGCTCCGGGCCCTTGATTTTACCGGTCAGCGCCGCCCGGACCGGCATGAACAAATCTTTTCCCCTGGCGCCTGATTTTTCTTTTGCGTGCCGGATCGCAGCGGCGTAAATTTCCGCGGCGTCGCCTTGCGCCCGATTCAGATACGCGCCAAAAGCCCCGACCACCTCGCGGGCGCCGGGCGCCGCCAGCAGCCTTCGGGCTTCCTGCGACGGGGAATAGCGTTCATCAAAAAATAAATCGATGTGATCCCCGATCTCCGCCAGCGTCGTCAGTTCTTCTTTCACGATGCCGATGATCTCCTTAAGCCACAGAGGGTCCAGTGTTTCCGGCTGATAACCCGCCTCGCGTAAAAACGGCTGAAGTCTTTCCAGCAAATCGCCGGCGGTCAGGTTTCTTATGTAAAGCGCGTTGAGCCAGCGGAGCTTTTCTTCATCAAAGACCGCGCCGCTTTTCGATGCGCGTTCCAGTGAAAAAGCCTCCGCCATTTCAGACTGCGACAGCACTTCCCGAGCATCGGCAAAGGAGCTTCCCAGAAGCCCCAGATAATTGAGCAGCGCTTCGGGCAGGAACCCCTGTTTGCGGAATTCGCCCACGGACACGGAGCCGTGGCGCTTGCCGAGCTTGGCGTGGTCTTTTCCCAGAATCAGACAATGGTGGGCAAACACCGGCTCGTCAAATCCAAAAGCCCGATACAGCAGAATTTGCAAGGCGGTGTTGGACAGATGATCTTCGCCGCGGATGACATGCGAAATCGCCATCAGATGGTCATCGATCACGACCGCAAAGTTATAGGCGGGCATTCCGTTGGACCGCACGATAATGAAATCGCCCATGGCTTCGCCTTCAAACCGCATCGGCCCCCGGATCAGGTCATGAAATTCAATCGTCGTCCGGGGAACCTTGAAACGATAGGAAGGCTTCCGGCCGGACGCGGCCAGCGCTTCGCGTTCTTTTTCGCTGAGATTTCGGCATTTCCCCGAATAGCGCGGCATGCGCCTGGCGAGAATCAGCGTCCGGCGCTCCTCTTCCAGCTCTTCTTCCGTGCAATAGCAGGGATACGCCAGGTCCGCGTCCATCAGTTTTTTCAGATGCGCCGCATAGAGATCCAGCCTTTCACTCTGCCGGTAGGGGCCATAGGCGCCGCCGATGTCCGGTCCTTCGTCCCAGTCAAGCCCCAGCCATTTCAAGTCCTCCAGAAGACCGGTCTGGTAGGCCGAATCGCTGCGGGATTCATCCGTGTCTTCAATCCGCAGAATGAAACAACCGCCCTCGCGCCGGGCGAACATCCAGTTGAACAATGCGGTGCGCGCATTGCCCACATGCAGATCTCCGGTGGGAGACGGCGCAAAACGGACTCTGGCCTTATGCTCCATCCGCGATCCCTTCCGTGCCGCAGGCCGTCGCCCAAACGGCGATTCCCTCGCCGCGGCCCGCAAAGCCCATCTCCTCGTTGGTCTTGGCTTTGATGTTCACGGCCGTTTCCGGAATCTTGAGCGCCCGGGCAATGTTGGCTGCCATGGCCTGCGCGTAGGGCGCCAGCCTGGGCTTCTCCAGCACGACCGTGGCGTCGATGTTCTCGATGCTCACGCCTCTGGATTCGACGATCCTTCCGACGCGCTCCAGAAGGACCAGGCTGGAAATGTCTTTAAACGCGGGATCGTTATCCGGAAAATGCCGGCCGATGTCCCCCGCTCCGGCCATGCCCAAAAGCGCGTCACAGACGGCGTGCAGGAGCGCGTCGGCATCGGAATGCCCCGCGAGCCCGCGGTCAAAGGGGATTTCCACGCCGCCCAGCTTAAGTTTCCTGTCCTTTGCGAACCGATGGCTGTCGTATCCCAATCCGGCGCGGGGACGGCGCTGCCTGGCCGCCGCGGCTTTCAGAAGAGACTCCGCCATTTTCACATCTTCCGGCGTTGTGATTTTCATGTTTTCATCGGATCCCGTAATCATTTGGACCTTTGCGCCGATTCTTTCCGCCAGCGACGCGTCATCCGTTCCGTAATAATGGTCTTTTTCGGCCGCCTCATACGCGCGGCGCAAAAGATTGTATGAAAACGCCTGGGGCGTCTGTGTCTGCCATAAATTGCGGCGGGGAAGCGTTGTTTTGACGATGCCGTCCTCCGTCGTTTCCTTAATGGTATCCTTTGCGGGAATTCCCAGGGAGGCGGCGCCGCACCCGGCGGCCGCGGCCAGAACCCGAATAATCATGTCTTCGGTGACAAAAGGCCGGACGGCATCATGAACCATGACGATGTCGCAGGGCAACTTAACGGCCCGCAGGCCGCAGGCGACGGAATCCTGGCGTTGTCTGCCTCCGGCAACAACGGCAGCCACTTTGGTGAGATTGTATTTCTCCACCACCTGTTTCCGGACGGACAAAACATCATCACCCGGGACGACTACAATGATGTCGGAAATCGCCTCCACTTTCTGAAACACAAGAAGCGTGCGCACCAGCACCGGCAAAGCATGGAGCAAAAGATACTGCTTGGCCATCGGAGCGCCCACCCTTTTGCCTGAGCCGCCGGCGGGAATAATAGCCACTGTTTTCATAGCTAATCTCAAAAAAAACAGGCCCGAAAAGCCATTTTCCGGGCCTGTTCCGGATGTTTTTCCTCCCGGCCAAAAAGATGCAGGCAACAGGTCGATAGCTTTGAAAAATGTCATTTCGAGGAGCGTAAGCGACGAGAAACCTTAAGGATTGCCGTTTGTTCAAGATTTCTCCCTTCGGTCGAAATGACAAAAATGGCCGTTATTCAAAGCTCTCAGGTCTATGCATTGCCGCTTTTCTTGTCGGCGGCTTCCTTGAGCTCCGTGAAGATCATTCGGCCGGCCGTCGTCTGCAGCACGCTGGTGACAACCACATCGACGGTCGTGTTGATCATTTTTTGCGCGCTGTCCACGACGATCATGGTTCCGTCGTCCAGATAACCGACGCCCTGCCCCTGTTCCTTGCCTTCCCGGATGATCTTCACCGTCATCTGCTCTCCGGGCAAAACCACCGGTTTCATGGCATTGGCCAGTTCGTTGACGTTGAGGACGCGCACACCCTGCAACTCTGCAACTTTGTTCAGGTTATAATCGTTGGTCAGGAGTTTGGCGTTTAGTTTCTGGGCCAGGGCCACCAGTTTCCCGTCCACGCCTTTTATTTTGGGAAAATCCTGCTCGACAATTTCAATATTGATGGCCGTGCTCTTCTGCATGCGGTTTAAAACATCCAGCCCGCGGCGGCCCCGTGAGCGCTTCATGGAATCCGAGGAATCGGCAATGAACTGGAGCTCATTGAGGACAAAACGCGGAACGATCAGTTCTCCGTCCACAAAACCCGTATCGCAGATGTCCGCGATTCTTCCGTCAATGATCACGCTGGTATCCAGCAGGCGGTGATCCATCAGTTTCCTGGAATCGGGGGTGCGAAAATTGACTTCCTCCGCCTTTTTCGAGCCGATCACAAGCCCCAGGTACCCCAGAATGCCGATCAGGAGCAGATAGATCCAGGGAACAACCTGCTGATTCTGCGGGATCCGGATGACCATATTCAAACCAAAACCGATCATCAGCGCGATCAACAGACCGATGATCATGCCGACCACACCACCCGCGATGATTCTCACGGATTGCTTGCGGATGTTGCGTTCGACCCGAATGACCAGCAGCGCAACGACCAAGCCTATAATTAAGCCGAAAATTGCCTGAAAAACAGCGTATGGACTGGCTGCCGCCATGGCGTAGTAAGCGATAAAATAACCGCTGACCGAACAAATCAAAACCAATAATGCTCTTACGATCAATCGTTTCACCTCCCTTCGAATAAAAGAATGAATGGAATCTTATAAATCAGGAATAAAATTAAGCGAATGTTACTTCTTGTCAAATGCGTTGAATATGGAGGTCCCGCACACGATCAGGGAAAGAGGGTTTGTTCTTCTTTAAGTTTTCAAAGAGCGAAAAACAGACAGACCCGATATCCATTCGCTATTGCACGGTGAAAATCATCTGCAAATCGCGTTCAACCTTGGCTTCCTGCGCGTTGGTGGCGACGGAGATTTCCTTCACAAGCAGATTTTTCGCGGTATCCATCATCTTCCGCTCGCCGAAAGAAAGGTTTTTATCGCTTTTCAAAATGAACAAATCCCTTAAAACACTGGCAATTTCAAAAACAGACCCTGTTTTGATCTTCTCCAGATACTCCCGGTAGCGCTTGTTCCAGGTTTGTTTGTCTATGGTGACATCTTTGTTTCGCAGGATTTCATACACCTTGGGGATTTCCTTCTCCAGAATGACTTCCCTGAGCCCCACAGCCTTGGCAGAATTGGTTGGAATCATGATCTTCATGCCGTTGCCCATAATTTTCATGACATAAAAAGGCTGCTTTTTCCCCATCACTTCCCTATTCTCAATAGCCTCTATGACACCGACCCCCTGGGCCGGATACACTGCCAAATCACCTACTTTAAACATTGGATACCTGCCTTTCTATTAGAGATCAGGACTTTATCACTTTTTCTTGATTTAGTCAATGATAAATACAGTTTATGAAAAGCTTCGGAAAGGTTGCCCGGGGTTGAAAAAATGGCTTCTTACGGCAAATAAAACAATGGATTCCGGGCTTTGCCCTTGATGCGGATCTCAAAATTAAAATAGGTTTCCCCCGCCTCATCGGTTTTCCCGGCATGACCAATCGTCTGGCCTTTGCCCACGTCCTGGTCCGTCCGGACGGATCTTTTGCTGAGATGGGTGTAAACCGTTGCGAAGTCGTTGGCATGCCGGATAATCACGGTTTCGCCGAAATCTTTTAAATTTGCCGAAAAAATAACCGTCCCGGAAGCCGCCGCTTTCACCCTGGTTCCCGCCGGACAGGCGATTTTAATCCAGTTGTGATACGTTTTGTTCGGTTGAATCCCGAAGCGGGTTTTCACTTCTCCGCGAAACGGCCACGCGAAACGGCCTTTCTCCATCACCACTTTTTCTTCAGAAACCTGCGTCTTTTCCCTGCCGGGTATGTCCGCTTTAGGCGCTGGTAAAACCGTCCCGGTGTCCGGCCGGGATGGTTTGGCCGTCCCGGCCGGCGTCTGTGGCGTTTTCTCCTGCGACGGCAAGGGTTTGGCAAGTGTTGAAGGCTTTTCCCCACCGGAAGGCTTGATATCCTTGACCTTTTCTTCCTTGCCGGCATCCGCGGCCGCTTTCCCCGCAGACACCATGACGTCTTCAATCACCTGATCGGCATTCGGAATGAAAATGACGGATCCTTCCCGAATGCTGGCTACGTCCTCAATATTATTGATTTCAGCAAGTTCCTGCAGGCCGGTTGAATAAGCGCGGGCGATGCTGTAGAGGGTTTCCCCTTTTTTGACGATATGGTAAACGCCGCTGGCCTGGGTTTTCTGCATCTGGGAATTCGCGCAACCAACCGGCAAAAGAAGCGCCGCGATGCACAATAAAAAGCACGCTCCGAAATACCGGCCTCGAATAACGGCAAGAAACCGGCGGGCGAAGGCAGACCGGATCATTCTTTCCATCCGCTTTCCCCGATCAGGCTGACAAAGCGGCAGCCCCCCAGATCTTCCTTTTTCAGTTCGGACGGATCTTCAGTCGAGCGGGTAAGTTTATAAAGCGTCTGCACTTCCCGGCCGCCCACCGGGACAACCATTCTGCCCCCGGGAGAAAGCTGCGCGACCAGATGCTGTGGAAATTGCGGAGCGGCGGCGGTTGTAATGATCGCATCGAAAGGCGCCTCCTCTTTCCATCCGTACGATCCGTCGCCGACGCGAATGGCGACGTTATAGCAATTCAGCCGGTCCAGAATTTTGCGGGCGCGCGAGGCCAGCACCGCCACCCGTTCGATGGAAAAGACCCGGTCGGCCAGTTTGGCCAGGATAGCCGTCTGGTATCCCGATCCCGTGCCGATTTCCAGAACCCGCTCCATCCCTTTCAATTCCAGGGCCTGTGTCATCAGCGCGACGATATAGGGCTGGGAAATCGTCTGCCGCTCTCCGATGGGCAGCGGATTGTCGCTGTAAGCCTGGTTAATCAACCCCTCATCCACGAAAAGGTGACGCGGGACCGTCTCCATCACTTTCAAAACACGTTCGTCACGGATGGAACGACCGCGAATCTGCGTTTCCACCATGCGAATGCGCTGCTTTTTGTACCTGTCCATCAAACCGCCTGCATCTTCTTCTTTTTGGAGGGAATCCGGTAGAGTCTCTGAACCGTTTCGTGTCTGCGCAATCCCAGGGCTTCCCGGGTTACAATCAAATAATAATATTGAATCTCGGCTTTTTGGCAGGCCGCGTTAAATTGCTCAACAATTTCGTTGATTTCTTCAAAAACCGACTGCTTTTCCTTCGGATGCGCGCCCTCCGGCGAGCCGGCTTGCAGCGATTGCCAGCGAAACATCATTTCCCCGAACCGTCGGTCTAACCGGTCCAGCTTCGCAAGCGCATCCTCGACGGCAAAACCCGCCCTGGCCAGAACCGCCGCTCTTTCCCGCAGCAGTTCTTCACACAAACTTTCCTGGTGTTTCTCTCTTCCGCTATGCAGTGCCTGCGCCATAAAACCTTCTTACCGATTCTCGAGGGCCTCTATCATTCAAGCGCTTAATTTTCAAGTTAAAAGCGCTTACTTCCGAAACGAAGAAATTTTTTTCTTTACAGTTCAATATTATTTCGTTACATAGACGCCCCGATAAACGCAACCGACAAACTGGTGCTCCCCATGCGCTCTGAAACGACATTTCCCATGTCCCGGGCCGTCCTCAATGCCTATGCCGAAGGACAGGAAGACGAAACGCTGCTGCCTCTGGTTGGGGTCAACCAACAGCAGACCCCCCTGGGAAGAATCCAGCCGGGCGACTCGATCATCTTTTACAATATCCGCGGCGAACGCGAAATTGAATTGAGCCGCAGTTTCACGGAAGAAAACTTCCGGAAATTCCCCGTCCACCCCGGGCTTCTCGTGCACTTCACCACCATGATCGAGTATTCGAAAGGCCTGAACACCGGGGTCGCTTTTCCGCCCCGGGGCGTTCTTTCCGATACTTTAAGCGACATCATCGCGGCGCATGGACTGGCGCAGGCAAAGATAACGGAGGCGGAGAAAGCCGTCCATATCAGCTATTTTTTCAACGGGAAGAAAAGTGATCCGCTGCCGAAAGAAGAACGAATCGTTGTCCCGACGCGCAAGGACGTCAGGCTGTTCGATGAAGCGCCCGAAATGTCCATTGATGAAATTTCACGGGAGGCCGAAGCCAGAATTCAGGATCCCTCCTGCCGTTTCATCGTCGTCAATTTCCCGAATGTGGACGTCGTCGGCCACATTGAAAACGAACCGGCGATCCTCCGGGCGGTGGAGGCGGTGGACCGGCAAACCGGAGCGCTGGTGGACCAGGCGCTTCGTCAGAACATGGCCGTCATCGTCACCGCCGATCACGGCACCGTGGAAAAATGGCTGTATCCGGACGGAGGCGTGGATACCGGACATACGGACAGCCCCGTGCCTTTCATTGTCTTGCACCCGGATCAAAGCCTGACGCTGAAATCCGAAGGAGAACTGACCGACATCGCGCCGACGGTTCTGGAGTTGCTTGGCCTTCCCGCCCCCGCTTCCATGACCGGCATGTCCCTGATTCAGGAAAAGCCTTCTCCGGTCGTCCCCGTTTCGCGTCTGCTCCTGCTCATTCTGGACGGCTGGGGCCTTTGTGAAAACACAAAGGGCAACCTGATCGCCTGCGCCCAAACGCCTGTGATGGACCGGCTGCTCCGGAATTACCCTCACACGCGGCTGGCCGCCTCCGGACCGGCTGTGGGGCTTCCCGCCGGGACCGTGGGCAATTCCGAAGCGGGGCATCTGCACATCGGTGCAGGCCGGCGGATTTATTCCGACCGCCTGCTGATCGATCAGGCGATTGCCCGGAAGGAATTTCACCGGAACCCGGCTTTTTTGCGCGCCATGGAAAACGCCCGACAAAACAACCGCGCGCTGCACCTCATGGGCATCGTGTCTTTTTTCAGCTCACACGGATCCATCGAACATCTGTTGGCCCTGATGGAAATGGCCCAACAGCAGGGCGTTTCCGAATTGTATATACACGCCATGCTGGGGCGGCGCGGCGAACAGGCTGAAAGCGGCGCCCGCTACATCCGGCAGGTGGAAGAAAAATGCCGGTCGCTGGGATTGGGACAGGCGGTGTCCGTGATCGGACGATACTGGTCGATGGACCGCGAAGAAAACTGGGATCGGATCGAAAAAACCTACCGGATGCTGGTTTACGGAGAAGGAACCCCGGTCCCCACGGAGGGATGATCGTGAAAACCACTGTGAATCAAACCGTCATCGAACTCGTTTGCGGAGACATTACACAGGAGGAAACCGACGCCGTCGTCAACGCCGCCAACAGCCGCCTGGCAGGCGGCGCAGGCGTGGACGGGGCGATTCACCTCGCCGGCGGCCCCGCCATCATGGCCGAATGCCGCAAGATCGGAGGCTGCCCGACCGGCGAAGCCGTCATCACAACAGGCGGCAACCTCAAAGCCCGTTTTGTCATCCATACCGTCGGCCCCGTGTACCGCGGCGGAGGAAAAGGCGAAGCGGGCCTGCTGGCCTCGGCGTATCAAAACAGCCTGAACCTGGCCTGCAAAAAAGGCCTCGCCAGTCTCTCCTTTCCGGCCATCAGCTGCGGGGTTTACGGATACCCCCTCCGGGAAGCCGCTTCCCTGGCGCTTTCAACCTGCGTCGCTTTCGCGCAAAACCATCCGGAGCTTCGACACATCCGCCATGTTTTGTTCGATCAACGGATCTACGACATTTTCGCGCAGGAATTGAAAAAAATCACACCGTGAAAGGTGCGCCTTCATGAACGCCAAGCCGACTTACGAGGAACTGGAGCAAAAAGTCACCGGGTTGTCCCGGAAAGTGAACGAGCAGCAGGCCATCGAAAATCAATACCGCAACCTGGTGGATTCCACCAGCGACTCCCTGTATCTGGTGGACGCCGACGGCCGCTATCTGTTCATCAATCACAACCACGCGCGGCGTCTGAAAATACAGCAAAACGACCTTGCCGGCCTTTCCTACAAGGACATTCACTCGCCCGAACAAAACGCCAAATTCGAACGCAAGATCCAAAGCGTCTATCAAACGGGCCTGTCCGATTCTGACGAGCACCGCAGTTTGCGGGACGACCGGTATTTTCTGCGCACCTTCAGCCCGGTGCGGGATTCCACCCACCCTGAACGCATCATCGCCGTGGCGGTGGTCTCCAAGGACATTACCCCCAGAAGGGAAGCCGAAGAAGCCCTGAGAAGATCCGAGGAGAAATACCGCCGGTTGATTGAATATTCCAGCGAGGCGATTTTTATCATCAGCGGCGGGAAAATCAGTTTTGCCAACA
>Ga0208196_1003579_pt1 | contig 12953 bp, 10 predicted proteins | sample AD_JPNNA7_MetaG_FD_184443 | JGI IMG/M metagenome (GOLD analysis project Ga0208196, IMG submission 184443) | Active sludge microbial communities of municipal wastewater-treating anaerobic digesters from Japan - AD_JPNNA7_MetaG (SPAdes) (version 2) | ecosystem: Engineered > Bioreactor > Anaerobic...
AAAACCTGCCTTGCAGGAAAATGTACATGCCCCCAAGGCTTTGTTTTATGTGGAGATACATGCATCGATCCCGACCTCGACAATACGCACTGCGGTGCAAGGGGAAGCTGTTCGGATGCAAACAACCCAAGCTCCCCCGACTACTCGGGTGAAATCTGTGCCTTACCACATAAAGTTTGTATAAATTCCAAATGTACTCAAGTTTCTTGTGAAAATGACAAACGACTTTGCCCTAGCACTGAAGTTGCAGATGCCTATGAATGCATCAATGTTATGGGAAATGATCCGAATAACTGCGGCGCTTGCGGCCGGGTTTGCAGTGAACATTCTATCAATGGAGCGGTTTCGACGGGTTGTTTGAATGGCAAGTGCCAATATGAATGCCCTGTTGGAACGATTAATTGTGCCCATGACTCTGTAAAACCCATAGAGCCGATTTGTATATTATACAATTTACAGGAAAATGATTTTGAAACGAATCCTTATTACTGCGGGGGTTGTAGTACGCGCTGTTTTAGTGAAAAGCCTGTTTGTTATATGGGGGGGTGCGAAGCTGCAGGTTGCAATGACAAACCAAATACATGTCGCGTCAATGGCTGTGAAAACAAAGATACAGGCTGTGGAACTGCTTGCCTAAACTGCACCAAACTCCCCTTTGTGCACAAAATCGAAAACAAAGCGAGTGCGAGCTGCGATGTAGATAGGGGATTTTGTCAAATTTCACGCTGTATCGAAGGTTATCACCTGGACAAAAAAGACGTGGAAAATCAATGTATAAGCAACCGCGTCGATCGCTGTGCCGCCCCCGATGAAGCGGAAGACGGAGAAAACACCGATTGCACAAAAAGGGAGGGGGTGGCGCTGGCAACTTGTACCCATGCCGGTAAGTGCAATGCACTGCGATGTAAACCCAACTACCACTTGGAAATGGATAGGGAACAGGGCGTTTTTGTGTGTAAAGTCAATAGCCAAACAGCCTGCGGTTCTGCCGACAGTCTGGAGCTGAGAAATTGCAAAGAAAATTACGGAGAAGATTATCAATGTTTAATGGGCGTCTGCGTTTATAATAAAACTGACGGAAATGACAAAGACAGCGATTATAACAACGCAGAATATATTTGGTGCAACGAATTGATTAAAAATCCGATATCATGCACTCACATCGAGGGCAAAACTCGCTATTGCGCACGCAATTCCGATAACACTTTTTCCTGCGGCTATCTTTGTACCGAGGCGGCAAATGAAAAATCAAACAAGGTTTTCTGCACAAATCCCGATAGATGTATAGTATTCGGTGATGCGGCTAGTTGTGAATCATGCAATGCTTGTACCGAAGGACAGAGTTGTTACCGGGATACGGAATCGAGTGCTTACATTTGCGCTTCTTGCGAAAATTGTGAAGAAGGAAAGTACTGTGTCGAAGATAGAACTGCGCGCTTTGCATGTACGGAATGTGAAGAGAATTGTGGAGCGTTGGAACAATGTTATAAAAATGATGAAAATGAATTTGCCTGCACAACCTGCTTGAAAGAGTATCAAATATGCTCAGCGACACAAAATTGTTATCTCAGAAAAACTGATATGAAGTTTCGTTGTACTAAATGCGATCCCGTATGTTTGCCGGGCGAGCGTTGTTATTACGATGAAGAGCTGGAGAAATTTGCTTGTACAAAATGTAAAGAAAGATGTGATACTTTGGACTCGGTACCTCAGGTTTGTTATTTTGATGCGGTTAAAGAAAGGAAATATTTGTGTAGGTAAAGTAGGGGCGTTTGTCTGTTTAGACCTTGCATGCAAGGTCTAAAATCATTGCGATCTGCGAGCATCTGTGATAGGTGGAGTTAACTGTTCAGCGTCGCTGCTGTTCGTGGCGCTGCCGGTGGCGCCGGTGAAGGGAACGCCCGCGTCACCCGCAACGACCCTCGGGACCCATACGTCGGGAAGGGCCGGTGGGTGACAGGAGCGGCGACCACATGCTTGTTTCTCGGCAAGACTTCCAAGGGTGAGGTGTATGAGTAGTTCCAAGCAATTCTCCCGAATCGTTGTTGTTGCCCTGGGGCTGTGCCTCCTGGGAACCGGATGTGCCGGTCTGCCGGTATCCCTTCGCAAACTCCTGGATAACGGCTCCTTGGACCGCGTTGTGAGCAAAGGGCAGTCCTGGTTGGACAAGCAGCAGGCGCGGGGCAAGCACCCGCCCGAGCGCGATGAAGTTTTTGTTCTGGTGGGCGAGGCGCGGCTGGGATTGGCTCGACGCGCTGACACGGTCGAGGCCTACCGGGAATTCGCGAGGCGTTACGCCCGGGAGCCCATAGTGGCGGACCTGGTTCATCGGTCACGCGGTTTCGAAGCCACCGCGTTCTTCCGGGACCAAACCCAACCCCTGGATACCCTGGAGGGCTACCAGGAGTTTCAGTCTCGCTACCCGGGGGTTCCTGAGGCGGAGATTGCCGGCCGACGTGAGGCCGAGATCGCGTTGCGTCGGGCGCTGGACCAGGACAGCCTCGATGCAGTTCGCGCCTTTCTTCGTACATACGGGGCGCGACCGGAGGCCGCCGCGTCGGTTGCGCAAGCCCGGCAGCATGAAGTCCTGAAGGCATTGGCAGAGGCCCAGTCTGCTTCCTCGCTGGCTGGGTGGCGCGAGTTTCGCCTGACCTATGAGAGTTGGCCCGAGGCTGCCGAGATGCTTTCCGGAGTGCGGGTGAATGAATTGAGCGTGGCCCGGGATCTAGCCATTCGTACGGATACCGTCGCTGCCTACCAGGAACTCATGGAGGCTTACGGCGAATGGCCCGAGATGGCACCTTTCGAACCCGAGCTCTACGATCGGGAGGCGCGTCGTGCATTCCAGGATGCGCACGCGTCGCATGAACTCAATCAGCTGAGCGCCGGTCTGGAACGGTACACCCGGGGGCAGTGGCCGGAGCGCTTCGAGCGAGCGATTGCCGACTACCACCTGCGTGCGCTGAGACAGGCACTGGAGGCCGGCCAGCCTTTGGATGATGAACAGACGGATACCCTGCTTCAAGTAATGGAATCGGTTCCACGAATCTCCGAGCAGGCTGAGCGCCTTCGTGCGAAACTGGCCAAAGCCGCCAGCCGCCACAAGTCCGGTCCGATGAGTCTGCTATATGCGCGCCTTTTCCCGGATGATCGGGAGGCCGAACGGTTCCAGAAGCGTGCGGTGACGTTCTACTGGCAGGAGGCCGAGTTGGCGGACCAGCCCGCGAAGTGGTTGCGCTTTGTCCGCTGGTTCCCCGAGGCCCGCGAATCCCGCGAGGCGGAGGAACGGTTTCTGGCCTTCGTCGAACTCCAGCGAAAGGATGCGTTCGGGATGCGGGCGGCGATTACTCGAACGATCCGCCAGGCCAACGGGGATCTTGATCTCTACATCGAGGTGCGTGATGCAGCTGGAGCCCGCGTTTCTGGCCTGACCCGCGATGCGTTTCGTGTCTTCTTTGGCAGCCGTAAGGTCGAGATCCTCCAGTTCTGGGGATTCGAGGAGGAACGCCCCCTCGACATTGTTTTCGCGATCGACATGTCAGGCAGCATGAGCACCGAACGGGAGGCCGTGCGCATGGCCGTTGCCCACTTCGCGAGTACCCTGAACTACCGGGGGCGCAGTGCCCGCCTAGGGTTGCTGACCTTTACCGAGCAGGTGATGGATGTGCATCGCCCTTCCAGCAAGTCTGATCAGTTCATCCGATGGATGCAGCAACTGTCATCCGCCACTGGCGGCGGGGACGGTGAGGACGGTGTGGCGGCGCTCTTGGAGGCGGGAACAATGCTTCAGGGGGCGAAGGGCGAACGTGTTGTCGTCCTGATGACCGACGAACCGTTGCAGATCAACACTGCCGGTCATGACAGGTTGCGGACTCATTCGAATAGTCCGTGCAACAAGGGGAAAGAGATTCTCCAGTGTCGTAGGAACTGTCGGGCATTGGCTTCCGGCGAGGCTGCTAACTGCGAAGCCGGTTGTATTCGGAAACTGGGGGGGGATGCCCCGTCGCTCCTGTCCAAGTGTGCTCAGAAGTTCGGCCTTCCCCGGTGCGTTCAAGATAGCTATTGGGACAATGCGCTTCGCACGATGCTTCATACATGTGGAGAGCCGGTAATCCGAGCGAACGACCCTGAGACCGTGAAACTGATCCGGGAACTGGAGACCCGCCAGATTCGGCCATTCCTACTGGTCACGCCCGACGCGAACCCAGGTGACTCCGCCTTTAGGCAACTCGCTTCGGAGCTGCAGGGACAGGTCATCCACGTTCCCGACGATACGACGAGTCCGCAGCCCTACGTTGATGCCTTACAGGAGATTGCCGAACGACTGTCTCGCCAGTACGTGGTTCGGGTTCGTCCTCCCCGAAACGCCGGGGAGGTACAAGTCGCCGTACGCCCGATCCACCGGTGGAACGAGTTCGGTGCGTCTCCTGATGTCGATTTCCTGGACATGTGGGGGCTTGGTGGAACCCCGGAGTGTCCGAGCTTGGTGGTCGCCGCATCCGATGGACTACTGCGTTCGGATGCGTGTGGCGCAAAATGGTTGCCACTTGCTGTCGAGATTGCAACGCCATTTAGGGAGGTGCGACCACTGGGTAACCGGTCCCTGATCGTGGGATCCGACCACCTACTGTGGCTGTTGGATGCGGAGGGCCGGCCGAGTCAGGTGACCACGGATCTGTCGGAACTGCTGCACGTGGCCTGGTTGGCGCGTAGTGCATTTCTGGTTCTGGGTAGGGACGCCGCAGGGGCCCTTGTTCTTGAGCAATGGCGCCTTGACGGGGCACCCGAACGGATTCGGCGAATGGTCGTGCCGGCACTGTCCGTATCCCCTCCGGCTGGTGCCATACCGGTCGTGTTCTGGCGAGGCCAGGAAGCCAACCCCCGGGCATTTTGCGTGTTGAGCAGCCATGACCGAATGAACTGCACCACCGATGGCGGCGAGAACTGGGTTGAGCGAGCGGTGCGTGGGCTGGCCGAACCCTGTCTGAAGGGCGTTGCGAGCCAGATGATGCTTCCGGTCCACCAGCCAATTTGGCTGCTGGCTGGCGCGGATGGCTCATTGTATCGCAGCATTGGCGATTCGGGGAACTGGACACGTGTTTTGGCGCCCGGCAGCGGGGTGCGGCGCCTTGTTCGGTTGGGGACATCCCCCGAGGTGGTCTGCGCCGTTTCGCACCGTGAGGTTCAGTGCAGCGAGAATGGGGGATTCGAGTTCTTTCCTGTGGGACTTGGCTACGAGCAGAACGCCTCCAGTGGCCTAGCCGTTGTTGATGGGCAGCTCATCCTAGCGTCGGGGGGCCGGATCCACCGATTGATGCGCGTGCTGACCCGAGAACTTCCGAGCAGTTCCGTCTACTTTGAGACCAACGACCACAATCCATCGCCTGCCATGATGCCGTTCCTTCGCGAGATTGCTTTGGCAATGCAGCAGTATCCAAAGGCCTTCCTGCGTGTCGAGGGTCACGCCGACAAGCGGGGCTCCGATGAACTCAATGATGCGCTGGCCGCACGCCGTGCAGAATCCGTGGCGCAGATCTTTAGTGACGACATGGGAGTCCCGGCCGAACGGATGTTCGTGCTTTCGTTTGGCAAGCGACAGCCAGTACAAGCGGGCGACTCGCCGCGTGCCCATGCTCGCAACCGCCGCGTTGAATTGCTCATGATGGAGACGCCTCCGACGGGCTGGTTCGGAACCGGAAACGACTGATGCCGGGTAACTAGGGCATAGGCGCATGCGAGAAGGACCCGCGAAAGCGCCATCTCTCCTTCTGAACCGCTGGGGTCACCTAGCATTCATTTCTACGACCTTCTCCAGAACAATGTTCGGACCACGAACCAGGCCGACTTCTGGTGATACCCAGTATTCTTTGCTGTCAAACCCATCACCTTCCAAATGAACCAGTCGGTATGCTATCGCTTCCAGAGACATTCCCTTCACGGTGACCAGTTTCTTCTCTGCAGTCCAATATACGGATTCCGGTTCCCAGTAGCATGCGAAGTTTGCACGCTGTCGATCCTTCCAGTACATGGGGAGCGTCGACATGACCTCCGCGCCGAAGAAGGCCAGGAGGTTGTCACCTTCGACAATAAGAGACCCGGGGTCTGGCTGGGCATCGCACGACCAATCGCCTTCCATATGGAGGTCCTCAATTTCCACGCGCCCATTGATGTACGGCCAGATGACATCGAACGCCTGTCTACTTTTAGTATTGCGGTAAGTCAGTTTCAAAGGTTTCGGCTCAATAGGGCCGGTCGGCGCGTCCTTGAAGGACAGATAGACGTATCTGAATCCCTCCACACTCGGGCTGCGGCCCGGTGCGTTGAGGTGGTCGACGATCTGCGCGAGCACCCCCTTCATATCAGCAAGGAACCATGCACCAACCAGCGAAATATCGTGAAACTCTGGCCGAGGCTGACTGAAAGAGCTCACGACAAAATTGTCCTTTGAAATCGCGAGACCGAATGCTTCATTCGAAGACTCTACCTTCAGCGTGAAATCAGTGCCCGGTAGCGTAGCCGTCGACCCAGACAGAACAACTTCGATAGGCTTTACGTAAGATTCACCATCAGCAGCGTCCTTGACTGATTTTTTGAACGCCGTGCCGTACTCGTCGCTTTCAGCAATACTGGACAAATCTTTCTTAACGAAATCCAGTCCCTCCTGCCCGATTCGCACCGTGACAATTTTTGCGCCCATCTGCCAGATGTCGTCGAATTCCATGCAGATCATTTCCGCCGTGACTGCATCGATCTGTCTGGACAGCACACAGCCGGTTCCATCGAACTGAGCCGTGTCCATTTCATCAACGGAAACCCCCATCGTGGGTGATATTGAGGCAGAGTCTCTTGAGGCACAGCCGCAGGCGATCAAAACAGCCAGGAATGAAAACATGAGTTTCATGGTCGCGTTTCTCCCATTGGGGACATCAGATGTACCGCAGCCGATATTTGGAAGCAACGGTGTTCGAATTAGACCTTCCCCACTGCAATAAGGTTCGAGTTGGTCATGATCGAGCGCATACGACTACTTAAGGATGACGTGTATGCTTTTTCAAATCAGCTTCATCCAACGGGATCTAAACGTTTACCGCCTGGTCGCAAGTCACTAATCCCACGCATATGCCCGACCAAAGCCCCGTTGAATGTGACAAGCAGCACCCGCCCGCCGTTAGGTATGTTGGCAAGATGATGTGCACGCAGCAAAGCCATGGTCGTCTTTCCGCTGCCAGCAGCTCCCAGTACGACGATATGTCCTTTTGCAGGTAGAGCCATTACCTCTTTCTGTTTTCCTTCTGGTGTTATCCCAAGCATTCTTTATCCCCTCGGATTGCCCTACTCCATGTAATCAAGTGTCTGATCGTTGAGCGTAGCTTTGACTTCTCTCCACATCGGCATATACGCATCCATTAGTGAAACGAATCGTTCATTGTGGGTTCTCTCTACGAGGTGGATGAGCTCGTGCAGAATGACGTATTCAAGACATTCAGGTGTTTTCTTGGCAAGCTGAAGGTTAATCCATATCTTGGCCGTCTTGGTGTTACAGGTTCCCCACCGTGTGGTCATGTACTTCGTTTGCCACCCTGCGGCCTTTAAGCCAGTTATTTTCTCCCACTTTGGCAGCAGCCTCGCTATTTCGGCTTTTAGCAACTCTCTGTACCATTCGCGGACAAAGCTTTCACGCTGAACGGCGGTGCTTTCTTTGCGCACCGTCAGCACGGCTTTATCACCAGAAAGGACAAGTGAGTTTCTGCTGCCATATTCCGTCCACAGGTAGTAACGCTTGCCCCAAACAAACAAGGTCTCGCCGGAAACATACTTCCGCTCTGATTGCCGAGGCTGGTTGTCGAACTTGGCGATCTGTTTTTTTATCCAGCCTACTTTAGTTCGAACGAACCGTTCGATCGCGTCGTTGCTCATCGTGAGGGGGGCAGACACCGTCACTTTACCGTCGGGAGGCTTCACGTAGAGGTGCATATTTTTGATATCTTTTTTACACACCTCTACCGGTATGCCCGAGATGTTCAGCAGCACTTAATATTCCCCCTGTTCCACAACGATGTTGTAGACTTTTTCAACCTCGTCCTTGTCTTTCAGTATCTCGTACAGCGCCTGCTTTATGCGCCGCTCTTTGAACTCGTTATGCCGAAAATCGGCTTGCTTGCTTTCGCGGACAGCTTTGTCGAGGGCGATTTGGGCGAGGAGGTCTCGTGTCTTCATGCCATTCGTGACTTGCCTCTTTTTTTCAGGGGCAACGCCAGTTTTTGGATGTCCTCTTCCAGTTCCTTGAGGCTTTCTTCATACTGGATACGCCGCTGCGATTCCCGAAATTTGTCATACTCAAGAGCGGCCTTTTCCAGGGCCATCTGGTGAGTGATCGTGCCCGCATGGGTCAACAGTTCTCGCCCATTGAGCCGGATAATGGCATCCAGCCGTCTAATCCAGTCTGACATGTACATGGGAATTCTCTGCTGGGCCATGGTTTCAGCAAAGGCAAGGTATTGCTCCACCAGCAGGCCGAGCAACTTCATTTCGTCCTCGGCAAGGTAGTTCTTGGCGATACTCACATCGCTTTTGCGCACCGCCAGAACACCTTTCTTATCAAATGACTGCATGCCCATCAGGGGCAACGCCGCGTCCGCCCGACGATACACCAGTTCCGCCGCCGTTTGTCGGCTGATGGCCCAGAGAAGTTTGTTCTGAACTACCTTGAAAAACTCGATGGTCTTTTCATCCTTAGGGTTGTAGTCGATGCTGGTGGTATAGATATCCTTGATTTTCTGATAGAAAAAGCGCTCGGACAGGCGGATTTCACGGATGCGTTCCTGCAACTCCGTAAAATAGGTCATCGAGTCGCCCGTTTTGAAGCGCTCGTCGTTCAGGGCAAAGCCCTTGACGATGTATTCCTTCAATCGCTGGGTGGCCCAGATGCGAAACTGGGTACCTTGGTGGGACTTGACCCGGTAACCGACGGAAATGATTACATCCAGGTTGTAAAATTGAACATCTCTGGACTGGGTTTTGTCGGGCATGGCCCCATGGCGAGTGGTTGTCTGGAATTTCCGGACAACCACTCCTTCGTCCAATTCTCCTTCACTGAAAATATTGCGGATGTGCTCGGAAATGGTCTTCTTACTTTTGCCGAACAACCCCGCCATGTGGTCCTGAGTCAGCCAGACCGTCTCATCCTCCAGCCGGACATCGATTCTGATTTTGCCGTCGGAAGCTTGGTAAATAAGAATTTCTGAATCGCTCATGTCGCTGGCTCCATGCCTATAAAGTATTTTTCAGGTCAACGCGACCGAAAAAAGCCCATTCTACTCCATTCACTCTGTCCCCCAGGTCCATCTGTTCAGCATCAATGGCACCGTAGCTACCTTAGCGAACGAGACTGTTTTGTACATTAACCATGCATGCATACAGCTACTTTATTTTAACAGGAATAAAACCATGTTGGCCTTCGTTTGTTTTGGCAAACGCGATGAAGTTGATTTTTTTCGAATCAACAAGTTGTACAGGAGGTGCCTCATTTTCAAGAATAATGATTTGAGCATCAGAAAATGATGAAGCAATGTCCATATAGAACGAATTAGACCTTCCCCACCGCAATAACGTTCGATTTGGTTGTGATCGAGCGCATACGACTACTTTGATTCAGGAAAAATTGACATAAATTTGGCGAGTTTTCGTGAAGTGCTGTAAGCATGATCTTGGTACATAGCTGCTGGCAGCGCAAAGACACGAAAGGAGGCTCGCCAATGGAGATTGTGCGACAGTTGGGTAAGTTTGTCCAGAAAATATCAGTTGGTCTGCGTGGTTCGGACCGTAGGTTCGTTGGTGATGTCTTGTTGGGCGTAGTTCAGCGTGGCTTGGTGGAGGTCCACATGGGCGGCCGCAAGCGCATGATGCTGCTGACGTGGCGAGTCCCTAAAAGCTCCGTCGAGGCGGCCCAATGGATCCAGGCGTACCTTAGGCGCTGGAGCGTGGAAGACTCGGCCCGAGCCTGCAAGCAACTCGTCGGTATCGAGGATGTGCGCGTCCAGTCCCTGCGAGCTATTGTCCGGCTTGCGGCCATAGCGCTTGGTTGGCTGTGCTTGCGAGTGCTCTTCGCCCCGAAGACGGTCGCCAAAATCCTTGGCCGGGCGAAAACGGTGGGCCGCGAACCGCTCTACCTCGTGTACCGGCTACTGGAGGGCATTCGCCACCCGGCCTGACTCGTGGGCCGTCGTGAATCACGCGTCATCCCCCAGTGGGGGAAGGGGGGCCTGCGCCCAAAGACAGCACGGAAGCGTCGTAAACAACGACTTCAAACACGAAAATACCAGCTTTAACCATCACAACAACGAACATTGCATCGTCTGCGAGGGGAGTGGGGAAGGTCTAATTTACTTCTTCTTGACATGCTGGATAGATCGGGGTTGTAATGTGTCGGCCTGCGACACCTGACTGGGTCAGCTCTCAAAGGAGGTTTGGTCCGCAATGACTGCGATTCTTGTAATACTCATTCTGGTTTCACTTTCGATCAGTTCATGGCTAGTCTATCGTGCTGTGACCGTCACTAAACGGAGCGTCGTATCGACCGCGAGAGAACTTTCCACCAGATTCTCGGACACGGTGCAATGTCAGTCATGCGGCAAGTCCTATCCTTCGGTTGTGCAATTTCCCTGTGACCGATGCGGGTTCGTCGCGAAACGGAATATTGCTTCAAAGTGTCCGGAGTGTGGCTTCAGGGCCACTGCGGCAAGTTGTCCTAGTTGTGGTCGGTCGATTCTATTTGGATAGCCTCAAATGGGCTGATGACAGGAGAACCAAATGGGAAACTTTCTCGAACGTCGGTACAAGACTCTGTTCATCTTGGTAAAGATCTACGAGATCCTGGGGTGGATTCTCACAATTACCATTATCGGGGCCTTCATTGGCATCCCGATGATCCTGTTCGCGCAAACGATCCTCGTGCAGGTGAGCACCGAGGACAACACTAGGAAGAGCTTGGATCTCCTGGCTCGCCTCGTGAAAGCATCTGGTCCCGGTGGCGTCACGAACGCGCTGGCGTTTCAGTCGGCTATTGGGGGCGAACAGGATGAGCCGGAGGTGATGTGTCCGAAGTGTGGCACAACCGTCGAACCAGACGACACGTTCTGTGGCGAATGTGGTGCCTCGCTCCGGGTCTAGTCTTCGCGGGTTCGACTAGCTCGATGGCAGGAGAAATCCATGGTCACCTGCCGGAAGTGCGGAAGTCGTTTGAAGGATTCGGTGAAGTTCTGCAAGTCCTGCGGGACTCCCGTCTTGCCCGCTCCGGCAGAATCTCCCGAGATTCGCGCCAAGCGTCAGACATACGCGGCTAGGATAACCGCAGCCCCCAATGCCGTCGAACCGTTGCTTGAATTCGCAGAATACCTGGAGGACATCGATCAAATCGGCGAGGCAGTCGAGTTCCTGGAACGGGCTGTCCGGATTGGGCCGAACAACGCCATCGTGCGCGGAAGCGTGCCGTCCTGCATCTCGGGTTGCAATCCTACGACAACGCCGCCGCCGTGAACCGCGGCACTCCGTGGACCGCGCCGTTGTCCGCGTTCTCCTACGGGACTATTGAGGCTCCACGTCGATTTGACTTGGCCGTATGTATCGGAGATAATGGCCGTCCATTGTGGGGAGAGGTCTGTCGTGCAGAAGTGTAGGAACTGCGGTGCGAAATTCGAAATGGCGACTCGCTACTGCAAACGGTGCGGAATGCCATTCAACGCCGCCCAACTGGTGAGAGACGCCACAAGCCAGGCACAGGGGGTCCACCCGATCAACGAAAACGGGACGGGCTCGTTGGCTCGTACCACGTCGCACTGGAGACGCTTTCTGGGGATCCTCGGTTCGGGTCTAATCGCCATGGTATTTGACCGCTTGGTCTTCCAACCCTTTAGGACCACCCTCTGGCAAAGTCAATCCGACTTCCAGAATCCAGAACTCATGAACTTTTCTTTCTGGTACGGGCAGCTCCTGGGCACCCAATGGATCCTTCCATACCTGGTGTGGGGCCTACTCCCATGGATCCTTGCCGTCTCTGCGGCGCTGTTGTTCCTGAGATTGTTTCGTGGACTCGGAACGGCGGCAGTTCTTTCGCTCGCGTTCAGCGTGTTCGTCGGCTTTCTGTTCACTTCCTACCAGCTCCGCGAATTCCAATGTTCTGCCGATTTCATACTGAGCCATAATATACAAGGATCCATGGCCATGCTCCTGGTTTCGTTGCCGATCCTTCTCGCTCCCCTTACATTGGGGCGTATCCGTTCCCGCTCTGCGGCAATACTGTGGGCCGTGGTCGGTGGTACGACGGCCATTGAGGCCTTTGAATTGGTGGTATACACCTTCACGCCCGTTTACGACTGCAACGGTGGGCTTAGCCATTCGACGGTCAACCCGCTTCTGTACCTTGCATATCTTGTGGGAGGTGCAGTCCGCGGCGGCGTCTGGGCGTTTCTTTGGATAAGGTTCGTCCGCCCGGGGCGATTCGAGGCGGCAATGATGCGAAAACCCCTGGGGCGGATCAGCGTTCGCGGATGAGGCACCATCGTCCGAATCTGCCTCTGGACCGGCCTGCCCTTCGCTCGCCCTTCCTCCTTCGGTAGCGGTTAGACAACGCTGTCGCTGTCCGTTTGGCGCCCGCTGGCAGGCATAACCCCAGCCTATCATCCCACGAGCCGTTCTTCGGGAAGACGATGGACAGGGGCGCAATGGCTGCGGATGTGACTTCCAGATGTTGGGAGGTTGGTTGGCGACACCTATTAACCTTACAGGAGCCTCCTTCCTAGCGACCTCGGTTTTACGTCCACGGACAGGGACAGGGGCAGGGCTACAAGGGTGGGAATTCGGGCTCGGTTACCGTCCTTACTAGGCGGAAGCCTAGGGCCATGAAGCCACTATTAGGTGCGCGTTTGTCACGGCTAGCTGAACGCACCTCATCTGGG
>Ga0208196_1003591_pt1 | contig 12904 bp, 12 predicted proteins | sample AD_JPNNA7_MetaG_FD_184443 | JGI IMG/M metagenome (GOLD analysis project Ga0208196, IMG submission 184443) | Active sludge microbial communities of municipal wastewater-treating anaerobic digesters from Japan - AD_JPNNA7_MetaG (SPAdes) (version 2) | ecosystem: Engineered > Bioreactor > Anaerobic...
TACCGATCGCCCAATATTGCAAAGCTGAAGGATCTCTATACTAAAACACGCCAGGAAGGATTTGGCAAAGAGGTTAAACGACGCATAATACTGGGAACATTTGCCCTTAGTTCAGGATATTATGATGCCTATTATTTAAAAGCATTAAAAGGAAGGCGTCTTATAATTGATGATTTTAATAAAGCATTTGAAGAGTGTGATTGCATTGTTGCGCCTGTGACAACAACAACAGCTTTTGGTATTGGTGAAAAGATAGCTGATCCATTAGCGTTGTATATGGCAGACATTTTAACAATTTCGGCTAATCTGGCTGGCATACCGGGTATGTCGGTGCCTGTTGCAGAAGATACTCATGGTTTGCCAATAGGTGTACAGCTCATGGCGCGTCATTTTAATGAAATGGTTATGCTCAATGTTGCGCAGGCTATTGAAGATAGCATTGGTCGTTAGCATTGCAGTACATTGCGCGTGTGCTTATCGCTATACAGCATTGCGGATAGGAACCGTGGTGACAGTTCCTGAGCATGAATCAGTAGCACCAGAGCAGTTAACAGCAACAGTATATTACACAGCCTATGTTGTTACTATGACAAAAGGTGGTGATGAGGCAAAAAAAAATAATGCTGCTGTTGAAGCACTCCTGAAAGGAAAGATAGATGACGCCCTCGTAGTATTAGAATCAATTGTTGCATATAATGAACCGGCAGTATTGAACAATTATGGTGTGGCGCTGCTTATAAACGGCAATAGCGATAGTGGATTGCAGTATATCTGCAGGGCAGCGGTGCTGCAGCCTGATAACGCATACTTTAAAAAAAATTATCTTTATCTCCATGAATGTAAAAAATGACATAGTCATCTTTTTTTTGGCGATAGTTTGCTGTATTGGCTGTTTGCATGAACCGGTGGACAGCGATTATTACGATGACCTGTCGCTGGTGAAAGGAGGAGAAAAGCCGACACCACCGGTGGATTTATCGTTAACTGTTGCTGACCATGAAGTAACATTGCAATTTTATACCGACAGGCTTGATAGTGGCAACCCTGTAACCTATGATCCCGATACAGGAACTAATGAAAATCTGTATTATTTAGTGTATATTGCATCAAACGACCCTGCTATGTTTGGTGATCCAGAGCTGTACTACGATATACGCTATTATCTGGGGTATGTTGCAGAAATTGATTTTGCTGCAGGAGTTGATCCTAAAGAGGTATAAATCGCCATTGCATCGTCATATCATGGACCGCTGTTTGTTTGGATGACATCGCATGATGGCGGCAGGGAAAGCGATCACAGTGAGGTAGTGTCCATGGTTATACCATAACATGGTTATAGCAACGGTGCAGAGATTTGCTTAAATGTTTTTGTTATGGTGTGATTTACTGTAGCAGCATATTTTAAAAATGATAGTGGATGATATGCATGAACTATCGCATAGCAATGGTATTATTTTTTATTTTTTATACACCGGCACTATGTGGGCAAAATAAGCCGTTTACCTTTGTCCCTGCGGAACAACCGCTAAGCCTGTATAAAGCGCTGGCGTATGATATTGTACCGGGAGGAGGGCATATCTATACCGGGCACTATGAATATGCTGCTGTTTTTGCAACCTTGAAAATTTCTGGTGTGTATGCTATGTATTACTATTATAACTACTGGCACTATCGCGGTTCATTATACCGCTCGGCCAAAAAGGCAAATGCAGCTATTGACCCTGAGCATGATTTGCAGTTTAAAGATCCTGAAGGCGGTTATAAAACTGTTGAAGAGTTCCGACAAGCATATGACCGTGCAGCGCATTATTTTACGTTAAGTGTAGCGGCAAATGTTGCCATATATGTAACATCATGGCTGATGACACTGTATCATGTGCAACAGATTAATGAAGAAAGGCAACCAGCATATATAGGATTTGCCGCTCATGTGCTGCTTGATGCTGATGCATATGGTACGGTGTATGCAGGATATACCGTAAAGTGGTAATGATGCACTCAATACAGTGAAGCATGGAATTGCAAAAATATAGGTATTGCCAAACCGTGAAGTATTAAAAATAAAAAAAGGCTTTTATAAAAAGCCTTTTTTTATCGGGGTGTACGAGGCTCGAACTCGCGACCTCCTGCGTGACAGGCAGGCACTCTAACCAGGCTGAGCTAACACCCCTCAACGCTTACAACTATACTACAAATGGTAAATGGAGTCAACTTCTGTCAATTAAAAAAATCACGTTTTTATATATATTGCAAAAAATATTTAAAAAAAGCTTTAAATTTTTTTATAACTATTATATCTGTAAAATTGTCTGCTACTATTAAGAAGGGATGATACGTGCACTGAAAGGGAGAAAAGCATGTCATTAACAATTTTTGATGATATATATCATGAGATACGAAAACGAAATACATCAGGTGGTTTCAAAGCTGTACCATATTCAGATGAGTTTATTAAATATGCTGCCGGGTATTATGGGCTCTCAATGGAGCTGATAAAAAATATTATACAGATACTTATTAATTCGCATAAGATATTTCCAATTGAGATAATAGCGGAAGACAAAGTGCGTGATATAGCTCATGTAGAAGGTTATGTGGTATGCGATTTAGTAATTCTCAGAAAGTTAAAATCATTTTATCAAAGTGAGCTTATTATTCAATATGAGAATGAGTTCCATAAGCGGTTAATGGTTCATCAAGTTGTTAAAGAGATATTCCCCATGCTCCACAGCCTTAATAATACTGATATTGGTAAAGTAGCAAATCTGGCAATTATGCTTGAAGAATTAGAGCGGTTTATGGAAAAACACTATGAAGAGTTTACCGAGGAGTGGAAGGCAAAACGTTTAGCATATGAGATTAGTTTATCGAATATCGATACGCAATTAGAACGAAAAGTTGAAAAACAAAAAGTTGTAAGCAAGCCATCATCGCCAGTTGTACTAAAAGATCGTAGGAAAAAAAGGGTTGTTGATGCTCCGCAATATAATGAATTTATTGACAAAAGCAAAAGTTATCCTCTGGAGCGGATCTTCCAGATTTATGGAATTGATTTTTTCCTTCGTGTGCAGTTGCGTAATTATAAATTTGATTATCTCAAAGAGCTTGTAGAGACAAAGAAAATTAAACGAAAATCAGATCTGCTATTGTTAAAAAATATGCTGAATGCAGTACTACATAACCGGAATGGTGATCACAATCTATCTCAATATGAAGATGCCATCTATGAACTTATGCAGACAGTTAATCATCACCTTTTTGTTGAAAGGGATTTTTAAAGGAGGCTTTATTATGCAACGGTTATTTGTATTTTTTTCAATACTATTGATTGCAGAAGCTATCGCCTATTCTGACACAACTATTGTATTGGATAAACCTCTGGAAAATGCAAATGTAGATATTATGAAGGCATTTAAAAACAGGAAGTCTGAACGGTCGTATACCAATCAATTAATTTCAATACATCATCTTTCAACTGTTTTATGGTCAGGGTATGGTATAAACAGGCAGGATGGCAAACACACAGTGCCAACAGCATATGGTAAAAATTACATGAAGCTATACGTTATCTATGATGGCAAAACATATCGTTATTTACCGGAAAAACATTGTTTGCAGTTTATTCGGGCTGAAGTGACAACTGCAATGACTTCAACTCAGGGGTGGGTTGGGAAAAGTACATGCGTAATTGTCATTGTGGCTGATATGGATGCCTTCCCTTTCTATGCAGGATTGCGGGAGCAACAATTAAAGTATGCACATGCCACAGCCGGCTGCATTGCGCAAAATATATATATAGCCTGTACAGGCTTGAAGTTAGGGACATGCCTTGTTGCAGGTGTTAATGTCACAGGGTGTAAAAAGGCATTTAAATTACATGAAAATGAACTACCACTATTCATCATGCCAGTAGGATATCCGTCAGCACACTAGCACAGTATATAGTATATATGAGTAACAGAAATTGAACGTAGTTATATCGTTGCACTGCTGAAAAAATAGAATGAAAATGTGCCATGCTGAGGGAGCGCTAGCGATTGAAGAATCCATTCGTTTCATTATCAAACGATGGGATTCTTCACTGTGTCCAGAATGGCTATCAGCTTTGCCTCAGAATGACAATGACGATATCTCCTCATCCCTTATTGGTGGCTACTATCTGGCAATCATGAACTCCCATCATTGAACAGTTTTATATTATAGGATAGTAGTGTTGCCAGTTAACAAAGGTATTTAAAAAATAATGATAAGTGCAGGCAGTACAATTATTGAAAATGCAACGGTATTGACGATGAATATACTGGTAGCCATTTCTTTATCTAAATGAAACAGTATTGAAGTAATAACTGAATATACTGCAGCAGGCATATATGATTGCAGGCGGATAACCGATTGTATATCCTCAGGGAGAGAAAATTGGCAGAGCACTATGTACATGCAAAGAGGAATTATGCAAAACTTGATGATGGCAATAAGCAGATGAAGTAAGCAATAGTTTTTAATGTGAGTAAATTTAAAATAAATACCCATGCTAAAATAGTAAATAATGATTGAAATACACAGTAATATATCTATAGGGATGTTTATGGCAGGCCTTTTAATATTCAGTGCGTGGAGTATGATAGCAACAACTATAGCTAATAGCGGCATATTCTGAGGTGTAATTATGTAGTTTCGTAAAGAAAATGGTTGTTTGGTGCCAACATACCGCGCATAGGAAAAAATGACCAGTATAACGTATGGCATAAAATAGGTTATAAAGATAAATGACAACGCTAATCCATGTTCTCCCAGAATCAAATAACATAAAAATCCGCCCATAGTAAACCCATGGTTGGCTAAAGAAGAACTAATGATAACGGTATGCTTTTGTATAGCATTGAAACCTAGAAGAAAACTTACTGCAGCACCTGCCGCAAATCCCATAATCACCATGACAATCCCGGCAAAGGGCAGGACAATATAGTGTACAGAAAGCTCAGCACCCCATGTTGTCCACAGCACAATAAATGCTTCCAGACTTACAAGATTTATAGTAACAAGCCTGCTCGATAGTTGCTGTATATTGTATGCAGTATGCTGCGCAAGGTAGGACCCTGCTACAATGGGTATCCAGATGCATAGCTGGAAGATGATGAATTTAACTATCGTGGTATCCATACAATTGTTGCATACTAACTATCTAACATATTACTTATGACAATTGCATAGAAGAATCATGATTGTGGTCAATTACATTATGAAAAAAATGTTATGGGAAACCTCTTTCCATCCGATGCTATAGATGAGGTCAGCTAACCTGTTCAAGGAGGGACAGGTGACCAATAAAAGGGGTAACGATATGAAACGTCTCATGAACAAGGAGGATCGTGAGATAAAGAAGGAAGCAGCAAAGGAAGTTTCACAAAAAATCCTGGAATATCGGAAGAAAGTATCCGATGAGGCATATCTGGATCATGCCATTAACAGAATTGCAACGGATTTATCACATTATCTCACGAAGTAGCTGTAGGTTAGCTGATGTATCAGCGGGCATCGACCTGCTATTATGGCAGGTCGATGTATTTCAATGTATCGATTTGATAACGAACAACTATCGCTTATAATTAAAAAAAATAATAATACAGGGCATACATGGTACCCCGTGATTCATATAAAATTGTAGTTCAAAGTAAAAAATTAACAACGCTGTTCTGGGTAATATTTATTGCCTTGATTGCGGGGATAGGATTTATATATCGCTACTATTTCTGGCCATTTTTATTTGCCATCATATTTTACATAGGGTTAAAACCGTTATATATATGGTTATGCAACTATTTAAAAATAAAGGTGGTGTCAAGTTTTACGGTCATTGTCATAATAATTATTACTATTCTATTCCCAACATTTATTCTGCTTTTAAACCTTGCCGATCAGGTAATGGAATTTTACAACTTTTTACAGTTACAATTTGATCCTAAAATTTTTAAGCAATATTTTTCCCATAATGAAGTCATTAAAAACATACTTAACTATTTTAAGCTTACCCAGGATGAAGTTTTTCAGCGAATCGTCAGGTATATGCAGAATATGTCGCTCATGCTTTTTTCCAATCTCACCAATATTTTAACATTTTCCATACGTTTTTTTATCAATTTCTTTTTTATGCTGCTTATATTGTTTTTTCTTTTTAAGGATAACGAGCGCTTTGAAAAAAGCCTATACACCGTGTCGCCATTCCCTGAAGATATTGAGCGTGATATGGTAGATACACTGAAAATTGTGGTGCGCATCCTGCTGGCAGGAAACTTTTTTATTATGATGTTACAGGGGATTATGGTTGGGATTGGATTTGCTATTGTTGGGCTTGCAACGCCAGTATTATGGGGAAGTATTGCTGCAATCTTTTCGCTGATTCCTGTAATTGGAACAAGCTTTGTATGGCTGCCTGCTTCATTCTATCTGCTTGCAATTGGTAGCACTGGTAAAGCTGTGATCGTTGGACTATGGTGTTTAGGCTGGTATTTGCTACTTGAGAATATTGTAAAGCCTATTGTTTTTGGTGAAAAGTTGAATTTTCATCCACTCATTTTATTCTTTTTATTGATAGGCAGTTTGCAAACATTTGGTTTACCGGGCATTATCATTGGACCCATACTTCTTACCCTTTTCTTCTCGTTTTGGGAGATGTATAAAATACTGGATAGCTACACCATAGAGCAGGATAAAAAAATAAAAAAACCACATAAAAATAGTTAGGGCGATAGTTACTTATAATTTATTGTATTTGTGTAAAGATATTTGACAAAAAAATAGTAGTAGTGCTATCCTTGACAACCTGTTGCTACAATAATTCCCGAGGTAACGATAATGGATATTAAAAAATGTATGCTGATATTTGTTTGTTTTTTTATAGGCTGTACTTCTATGAAAATATGGGTGTCGTCATATACGTTTGATGAAGTGATTGCACAAAAAAATGCAATTGATGCCGCCCAGAACCCGGCACAGGGCTATATGCTTTTGAAGGAGCTTGAAAAGAAGCGTGTCATTATACAAAAAGCGGTGGTGAAAGAGGTTGTACCTTCAACAAACATAGATTATAATTTTTGTGTTGTTGCTACGGTGGAGCACCCGTCAGGAAGCATTGAGTGCAATATCCATACCAGAAATTGGCGAAATGAAGAGGATATTGACAGTATTGCAAAGTTAAAACCAGGTGATGCTATCCGTGTAGTTGGCGTTTTTAAACGTTTTTTAAAATTGTTAGGACAGCAATACGTTGTGGAGATAGTAGATGCTAACATTTCAAAAGTGAAGCAATAAAATAATATGGGTAAACTTTGGGCGCATTGTTATGCGCCCAAATGGGATGAAAATGATATAAACCTCAACCTTCATGCCTTTCCTTATATAAGGATAGGAAATAATGCTCCCCTCGCCTTGCGAAGGAGAGGAGCCGGGGTGAGGTTAATGATTTTACTTTTCAGGAGGATGGATTGTTATGGAGTCGTACATTCAGCGGTTATTTGCCGAACGGATAGGTGGAAAAAATTTTGGGAAAGAAGACAAAATTTATAAATTTGAAAAGATCAAAATGGCCAGGCGCGAGGCACTGAAACATAATCCTGGCAGGGAACTGATTGATTTAGGTGTTGGCGAACCTGATGAGAAGGCATTTGATATAGTTATAGAAACGTTATGTAAAGAAGCATATAAATCCGAAAACAGAGGCTATGCCGATAATGGCATACCTGAATTTAAACATGCTGCCAGTAACTATTTAAAGCAGGTTTTTGATGTTGATGGTATTGATCCGGAAACCGAGGTCAATCATGCTATTGGTTCAAAATCAGCACTTGCCATGTTGCCCTCTGCTTTTATTAATCCTGGTGATGTATGTCTTATGACGGTACCCGGCTATCCTGTTTTTGGAACACATGCACAGTGGTACGGCGGCGAGGTGTATGCTCTGCCATTGCTCAAGCAGAATAATTTTTTACCGGATATCTATGCTATACCTGACAATATTGTAAAGAGAGCCAGAGTCATTGTTATTAATTATCCTAACAATCCAACCGGTGCTGTGGCAACAGAAGATTTTTATAAAGAGGTTATAGAATTTGCATTAAAAAATAGTATTGTGGTAGTGCAGGATGCTGCCTATGCAGCGTTAACCTATGATGGCAAACCGCTGTCATTTTTACACATTCCCGGTGCAAAAGAGGTGGGAGTTGAAATACATTCGCTTTCAAAAGCATTTAATATGACGGGATGGCGTATGGCATTTGTTGCTGGCAACAGTCTTGTGGTAAAAGCATTTGCTACTGTCAAAGATAATTATGATTCGGGTCAATTTAAGGCAATTCAAAAGGCATCTATAACAGCGCTGGAACATCCTGAACTTACTGAAAAAATTAAAGCAAAATATAAACGCCGATTAGTATCGCTTGCCAGAACATTACAGCGATTAGGGTTTGACGCGCACATGCCGGGCGGCACCTTTTATCTTTATGTTGAGGTTCCCGGACGAACAAAAAATGGAATTGTTTTTGACAATGCTGAAGCTTTTTCACAATATTTGATTAAAGAGTGCCTGATATCGTCAGTGCCATGGGATGATGCCGGCCATTTTGTGCGGTTTTCGGCAACATTTGAGGCAAAGGATGAGAAGGATGAGCAAAGGATTTTACAGGAAGTAGAAAACAGATTAGGAGCACTTGCATTTGAATTTTAAGCATGGATTGTTAACCATGAAAAGGAAAACATTAACAATGAGCATCTGTTTGATAGTTATTGTTATAGTGCTCTGTTCTGGCATATATAGATTTTTTTTCTCACAATCGCACAGGGATACCATTACAGCACCAATAAGCGATCCTGTATGCATCTATCGTTTAGATAAAGAATATCCGTTTATTCAAGCAAAAACTCGCGATGATGCCTTCTTTGGATTGGGCTTTGCTCATGCACGTGATAGATTAAGGCAGATTGAGTTTTTACGGATTATGGCACATGGCACATCTGTCCATAACGGTATTTCTCATTATGAGGCAATCGATAAGCTTGTTCTGGCGGTGGGGTTGCATAAAAAAGCTGCAACAATTACCAGGGAACTATCGCCCACCTATAAAAATTATTTACAACGGTATGTCGATGGCATCAACACCTATAAAGAAAAATGGGCAGTTGGGAATGCATCACAACCATGGGAGGTTGCGGATGTTGTGCGCATATCCCTGTTCCTTGAATTTGCCAATGCATTTTTAACAAATACCGAGCTGTTTTTCCCCGTTCATGATGGTGACTATCCATTGATGAGTCGTGAAATTCACAATAAAAAAATTGCTCGCAGTTATTCCCCTGATGATGATACAATAATCAGACAGATAAAAAAACTACGAAATGCACTTGCCTCACTTTTTGGGCTGTATGGTTCGTATGACAGGGGATTTGCTATTGCATTACCAGCGCGTGTCATGGATACTGATAATGCTACACTATGTTTGAGCTATGAACACAGCATTTCTATATACCCCTTAATCTATCCGGTTATTATACAAATTGAAAAAAATACAATTCAGGGTTATACCTTTGCAGGATTGCCATATATTATTGCAGGGGAAACGGATGCTGTGCGCTTTGCATCATTTTCTGTGATGGCTGATACACAGATTTTTTGCAAGCACCCCACGCGAACAAACAATACCATTGTTTATTATCAAAGTGCAACAGGCTATAAAGAGTTTTTGAAAGAACAATCATTAAACTATGTGTCACGATTTACTGATACTGGCGCGGTTATATCGGATGCATTTGAAGAATCAGTAAAAGATACCGTTATTGCACTTGCCTATATAAGTCCAGAGAAGGGATATTTTAATGCAATGCTTGATGCACCATTTGCGACGTCCTGCAATGATTATATCAATACTGTAAAAGACTATAAGGGTCAACCAAGAATTTTTGTAGTTCAGGATGGGGTGACCTCTTTTCAGATAATCGCAGGCAATACCATAACAGATAATGATAGCCCTGTGCTTGCAACACCACAAAAAGCGCTGATTGCAAAAACGGTAGCCAACCTTTTTGATGTTCAACAGATGGATATGCTTGTAGCAGGCAGTGAAATGATAGAGAATCCATCATTTGCTGTCCAGAAAATGATGGCATTTAATAATCTGATGCGATTAAAAACTATACAGGATGCCATGTCACAGGTTGCTATCTACCGGAATAATGATGTTGCATCATTGCTTACTGATATTAAATATCCTGCTGCACAGCAATACCTGTCTATAATGAACAATCTTCTGGGAAAAATGCCCATTACATCGGCTAAATTGGCAAACATTTATTTTCAGGAGTGGAATTTTACCATGGACAAAGACTATGTAGCGCCTACATTGTATAATGCCATCATAACATCGCTTGTTAAAGAAACATTTACCGATGAACTCCCGTATACTGTAGGTGATATGTTGCAGTATTATATGATCTTTGAACCAGAATTTTTAAGGATTTTTCAGGAGGATAAATCACCCTATTTTGATGATACTGCTACTGTGGGAAAACTGGAATCACGTGACCTTATCTTTGACAGGGCGTTTTTGCATTCTTTAAATTATTTTAACTATACTATTGGACCATATATTGATACATGGCGATGGGGTAAAGTTAATAGGGGGATAGTTGATGATAAAACGCAGGGTTCAAATGTAGTGAACAGAGTGAAGAAAAAGAAGACCATATCATTAAGCGGCTTTGATAATACTGTTTTCAGGAATTTGATCAAAAGGCAGGATTATAGTATCGATAGCATTACTGTATGTGCATCGTATATGGATGAAAACACACACCGGATGACAGCATTGATTAGTCCCGTTATGGATGTGATGCCATCCTATTATACCGATATTAATGCCAATACTTTTTTTACCATCAATGTCAATAATAAGCACGATCTTTTTACCATTAACCCTGTTAAATAAATTTTGGTAGAGGCACACAACACGGTTGCAGTATGAGATGTTGTTTGAGTATGTATTGAGCTGTGCATGCATGAAGCGCAATGAAAGGACAAAAAATATTTATACTATGCCTGTGGAGCTGAAGGGAGTCGAACCCTCGGCCTCTAGAGTGCGATTCTAGCGCTCTCCCAGCTGAGCTACAGCCCCAAAAGAATATATAGTATATTAATCATGGAAGGGTAAATCATGTTTTTCGTCAATAGATTTTTTAGTGGCAGGTATGGGTATAAAAGGATTTCATCATGGTGCCACAGCTCCTGGTGAAGACAAAAAATATTTTCATAACCTTATCATAGAGCAATTTTTATGAAAGTATGCTTATAATAACTATGCGTTTCCAATGGAAATATTTCGTATAAATCCGTTTCATTGTTGCGGATAGTATCGTTATGAATTGATGAATTGTTTGCAGAACTTTTAAAAAATGAAAGGCCATCCGGTAGATAATGAAATATCATTGTATTTTTTTATGGATACTAACATTTGGTAGTACAACTACCAGAATTGCAAGAGGAGAAATATGATGGATGCGGTAATAGATTTTTTTGCAAAAATACTTTCATATTGTGTTCAGTTTATTAATCGGGTTGCTGATCTTCTTCTGCGATTGTATGAATATTGCATTGGTATCTTCCGCGAGCTTGAAATTTTTGAAAAATGTATTATTATAGTATCAATTGTTTCTCTGGTTATCCCCGTTTTGCCTATAGCGCGTTTTTATATCTTTGAAAGCTGGTATTATGTCAATAATCCGCTTGCCATATACTTTATCGGGATTATCATTATCATGGTTGTTTCTGCTCTATGGCAAAAATTCTGGATTTTACTGGCACGACTACTCATAATACTGTATTACTGTGCATGGATAATCTATCTCCCTATTGGCAATTGTATCACAAAAGCGCGACCATATGAGCTGGCATATGGATATTACTGTAATATTGTTGTTTCAGTTGTCTATATAGTTTTATGTGTGCTATCGCTTATTAATAGCAGGCGATAGCAACCCTTCATTGTTCTACATCGTCAATTTTTGGCACAGGCAGGATTGGTATTCCTTCGTCAAGGAGCTCTTCCATATCTTCACGGGATGCAGTTCCATAAATGTTTCGTTCCTCTTCAATGCCATAGTATATGGCACGGGCAATCTCGGGGAACTCATTACCAACATTTTCAAAATGTTGTTTTATGTATGATTCGACCATCCGTATCATCTCAAAAAAAGATGGCTGTTTTTTATCTGAAAATGAATTTTTTGTTTGTATGGAACATCCGGTGAAAAGTCTTTTAATTTCACGCGAATTGCATAAAGGACATTCCACAAGACCAGCATTCAATTGTTTGTCAAACGCATCATAATCTTTAAAATATCCTTCAAATAGGTGGCCATTGGCACATTGTAAATCAAAGCTTATCATATCAACTCACTTCATTAATAATAACTATCTGGCAACAATTGTAATAGTTTTTCAATTACATTTCAAAAAAAATATATAATTGTGATAGAGGCAATTATTCAAAAGTTGATTGGGCAGTTGCATAATGTCAAGAAAGATAGTTATATAAAATAGTAGCAAAGTACATCATTTGTATCGCCATAACTCTAAACCATGGCAAAAAAATCAAAAAGTAAAAATGAGGAATACGTAATATTATTTTATAATTGAGACCTCTGAACAAATCTTTAAAAAAATGCTTGCAATAGAAAAATAAGAGACATAATACGAACAGGTAATCTTATACGGGAGGGGGAGACCAATGCAACCAAGTTTTTTTGATTATGCCATGCAAAGCAAAGGTGGGAAGAAGACGGATGCATTTTTAGCAAAGATGAAACAAAATATTCCCTTTGATGAGATAGAGAAGAAACTGATAGAGGTGGGAATCTATAA
>Ga0208196_1003595_pt1 | contig 12891 bp, 9 predicted proteins | sample AD_JPNNA7_MetaG_FD_184443 | JGI IMG/M metagenome (GOLD analysis project Ga0208196, IMG submission 184443) | Active sludge microbial communities of municipal wastewater-treating anaerobic digesters from Japan - AD_JPNNA7_MetaG (SPAdes) (version 2) | ecosystem: Engineered > Bioreactor > Anaerobic >...
TTCTCCCCGCCCTCGGCATTATTGTTTACTCCGGCTATGAACGTCAACGCCATGACGTGGAAACGACAAAAGCGAACGCCCTGACGATGGCGCAAGTTCTGGGAAACGACCATGAAAATGACATGGAAGCCACACGCAGATTTCTCATGACCCTTGCCAGATTGCCTGTCCTGCAGAACCGGGATGCCGCTGCCTGCAACAAGCTGTTTCGTGAACTGCTCCGGGACAACCAACATTACTCCACCATAGCTGCGGCGGATCGCGAAGGAAGGATGTTTGCCAGCGCACTTCCTTTCGGCAGCATAAACCTGTGGCAGAAGAAATACTTTCAGGAAGCGGTGCGGACAAAAACTTTTTCCGCCGGGGAATACAGCATCGGACAAATATCAGGAAGGGCGATACTGCCCTTTGCCTACCCGGTAACGGATTCCGGCGGACGGGTGACCGGCGTGGTTGCCGTCACCATCGATCTCGAGAAGTACGGCAGGAGTTTTGTGAAAATTTCACAATTTCCCACCCGGTAACGGATTCCGGCGGACGGGTGACCGGCGTGGTTGCCGTCACCATCGATCTCGAGAAGTACGGCAGGAGTTTTGTGAAAATTTCACAATTTCCCAAAGGATCTACGCTGAACCTGCTGGACCGCAACTATACGCGTCTCTACCGGTATCCGGACAACGAGAAATTTGCAGGCAAGACCGATTTGCCCGAGATGATCAGGCAAATATCGAAGGGCCCGCGGGAAGGGATTTTCACAACCGTCGGAGTCGATGGAGTCAGGCGTATTTTTGCTTACCGGCAGTTTTTCCTGGAAGGCGGCTCTTCACCCTACCTCTATCTGCGTGTCGGCATCCCCGAGGAGCAGGCGCTCGCCCCCGCCAGAAAAAGTTTTCTTCGCAACCTGGCGCTGGTGACGGTTTCTCTGATAGCCGCCGTTTTGACGGCATGGCTGCTGGGGCACATCCTGATCGTCAGAAGACTGGATCGTCTGGTCGATGCCGCTATGAAGGTGGGACAGGGTGATTTTTCGACGCGCACGCGCCTGGACCGCGTCGGAGGCGAGCTGGGTCAGCTTGCGCGTTCCTTTGATGAAATGGCCCAATCCCTGGAGAAAAAGGAACTGGACCGCAGGCAGGCTATGGAAGAGCGTGAGAAACTGATTGCGGAACTTCAACAGGCCATGTCGGACGTCAAGGTGTTAAGCGGTATGCTTCCATGCGCCTCCTGCAAAAAAATTCGCGACGACAAAGGGTATTGGAACCGGATTGAAGCGTACATTGGAAAGCACTCCAATGCCCAGTTCAGCCATGGCATTTGTCCGGAATGCGCAAGAAAACTGTATCCGGAACTTTACGAAAAATCATAACGGCCCTCCTTAGAACGTCAGGCTCAGGGTTACGCCTCCATACAGATAGGAGCTGTCCCGGTCGGACGGGTTGGCCGTGCCCTTCAGGCCTCGCGCCCGTATTTCGTATCTGGCATCGTCCGAAAGCGGAAAGACATAGGAGGCTGTCGGTGTAATGGTCAGATTCCCGGCCACGGCAACCGGCAGGGAAACAGAAACCACGCCGTCGTGAAAATTGTTGAATTTGTCCGTCGTCGCGATGGAGTCGCTGTTAAATTTCGGATAGGTGGTTTCATCTTCGCTTTTCAGATAGCTTGCCGTTGCCGTCAGTTTCAAACCTACTCTTTCATGAAGGCTGAAGGTATGAGAGACGCCCAGCGTCGCGTACCATTGATGATAGTGGTCAATTTCCCTGTAAACGGTCAGCGTCGGAGCCAGAAGCGTGTAGAGGCCCAGTGTGACGAAGAACTCCTGCGCATCGGGCAGGTCCGGAGGCCCAGTGTGACGAAGAACTCCTGCGCATCGGGCAGGTCCGCCCCGTTCGGCGTCATGCCGGCGAGTCCATAATAGATATAGCCCGCGCCCGCCTTTACGATTCCGAATTCATGCGCATAGGAAAGGATGAAATCCGTTTCCGTCCAGTTGGAGGAATGTTTCGCATCTCCGGCCGAATAGGGATTCGTATCCAGATTTCCCCAGAGGGTGGCCGTAAATCCTTTGTAGTTTGCGGTCAACGAAGGTTCGATCACCACGCTGTCCCGGGTCATCTCCTGGCCTCTCCAGATATAGGCGCTCAAAACGGCGGCAGTCACCTCGCCCGTGATCCGATCGACTGTCGGTGTTGTGGCCTCGGCGGCGGGTCTGGCTTCAGCGGCCGGGGCCGGCTCTTCCGCGGCAATGGCCGACACAGGGAAGGATGTCAGCAAAATTGTCAGTAAAATCATGATCCATGCTTTTCCGGTATCCGTTTTCATTTTTCCCCAATCTCCTGTTTGTTTATTCTGAATCAAATTGTGTGCGGTCAATTTCGTATTTTCCCGTGATCCATGACCGCATTTCACCCGATGGCAACGCCGCCCCGCTCGCCGGTGCTGATGCGGATGCACTGGGCAAGCTCCACGACAAAAATCTTGCCGTCGCCCACCGACCCGGTATGAGCGCCGCGGGTGACGGCGTCGATGGTCGGCTCGACAAAATCTTCGTTTACCGCGATATCCAGACGGACTTTGTTGAGCAGGCCGCCCGCTTCCTTGGCGCCGCGGTAAATTTCCGTGACGCCCTTTTGCCGTCCCTGTCCCAGCACGTTGGTGACGGTCATTAAGTTGACCTCCACGGCTTCCAGCTCTCTTTTGACGGCCTCCAGTTTGTGGGGCTGAATGATGGCAATGACCAGTTTCATGCTTGTTCCTCCTATTCGATGACGGTGTAAGCCGCTTCGCTTTGTTGGGTCAGGTCCAGACCGATGATTTCGTTTTTCTCTTCGACGCGCATGCCGATTGCCGCGTCCACGATCTTGAAGATGATGAAGGTCATGATCGCGGCAAAGACGACGGTCACCACCAGCATCAGGCATTGAATTCCGAACGTATGGAGGTTGCCGAAGAGCAGGCCGTCCGCGCCAGCCGGGTTAATCGCTTTTTGCGCGAAGATACCGGTCAGGAGGGTGCCGACGGTTCCTCCGACGCCGTGAACGCCGAAGGCGTCCAGAGAGTCGTCGTAGCCGAGTTTGCCTTTCATAACCGCAACGGCGATATAGCAGACGAAGGCAACGATGATGCCGATCAACATGGCATTCATAGGATTGACAAATCCGCAGGCGGGAGTAATGGCGACCAGACCCGCCACCGCGCCGGTGGCCGCACCCAGAATGGTCGGGCTGCCGTTGTGCCGCCATTCAATCAATGCCCAGGCCAAACCGGCCGCGGCGGTTGCGGTATTCGTGTTGACAAAGGCAGTGGCCGCCAGGCCGTCCGCCGCAAGCGCGCTGCCGGCGTTGAAGCCGAACCAGCCGAACCATAAAAGAGCCGCGCCCAGAACCGTAAACGGCAGGTTGTGCGGACGAATGGGTTTGTGGTTGTAACCGACTCTCTTTCCCAGCAGAAGCGCCAGGACCAGGGCCGAAATGCCGGAGCTTACGTGCACGACGATGCCGCCTGCGAAATCCAAACCTCCCAAAGACTTGAGCCAGCCGCCCGCGCCCCACACCCAGTGCGCCAGCGGGTCATAGACGAAGGTTGCCCACAGGACGGTGAAGAGCAGGAACGCCGGAAACTTCACCCGTTCCGCGTACGCGCCGATGATGAGCGCCGGCGTAATGACGGCGAACATGGCCTGAAAGATCATGAAAGCCGAATGCGGAATGGTTGCGGCGTAATTGCTGTTGGGAGCGGCGCCCACGCCGGCAAGGCCCGCCCATTCCAGCGTTCCGATGATCCCGTGGAAATCCGGACCGAACGCCAGGGAATAGCCGAACAGCACCCACTGCAGGGAGATGACGCAGACAATAATGAAGCACTGCATTAAAATGGACAGAACGTTTTTGCGCCGGACGAGACCTCCATAAAAAAATGCCAGCCCCGGTATGGTCATTAAAAGAACCAGGGCGCTGGCGGTTAACACCCACGCTGTATCTCCGGAATTCATAATGGACGCCTCCTTCAAAAAATTTCTTTTCGGTTTTGCATAGCGCAAGGAGAGTGCCATATTTTCCAATCCTTTTTAGTTATTGACATCATTGAGAATTTATCTAATCAGCGCCGGTTCTGTATGCGACAATATTGTTTCATTTTACGAAATGACAAACTAAAATGTGGGCTAAATGACTTGTCTGGTAAAAAATGGAAGATTCTCCGCGACAGGTTTCAAATCATCTCCCATCCGTATGAAAACGTTGTGCTTTTAATGATGCTTTCTTGCTCCGCGGCAAAGGCCGGCAAATTTTTCCAAAGCAGGATTCAATTTTGAGATAGGCACAAAAATGTTCAGCGGATTAACCGTAAAAGAGCGGAATGGAACAAGCGTAAAAGCAATTTAAGCGCCGATGGCACAAAAATTGAAAAATCATTTACGGCAGAAAGTTGAAGCATGGCGGTGAAATGTCGGATCGCTGGACCGAAGCAAAGCCATGTTTCGCAAGTCCTTGTTAATGCTTTGCATTTTGAACAGGGGCGCCATTGGGGACGTCGGCGGACCATTTCATAGAGCCGATTTGCGCCGAACAAATTTGTTTTATTGAAAACGAAGAAGAGGAAACAGAGTTTTATGACCCCTTATGCACGAGTCAGCACCGGCATCAACGGCCTGGATAAAATTCTCAATTACCTGCAGATGGGCGACAATGTCGTCCTGCAGGTTGACAATGTTGAGGATTACAAAAAATTCGTCGCCCCCTATGTTCAGGAAGCCCTGGCCCGGAATCAGCGTCTGGTCTATATGCGTTTTGCCAACCACCCCGCCCTTCTGGAGGCGGGTCCCGGAATCAAAATCTATCAACTGAACGCCAATTCCGGATTTGAATCTTTTTCCACCGAGGTCCACAACATCATCCGCGATGAAGGCCGTGATGTCTTTTACGTTTTTGACTGCCTGTCCGATCTGCTCCAGGCCTGGGCGACGGACCTGATGATCGGCAACTTCTTCGTCATCACCTGCCCCTATCTGTTTGAACTCAATACGGTCGCGTATTTCGCCATTTTGAGAAGCCGCCACTCTTTCAAAACCGTGGCCCGGATCCGCGAAACGACGCAGGTTTTGCTGGATGTTTACAGCCATGAAGGAAAAATCTGCGTCCATCCGCTCAAGGCCTGGAAACGTTACACACCGACCATGTTTCTGCCGCACATCATGGAAGAGCAGGCCTGCGTCCCGATTTTAAACAGCGCGGATGCCGCGAGCATCCTGTCCTACCTGACGGACAAGAATGCCACCAGCGGCGAGCGCAATCTCGATTACTGGGACCGAATCTTTCTGAAAGCCGGCACTCTACTGGGAGATCCCGACGCGGCCCCGGAAAAGCAGGACATGGTGGAAATCCTTTCCCGTGTGATGATCGGCAGGGAAAAAAGAATCCTCTCGCTGGTCAGGGAATACTTCGAGCTGGAAGACCTGGTGGAGATCAAGAAGCGCCTTATCGGCACGGGGTTCATCGGCGGCAAATCCGTCGGCATGCTGTTGGCCCGCAACATTTTGCGCAAGGATCCGTCTTTTGACTGGAGCGCCGTGATGGAAATCCATGATTCCTTCTACGTCGGTTCGGATATTTTCTATTCGTACATGGTGCAGAACGGCTGGTGGAAACTGCTGATGGCGCAAAAAACCGATGAAGGATATTTTGGCGTCGCGCGTGAGCTCAAACAAAAGATGCTGCACGGCGCGTTTCCCGACGAGATCAAGGAGCAGTTCCAGCTCATGCTGGAATATTTCGGCCAGGCGCCGATCATCGTCCGCTCCAGTTCGCTTCTGGAAGACGCCTTCGGCAACGCCTTTGCCGGAAAATACGAAAGCGATTTCTGCGTCAACCAGGGAACGCCGGAGGAGCGCTACCGGCATTTCGAGGAAGCCGTCCGCAAAATCTTCGCCTCCACGATGAACGAGGACGCGCTCACCTACCGGCTGCAGCGCGGGATGGCGCAGCAGGATGAACAGATGGCGCTTCTGGTGCAACGCGTTTCCGGTTCGCACAGCGACCGTTATTTCTTTCCCGGTCTGGCGGGTGTCGGCCTGTCCTACAATACCTTCGTCTGGCAGAAGGGCATGGACCCGAGAGCCGGCATGCTGCGGATCGTCTTCGGTCTCGGCACGCGCGCCGTCAATCGCGTGGAAAATGATTATCCACGGATCGTCGCCCTGGACGCGCCCACCGTCAAACCCTACACGAAACCCGAAGATATCAAGCGGTTTTCCCAGCACGAAGCGGATGTCCTGAATCTGCGCGACAATGAATTTCAAACCCTCCAGACCGCCGAACTGCTCCGTGAGGATCTGGTGGCGCATCTGAATTTGATCGTGGAGGAAGATAAGGAAGCGGCCGATTATCTGCGCTCCGTGGGACGGGACGCGAAGCAGGCCTGGATCATCACGTTTGAGGAACTGCTGTCTGCGACGCCCTTTGTGAAAACCATGTCCAAAATGCTCAAGACGCTGGAACAGGTTTACCGCTATCCGGTGGACATCGAATTCACCGTCAATTTCGACGCGCAGGGAAAAACCCGGATCAACCTGCTGCAGTGCCGTCCTTTCCAAACCAAAGGCCATTACAGCCGGGTGGAGCTGCCGGAAAAAATCAGCCGCTCCAGAATGCTGATCCGGCAGGACGCCAACTTTATGGGCGGCAGCGTTTACCAGGCGATCTCCCGCGTGATCTACATTGATCCCAGGGCCTATTCCGGGCTGCCGCTTACGGAAAAGCATGAGATTGCCAGGCTCACCGGCAAGCTCAACCGGCGGATTGGAAAGCGCGAGGCCATGCCGACGGTTCTGCTGGGGCCGGGGCGATGGGGAACGACCACGCCGGCGATGGGTGTTCCGGTTACGTTTTCGGAAATCAACAACATGACCGCCATCGGCGAGATCGCCTACCAGGACGGCGCCCTGATCCCCGATTTGTCCTTCGGAACGCACTTTTTCCAAGACATGGTGGAAATGGACATCTTTTACATGGCCATTTATCCCGAAAAGGAAGGCGTGGTCTTCAACGTGCAGTGGATCAAAAAACAGCCCAATATTCTGGCGGACCTGATGCCGGACGATGCGCGGTTTGCCGGCGTTGTCCGCGTCTGTGACGTCCGGGCGAAGGACGTGCGCCTGATGTCGGACATCGTCACCCAGAAGATGATCTGTTTTCTGGGGGAAGCCGGTCGTCCGTAAAAATCCCTGCCGGTCGGGAGAGGATGGCAAATAAGGCGTTTCCGGACGCTTGCGCAAACTCCGCCTTTGGAGTAAAGAGGAGCATCTCTTGCAAAAGGATGGCAAAGCCATGAAAAAGATGCAGCCTACGCTTGCGGCGGAAAGACATTACGTAATCGAAAAGGAAAAGTTCGTTCCCGTCTCGCAGTATTTCGGCGAGGACACCTTCAGCCACGCGGTCATTAAAGAGAAGCTTCCCAAAGACGTTTTTAAAAAATTGATGCAGGCGATCAATGAAAGCAAAGCGCTGGACGAAGAGACCGCCAATGTCGTTGCCCATGCCATGAAGGAATGGGCGCTGGAAAAGGGCGCGACCCACTTTGCGCACTGGTTTCAGCCCATGACGGGCACCACCGCCGAAAAGCACGACGCCTTTGCCGATCCCTGCGGCCCCGGCGCCGTGATCGAGCGGTTTTCCGGCAAGCAGCTGGTGCAGGGGGAGCCGGACGCCTCTTCTTTCCCCTCCGGCGGCATCCGGGCGACCTTTGAGGCGCGCGGCTACACGGCCTGGGACATGTCTTCGCCCGCCTTCATCAAGCGCAACGGGATTTCCACGACCCTTTGCATTCCGACCGCCTTCATTTCCTACACGGGCCAGGTGCTGGACAAGAAAACGCCGCTTCTGCGGTCGCTGCGCGCCTTGAACCAAAGCGCGGTGGGGATGCTGAAACTGCTGGGGGCAAAAAGCGTGAAAAAAGTCCAGGTCAACCTCGGAATCGAGCAGGAGTATTTTCTGATCGACATGGATTACTACTATAAGCGTCAGGACCTGGTGCTGGGCGGCCGGACCGTGGTCGGCGCGCCGCCGGCCAAAGGTCAGGAGCTGGAAGACCAGTATTTCGGCAGCATTCGGGAGAGGATTTCGTCCTTCATGCACGACGTGGAGGAAGAGCTTTACAAGCTGGGCATTCCGGCCAAGACCAGGCACAACGAGGTCGCGCCCAGCCAGTACGAAATCGCGCCGGTGTTCGAAGAAGCCAATCTGGCCGTTGACCACAACCAGATGATCATGGAGACGCTGAAGGATGTCGCCAAGAAGCATCGTCTGGCAGCCCTGCTGCATGAAAAACCCTTTGCCAAAATCAACGGATCCGGCAAGCATATGAACTGGTCTCTTTCCGACGACAACGGTAACCAGCTGCTCAATCCCGGCAAAACGCCGCAGGACAACATCCATTTTCTCGTATTTTTGATTGCGACGATCCGCGCCGTTTACAGGCATGCGGATTTTCTGCGCGCCACGGTCGCGTCCTACGGCAATGATCATCGCCTGGGCGCCAATGAAGCGCCGCCCGCCATCCTCTCCGTGTTTTTGGGCGAACAGTTGACGCAAATTCTGGACAATATCGAAAAAGGCACCGTGCATAAGGCGACGAACGCGGAAATCATCGATCTGGGCATTTCCTCGCTGTCTCTGGTCAGCAAAGATTACACGGACCGCAACCGGACGTCGCCCTTTGCCTTTACCGGCAACAAGTTTGAATTCCGCGCGGTGGGCTCGTCTCAGTCCGTTGCCTGCCCCGCTTATGCCCTCAACACGATTGTGGCGGAAAGCCTGGACGACCTGGCGGAAAAGATCAAGGCCAGGGGATCGAAGAACATCAATCAGGCGGTCTTTGATGTTTTGAAAAGCGAAATCGCGCAGGTGAGGCCGATTCTGTTCAACGGGGACAATTATTCAAAAGAATGGGCGTCGGAAGCGAAGAAGCGGGGTCTGCCGAATGAAAAAACGACGCCCGGCGCGTTAAAAGCCCTGGTGACCGACCGGGCGCTTCGCCTTTTTGAAAAATATCAGGTGCTTTCCAATGAGGAGCTGAAGGCCCGCTACCTGATCCACATCGAGCGCTACCTGAAGGATCTGGAAATCGAAGTCAACTGCCTCACCAACCTCTGTCTGACGCAGGTGATCCCGGCGGCCGTCGCCTATCAGCAAAAGCTGGCGCGGGCGATTCTTGATGCCAAAGAGGCCCTCGGGTCCGCCGCGGTGATCTCCTCCCAGGCGGAGCTGTTAAAGAAAATTCTTGATTACAGCAATGATGTTTATACGGCCTGTAAGGAGATCGCCGCCGGAATGCAGGCTGCCAAAGCTCTGGACAGCGAGCAGAAAAAGGCGGAGATGCTCTGCGCCAGGGTCAAACCGAAAATGGACGAACTGCGAGAATATGTGGACGCGCTGGAAAATCTGGTGGATGACGAACTCTGGCCGCTGCCGAAGTTCTGGGAAATGTTGTTTATCTGTTAAGAAGACAGGAACCCCTCATGATTCTGATTATTGATTTCGGCTCGCAGTACAATCAGCTCATCGCGCGGCGGGTGCGGGAACAGCAGGTGTACTGCCGGATTGAGCCGCCCGATTTTCCGCTTTCCGCCATCCGGGCGATGGCGCCGGAAGGCATCATTCTGTCCGGCGGTCCGGCCAGCATTTACGCCAAAGGCGCCCCGCGCGCGGACCGCGGCATCTTTGATCTGGGAATTCCGGTGCTGGGGATCTGCTACGGTTTGCAGTTCATGGTGGATGCGCTGGGCGGTCGGGTGGTCGGATCGGCCAAACGCGAATACGGCTTCGCCGAACTTTTCATCAAAAAGCAAAAAGGCCTCTTTGCCGGCGTGGAGAAGAAAACGCCCTGCTGGATGAGCCACGGCGATTCCATCGGCGAGCTGCCGCGGGGATTTTCCGTTACGGCTTCCACAGCCAATACGAAGGTTGCGGCGGCCGAGGACGCCCGGCGGCGCTTTTACGGCCTGCAATTCCATCCCGAGGTGGTTCACACCCGCGAAGGCGGCAAAATGCTGGCCAATTTTCTGTTCGGGCTCTGCCGCTGCGCCAGGGCATGGTCGATGAAATCTTTCGTCTCGCGGGCCGTGGAAGACATCCGCATGCAGGTGGGACAGGAAAAGGTCATCCTCGGGCTTTCCGGCGGCGTGGATTCGTCGGTCGCGGCCGTGCTGCTCCACCGGGCGATCGGCCGTCAGCTGACCTGTGTTTTTGTCGATAACGGCGTCCTGCGGGAGGGCGAGGCAAAACGCGTCATCGACATGTTCAAAAAACACCTGCACATCAACCTGCGGTTTGTCCGGGCGGGAAAAATATTTCTCCGGAGGCTCAAAGGAGTGACCCAACCCGAACGCAAGCGCAAGATCATCGGCCGGACGTTTATTGAAGTGTTCGACGCGGAGGCGCGAAAAATCAAAGGCGTGAAGTTTCTGGCGCAGGGAACGCTGTACCCCGATCTGATCGAATCGCGTTCGGCTTTCGGCGGCCCCAGCGCGGTGATCAAGTCCCATCACAATGTCGGCGGTCTGCCCAAAACCATGAAGTTGAAGCTGGTGGAGCCGCTCCGGCACCTGTTCAAGGACGAAGTGCGGCTCCTGGGAAAAGAGTTGGGTCTGGCGGACGACGTGGTCTGGCGGCAGCCTTTTCCCGGCCCGGGTCTGGCCATTCGCATCATCGGGGAAGTGACCGCTCCGCGCCTGTCCGTGCTGAAGCGGGCGGATTCGATTCTGCTTGAGGAAATCCGCGGCGCGAATCTCTACGGCAAATTGTGGCAGTCGTTTACGATTTTGCTTCCGCTCAAAAGCGTGGGCATCATGGGCGATCAGCGCACGTATGAAAACATTGTGGCGATCCGGGCCGTCACCAGCGATGACGCCATGACCGCCGACTGGGCGAGGCTGCCGCACGACCTGCTCGCGCGCGTCTCCAACCGCATCATCAACGAGGTGCGCGGGATCAACCGCGTGGTGTACGACATCAGCTCCAAGCCTCCCGGCACCATTGAGTGGGAATAAGCGAAAAATCGCATGGAAGATCGATGCCCTGCTTGGGAAATGGAATCTTCTTGACACACCATGCGCCGCTTCCTATACTCAACCGCACGAAAAGAAAGTTCTTGCCAAAAAAATGTATTACGGGGCGCCATCCGGCATGGTCTTGAGCATTTTACGTTTAGCCGTCCGATGACACGGGAGGGATAAGGCATGGATGAAAAAATATCCAGACGTAATCTGATTAAAAGGTCCATTCGTGTCGGGCTTGCCGCCGGCGGTCTTGCCGTGGTCGGCGCCGCCGGTTACAAACTCTTCAGCGGTAAATCCATCGATGATCTTTACGGGCCATATCCCGACAACGCCAAGCTCAAGCCACTGAAGCTCTCCAATCCTTCCGCCCCGAAACCGAATGTCATCATTGTTTACTGCGACGATTTGGGCTATGGCGACCTCGGCTGCTACGGCAACAGGGTGATACGCACCCCCAACATCGACGGGCTTGCCCGCGACGGGATGAGGTTTACCGACTATTACTCATGCAATGCCGTGTGCGCGCCATCGCGGGCAGGACTCCTGACCGGCCGCTATCCGTTTAGAACAGGCATCATCGGCAATCCTTATCCGGCGGAGAATCCGCTTTTGCGCAAGATCGAAAGGGAAATCGCCTATCAATTTACACCGATGGGATCTTTTGATCAGCATGAGGACTATGTCGCCGCAGGGATTTCCAGCAAGGAAACTACCATCGCAGAAGCCCTGAAAATTGCCGGTTACAACACCGCCATGGTGGGGAAATGGCACCTGGGCGACTACAGCCGTGAGCCCCAATTCAATCCGCTCAAGCATGGCTTTGACCAGTACCTTGGCGTCCCGCACAGCAACGACATGCAGCCGTGTCCGCTCTTTCGCAATGAAACACAGCTGGAAGCGGACATCGGAACCAACCAGGCCAGGCTGACCGGCATGTACACCAGGGAAGCGTTGGCCTTCATTGAAAAGTCAAAGGGCAACCCGTTTTTCCTCTATTTTGCCCATACTTTTCCGCACCAGCCACTGTACGCGTCAGAGCGGTTTGCCGGAAAATCAAAAGCCGGAAAATTCGGCGACGCCGTCGAAGAAATCGACTGGAGCGTCGGCGAAATCACCAAAAAATTGCGGGAGCTGAATATTGAACAAAACACGATCATCTTCTTTGCCAGCGATAACGGCCCCTGGTATGAAGGAAGTCCAGGTGTGCACAGAGGCCGCAAGGGACAGAGCTACGAAGGCGGGTTCAGGGTGCCCTTCATTGTGAAATGGCCGGGACATATCCGTCCGGGTCAGGTGTCTTCTGAACTGGCCGTCAACCTGGACATTTTTCCAACTCTCCTGACACTGGCGGGAATCGAACATCCGTCCGACCGGGTTATCGACGGGAAGAGCATCGAAGGCCTTCTTTCCGGACGTGAGACCGTCTCGCCGCACGACATCGTTTATTTCTACCATTATGACCAGTTGGAAGGTGTACGCTTCGGAAAATGGAAATACCTGAGAAGATTAAACCGGTACGTCTGGCCGGTGCCCCTCGATGCGGAATATATTACCAGCAGGATGGGGAAAAAGGCACTGGGGGACAGATGGCCGCTTCTTTACGATCTTTCCCTGGACCCGGGCGAAAACTACAATGTCATCGCCACTTATCCCGATGTCGCCGGAAAACTGGAAGGCATGCTCGCTCAATGGGAAAAGACGGCTGAAAAAAACCCGCGGGGATTCCTGGAGTAGCGGGAAACGGAAACATGGACATCATTTGTTCATGAAAAACGCACGGCTCTCCAATCGAAATTTTTGCTGCTGAAGCCGACTCCCAGCCTGTGCAAGCGACCCTGAAGGGG
>Ga0208196_1003622_pt1 | contig 12803 bp, 9 predicted proteins | sample AD_JPNNA7_MetaG_FD_184443 | JGI IMG/M metagenome (GOLD analysis project Ga0208196, IMG submission 184443) | Active sludge microbial communities of municipal wastewater-treating anaerobic digesters from Japan - AD_JPNNA7_MetaG (SPAdes) (version 2) | ecosystem: Engineered > Bioreactor > Anaerobic >...
CGCAACCTGGGCGCATGTTTCCGCGCCGTTGGCGCTGAAGAGGAAGAATCCGCAACCTGGGCGCATGTTTCCGCGCCGTTGGCGCTGAAGAGGAAGAATCCGCAACCTGGGCGCATGTTTCCGCGCCGTTGGCGCTGAAGAGGAAGAATCCGCAACCTGGGCGCATGTTTCCGCGCCAAGGGCGCGAAACATACCAGCCTGGCCTGAAGGGCCAGGTAAACAACATCAAACAAGAGTGGAGGGCTGAAGGCCCGAAACACGAGCATCCCACGGCGGCTCCGCCTTGCCGTCGTGTATTCCATTGGGAATTCCCTGCAAAGACACACGCAATCGTCACTCCCTCACAAGCCAGAGCTCCGCCACCTGACAGCCCCGTCCGCTCACCAGGTCCCACCGGAGCCGCAGTGTGCCACTCGCGGTCACTGCCTTGGGCAACGCGTATTCGAGCACGGTGGGCTGGGGTGGTTGCTCAAGGGCTGGGTGAACCAGATAGCTTTGGTTGGCTGTCAACGTCATCGACGGCCGGAACCGGCCCGCGTACAGCACTCGCAGGGTGTATCCCGCGCTGGTGTCCAATCCTGTGTATTCCACCTCGAGAGGCGTGTTAAACAGCGTGGTTGCGCTGGATTGCCAGGAGAGCCTGCCGCCGCCCTTCTGCGGGTCGCTCGAATCGCCGCCGTGCCACGCAAACTCGTTCTGGGTGGAACTGACGCGGCCGGGGTCCTCAGCCCAAGGAAGTTGCTGGACCAGGTGCGGTTGCTTCTCCGCGTTCCCGAGGTCGTCGTAATACCCGCCTGCTCCAGGATTCTCCCAGTTCAGAATCACGTTTATTGCAGCCAGTTTCTCTTGCTCCGTAGCAAGGGCGCGTATGGCAGCGAAACGGTTCTCAAGCCACCAGCGGTTGTTTACGGGCCAGTCCACGGTGTCCAGTATGGCGCACCGCTCCAGCCCCGCGGCAAAGTACGGGGAGGAAACGCTTGTCTGTAGACCGATCGACTCGAACAGAGCCTCACACAAGTCTTCGATGCGGGTGCGCAGAGCGGCCTGAACCGGCGCGGTGTCCGGCTGGGCAAGGAAAGCTGCCGCGCTGTCCATGGCCGCGTTGGCGCCCACGCTGCCGCCCGTGGCCAGGGCCTCGTATGCGTTCTCCTCAAGCGTGGTTTCATTAGCAAGCCGTGCGCGGATATACCGGTCGTAGTATGCCCTGAGAAGCAGCAGTTGCCAGCGCCAGTTCTCCTCGAGTTCCGGGTGGGCGGACTCGAGCCGGCTCCAAAGTGTCCACGTGTCGTCCACCCCTGGGTTATCCGCCAGAGAGCCGACCCAGTTGTTCTCGAGTCCCAAGATGCCGTCAACAGCCGCACCCGCTGCCTCGGGACCAAAGAAGAACCGCGCATAATCGGTCAGTATCTCGTCGACAGAGATCGCCGGGTCCCATCCTCGCATGGTCCATACAATCTTGTTCACATCGTCGGTTATCCCATCCGAATAGCTCAGGAACCCCGTTGTATCGGGTGCGGTCCAGTTGTGGACATGGGCGAATTCAGCCGGGCGCGGGTTGGGCGCTTCGCGGTTCAATGTGTGTGCAAGCGCCTCGTCCCACTGGTCCACCGGGTATTGACAGCGGACATTGTGGCAGATGTCGGGATAGTGCCGGATGGGATACTGGGCTGGCGTGCGCATCCTCTGCTCAGCCAGCGAATGTTTGGTCCATGGGCCAAACACCACTCCCGCAAGCCAATCGGGCCGCTCACTATCGAGGTAGTTGAAGAACCAATCATTCTGCGCATGCTCGAACCCCTGGTTCGAGACCCACACGCCCGCATCCGGGTGGCCTTCATGCAACAGCTCGGCCAGGTCTTCCAAGTAGGCCATCACCAAGTCCGGCGGGTTTGAGCCCGGATCGCCGCCCGGCACAAACACGCCGTCGATACGCACGCAGTCCCTATACAGCTGCTCCTGCTCGGCCAGACCCGCGGCGCGCTGCACCGGGTCCTGCAAGTCAAAATCGGCCGGGGTCCATACCCAATACTCGATGTCGTAGTCCTGGCATAGCTGGCTCAGGGAAGATGCCATCTCCGCGGGAGGAATGGAGAAATGGACGCTACTGTCCGCGGGCTCGAACGGGATATTCTCGATGGCATTTGCCCCGAATAGCACCAATTCGCGGATGTACTGCTCATACCGCGCTACATCCCATGCGTCGTAGCTGTTGGCCGTGTTGCGGAACCCAATTTGATGTCCCCGCAGTGGGAACGCGGGCGCAGTGGTGGTATTAGGCGCGGCAGGAAGCGTGGCAGCACCCGTGGTCCAATCCAGACTGCGCAGCAGCTTACCCACGCCATACAACACGCCGCGCGGGTCCGCGCCAATGGTCCAGACTACCGTAGGACCCGTTGTGCGCGCTTCCACAAAGAGGTGATATCCCTCGGCAGACAGCCCGGGGTGTTCCGGTTGGGCCGTCAGGGCGATGACCGTGCCCGAATCCGGCCAGGTGTCAACAGCCGGCCAGAGCAGCCCCGTCCGCGACTGGACCTCCTCCACGAGTGCTGCAGCGGCTTTGTCTTCCGCTGTTTGCAGCGGTCCCGGGTTCAAGGCCAACACGGCGTTCGTGAGGTCTATCGCCCCCGTAGCCGGGGTGTCGGCATTCGCCACTTGAACATAGCCCTCTCTCACAGCCGTGAATGTGCCCGCCGCCGTGGCGACCGTCAATGACACGGTATAGCCACCGGGTCTGGTGTACACGTGCACAGGATACTGGTCTGTGCCTGACGTGCCGTCGCCGAAGTTCCACAACCACGACCTTATGGGCGTATCCGGGTTTTCGGAAAGGGTCTGGAAAGAAACCGTCAGAGGCGGTTCGCCCAGCGTTCGGACCGCGCTGAAATCCGCGGGCGAAACCCCGGCCGATACCACAAGGGCCACAGCGCTGCCCGGACGCACCAGGGTGCCCGCCGCCGGGTCCTGACTGATCACACTGCCCAGAGGCACGGTCCTGCTATGGGCCTGTGTCACCGCGCCTACCACCAAGCCTGCCGCGCGGATCGCCGATTCCGCGGCCGCCTGTGGTAAACCTTCCACCGAAGGCACCTGGACCGGCACAACGGTGATGTAATTCTCTTTCGTCTCCGTGTCCGTCTGGCCGTTTTCAGACGTGACAGTCAAGGATACGGTAAAGACGCCCAGCTCCTGATACGCGTGTTGGGGGTCGGTTTCCGTGCTCGTCGAGCCGTCGCCGAACTCCCAGAACCATTCGACAATGGGGAAGGTTCCCGCTATGGATTCGTCCTGGAAAACCACAACAGCACCCGAAGGGCCCGGAACCGGCTCGCGGGACACCGCGGAGAACGCCGCTTCGGGGGCCACCGGCTCAACGGTGATATAGTTCTGTTTGGTCACCGTGTCCTGGCCGTGTGCGGTCTGAACGGTTAGAGACACACTATAAGTGCCGATACTGCTGTAAGCATGCACGGGGTTCTCGGCCGCGCTCGACCCCCCGTCGCCGAAATCCCACGCGTAAGAGGTGATGGCACTAGTGCCCGGACTCGAAAGACTGGTGAACTGAACGCTCACGCCGGGAGACGTGTTGACCGGATCGGCAGCAAATTCGGCGGACGGCGGGCGCTTGGCGCTCACCAAGACATACCCGCGCCTTGTCAGCATTGCAGTCTCGTTGTCGTTGGATACGGTAAGCGAGACGTCGTAAGAGCCCTCGGATGCATATGCATGCCGGGGATTCTGCTCCGTGCTGGACGCGCCGTCGCCGAACTCCCACAACCAACTGACAATGGCCGGAGCGTCAGCAACAACTTGCGAATGATCGGTGAATTGCAGCTCCTCATCGGTAAAAGCAGTGTTACTGCTCACGGAGAAGGATGCCCCTAGCTGTCGCGTGGCCTGGACCAGCACCTGCACTCGGGAAACCCCTTCGGCGGTCACATTGATTGTGCCGGTGTTCGAGCCCACATTCATGAGGTTACGGTCAAGGGTAACCGTGATGGTGACCGGATCGTCGGGGCCGGTACTTGTGCCGGTCTCGGGAGAAACGGCGACCCACGCATTGCCGCTCGAGACCCGGAACTGCCCCAGCGGAACGCTGGTGTAATTCTTTCGCACCTCGAAGGTCAATGACGTTTCGGAAGTGCCGAAATCCAGAGACGTTGGAGAGACAATCAGGGCCACGGACGCATTCTGGCCGGCTGGACACCCCACAAAAATCGCCGCGCAGACAACGCTCAAGACGGCGACACACGCTGTGGACAACAATCGCGATCTCATGGATAAAACCCCTTCCCCTGAACCGCCTCAAATCACTCCGGCAAGTCTACCCTATAAACCGGCCAGCATTCATCTGTACCCACACGCTTACTATGGTGCCGATCGGAGGCCCAAACGTCAATCACGAATCTCATATCGCGTATGGTCTTCGAGAACACATCACGATTCAACAACAAGGGTTTATGACTACTTGGCCACCAGTTTCGCGGGAATTGACCCGAAGTCAAGAGCCCAAAAGTCAAGACTCCTGTCAGGATCTTCCGGATTCGAGGGGCCACGGTCTGGACCGTATGCAAGGGTGTATCCATCCTCGTAAGGCACGATACAGCCTTTCGTTAGCAGTGCAAGCGGCTCCTGGATTCGGAGGCTCGGTTCCGGCAATTTAATTATGCGATTCCGCCTGACGCGCGAAACAACCAGGACATGGCCGGGCTCCGGGCCGTCGTGACGGAAACGGATAACTCCGAACCATCGCCATTGACATCGAAATCAAGCCCGTGCCAGCATGGGTGTGCCGAGGGGGTGGCCTATGAACAATCACGGAAAACCCGATTCGGGTCTCATCAATCGCCGGCAATTTGTTGCGGCGGCGCCGGCACTGTTCGCGGCGGCGTGCACAACAACCCGCACGACAGTTACGGAAAGGCGCCCTCCTCCAAATATCGTAGTAATTATCGCGGACGACTTCGGGGTGGGCGATATTCAGGCGCTTACGCCCGGCAATCCAATCCCGACGCCGAATCTTGATCGTCTGGTTCATGAGGGGGTCGTCTTCACCGACGCGCACAGCGCTTCAGCGGTATGTTCGCCCAGCCGCTACGGTTTGCTGACAGGGCGTTACTGTTGGCGGACGCGGCTGCAGGAATGGGTGCTTGACGCCTACGAGCCGCCGCTCATCGCACCCGACCGCTTAACCCTGCCGCAACTTCTCCGGACTCACGGCTATCATACGGCGTGCATCGGCAAGTGGCACCTTGGCTGGGACTGGGCCGGCGACGGGGAAGGTCGCGCAAAGAAAGCCGATTTCACCGTGCCGATCGGGTCGGGGCCCACCACTCGAGGCTTCGATTACTACTTCGGCACGGACGTACCGAATTTTCCCCCGTTCGCCTTCATCGAGAACGACCGGGTAACGGTGCAGCCGACTGGCAAGAACAAGCCAGACCCCGCGATTCATATCGGGTTCGACAACGCGCCGATGGCCCCGGGCTGGCGTTTCGATCGGATCTTACCGGCCCTCACCGAACGTGCGGTGGGCTACATTCACGAGCAGGCCTCCAGCAAGAGGCCGTTCTTTCTTTATTTCCCCATGACGTCGCCGCATGAACCGATCTCGCCGTCCGAGCAGTTCAAGGGCAAGAGCGGCATCGCCCCAATCGCCGATTTCTTGATGGAGACGGACTGGTCGGCGGGGCAAGTCATAAACGCGTTGAGTGAAGCCGGAGTCGCGGAGAACACGCTCGTGATATTCGCTGGGGACAATGGTCATTCGCACTATACCGGCTGGGAGTTGCTGGTAGAACACGGTCATCGGCCCAGCGGCCCCTATCGCGGTTGGAAAGGCGAAATCTGGGAAGGCGGCCACCGAGTGCCCTTCATCGTCCGGTGGCCGGGCAAGGTGAAGGCCGGGTCCCGGTGCAGCCAGCTCATCAGCTTGAATGACGTGATGGCCACGTGCGCCGCGATTGTCGGCGAAAAGCTGCCGGATAACGCGGCCGAAGACAGCGTGAACATGTTGCCCGCGTTTGTCGGACGAGCGAGGCGGCCGTTGCGTGAAGCCCTCGTGCACCACAGTGTCCGAGGAGGCTTCGCGATTCGACAAGGTCCCTGGAAGCTGGTCATTCTCTCCGAGAAGGAGGGCGACCCCAAATTTGAGCTGTATGATTTCGCGAACGATATCGCCGAAACAGAAGACGTGAGCAGCCAGCACCCGGATATCGTACAGCGCCTGACCGTGCTGCTCGAGTCTTACGTGGACGAAGGGCGCAGCACGCCGGGCGCGCCGCAACGCAATGACACGCTCGATATTGACTTCCGCCACCTGCCGCCGCAACGCTGGGCGCGGCCTGCTCCGAAGTGAACGCCGGCGGCTTCAATGAGCTCCTGATGACCATGTGCAATGCTGAATACATCAGATACGGGTATTTCATTGTCATCGAGGTCCAGGTCACGGCCGGAGGAGTCTTGTTGCAGACTGACCGCGATCTTCAGTCCCAGGGCTCCCGGCGACACGTTGAGGAGAGCATCGCACGCCCCGACTGCGAAGCAGAGGCGGCGTGTCAGGATAATGCCCCCATCAAAAAAGCTCTGCATGGCCCACGGCCCGGATCTCCTCTGTTGCCTTCGCCGTGCGCACTTCCACCAACCGGCCGTCTTCCAGCCGGGCAATCGCCTCGAACCGGCCAAATACCCGCGCGTCGTGCGTTGCCAAGACAACGGTCAAGCTCTTCTGGCCCGCCAATGCCTCGATGGTGTCGAGGACCCGTCCAGCCGTCGCTCCGTCGAGGTTGGCCGTCGGTTCATCTGCCAGGAGGACATCCGGGTCATGTACTACCGCTCGCGCAACGGCCACCCGCTGTTTCTCACCCGCCGAAAGCACGGCGGGAAGCTCGGCCGCCTTTTCGGCAAGACCAAGCGATTCAAGCAGGAGGCCGACCTTGGATCTTCGGGCGGCCGGCTCTTTCCTTAACAGCACCAGGGGCAGCTCGACGTTCTCTCGGACGGTGAGTTCCGGCATGAGCGCATCTTGCTGAAAAATGAATCCCAGGCGCGCGCGCCGAAATGCAGCTGTTTTTCTTTCGGAGATGCCAGACAACTCGATGCCCAGGCAATGAACCGTGCCGCTATCCGGACGATCCAACGCTCCCATCAGGTTCAACAGCGTCGTCTTGCCGGAACCGCTCGGGCCTACCAACGCAAGCCGTTGCCCAGGCCGCACGTCCAGACAGACATTGTCTATCGCGGCGAAAGGCTGTCCCCCCGTCAGGAAACGGCGTGTCACATTCTCGAGCGATATGGCTGCGTTCGGCGTCATATGTCCCTCATCGCATGGCTCACGGGCCTTCGCGCCGCCACTATGGCAGGCCAGATAGCTGCGCCGGCCGCGGCGCACAGCGCAAGTGCCTGAGGAGCAAAGGTCATGAAGGGTGTGACACGCGGGTAGACGATCGGATTCACGCTGAAGTGGGGATTGGAGGAAGTGTATGCCGACAGATCGAGGCCCACATGGCCCCATGCGGTACCAATCGCCCAGCCCAGCCCCGTACCGAGCAGTCCGGCCGCCAGACACATCAGCAGCGCTTCGAACACGACGATTCGAATCACTTCGCTCGGACGCACTCCAATCGCCTTCAAGACCGCGAAATGCCGGTATCGATCCATTACCGAGATCAGCAGCGCGTTCGCAACACCAAAACCCAAGATGAGCACCACAAGCGCAATCATGATGCTCATTGAAAACGCGTTCAGGTCCACTAACTGTGCCACTTCCGGCAAGAGCTCCGGCCATGTCGACAACTTCTCGTCCGCTGCTGCAGCATCGGACAGGCGGGTGCGGACATTTTCAGGGTCGGCTCCCCGAAGCAGAAAGTACGCCTTTTCAAAGAACACCTGCGGTTCATTCAACTCGGATGCGGCCTCAAGCGTCATGAACGAGACCCCGAGGTCAAAGGCGCCAATGCCGGAACTGTAGATCCCGCCAACACGCCGTTCCCACTGCTCCGACGGCGTCGTGACGAGCACCGAATCGCCTACGTTCAAGGAAAGCTCTTCTGCAGCCGCTTTTCCAATCAGAAGGTCCAGGGGGGCTGCCAGATACTGGCCGTTCACCATGGTGCGCTCAATGGGCGTAAACAGGGCTTCCCGTTTCGGGTCGACCGCCCAAATCGTCGCGGGTAGTGTTCCATGGTCGCTTTTGAGCATTGCGCTGAACCGGCAACGGCGCAGAGTGCCGGCCAATTCCAAGTCTCCTGCCGGGTCTTCGGGTGTCCGGGCGCGGTCCAGCGCGTCGTGCATCGGCATGGGCCCCGCAACGCTCGCTACATGCCCCGCGTGCATGGCCACGGCATTTTCGATCATCGTGTCGTTCACGCCCACCATGATCGCTCCGAGCACCACCAGCGTGCCTACGGCGAACGCAACCCCAAGCAGGGTGATACCCGTCCTCTTGCGCCGCCGCACACACGAACGAAACGCGAACCGCAACCAGAACATCACACGAGAATCTCCTGTTTGGCGGCATGGCGCCATACGGGATCGGGGTCAAATCCCAACGTTCCCCTGATGGCGCCGGTCAACGCAACAGCGTGCTCCTTTTCGAAACCTGGGATGGCGGTGCACAGCATCGTTTCCGCCTCATCGAAGAGCTGCACGGCATGCGCAAAAGTCCTGGAGCGCGCGGTAATCAACCCGGCCGCGACGTGTTCGGGGGACGGCAGCGCGCCTGCGCCGGGCCGCAGGAACGATAGCAAAAGGTCCCGTTCTGCGGTCGATTCGCCATAATAAGCATACGAAACCACGGCGTTATGTTGCCCTCGTTGCAGATCCCGCGCGATATCCTTGATGTCGTCCAGCGCCTGGCAGGCCAGCCCGAGACCGCTCAATGCCTCTCTTGCGCATCGTGTCTGCCCTGCGTATGCGTCGCCCATTTCCTCAATGAGAGACAAAGGCGCTTCAAACAGCAGGCCGGTCTTGCGATAATGCACATCGTCACATATGGCTTCGGGTGTCGGTACGGTCCTTGCCGCCCCTGATTCTTCCTCGTGCTCCTCGAGTCCGCTCGGCATTAAGACCCGAACTGCCGTGCGCATGAGCCGATTCGCCTGAGCCAACGAGAACCGGCCTTCATGCATCATCTTGGCGGCCAGCTCCGAGAGCACGCGGTCAGCCGTCATGACCATAAGCACGGAACGAAACCGGGTTCCGTCGCCTGGCAAATCGAACGGAATGACCTCCTTGTATTCGTCGTCCAACAGATTGTCGCATCCGGTTACCAGCGCCCGTATGCACTGATTCACCATCGCATAAAATCGGACCTTGGCGTCAGACAAGCCCAACGACTTTGCCGCTGCTATAAACAGCGTTGAGAAAAGATTGCGCTCCGAAAGGAGCAGCCGTTCTTCCAGCGGCCTCAAACCACATGAGCCGCCAAGGATACTCGCACATCGACGATGAAAGGCCCGCACGGTCTCCTGCTGGATTTCAAGGCTCTCTGCCCACACAGGGCAACCCGCAAGCGTACGTAGTGCGTCTTTCATACCTGAGGTTTCCTTGCGGACAGGACGCTGATGTACCCCGAAAACCGAGCCAATTCAACCATGTCCACAAATCCTGCTTCGGGAATAAGCGACCTCATTATTCCATCCATGTTTTCTTTGATCTCTGGTTGCCGAAACAGGCGCCACGCGACCACCGACATCGCCCGCCCAAGCCCCGTGTACGGCCGGTCCATGTCCGCCACGATGAGCCTGCCGCCCGGTTTCAAGACGCGCAACACTTCACACAAACAACGCACTTTGAGTTCACGGTCCACGTGGTGAAAGAAAAGGGCTGATGTGACCGCATCGAAGGTCTCCGCATCATAGGGCAATTCCTCGGCCAGCGCCTGGCGGTAGTTGCAGTTGTCGCGCCTCCGCTTGCGGTCGGCCACGCGAATCATCGGTTTTGAAGCATCAATGCCCACCACGGTTGCGCGCGGATACCGTTCCGCAATCGCAACCGTCAACAAACCCGTGCCGCAGCCTATATCCAGTACATACTCTTCCCCATCGAGCGCGAGACTGTCCGCCACCCAATGGTTCAACTTGGTTTCCTGGCCCAGCGTGACGAATGGTTGAACCCAATCATACACGGCTGCGGCTTTCGCCAATACACGCCCCCGGGTCGGGAGGACATCGGGGAATTCCGTTTCATTCCTTGTCGTGCGTGTCATGGCCCAATTTCCCGCGAAAAACAAAGCGCGAACTCCGCGCGTCAACGCTATCACGACAAGCACGAAGCCACCGTATTTGTGCGCCAGCTTCAACAGCTTGACATGCCGGAAACGACTCAATGACAGGCTGGTTGCTGCAGTAAGAAGTAGAACGGCTGTCTTGGTGCCCGCGTAATCGCGCCAGACACTGGACCCAGATCGCCATTTGATGCCAATCTTCGCCGCCGGACTTTGGTCCAAGCCCAATATCCACGGCCAAGGACGTTGATGTGTCCGCTGCGCCAAAAGACTGTACGCCAAGGATGGCGGCGGCAATCATGGTCAAAGCAATCTTGGGATGTTCTCTGGCTTTCGCCCTGTTCATTGCAGATTCCCAACGTCTTCGGACACTCCCGACCCGCCCGGGCCCGAAGTCTTATCCTTACGGTCTGTTTCGCCCTGCTCGACACACGAAACGAGGTATTACCCCAAGAACACACCACGGACGGGGTTTAGTCCCTGAAGTCCCAGGCGTTGCTCGGCGGAAGAGAGTCCATGGCTTTTGGTCAAGATAACCAGCGGATAACGGATCCGGATTATGCGCCCCTTGACTGAAGATCCCGGCTGGTAAGTCCCTAGCGGATAAGTATCCAGCGACGGACACGCAATGCTTTGATGCCAATCCTGATGGCTACGCGATTTCAGCATGACCGTGCCCCGGCGCTTCCAGACGTTTGGTCTCTTTCCAGCCGTCGCTCTAGGCGGGGAGCTTCGTCTGGACATACTCCCAGAGTCCGATGATGGCGTAGTACGACATCACCATCGAAAACAGGATGGTGGCCAGGCACGCTACGTTCATGACGGCAGAGTTGGCCCGCGCCCCCATATACTTCTTCTGGTTCAAAAGCACGGTTATGGCAATCGTTGAAAACGGCAGAATAACCGCCAGAAGCGCCATCGTAAGTATCATGAGGAATACCGGTTTGGCGATGGTCGGGGGAAAGTACGGAGCGCCTAACGCGATCAAACTGCCAATCGACACGAGAACCCTGCTCGAAGTCGACCGGGGATTGAGGGGCTTATTGGTGTAGTCGGAGATCAGCCACGGGCCAATCAGAATGGTCGGAATGAGACTGGAGACCCCCGCCCCGATAATTCCCACCACGAAGAGCGTGATCGCGAACCGTCCCGCCAACGGTTCAATTGTTCTGACCATGTCAACAGCGGCTTCGACGGGTTGACGGGCAATATATAGCGTGCCGGCCGCACATATCATGACGGCAATACTCAGGATAAACATCGTACCTACGGACACAATCGCGTCCGTCCGGGAGCGTTTCTCGTCATCCGCTTTCCATCCTTTCTGCTTCAAAGTGATGCTTCTGCAGTAGAGGATGGCCGAGCTGAACGTGGTGCCCGCCATCCCGGCCACAAGCAGTGACGCGCCGGGCTCTTGGGGGACACGCGGCACGAGGCCCACCAGAATGTCTCGCCAGGACGGTACAAGCAGAAGCGCCGTGAGAACGAAAGACACCCCCATCACCGCGACCAATATGGACAGCAGTTTTTCCAAAAAGGCGTAGCCGCCTCGCCATAACACCCAGAACAGCAGCCCGGTGCCTATACCAGTAACCAGAAATTTGATGGCGCCGTTGTAGTAGCCGGTCGCGAACCGGATCCATTCAAGCACAAGGTCTACGATGATGGCCATAAGTCCTGTGATGCCCGCGAACTCGGCCATGGTCACGGCGGCAAGCAGAAACAGGCTGATACCCTTGCCAAAGGGAAGCCTTCGCTTGATGGCGTACAGGATCGTGTCTCCTGTGACGAGCGTGTACCGGCCGAACGTGAGGATGCCAACGTAGGTGAACACGCAGGATAGTACCACCGTCCAGGTCAACGACATCCCCCAGCGCGAACCCGCCGAGGCCATCGTCGTCACGCTGCCGGTGCCGATGTTATAGCCGATCAGGAACAGGCCGGGCCCGAGGACTTCCAACACCTTGCCCAGCGGCCTGCGCTTTTCGTTCTGCATCACCCCCTCCGTTGTGCCGACACTGAACTTTATCCGAAATTCTCGTGCCGTTCAATTGAGATTTGGCCCCAATCCGGGTAACACGGCGATTGGACAAACCCACACAAAGGACGCGGAGGAAATGGCGCCTGCGCGGAAGCAAAATCTATTCAACTTCTCTGTTTATAGTGCGGGAAATGCCGTCCTTGAGACGCGGAAACTGCGCCGTTACAGCCATCTTCTTGGACCTCGTGTTCCGTCCCTCACTGCACTTGATAGCGAGCCCCTGGTCAATCGCTGCTCTCCAGCCCATGTCTTCCGGGATTCACCACCCATGAAGCCCCATGGGGTCGAGTTCAACGCCGCTGCAAATGAGCCCAGTCACCATAGATGCAGAGGGGCAAGTATGGCCGTCATGGGTCAGAACCTGTCAAACCACAGTGATAATGTCCTCTTGCGTCCCCATTAGAAATGTCCTCTGATTCAGCCTTCCATCAGGAGGGCGTAATGTCAGGACATTTGAGGATGAGCAAGAAGGAACGGAATCGGAAGTCGGTGTTCGAAGAGGTGTCAGGTGGTAGGCGCAGCTTGCGCGAGGCGGCGAAG
>Ga0208196_1003632_pt1 | contig 12772 bp, 10 predicted proteins | sample AD_JPNNA7_MetaG_FD_184443 | JGI IMG/M metagenome (GOLD analysis project Ga0208196, IMG submission 184443) | Active sludge microbial communities of municipal wastewater-treating anaerobic digesters from Japan - AD_JPNNA7_MetaG (SPAdes) (version 2) | ecosystem: Engineered > Bioreactor > Anaerobic...
GGTTCGTTACCGTTGAATGAAGTAGTGGATAGTGCAGTTGTAAGGACAGAAGCAGTTTACACAACGAATAAGCAGCTCATATTCCAGATAGGTGCAAACGAAGGACACAACATGGTTGCTGGAATAGATAACATGAGTGCAGGAGCACTTGGCCTGTCTACATCAACACTAAAAGTGACTGATCAAAACAGTGCAGAAAGAACAATAATGGTAATAGATAGTGCGATACACAAGGTAAGCACAGCAAGAGCAGCTGTAGGAGCTATTCAGAATAGGTTGGAACACACGATATCGAACTTAGGTGTGGCATCGGAGAACTTGACAGCAGCAGAAAGCCGAATAAGAGATGCAGACATGGCGAAAGAGATGATGCAATACACGAAACAGCAGATACTGCTCCAGTCGAGTATGTCGATGTTGGCACAAGCGAACGCACAACCACAGAATGTATTGCAACTGCTTAGATAATTGAATTTGATAATTATGTAAGATTAGCTAGAAAATATCAACAATTTGAAGCGGGCTTATGCCCGCTTCTTTGTTTAGGATAATTAGATGTACATATTGAAAGATAAATTAAGAAACCTGTCTGGGAGGAATTTGAATGAATGAAGATAAAAGGTGCCTTCTTAGTGTTGCTATGATAATGAAAAACGAAGAAAACAACTTGGATAGAGCTCTTGGAAGCATCAAACCATATGTTGATGAAATAGTTGTTGTTGATACTGGTTCAACTGACAATAGTGTTGAAATTGCGAAAAAATACACTGAGAAGATTTTCTTCCATGAGTGGAAAGATGACTTTTCAGAGGCAAGAAATTATTCACTACAATTTCCAACTTGTGAGTGGGTTCTTATTTATGATGCAGATGAAGAAGTCAGAGAAGATTTTGCTGGTATTAGGAAGTTTCTCGAAGAACTACCAGATGACGTGAATACTGTTTATCTTCCTACCATAAGCTATCTTGATTGGGATCTAAAGAAAACAGAAGTTGCGTCAACCGCAAGACTCTTTAGGAATGGAACTGTACATTATGAAAACATAGTTCACAATCAAGCGATACACAAAGGCAAAGTAGTGGAAGCACCATTTAAAATCTATCACTATGGATACATTTGGACAAGAGCACTAAAGAAGAAAAAATACGATAGGACCAAATCTCTGCTTGTCAAATTATTAAATGAAAATAAGAACATGCCAACAGCTGAAAGAGTCTATTATCTTTGCCAGCTTTACAAGACAGAATCAATAAGCGAATACAAATATGAGAAATACATTTTAGTTGACGAAATTATGGAATTGGTAAGAAGAGAAAAGAAACTCCCTTCTATAGGATTAGAAATCTTTTTCCTTCATGGTATTGACCTGTACTCAAAAGGTCTTTATAAGTCTGCAGAGGATCTATTCAAATTTACATTATCCCTACAGAAAGATAATCCTGATCCATATTACGGTTTGCTTGCTGTTGCTGAAATAAACAAAGAATATGAAAAACTCGTGGAATATGGTTTAGAATTCTTCTCAAGAATTGAAAAAGCTGAAAAACATCCTGAAAAATTTATATGGACTATTACATCCATAAAATATCTATCATCAGCTAGAGCATTACTCTCTATCGGATATCTCAAGAAGGGAGATATAGAGAACTTCAAACTTCATTTTGATAAGGTGTTCTCCGAACTTGAGAAAACGAACGAAGAACCAGGAAGGATAGTTAGACCACTCTTGTTGCATCTGTCTGAATTGGATGTAGATACGTTTAGAAAATTATCAAATGAGATAGAGGTATTGCTGAAATTTGCAGCTGAGAAAGAGATACAAATAGATATCATGGGAATAATAGATAAGGACGTACAAGCTGGCAAAGTCATTAATCCGGAAGTTTACGTTCCTTTCTTAAAAACAAGGTTTGAAAAACTACTTCTCAAAAGGCTCTTATACAATAATACAAGTGACTTAGTTATTGAGTATTTTTTGGGAGAAAATATTATCGAATCAATTCAGAAGTATGGTGTCGGTGCACTGATTTTTTATTTTGAAAATGCTTCAGTTGATAATGTTGAAAAGCTCAAGGTACTCAATGAGATTCGAAAATTGGACGATGAGTCATTAAGAGGGACTGCACTCTCACTCATTGGGGATTTGTATTTAAAGATGGGAAAGTTCAAATTGGCTCTGGAGTACTATAAGAAAGCTATAGATGCATTCCCAGAGTTGTCGAAGTTTGTAAAACCTGTTTTGGATGACTTAAAAACAAGGCTCGATCCAGATATCGATGGGGTATTTGAGGAAATAAGAGACTATCTCATGGAACATAAAGAATTTTTCATCGATATATCTAAAGAATTTAGCAGTAAGGAACTCAAAAACCTTTACCTTTTGTCAGATGCAGACTTTGCAAAATATGTAAGTGCTGTTTTTCTATCAGATATTGATAAAACTAAGTCAAGAAAACTATTAGAAAATATAGCAGACGTAGAACATTTTTCATTTTACAATTATAGATATGCAAAACTACTCGAAAGTTCATCGAATCAAGAAGAGTTAGAAAGAGCTTTCCAACTTCACATGGAAGCATGCAAAAAGAATTCGAAAATTGGTGACATGTTACTCAACGCTTATCCGTTTGACGGCTTTTATCCTTCAGAACCTTTTGGAAACAAAAATGATGAAATAGTTTGGGTTGGGAATATATCTGAAAAGCACTCAGGATTTGGTGTTATCTCGCCCGTAAGGATGTGGAAAAACAACGGTAAGTTCTATTATACATATCCATTTCCAAGAAATGAAGTGCTCAAAGTGTGCAATGATAGACTGAGAAATTCGCATCTACAAAGACTAGAAATAGGCAAAGAAGATATATTGAAGGTTTTGTACAATATAAGAATATCAGACTTAAGAACTTTAGAAAGTGTGGAAAATGAAGACAAGGTTGCCAAGATGGTTAAAGATATTTGTTTGGAATTAGGAATAAAGTATTCAGAAAATTCACGAAACGTGGTGAGTTTTGACTTGTTGAATACAGAGCCTAATCCTGAAAAGATAATTTCAACATTTTCGAAAGGTATTCTCTTCTATTTTGTACCGGAATTTGGAGATAGAGAAGATATAGTTTGGTACTATCCATTGTTCAGAGTAGTACGAAACAAAGAAAGTATAGATTCCTTACTAAGTAACCTAGGAGCTAAAAAAGTTGAACATTACGTTTTATCAAAGAATCTTAGGGCAGTATTTTTTGAAAAATGACGGAAAGTGGTATTTATCATTTAGTATGATCATGCGACATACTTCACTGCCTATTATCTATAATTATCTTTTGATATGGAGGTGGGTTTATGCGGATTAACCACAACTTGTCGGCTCTTAACTCATGGAGACAGCTCACTCTGACAAACAACGATATGCAAAAGACACTTGAGCGATTGTCTTCTGGTTTGAAGATAAACAGGGCAAGCGATGACGCTGCTGGGCTGGCGATAAGTGAGAAGATGAGAGGTCAAGTTAGAGGTCTCGACATGGCTTCAAAGAACGCTCAGGATGCTATTTCTCTGATTCAGACTGCAGAAGGGGCTTTGAGTGAGGTTCACTCTATCTTGCAACGTATGAGAGAACTTTCTGTTCAAGCAGCTACTGAGACAAACACTGATGTTGATAGGTCAAACATCCAATCAGAAATAGACCAACTGAGAGATGAAATTGACAGAATCAGTAGGGCAACAGAATTCAACACGAAGAAATTACTCAACGGCAACTTGGAAGGTTTCAGAGCAGATGCCGATGTCAAGGTGGTCGCAGAAGGTAACATTGATCTTTCAGCAACAGTTTCTTCCAATGCAAGTGAGGGAACATTGATCATCGAAATTGGTCAGTTTACCGGTACAACAACAAGTCAAATCGACGCAAGAGTTGTCTTAATTAAGACAGGCGGCATTAGTGAGACTATAGTAACGTATTCTTTGGGAAGTACAGAGATTGGTGGTGTAAAGCTTTCATGGAATACTACGAGGTTCGATATTGATCAATTTGGCGGTGCACTACCAAAAGAGGCAGTTATCGATAGTGCCGTAGCTCGAATTGAGAGTGTAAATACTTCTGGAAATCAACTGATCTTCCAAATTGGTGCAAATGAAGGGGCAAACATGATCGCAGGTATAGATGCGATCGATTCAAAAAACCTCGGATTAACCACAGCGACATTAAAAGTAACAAGTCAGGATTCTGCTGAAAGAACGATCAGCGTAATTGATGCTGCTGTTCACAAGATTAGCTCAATAAGATCACAGCTCGGTGCCATCCAAAATAGACTCGAACATACGATAGCTAACCTTGGTGTTGCATCGGAAAACTTAACAGCAGCAGAGAGCAGAATAAGGGATGCAGATATGTCTCAAGAAATGATGCAGTTTACCAAACAACAAATCTTGATGCAGTCTGGTATGTCTATGATTGCCCAAGCAAATGCACTACCGCAAAACGTTCTTCAGTTATTGAGAGGATAATTGCAAACAAAAAAGCGGGAGGACATCTCCCGCTTTTTAATTCACATTGAGGATGCTAAAAGACGTTCTTTTCATCTGGGAAGATTTTACTTTTCACATCTTCTTTGTACTGTGATACCGCATTCAACATGATGTTATACGTGTCAGCATATCTTTTGACGAATTTGAATTCCCCTTGACTCAATCCCACAACATCGTGGAAGACAAGTACCTGTCCATCGCAATATCTTCCAGCCCCTATGCCTATCGTTGGTATCGTCACAGACTCGGTAACTTCTTTTGCCACCTCTTCTGTGACAAGTTCAAGCACGATTGAGAAACATCCTGCATCTTCCAAAGCCTTTGCGTCTTTCAGTAATTTCGCCCTGCTTTCTGGTGTCTTTCCTTGTACTCGATGACCACCAAGTAAGTTGACCGATTGGGGTGTAAAGCCAAGATGACCCATCACAGGAATACCGGACGAAGTTATTTTCCTTATCGTATCTGCAAATTCTTCTCCACCTTCAAGTTTTACTGCATTTGCACCAGCCTTCAGCATCAATCCAGCGTTTTCAATAGCCTTTTCCGGGCTGATTTCGTACGATAAGAATGGCATGTCACCTACTATAAAGGCCTCTGGTGCACCTCTTCTAACTGCTTTGATATGTATCAACATATCTTCCATGGTAACTGGAACCGTACTATCATATCCAAGTACTACATTACCGAGCGAATCACCTACTAAGAGTATGTCAATTCCTGAACCTGCTGCTATTTTTGCGGATGGGTAGTCATATGCAGTGATCATGACTATCGGTTCTTTGCCTTTCATTTCCATGATCTTCCGTATGTTCATAAAATCACCACCTTTACTATACTGATGTTTTGGAAAACCTATCGCGGTTTCTCATAGCACCATAGATTATACCACAGATGTTGAGTATTCAGTGTCTTTCAACGTACAAATGTGCTATAATTATTAGTAGATCTGACAATTTTGTCACATCGAGGAGGTTTTTGGATGGGATTGCTTGAAGTATCTGGACCAGTGATGATTGGTCCGTCGAGCTCGCATACGCTTGGTGCCCTCAAGATTGCAAGATTTGTTTATAAACTCATGGGAATTCCACAGCGTGTAAATTTCGTACTCCATGGTTCATTTTCAATGACTTATTATGGGCACGGAACTGATAGGGCCTTGATTGCAGGTGTCTTAGGGCTGAAGCCTGACAGCTTTGATGTAAAAGACTCATATGAAATTGCGAAGATGTATGGACTAATGTACTCTTTTGAAAGCGATGATCTCGGTGATGTGCATCCAAATACAGTCCTCATCAAGGCATGGAAAGATGATTTGTACAACGAGATAGAAGGTTCATCAATAGGCGGTGGGGCAATCAAAATTACAAAGATCAATGGCGTGGAATGTTCTCTAACTGGCGATTTTCCTGCAATAGTGATAGTCAACAAAGACAGACCAGGTGCATTGAAGGAGATACTCGATTGCCTAAGTGTTAATATAGCCAACGTCTACCTTAGGCGTATAAATGCATTGGAAGGTATAGCACTTACTATCATTGAGCTCGACGAGAATGTGGATGATGAAGTACTTCGTTGCTTGAAAAGGCTTGACAATGTGACGGAATTGTACTTTGTAAAGCTTGAAGAGGGTGAGTTGCTGTGACGTTTTCAGAATTACTGGAAATTAGTATCAGTACGAATCTTGAATTTAGCGAGATCATACTTGCTCAAGAGATGATGGAGACCGGTAGAGATCCACAAAAGGTCAAAGAAGCTCTTAGAAAACTCATGTACGTAATGCTGGAAGAGGCTGAAAAGAATTATGGAAAGGAATTCAATACACTGACAAATCTCACAGGCAACAACGGCGCAAAGCTTTCTAATGCTGTGCCATACATGATGAGTGAGTTCAATCACGTGGCAACTGTTGTAGCCATTTCCATGGGAGAATCAAATGCTTCGATGGGACGTATCGTTGCATGTCCTACGGCAGGTTCATGTGGTGTGATGCCAGGTGCACTGTACGCATTGAAATATGTCAAGAAGGCTTCCGATGACGAGCTTTTGAAATCATTCATCGTTGCATCAGGCATTGGAAATGTTGTAGCAAAACGTGCTACCCTTTCCGGTGCTGCAGGTGGTTGTCAGGCTGAGATAGGTACCGCAACAGCAATGGCTTCTTCGATGATCACATACTACTTCTCACGAGATCCAGTCAAAGTGGGCAATGCTGCAGCCATTTCTTTGAAATCATTGATGGGACTTGTATGTGATCCAGTTGGCGGTTTTGTAGAAGTACCATGCGTGAAGAGAAATGGTTCTGCAGTCAACGTGGCAATTGCTTGTGCAGAAATGGCACTCGCAGGAATCGAGAGTGTTATACCATTTGACGATGTTGTCAACGCAATGTACAACGTTGGAAAGTCATTACCGGAAAGCTTGAGAGAAACGGCAATTGGTGGAATCGCGGGGACCAAGAGCGCTCAAGAAATTGTTGAGAAGATAAGAGAAAAGTGGGATAGCAAAAACTGAATAATCTTTGCGTTCTATAATCGTGTATTCACTCCTTTTTAGCTCTTTGAAAATGGGATAATAATTGATAGAATTTTGATGATTGAATCGATGTAACGTCAACAACGGAGACAAATAATTCTTAAGATTGGGAGGTCGAGTTGTATGGCAGAAGTAATTAGAGCTCCAAGGGGGAACAAACTTACATGTAAATCATGGCAGACAGAAGCACCAATGCGTATGATCATGAATAACCTTGACCCGGAAGTTGCGAGAGACCCAGCAAATTTGATTGTCTACGGTGGTAAGGGTAAAGCCGCAAGAAACTGGGAATCGTTCTATAAAATTGTCGAAGTACTTAAGACTTTGGAGAACGATGAAACACTCATGGTGCAGAGTGGTAAGCCAGTTGCAATTTGGAAGACCAACGAATGGGCTCCGAGAGTGCTCATTGCCAACTCAAATCTCGTCCCAAAATGGGCAACGTGGGAATATTTCAATGACTTGGAAGCACGCGGACTCATCATGTACGGTCAAATGACGGCCGGTAGTTGGATATACATCGGTACTCAAGGAATACTTCAAGGCACGTATGAAACATTTTATTCACTTGCAAAGAAATATTTTGGTGGTTCACTAAAAGGCAAATTTATACTCACAGCTGGACTCGGTGAGATGGGTGGAGCTCAACCACTTGCAGTAACCATGAACGACGGTGTAGTCATAGCTGTCGAAGTGGACAAGAGGATGATAGATAGAAGATTGCAAACAGGCTATCTAGATACATGGACAGATAATCTCGATGAGGCATTGAAAATGGCGAGAGAGGCCATGAAAGAAGGTAAGGCACTTTCAATAGGCTTGCTTGGCAATGCAGCTGAAGTTCATCCTGAATTGGTGAAAAGAGGCATCATACCAGATGCAGTGACTGACCAGACATCCGCACATGATCCACTCAATGGGTATGTGCCTGCAGGCATTTCTTTTGAAGATGCGCTGAAATTGAGAAAAGACAATCCACAAAAGTACTTAGAAATGGTTTACGAAAGTGTTGCAAAACATGTTGAGGCACTCTTGGAGATGCAGCGGCAAGGTGCGAAGGTCTTTGAGTACGGTAATAACATAAGAAGACTGGCACAAGATCACGGTGTCCAAGATGCATTCAATATTCCTGGATACGTACCTGAGTATATACGAGATCTCTTCTGCGAGGGTAAAGGACCATTCAGATGGGTTGCACTATCAGGTAATCCTGAAGACATATACAAGACTGATCAAAAAGTTTTAGAACTTTTCGGTGAAGATGAGCACATAAGAAAGTGGATAGAAATGGCACAAAAGAGAGTTAAATGGCAAGGTCTGCCTGCTCGTATCTGCTGGCTTGGACAAGGGCAGAGAGCTGAAATGGGTCTTGCCATGAATGAAATGGTAAGAAAAGGCATTTTGGAAGCCCCCATCGTCATAGGTCGAGATCACCATGATACAGGATCTGTAGCAAGTCCATACCGAGAGACAGAGGCGATGAAAGATGGTAGCGATGCGATAGCAGATTGGCCACTGCTTAATGCCATGCTCAATGTGGCAAGTGGTGCAACTTGGGTTTCCATACACCACGGTGGTGGAGTTGGAATAGGATATTCTATACATGCTGGTGTTGTCATAGTGGCAGACGGTACAGAACTTGCAGATAAGAAACTCGAACGAGTCCTAACAAACGATGTAGGGATGGGAATAGTAAGACATGCAGATGCTGGATACGACATCGCAATCGAGACCGCAAAGAAGCACGGAATCAAGATGCCAATGATAGATAAGTAAATCCGCGAGTGTTATCTAACATCATTTCAGATAAGGGACGTGGTGAAAGCTAATGTACATAGGACCGGAAAAATATAGAATAATGGAAACACTTGATTTTGATAGTTCGGAATTGATTGCTTTCCTCGAAAATAAAAAAGAGAGATTAGATGTTTACCACCGCCATGTTGCGGTGGTAACTTGTTATGGTAACTATAGTCAATCAACCTACATAGATTCTTCTAGTAGTGGCAAAGAGAAAAGGAGCAACAATTTTTATTTGAACTTCATCGTAACCCCTTCCAATGAAAAGCTTGTTGGATTGTCAATTTCTCAACCTATGCTCAAATCGCCAGCGATATATAAACTCCAAGACTTGAAGAGTGCAGGACAGTTCAGCGATACGTACTATAGGCTTTTCGCAGAAACATGTGCATTGCAATGTGGTATAATTAAACTGCCCATGAAGACTAGGTTCATAGCAATAAACGGTGATGAGTCTTTTCTAAACAAGGAGATATACAGGGAAAAGGTTATGAACACAGAATCTTTTTCGTTTGCTCAAAGAGTTAACGATGCTATACTTGAGCGGTTAGAAAAATATAAAGATGGCACATTCGATATGTGCAGAGTGATTATAAATGACGAGGGAATAAATTTCTTTGTAGTAGATAAATCTTTGAGAGATGATCATGTTCCACTGTACTCGGAGGTTATCTCACTCCTTCGAAAAAAGTATGCACTTACTCCGGCAAGGTTTTTTCCGGTCAACGAGAAGGTTATCGGATCTTTCGTATTAGGCTTTGACAGTATCTTCTCTGATGAACTGTTCACGCAAGTCTCCAAATTATTAAGAGAATATTCGATGATCAAAGAGAACTTAAGTAAGTATATATAAATATCTTGGTGGGTATCAAATTGGTACTCAATTGGAGTTGATTTTAGTGAGAAGAGTATTTGTCTATATTTTGCTTTTGGTAAGTGTTTTAACCTTGGCAATAACGTTTCCCCAACCTACCCCTTTCAAGTACATCAACGATTACGTTGGGGTCATAGACCAAGCACATGTTCAAAAGATAGTTAACGTTGGGAAAGAACTGGAAGATAAAACTGGTGCGCAAGTTACGGCAGTCATCGTCAGTACGCTTGATGGAATGAGCGTTGAAGATTATGCAGTTGAGCTATTCAGAAATTGGGGAATAGGTCAAAAGGGAAAAGATAATGGAATATTACTCTTAGTTGCCGTCGACGATCATGTTATGAGGATTGAAGTTGGCTACGGCCTTGAAGGTGCGATACCAGATGGAAAGGCTGGAAGAATAAGGGACGATTACATCATTCCGTATTTTCAAGATGATAACTATGCTGATGGTGTGTATTATGGTTATCTTGCATTGGCAAATGAAGTTGCCAAAGAGTATAACGTTAACCTATCTCTTGACATAAACGCAGAACTACCAGAAGTGGATGATACATCAAGCAGTTTAGAAAGTATAATAGCGCTCGTAATCGCTATAGTTGTACTTATTTCAATATCCATCTCTTCAAGGCGAGGATTTGGCAGATACTCTGGGCGTGGTCCATTGGGACCTGGTGGATTTGGTGGGTTTGGAGGATTTCGCGGTGGCGGGAGAAGTGGTAGAGGTTCAAGCTCCGGTGGTGGATTCGGAGGATTTGGAGGAGGCAGAAGCGGTGGCGGTGGTGCCAGCGGGAAGTGGTAATATCAAGAAACAGTAAAATTCTTTGGAGGATAGGAACCGATGGGAGAAAAAGAGTCAAAGATAAACGTTTTGCTTATGGAAGGTATAACAATATTCTTTGTCATCTTCGTGCATTCCGGAACACCTAATCAGGTCTATGCCTTTTTTAGCTACGGTCTATCCGCGATGTGCTTTGCTCGAGGGTATCAATGGAGAGATAGAACATTCAAAGAACTTGTCAAATCAAGATTTCAACTCGTGAAGACTTACTATTTTGCTGGACTTGTCAATACATTACTTTTTCTTACCATACCAAGCAGGTTCTTGCCAGTTTCGAAGGGCACTTACTTTCTTAACTTTATCACCGGAAGACTCGATAGATTAGACCAAATTCCCATAACTGTGGTTCAATTTTGGTTCCTCTTAATGCTCTTTTTCGCAGAGATTTTCTACTGGATATTTGAAAAAAATAGGTTCTTGTTATCAGCAGCATTTGTATTATCCCTCTTGTTAAGGTTGATACCACACGCTCCAGTTCCTTTGAAATTAGATGCTGCACTCTGCACAATACCATTTTTTGTGATGGGTAGAATTTGGAAAGAGAATAAATACACTGTTAAACGTACTGATTTCTTGCTTTCAGTAGCAGGACTAATCCTGATCAGTCAAACTAATGGTGATATTTCGTGGAACAACCAATGGTTTGGGAAAAATGGGTTGATAGCATTCTTGGGTGAGATATTGGGAGCCTTAATAGTTATTTATCTTGCGGAAATTGTGAAAATGTTGAAGATAGATAAATTTTTCTACAAGATAGCGTTCAACTCACTCTTTGTTATTTCTTATCACATGCTTTTGGAATCGATAATCAGCATTCCATTCATATTCTTGGTTGGAAACATAAGTGATCCCATGTTTGCGATTCATAAATTCTGGTATGTGATATTTCCGTTAGTCTTGATATTCGTATTTGCTTGTCTCAAATTCATACCCCAGAGAATCAGAAACTTTCTCATAGGGGACTTCAAAAGAATGAGAAAAGGAGTGAAGAGCCCTTGAAACCTCTTGTTTCAGTGATAATTCCCGCTTACAATGTTGAAAAATACATCGGAGAGACTTTGAAAAGCGTTTTCAATCAGACCTTCAAAGATTTTGAAATAGTAGTTGTAAATGATGGTTCAAAAGATAATACGTTACATGTTGCAAGGGAAATCTTGAATGATTCGGGATTTCCATTCAAGATAGTTGATCAAGTAAATCGTGGAGTGAGTGTGGCAAGAAATGTTGGGATGGAAAACTCTGTAGGAAGGTACATAAAGTTCTTGGATGGCGATGATAGATTGGTTCCCAATGCGATAGAAACATTAGTCAACGCAATTCAAAAATGCGGTTGTGGGTTAGTGTACGGAGGGCAAGATGTTGCAGCGCTGTCTGGAAAAGTCATTCAAAGATACGAAGATATGTACAAACAGGAATGGATTTATGCAAATTATGAAAAAGCTATAAAGGAGTTCCTTATTTCTAAGGTATACATCTCTGTTAACTCTTGCTTAATAGATCGCGAGTTGATAGATAAATTCGGACTAAGGTTCGTCCCTGGGGCAAAATATTCTGAAGATTCCGAATTCATTATGAAGGTCATTTACTACTCCAACAACGTAAGCTATGTTGGGCAATCTATATGTTTAGCAACCAATAGACCCAATTCAACGACCAAGATAGCGACTCTATCCGCTTTCCATAACGCTGGTTCAATGAAGAGATTGAAAAGATTTTTTGAAGCGAAAGGCGAATACGAAATAGTTGAGATATTGGAACGATACTCAATACCTTCTTCATATGCGTGGAGCCTTGGAAGTCTTGCATACAACGGTTACCCGTACAGAAAATGGATAAAGATTGCGAAGAATAGAACGATAAGGCAATATATAAAGAAATTCGATATCCCATTCGAAAACAAGACAAATTTCCATAAACAACTGCTTATGGCAAAATCCATATACATGTTTTCTCCAACACTTGCTTACGTAGTAATGAGAATTGCGAGGACATTATATAATACTAAACAGTAGGAAACGTCTTGAAATTGGCGTGATAATGAGAAGAGGGAAAAGATGGAAGAAGTGGGAGAGCAAACAAAGAAATACCTTATAGCAACTGCGTGCAATCAAAAATATGAGAATTTTCTAATCAACGATTGGTTAAAGTCTTTGAAAGAAAATGTTGATTTAAAAGGTATAGACATATTGGTGATGGATTATGGT
>Ga0208196_1003633_pt1 | contig 12770 bp, 10 predicted proteins | sample AD_JPNNA7_MetaG_FD_184443 | JGI IMG/M metagenome (GOLD analysis project Ga0208196, IMG submission 184443) | Active sludge microbial communities of municipal wastewater-treating anaerobic digesters from Japan - AD_JPNNA7_MetaG (SPAdes) (version 2) | ecosystem: Engineered > Bioreactor > Anaerobic...
TCAGCAAATTCAATTCCTATTATTGATTTAGCGTGTAAAATTAGTTTTAGCTTGCCTGAATGTCAAGGTAACTTACACTTACTGATTTTAGTCGGCAGGTAAAAAATAGCGAGCCGAATTGCAAAAAATATATGCTATTTGGAATGACCTTATCAACAAACCGAATTCTTTGGAAGCTTTAACAGTCGATAAAGGCTTATTAAAATATTAGTCTGGGTTTAAATTAAGAAAATAAAACCTTTTCAGATTTTTTATCCTTAAAACCTGAAATATCATCTCTGTAGCTTATCTGAAATAATTTTATGTTCTTTTTTGTATCAGCATCTAATTCTTCAAGCAGGGTTTTTGCTTTTTTAAAATTGATAAAAGATACGCCCACGAAAAGCTGCACTTTTCTATTTGATCCTTTTAAATGACGATTTGCTAAATAAGCAAGTTTATTTTTGATTATTACAGGATCATTAAAATCCTGATCGCTTAAAGTAATCCCGATAGCAAAAGTATTTTTATATTTTGCTATTGCATCAACTTCAAATCCGCCAATTGCAGTAGGTTCAGGTAAATATGTTCCGAATTTGCGAAACAAAGTTAAATAACCTTTTTTCCAGAACTCTTCAATAAGCATATCCACATCTTTTCTTCTATCACTATCCATTTTTTCTCCTTACGATGCCATTGGGATTATTGGTATAATCGGTGAAAATTTTCTTTTTTCAAGCACTTTAATATTTGCAATTTTATTATATGCAAACTTTCTTATTTCACTCGAGCCCGAAATTTTACCATAAATAACTTTATTACCATTTTTATCTGTCATTATATAATATGGTTCAATTAAGAACTCATCCAATCCATATAAAAATTTTAATCTGTTTCTGTTCTTAATAGCTGTTTTAAATATTTCTGTTTTCATTATCATCTCCTTCTAATTCATCCATCTTAAAACACCAGTAACCTTACCAACAATAGAGAACTCATTTTTATTCTCAACAATTATAGGCTGATAGTTTTTGTTTTGAGGTATCAATCTTATGATGTTATTTTTATTTTCATAAATTTTTACTGTTACTTCATCTTCAACCCGTGCAACTATCGTATCACCGTTTTTTACAACTGCTTTGGGAGATATAATAACAAGATCTCCTTCAAATATTCCAGCTTCGATCATACTATCGCCTTTAACTTTTAACGCAAAAGAATCGTCATCTTTTTTAATGAAAGCCGGATCAATAACAATAGATCCTTCAACATTTTCTTCTGCAGTTATTGGCGAACCCGCTGCAACTCTGCCTATTATAGGAATTTTAAAATTATTTTTTTCCTCACTGTAATTAATAACTTCCAATGAGTCAATTTCACTTTTGTTAATGCTGATACCACGACTGGCATTACTTAAAATATTCAAATATCCTTTTTTTGTTAATGCCTCAAGATGTCTCTTTACTCCGAAAGTGGATGAAATATCAAACTTCTTTCCTATCTCACGCAATGTTGGCGGATAGCCGTTTTCCTGTTGATATTCCTGAATGAAAATAAAAATTCTCTCTTGACGTTCAGTTAATTGTTTTTTCATAAATAGTGCTCATTTGTTTACTTCAAATATAGTGTGCAAATGTTCACTTGTCAAGTAAAAAGTTAAAAAAATTTGAGGAATTAGCAGATGATCTTAGAAAAGTTCTTAAAATAACAGAAGGAAAAGCTATATTTTATAAAAAAAAGAGACACCAACATTGCTGATGTCTCTTCTTTAATTGATTAAATATTATTTATCAGCTAACAGCAAAATCCTTTTTTTCAACCTTGTAAATCCATCCGTGTTCATCTTCTTTTTCGCCGCGATGTATTCCTGTCAGTTCATTAAATAATTTCGTATCCAGTTCACCAGGCTGACCATTATTAAGAGTCATATTTTTATCTTTATAAGTAAGCCATCCAACAGAAGAAATAATTGCTGCAGTACCTGTTCCAAAAACTCCCAACAAATCACCTTTTTCATAAGATGAAATTACTTCCTGGATTGAGATTGGTCTTTCAACAATATTCATATTCCATTCTTTTAATATCTGAATGACTGATCTTCTTGTAACTCCGGGTAAAATTGAACCGTTCAAATTTGGTGTAGCTACTTCATTTTTGAAGGTTACAAAAATATTCATAGTGCCAACTTCCTCTAAATATTTTTGTTCAACACCATCAAGCCATAAAACCTGAGTAAATCCTTTTCTTACTGCTTCCTCAGTTGCTAATAAACTTGCAGCATAATTAGCTGCTGTCTTACATTCTCCCAATCCTTTTCTAACCGCACGCACATAATCATCCTGAACTAAAATTTTTACCGGTTTAAAACCTTCAGGATAATATGCACCAACCGGTGATAACACAATAACAAACTTGTATTCAAAAGATGGTCTTACACCAAGTGCAGGATCGGTACCAAACATAAATGGTCTTATATAAAGTGCTTCCCCTCTTTTAGCTGGTATCCAGTCACTATCTATTGCAACAAGTTCTTTTAATGCTTCCACAACAAAATTTACATCTACTTCAGGCATGCAGATTCGTCTTGCTGAATTATTCAGTCGTTGAATGTGGACATCAGGACGAAATAATACTACTTCATCATTAATGGTTTTAAAGGCTTTCATACCTTCAAAGATTGTCTGTCCATAATGAATAAAAGAAGTTGCAGGGTGCATCGGTAAAGAATCAATTGGTTTTATTGTTGGATTATGCCAGCCTTTCTTCGGGTTATAATCCATTTCGAAAACGTGATCAGTAAATATCTGACCAAAGCCAAGTTTTTCGGGCAATACAATTTTTTCAGCCCGTTCTTTAATAATATATTTAATTTGTTCCATTATAAGTTCCTTCCATTTAATTGGAGGTTATAAGAATTTTATTTGTTTAATAATATAACCTTAATATTGTTATATAAATTTTAATTCTCTTATTTTATTATTAAAATATAAGCATCCACAGCACATAATCAAGAATTAAGATTAATGCTGCAGAAATAACAAAAGATCGTATAGTTGCTAATCCAACGCCCTCAGCACCACCGGTAGTTTTAAAACCAATGTGACATCCGAGTAAAGAAGTTACACCGCCAAAGAAAACAGTTTTTATCAATCCTGAAATAAGATCTGAAAAACTAAAAAACCTGTTAACTGAATTAAAAAAAACTGCGAACGAAACTCCTAAAAAATAATTTGAAACTATATAAGCTCCCAACACTGCAATTGTATTAGCAAATACAACTAAAACCGGCATCATTAAAACGGCTGCTAAAAATCTTGGCATTGCTAAATATCTAACAGGACTTATCGCCATAGTTTCAAGTGCATCAATTTGTTCAGTTACTTTCATAGTGCCCAGTTCTGCTGCTATTGAAGCCCCAACTCTTCCAGCAATAACAATGCCCGTTAAAACAGGTCCTAATTCAGTTATGATCGCTCTTGTTGTTGCACCACCAAGAAATGAAAGCGGAGCAATTCCTTTTAACTGATAAGCAGCCTGCCAGGCAGAAACAGCGCCGGTGAAAATAGCAATTATCAAAACTAACGGAAGAGAGTTTACACCTATATGTTCCATCTGATAAAGTATCAAACGTTTGCTTTTAGGAATCTGACGGAAGCTTTTAAAAATACCCCAGAACAAGTTGGAAATCTGACCAAATTCCTGAAAGAAATTTAATGTTCTGTAGCCTATTTTTTGGAGTGTAACTGATAACATTTTTTCTAATCTTATTATCAAATTTAACTAATTTTATCCGAATAAGTTTTTAAATTTTATATAATATTTTTACAAGCTTATTTTCCTGATTACTTTTATAACAATACATTTATCCAAAACGAGACACAAAAAACACTGTTATTGTTTTATTGCTGTTATAATTAAGCAGGTTTTTTAAACAAAATTTTCTCAATAATGGCATTATAATTACTGTAAATTAGAATCGCTTTTATTGGCGAATTATGTTTAATTAGAAATAGTTTATTACTGTCAAAAATTATTTAAGCTTTAGATAGTGGAAAACAAAACATACAACTTAATCGATAGTGCCCCGATAGCAATTTTATCGTTTAATAAAAACGGTGAGATTGATTTTATTAATAAAGCCTTTTTCGATCTGGAGCTTTTATATGGATTTGAAATTCAATCAAGTGTAATTGGTACAAACATTTTAGATAATGATTTATTTAAACAATTTTCAATCAGCACTGAATTAAATGATGTACTTAGAGGAATTTCATTTGAAAAAGAATTTGATCTTGTTGATACGAAAACAAATGGTTTAATACATCTGATTATAAAAGCTGCACCAATATATGATTCCGACGAAATTATTGGCGGAACACTGATTTTTGAAGATTTAAAAATCCTTGAAAAGACAAAAAAAGAAACTGCTATCAGAAATGATTTTATTGACAACGCGATACATAATGTTTCTGATTTTTTTCTGGTAGTTGATCGCCTAAAACGAATACAATTCTTTTCAAAAAATATACTGCATTATATTAACATACCTGCTGATCTGCTTCAAACTGCCTCGATAGGAAGTTTGTTTGATTCCGAAACCTCAAAGATTGTAAAAGAATATCTTGAGTACTCCAGAAAGAACAGGATTATTGTAAATGAAAAAATATCTTATGAGTTAAGAGGAATTAAAAAAGTTTTTGACTGCCGTTTTGTTCCGCAGGAAAATTATAAAAAAGAAATTTCATTTATATATATTTTTTTCAAAGATATCACTGCACAGGAAAGAGAAATTGACAGCCTCTACAACGATGTAGGTAAACTTGAGATATATCATACTCTATCTGAACGGATTAATGAAGGTGTTTTTGTAATAGATGGCGAAAACAAGATTGAATTCTGGGATAACAATTCCGCTGCTTTGTTCGAATTAACAAGAGAAGAAGCAATTGGCAATCAGGCATACAACGCTGTTAGTATATTATCTTCTCCATTTCTTGATTCTTTAAGATCAAAACTTGATGAAAAGGGATTACACAAAATTGTTATTTCTTACTTTGATAAAAACAGAGAGAAAAAAACATACGAAACTTACTTTACATATTATGATGAGTCTAAAAAGAGAATTTTAGTTAAATGCATTGATATCACTGATAAAATAACCTTTGAAGAAGGACTCAAACAATCATTAAAAAGTTTCAGGGATATTATTTCCAAATCTCCGGTTATGGTTGTTAATGTTGATCAGGATGGAATGATAATTTTTACCAACCCGGCATTTCAACAGCATCTGGGATATACTGATGAAGAGTTAATATCCAAAAGCTTTTATGATTTAATTGACCGCAATTATCTTGAAAATAATATTTTTGACTTCAGAGGCTTTTTAGGAGAAGAAACAAAGCAGGTTGAATTGCCGCTGATAAACAAATCCGGGAAAATTGCTTTGCTTAATGGAATATTTTATCCGGGTAAAGAAAATGAAAATCATATCCGTTCTTTTATTTGTTTTTTTACAGAGATATCAGACAATGCAATTCAGATAAACGGATCTAATTTATTTACCTCCATTGTTAATAATGCTTTCGATGGAATTGCATTAAGTATTGAGGGCAGAATAATATTAGCTAATGATGCATTTGCAAATATATTCGGATATGAAAACAATACAGAAGTTTTAAATAAAGAGCTTATTGAATTTTCGTCAAACGATGATATAATTAAAGTAGCAGAATACCTTAGAATGTTTGAACGAAAAAAAGAAGTGCCAACACGTTTTGATTTTCTCGGAAAGAAAAAAGACGGCAGTAATATTCACACAGAGTTTTCGTTACGCTCTTTCCAAAGAAATGAACAATCTTACATTGTAATAATTGCCAGAGATATAACAGAGCGAATCAGAACTCAGAAAGCGATCCGTGAATCAGAAGAAAAGTACAGAAACATTACTGAGAATATTGATGATTTTTTATTTACTTATGAAAAAATAGGTTTAACTCTAAGACCAATATTCTGCACTTCATCAATTCAAAAAGTAACCGGTTATACACAAACTGATTTTCTTACAGATTCAAAACTAATTTTGAAATCTATTCACCCTGATGATTTTCCAACTATCAAACCAAAATTAGCAAATTTGCTGAAAAGCAGAATACAACTTTCCGGCGAGTTTGAGTTTAGAATGATTAACAAACAGGGTAATATCGTTTGGGTAAGAGCAAAAGTAAATCTTGTACGTTCGGGAACTGGAAGAATATTAAAAATGTTTGGTCTTGTAAGCGATGTTACTTTCAGAAAGCGTGCTGAAGAAGAACTAAAAAAGTCAACACAGAATCTTATTAAGCTAAATGAGACTAAGGATAGATTTATTTCTATTATCTCACACGATTTAAGAACACCTTTCAGTTCAATACTCGGATTTACTGATCTTCTTGCCAATGATGATGAATTATCTGAAGATGAAAGAAAACAATATATAAAGTATATACAGGAATCATCACGGGCTATGCTTGCTTTGGTTAATTCGCTGCTGGATTGGACACGTTTACAAACAGGCAGAATAAAGTTTGAACCGCAAAAACTTGACATCTCAAAAATAATTATCGATTCAGTAAATGCATTATCCGGGGCGGCTATTCAAAAAGGAATCGAAGTTACTTCTTTAGTAACAGATCCAATTTATTTATTTGTAGATAAAAGTTTAATAAACCAGGTATTTAATAATCTTATTTCAAATGCAATTAAGTTTACTAACAGAGGTGGTTCTGTAAAGATTTTTTCTGAAACTATACCAAACTCAAGATTTTTAAAATTTATTGTTAAAGATACCGGCATAGGTATTAAAGAAGAAGACATTCCTAAGCTCTTTAGTGTTGATTCAAAATTTACTTCTGAAGGAACTGAAGGCGAAAAAGGCAGCGGGCTTGGCTTATCCCTCGTTAAAGAAATAGTTGAAAAACACGGAGGGAATATTTCTGTAAAAAGTACTTACGGCGTTGGAACAGAGTTTATCTTTACTTTGCCGATTGCATCTTCAAATATTTTAATTGTAGATGACAATAAGACAGATCGATTACTTTATTCCAAAATTTTAAAGAACATAACTCCTGAGTATAATGTAGAAGTTGCTTCAGATGGAAAAGAAGCTCTTCAAAAAATTATTTCTTCACCGCCGGCACTAGTAATTACTGATCATGCAATGCCTGTAATGAATGGCTATGAGTTCGTTATAGAATTAAAGAAGATAAATATTAAAGGCAAACCGCCGGTTATTATTTTAAGCAGCGATATTGACAGATCAACTGTAAATGATTATACAGATCTGGGTATAGAGTATGTTTTCCATAAACCGGTTAATATTACAAGTTTTAAACTCGCTATAGAAAAATCCTTGCAGAAAGGCTTACACGAAGATTCAATATAACAATCTTTAGATCCGTTAAATAATAATTTAAAATTATTTCTTTTTTAATATCAATCCTGTGGATGCTGGTACTGTAATTACTCTTTTAACAATTCGAAGCACTTTTATCCCTGCTTTGTCCTGATCTGCTAAAACTTCCCACTTCCCTTTTGGCAAATTGAATGCAGCTTCTTTCAACGGATGTGCATTAAACAAAACAACAAAATGTTCATCTTCATAATTCAGTTCATAGCCAAGAGCAAAATCATTTCCCTTAACTGAAAAAAACTGAACATTATCATATTCTGCTCTTCTGAATGCTTTGTATTTTTTTCTAAGTTCGATTAATCCTTTATAGTAATCAAACAGATCCTGATTGAATTTAGCATAATTATAGTTTATATAATTTGCTTCATTATCTTTATCATAAGTATTGTGATCAATCATTCCGCGATTAGGATCATTTTGATTGGTTAGCGGAGTAACTTTACTTCTTGCAAATTCCTGTCCGCTATGAATCATTGTAATACCGCGTGAAGTAAATAAAAACAATGCACCGAGCTTATTAAGTTTTAATTGTGCAGGTGTAAGCTTTGCATTTGCATCAACATCTTTAATTATTTCATTTGGCTTAATATCACCAAGACCAATTCTGATAAAATCACCAAATGTATATCCATCGTGAGATTCAAGATAATTTACTGAATGAGCGGGTTTTTGAAATAATCCCAAACTGTCTTTTGTTAAAGTTCCGTTAACATAACTTCTGATTCTTTGCGACGAATTATTACCATACCAACTGCCAAAAATCCAGCCGTGTCCATTAATAGGATTTTCACCTTTTATTCCGTTTCTGATCTGATCATTCCAGGCTCCCCAGCCCCGCAATGAAAATCCGTTCGGATCATATCCGCCGCCCCAAGGCTCACAAACAAACACAACATCAGGATTTATTTTTTTTGCTTCATAAATTATTGTTTCAATTGTCTGCCAGTCAATTAATTTTCCTAAATCAAAGCGGAAACCATCAATGTGGTATTCTTTCATCCAGTATAAAACACTTTCAACAATCAACCTTCTTAACATCGGAGCTTCAGTTCTTAGATCATTTCCGCAGCCACTAAGTGCACAAAAGCTTCCATCAGGATTTAACCTGAAATAATATTCGCGGTCAATTTCTTTTAAGTTACCAAATTCATACTCTGAGAGATGATTATAAACAACATCCATAATAACTGCAATGTTTTCTTTGTGGAATGCTTTTACCATATCTTTGAAATCACTTACAGATTTTGCATCAGAGCCGTTCCATTTATTCATTTCTATCTCACGTACATCTTCTGAATAATACGATTCGGGTGCAAAAAAAGCTGCAGTCATATAACCCCAATGATTTCTTTCATAAGGATTCCAGGTGTTAAATTTTCCTTTTAGTGAATCTTTGAATGGAATTTCAATATTTGCAAATTCTTGCGATGGTAAAAGTTCAATCGTGTTTACACCAAGATTTTTTATATAATCCATACCTCCGGTTTTACCTTTTTCAATTAGTCCCTGATAAGTTCCTCTTTGTGTTACACCGGAAGAAGAATGTTCCGTCATATCTCTGATATGCATTTCGTAAACAATAATATCACGCCAGTCCCTTTGAATCCAGTTATCGTTCTGCCAATTGTAATTATTTTCTTCTACTATAATTCCTTTTCTTGGAGTAAAGTATGTGTTATAGCTTGCAACAGCTTTTGCATAAGGATCGAGACAAAATATTGCATCTTTATCTTTATGCTTTACATTAAATCCATAAAACTTTCCATATAATTCCCCACTAAGTGATGTTTCCCAAACAGCATTTTCATCCCGGACCATTTCATATTCTTTCCCTTTTACATCATCAACTTTATTAAAAATTACCAACGAAACCTTTTCTGCATTTGGAGTAAATAATCTGAAATATGTTTTTCCATTTTCTATAAATGCACCGAGCTTTTTATCAGAGTAATATTTATCAAGTTCACTCTGTTTTGATTGAAAATCTGTTTTGTCTTTTGCGGTAGGTTTTGATTTATCTGATATATACACTGAATTTCCTAAAAGAATTATTGTAACTGATATTATTATTGATTTTATGAAAAAGTATTTCATATTTATTACGTTAAAAATCTTATGACAAAATGATTTTTGTATTTTATTAAAATCATAACTGTTATTAACAATTTATTTCAATTATGTTTTTTTTTATTCGGAATAAATTTCACCATCAACAACAGGTGTAACACAAATAAGCGGATTTTCAGCAACATCAAAACTCTGAAAAATATTTTCAAATAATTGAAAATGCATTCCGCGTTTTTCGAGTTTATGAAATCTGTTATAGCTCATAAACTCACCGTTTTTATCTACGGGCGAATCAAATACAACAGCTTTTTCATAATCTTCTTTTGCGCGTGATTTCAGAAATTCGATTTTACGATCATCCCCGCCTTCCATCTCATAAGAAACAACTTTAAAAGCTTCAACAATACCGCCGTTTATTATAAGGTAAATATTTAAAATAATCTCGTTCAATTTAAGAGTTATAATTTTTGCTGCGGAAATTTAGTGAATTGAAATGTATTGAAGAAAACATTTTATATAAGAATTACGTCAGCAAGGTGTGGGAACTTCAAACGTCATTATACAGATTTTTTCAACAATTAATGCTTTCTGATTGTAGTGAATGAAACATTATTCTTTCAGAAAATATAAAATTATTCTTGTCTAAAAATTGCTAGACATAGAAGTATCCTTTTACAAAATATTTCCCGACAATGTTTACTTAAATAAAAAACTTCTTATCCCCCTTTCATTAATTTTTCTTAGTTTTGTGTATTACTTTATCAGAATTTTACAGGGAAAAAATCATGAAAGATCATAAAAAAACAGATTTTCAGACAAAGTGTGTCCATTCAGGTATTGATGAATATGAACACGGTTCGGTAGTACCGCCAATTTATCAGACATCAACTTTCAAATTCAAATCTGCACAACACGGAGCATCACTTTTTGCAGGTGAAGAAAAAGGCTACATCTATACACGCTTGTTAAATCCAACTATTGAAGCAATGGAAAATGCAATTGCAGAACTTGAAGGCGGACATAAAGCGCTTGGATGCGGAAGTGGAATGGCTGCTGTTCATACCATCTTTGCCGCTTTAACACAATCAGGTGATCATGTTGTTTGTTCATCCGCAGTTTACGGACCAACAACAACTTTACTGAGCACAATTATGAGAAAATTCGGAGTTGAAACAACTTTTGTTGATACATCAAATCTTGATGAGGTTAGAAAAGCAGTAAAACCAAATACAAAAGTTATTTATGTAGAAACTCCGGGCAATCCGACTCTTTGCATTACTGACCTTGAAGAAATTTCCAAGATCGCCAAGAAAGCAAATGCAAAAGTAGTTGTTGATAATACTTTTATGAGTCCTGCATTACAAAATCCAATTGCATTTGGTGCTGATGTTGTAATGCATAGTTTAACAAAATTCTTAAACGGTCACGCTGATGTTGTAGGCGGAATAGTAGTTGTTAAAGATGAAGAAACATACCAGCATTTCAGAAAAACATTAAATCAGATTGGCGGAGTGATTGATCCATTTAACTCTTTTCTTGTACATCGCGGATTAAAAACCCTTGCAATAAGAATGGAAAGACATTGTGAGAACGCACAGAAAATCGCTGAATGGCTTGAAAAGCATCCACTTGTTGAATCAATCAGTTATCCGGGATTAAAATCTCATCCACAATACAATGTTGGATTAAAACAGCACAGAGGTCCCGGTGGAATGATAACCTTTGAGCTTAAAGGCGGATTGGAAGCTGGAAGAGTTATGATGGATTCAGTAAGATTATTTCAGCTTGCAGTAAGTTTGGGCGGAGTTGAAAGTTTAATTCAGCATCCAGCTAGTATGACGCACTTTACAATGGGTAAAGAAGCAAGATTAGCAGGAGGAATTACAGACGGATTAGTCCGCATATCTGTCGGGATTGAAAATGTAAATGATCTTATTGCTGATCTTGAACAATCACTGAAGAAAGTTGAAGTTAAAAATAAGGATGTTCAGGTTACTGTTTAATCATTTAAGAAGATAATAGATTTTATTATTATTTTTTTGCGGGCTTTGTGTGAAACGATATCGTAATAGTTTTTGCAGAGTCCGCTAAAGTTTTTAATTCTCTCTTATTAACAGCAACTTTTAATCATATCCAATAACCAAAAGCACAAACCCTGATAGAACGCAGATGACACGGATTAAGCGGATTTGCAAAGATTTTCTTTGCGAGCTTTGGATTTGTAATTTCTTGGCGGGCTTTGCGTGAAATGTGTTTAGAGAAAAGGTTCACGCTAAGTCCGCAAAGGCTTTTCACTATGATCGCTAAGTTTTTTTTTGTTATCTCAACAACATCATCTTTTTTACTGATATAAATGATCCGGTTTGTAAACGATAGATGTAAACTCCGCTGGCAAGATTTGATGCATTCCAATTAACCTCGTAGTATCCCGCTTCCTGTTCTGCATTTATTAAAGTTGCAACCTCACTGCCGAGTATATCATATATCCGCAATGTTACTGAAGTCCTCTCCTTAGGAGAGGATTTAGGTGAGGCTGGAATTTGATACTGAATAGTTGTTGTTGGATTAAATGGATTTGGGAAATTCTGTTCCAATTTAAATTCCTTTGGACCAGCATAACCGAAGACAAATTGTTTCGTCATCATTATTCCATCGGAGCTTGTTATCATAAAATCAATTGAGTCTCTTTTATTTATCTGTGCATTTCTGTTTACATCAAATACAAAAGTTACTTCTTTTTCTTCCTTCGGGTTCAGTATTTCAATTGTCTGTTCTGACTGATGAAAAGTAATTGCCTTCTCTTGAAAGCCCTCTCCTTTGGAGAGGGTTGGGTGAGGCTTTATTGTTACATTCGCAGCCGGATTTGTTTCCGATACATTAGCAACCGTAAGCGTTATCTCGTTTCCTTTTGTGCCGGGTGTTAATTCGTAAATTGTCTGTGCAAAGCTTTCGCTGAGTAAGAGTAAGATAAAGAGTATGAATAAGACTAATTTATTTTTCATTGTAATTTCTCAATTGTTAATTGTTCATTATAAATTATACATTGTAAATTATTCATTGTTTATTGCCAACTGCTAATTCATTTTGCCTACTGTTCTACGGACAAGGCGGCGATTTTGAACTCGCTGAAACACTTGTGCCATTTAAGTTCCAGAATATCTCTTGCCCATTAAAATCTATACTAAAAACATTTGTTTGTCTGCCTGAAAGAAAAATATTTACTGGTGATCCCGTTATACTAGAAAATTGTGATGAGATGTTGTTTTTTGTTCCAAAT
>Ga0208196_1003636_pt1 | contig 12768 bp, 12 predicted proteins | sample AD_JPNNA7_MetaG_FD_184443 | JGI IMG/M metagenome (GOLD analysis project Ga0208196, IMG submission 184443) | Active sludge microbial communities of municipal wastewater-treating anaerobic digesters from Japan - AD_JPNNA7_MetaG (SPAdes) (version 2) | ecosystem: Engineered > Bioreactor > Anaerobic...
GATTGAAGGAACAAACAATGAAGAAGAATTGTACTATGCTTTCAAAAGATTGGGTGCATCTCCAGAACTAGTTCATTTGAAAAAGCTCAAGGATATCTTTGATTATAACTGTCTTATGATCCCAGGAGGATTTTCTACCGGAGATTATGTAAGAGCTGGAGCTATATTTGCTTCTAGAATAAGAGCAAAGATAGGGAATAATCTTCATAAATTTATAGACGATGGATGGCCTGTTGGAGGGATCTGCAATGGATTTCAGGTTTTAGTTGAACTTGGGGTCTTACCAGGATTTACAAGAAGGGAATATCCGGACGCATGTCTATTCTTGAATGATTCTGCAAGATTTGAGTGTAGGCCAACTTTACTAAAACATGAAAGTAAGGGTAAATGTGTATTCACAAGGAATATTCCTAAAGGAGAAATAATGTTAGTTCCTTCTGCACATGGAGAAGGAAAATTACTTTTCCCAAAAGATAAGGAAAGTGAATATTACAACAAATTATTTGAAAATGATCAAGTTGTATTTAGGTACGTTGATAAAGATGGAGAATATGCAGGATATCCTTGGAATCCCAATGGGTCTGCATACAACATCGCAGGTATTTGTAATGAGGCAGGAAATGTCTTTGGAATGATGCCTCACCCAGAAAGAGCTTTTTTTGACAAGAATAAAAGTGGAATGTCTGGTATGAATGTTTTTAAATCAGTTCTAGACTATATAGAGGAAAAATAAAAATGTGCGGCATATTAGGTACATCATCACATAATTCAGCATATGAATGTTACAGAGGTCTTTTGGCTGTCCAACATAGAGGTCAAGATTCTGCAGGGATATTGTCATTTGATGGGATAGTACATTTGAAAAAAGAAAAAGGATTGGTATTAAACGTTTTCAACAAAGAAGAGTTATCAAAACTTGAAGGATTTAATGCAATAGGTCATGTAAGATATCTCACAACGGGAACAAGTACATTGTCTGAAGCTCAACCTTTTTTCTTAAGCTATCCCTGTGGGATAGGTCTTGCACACAATGGAAATATTACAAATTTCAAAGAGTTAAAAAAAGAACTAGAGGAAAGAAATAGGTGTATTCATTCCAAGTCAGATACCGAAGTCATGATTAATATTCTTTCAGAAGAATTAGTAAAAAATGATACGTTTGGTGCAATCCATGAATGTATGAAAAAAATTGAAGGTAGTTACTCTGCAGTAGTGCTTTTACCAAAAAAATTAGTTGCTTTCAGAGATCCCTATGGAATTAGGCCCTTAGTTTTTGGAGAGAAGACTAGTTTAAACGGAAATGCTTTTTCTTTTGCATCGGAAAGTGTAGGACTTGATGTAAATGGATATTCTCTTATAAGGGATTTACTACCTGGAGAAGCGATAGTCATTGAAGATAATAAAGTTGAGAAGAGAGTATTGTGTCCAAAAGGTAGGGCACATTGTATGTTTGAATGGGTATACTTCTCAAGGCCAGATTCCGTTATAGAAGGCAAAAGTGTCTATGAAGCAAGAATTGAGCTTGGTAGAAATATCGAATTTGAAGGTGAGGGAGATGTTGTCATTCCTGTGCCAGATACCGCAAGAACGGCTGCATTAGGATTCTCTGAAAAGTATGGAATTAAACACAGAGAAGGATTAATAAAAAACAGATACGTCGGAAGAACCTTCATTATGCCCTCGCAAGTTTCAAGAGATATCGCTGTTAGGGATAAGCTAAATGTGATAAAAGGAGAAATTCGAGGTAAAAAAGTAATTTTAGTTGATGATAGTATTGTTAGAGGTACAACAAGTAGAAGAATAGTGTCTATGCTAAGAAGCAATGGTGCTAAAGAAGTTCATATGGTATCAACATGTCCTCCAATAAAACACCCTTGTTATTATGGTATTGATATGCCAACTGAAAGTGAATTAATTGCTGCAACAGATACAGATATTGTTGCAGAGAAAATCGGTGCAGACTCAGTTACATACCAGACCATTAAAGGATTAATAAAAGCAATTGGCCTTAAAAAAGAAGATCTATGCCTTGCTTGCTTAAATGGCGATTATCCAACTCATATTCCAGAAGAAGTTAGGAAGGGCCTTACAAGAGCTAGAGAATATGAGAGAGAAGCAGATTGTAAAGTAGGGATAATATGAGTGAAGTATTGGCTGTTATTGGTGGAGGTGCAAGAGAATGGGCTTTGGCAGAGTCAATCACAAAGTCAAAAAATGTTTCTGAAGTACATGTACTTCCAGGAAATCTTGGTGGGGCATTTGAAAAAAAATGTGTATGGCCAATTGGAAATGATAGAATCAAGATTAGAAATTTTAATGATATTAAACAATTTATTATTGATAATAAACAAGAGATTCAAGAAAATAATGGTAGGATAAAAAGACTTGACGATCTTAATGAGATTATATCTTATCTTTCTGAAAACAATATTGATATGGTAGTTGGGGGTCAAGAAAAATACTTATCTCAGAATTTAAAAGAAAGTTGTGAAAAGAAGGGTATATCTTGTTGGGGCCCAACATCTAAAGCTATGATAGTTGAAGCTGACAAATGCAATACAAATAATCTTATGAAAAAATGGGGCATCCCCTGTCCTAAATTTGAAAATTTCTATGATGCAGACTCGGCTAAGATCTTCTTAAGAGAAAACTTTGGTAGAAATGGAAAGAAGTATGTTGTGAAATATCCTTATTTATTTGATGGTAAGGGATCTAGGGTATGTAATAATCTTGAAGAGGCTTTGAGTGCCGTTGATGACTTTATGGTAGACGGCGTAATATGTCCTCCAGTAGATAAGATTACAATAGAAGAAAGGCTTTTTGGTGAAGAAGTAATGGTTTTCTACGCAGTACATGAAGGCCAAGTCAAATATTTAGGTAGTGCAAAAGATTTTCCAGAAAGATTTGATGCAGAGGATACCTTTCTAATTGACAGATTTAATAAGAGAATGGGTCATCCTGGTGAAATGGTAAATTATATAACGGGCGGTATGGGTGTTGTGGCCCCACATCCTCTATTGAAGGAGAATCCTGAACTCATTAAGAAAATCGAAAATATAATAGTTCTCCCATTCTTAACAAATCTTTTAGAAGAGGAAAAATTAGCATTTAATGGAATAATCTACTTTGGTCTTTGTGCAGTGAAAGAGAATAATAACTACAATTTTTATGTTTTCGAGATAAATGGTAGGGATGGATCACCTGAGGCAGAGGGGAGATGGCCTACTGTAGAAACTTCTCTCTATGATATTGCAAAAAAAAGTTATGAAGGAAAGCTAGATGAGCTAAATGTGAAATTTAGGGACAATGTTTGTGTTGGTGTATTCGCAGTGAGTGGGAGTTTTCCTTGGTTTAAAGGATGTGGATTTGAATCATCCCAAATGCCTCCAGGTTATCCAGGTAAACATCTTACTGGCCAAACTATTGAGTACTCTAATGAACTTCCTGAAAATTCTTTTCATAGGCATGCAGGTACATTCATCACTCAAACAAGTAATATTGCTGTTGGTGGTGGACGTGTTATTCTAGGTGGAGGGATTGCAAAAACATACAATGAAGCAAGTAAAATGGCATATGAGGCAATATCAGATAAATATGTTAGATTTGTAGGCAAGAGTTTTAGGAAAAAAATTGGAGAAGATATAGATTCTATAAAGTATTAGATACTGGATATTCTTCTCTTATTCTAATTTAATAAATTTATATTGATATTATTTTTTATTATAGAAATTAATAATTTTTGTAGTTTTGAATAATCAACCTTATAAACTAAAGGTATTTTTATTTTTAAGGTCAGTGATTGGCCAAGTAATTAAAGGAGTAATATAAATGTATGGAGAAAATCGAGGCGGCTACAACAGATCTCCTCGTGAAATGCACAAGGCAACTTGTGCAAGTTGTGGGCAGGAAACTGAAGTCCCATTCAAGCCGGATGGAACAAGACCTGTTTACTGTAGGGAATGCTACCAAAAGAAAAACCCAAGAAGGTATTAAGTAGAGTTTTTTTGTAAAAGGTTATTTCTAGTAAGTTAATAGGAAAAGTCCTTTTATTTTTTATATTTACTTATAATAAATTATTGTTCAGTTTTCTGTATGACAATAATCTTTTTAATAGCATGTGCATTTTTTATTACATGATTCTAATCATAGCTGGCTCAAAAAGTGATGAAAATATAGTAAATAAGGTAAAGAAAGTTTTTGATGAAAATAGCATTGAATATGAAATTCAATATGCTTCTGCCCATAGAGAACCCGATAGAGTTGCAGAACTTGCAAAGAAAGATTATGATATTTTCATTGCTATCGCTGGTTTATCTGCAGCACTTCCAGGGGTAGTTGCCTCTTACACAAAAAACCCTGTTATAGGTGTGCCAGTTTCTTCCAAATTAGGCGGATTAGATGCACTCCTCTCTATTGTTCAGATGCCCAAAGGAGTTCCAGTAGCATGTGTAGGTATAGATAATGGGGAAAATGCTGCATATCTTGCTATGAGAATATTGGGGGTTAAATAAATGACAACACCTAAAGATTATAAATCCTCAGGCGTAGACATAGAAGTTGAAGAAAAGTCAATTAATGCTCTTGTTTCAATAATCAAAGGAACACTTCAGTTTAGAAAGGGTAAAATTGGTGCGGCTATTGGGGATATTGGGAGCTATTCAGGATTTATTGAGTTTGGAGATTATGCATTATCACTTGCTACTGATGGCGTTGGTTCAAAGGTTCTTGTCGCTCAAAAGCTACGAAAATACGATACTGTTGGAATTGATGTAATTGCTATGAATGTTAATGATATAATATGTAACGGTGCAACTCCACTAGCTTTTGTAGACTATATAGCTTTGGAAAAAACTTCCAAATATATGCTAAATGAAATAGCAAAAGGGTTGCTAGAAGGTGCAAAGCAGTCTGATATGCCAATAGTTGGGGGCGAAACTGCCACACTTCCAGATATAATAAAAGGTGATGGTGAAGGATTTGATCTGGCTGGAACATGTCTCGGGGTTGTGAAAAAAGAGAAAATAATTTCTGGTAAGGATATAGCTCCCGGAGATGTAATAATAGGTATCGAATCTTCCGGAATTCATTCTAATGGATTAACTCTTGCCAGAAAAACCTTAGGTGAAAGCGACTATCCAGAACTTTTGGTCCCAACTAGGATATATGTAAAACAAATTCTAGATTTAATTGAACATGTTAAAGTCAAAGGAATGGCACATATCACAGGCAGTGGACTTTTAAATCTTAAAAGATTAAAAAAAGGCATCGGATTTGACCTCAATCTGCCTGAACCTCCAATGATATTCAAAAAAATTATGGACACTGGGGTAGAAATTGAAGAAATGTACAAGACTTTCAATATGGGAACAGGATTTGTAGTTATTATATCTGAAGAAGATGTGAACAAAGCACTTCAGATATTAAACAAGTACTTCCCCTCGTATGTAATTGGAAAAGTGATTGATCAAAATATAATTAGAGCCTATATTAAAGGATTAAATAAATCATTTGTTCTATAATCTCGTTATCTCATTGAATCTTATTTTGTTAATAATTTAAAGAAATAAATCTCTAATTGTCAGAATGAGCTCTTTAGTCTAGAAACAGTAAAAAAATCAAAAAATACAAAGCTTTCCCATAGTGACATACTGTTAGTTTATGGATTTACCTTAATCTGCAATGAGCCTATTGGGTTTATAAAAGATTTAAATTTTTTGATTAGATATTCAGCAAAACATTATCTACCGAAAACTTTATATTAATTGGAGCCATATTTATTAAGTTATATTGCTATTTAATTATAGAAATAAAAGGGTGGGATAAAATGAAAAAAAAGATAATCTTATCTATTTTGTTGATAATGGCAGTTTCTTTATCTGCCGCCTTTGGGGCAATTGGGCAATGGAATACTGGAGATCCATACATTCCATGTTATTATTATCAAGATAACTATACTTACCCTGCGACAGCTATAAATCCAGGCCAAATCATATCTTTTGACGTTCCGTCATGCCCGCCATCGAAAACAATCCGGATTGGAGGGCCAGAAGAAGAGGAAGAAGCCAAAAATTCCCCAACTTATGAATATGAATGTTCACTTTCATCGGACCAGGGATGTTGCATAGATGGCGGTTTTATTGCATTTTGTGTTAGTGACCATAATAATATAATCAACATCAATGTGACCACTTATGATGCAGAAGGAAATCAATTAGAAAGTTGGAGTTTGTTTTGGAGTGACGCTTGTGTCTTACGACCCGTTATGATTAATGGAAGAAGAACTACTCGATTTGAAGTTCATAATCGTGGCGAAACACCAGCTACATTTACAACGTATTTAGACTACGCATGTTGCTATGACTGCAGGAAGAAAGTAGGGCTGCCCACAACAATCCTATACCCAAAAGTTGACATAGAAAACTTTGCAGTGGCAGGCGGGACCACAGTAATCAAGGACGGAAAGCTACTGACAAATCTCGCTCTTTCTCCAGGCACACAGCAGACATTCGTCCAGATTGAAAACAGAGGAATGTTCACGCAAAACGACACAAGAGCTAAATTTGAGGGGCTGCCAGAAGGAGTGACGGTATCAATAACACCAGAAACTCAAAAGCTTAAGGCAAAGAAAATTGGAACATACTCTGCAACGTTTACAGTCGGACCAAATGTGCCATCTGGCAAATATCAGGTTACGCTAGTCGCATACTCTGAAAAAGGGGTCTTTGACAAAATAACATTTGATTTCATAGTCCCATAAAATAATTTTAATTTTTCTATTCTTTATTTAATTTATAGCATAGTTTTATTCAAAACAATGGATTACTTTAACTTATTTTTGCTTTACCCTAGCTATTGTAGTTTGCTACAGCAGTAGAAACTTTCGTTTCTTTACACACCTTGTCATCGTTTAACTGTAGATTCTCTGTCAAATTAGCGCTTGACTGAGGGAAATATATTCTGCAGTCACGAAAATTTTTATTCAAATGCTAACAGCTGTTGTCTTGCACCATAGGCATATGGCCTATAATAAGCCTAAGCTTTGCGATTGATTATTCAACGAAACATACCAAAAGATATAAAAATGATTGATTCATCCATTCGACCGTTTAGGGTAATCTAAAATTATTAATTGATATTTAGTCTGTATTGTGGTATTATGACAAAATCCCGGTCAAGAAAGAAGAAAAAAGAATCCAATGATTTTCCTAAAATAGGGGTATATGTTTGCCATTGTGGCACAAATATTGCTGGAAGTGTCAATATAGAAGAAGTTGTTAACTATTCAAAGACATTAAGTAATGTATCAATTGTAAGAGATCATATGTATCTATGTTCAGAACAGGGTCAAAATCTTATAAAAGATGATATTCAAAAAGATGGAATTACTCGCGTTGTTGCTGCATGCTGCTCACCTAGAACTCATGAAGAGATATTCAGAAAAACTTTAAACTCTACTGATTTAAACAAGTATTTATATGAACAGGTGAACATAAGAGATCAATGCTCATGGCCCCACATCAAAGATAAAGAAAATGCAACAAAAAAAGCAATGACTTTGGTAAAAAGCGGAGTTTATAGAGCTATAGAATTGGAGCCATTGGAAGATAGAAAGTTACCTGTTTTGAAATCTACTCTTGTAATAGGCGGGGGAATATCGGGAATTAATGCTGCGCTTGATTTAGCACGTGATGGATATAAAGTATATCTTGTAGAGAAAAATCCAAGTATTGGGGGAAAAATGGCTCAACTTGACAAAACTTTTCCTACAAATGATTGCTCTGCATGTATTCTTGCACCAATGATGGTGGATATTTCAAATAATCCAAATGTTGAACTTCTAACATATTCTGAAGTTGAAAATGTTTCTGGGCATATAGGAAATTACCACATTGTTGTTAGAAAAAAACAAACATCGGTAGATTGGAACAAATGCAACGGTTGTGGTGATTGTAGCATTGTGTGTCCTGTTAAGGTCGATAATGAATTTAACTGTAATATGGATAAAAGAAAGGCAATCTATATACAATTTCAACAAGCAATACCTATGAAAGCTGTAATAGACAAAACAAAATGCATTAAATGTAAGTTATGTGAGAAGAGATGTCAAGTTGGGGCAATTGATATCACAAAAAATGACGATGAATATGTAGAATTTGATGTAGGAAGCATAATTGTTGCAACTGGCTACGATCTTTTTGATCCCAATAAGAAAGCTGAATATGATTATGATCATCCAAATGTAATAACATCTCTCGAACTTGAGAGAATGATGTGTGCCTCTGGACCAACTAAAGGGGAAATTTTAAGGCCATCTGACAATAGGGTCCCGCATACGGTGTCATTTATCCAATGTGTAGGATCACGAGATGAGAAAACAAATGATTATTGTTCTAGAATTTGTTGTACATATTCCATAAAGCATGCAAGACTTCTAAAGGAAAAATATCCAGATATGGATATTTATATTCATTACATTGATCTTAGATGTTTTGGTAAAGGTTACGAAGAGTATTATAGAATGGCTAGGGAAAAGGGAGTGAAGTTTATAAGAGGTAGGATAAGCCAGGTGGACTCAATAGGCGATAGATTAGAAGTGTCAGGTGATGATGACACACTGGGAGAGCAGATTAGTGTTATAGCTGATCTTGTTGTTCTAGCAGTTGCTATGGAATCCCCTAAAGATTCCAAAAATCTTGCAAATTTATTGAATATAAGTACTGATAAAACTGGATTCTTTAAAGAAATTCATCCAAAACTTAAGCCAGTTAGTACAGATAGCGATGGAATATTTATCGCTGGGGCATGCCAAGGACCGAAAGAAATACCTGATGCGGTAAGTCAGGGCAAAGCTGCAGCTTCTGCAGCTTCGTCACTTATGTCAAAAGGTGAAATAGGGGTAGAGCCCTTATTTGCCCAAGTAATTGATGAGTTTTGTGCAAAATGTAGGACATGTGAATCGCTTTGCACATACAAAGCGATTAAGTACATTGAAGATGAGAACAAAATAGAAGTAGATATAGCTCTATGCAAAGGTTGTGGTGTTTGTAGCGCAGCATGTCCCTCTAGTGCTATTAAAGCAAATCATTTCACAAATAGTCAAGTTAGAATGCAGATCTTGGCCCTTACAGGAGGCTTAAAATGAAAATTGTTCTTAACGATACAAATGAGGAACTTGTTAATAAGGTTATTCAGTATGGTGGAGAAAATATTTACAAATGTTTTCAGTGTGGAATGTGTGCCTCAGGTTGCCCTGTTGCAGGGGATACAGATCATAAAATAAAAAGAACAATGCACCAAGTTCTTTTGGGACTTGACGAGCAAATATTAGATAAAAAATCAATATGGTTGTGTACAACTTGTTTCATGTGCTTAGAGAGATGTCCTCAAAATGCAGGCCCTACAGAGGTCATATTTGCATTAAGGAGAATTTCAGCAGAGAAGGGAATTATCCCAGATGCCCAAATAGAGGTAGCAAACAATATATATCATCTTGGCCATGCTGTGACAGTTGAAAAGGGAATAAAGCTAAGGGATAAAGTAGGTGCACCAGTACTTAATACTGCAGGGTCTGATAAGAAACATATTGATGAGATCCAAAGAATAATTAATCTAACTAAATCTTTCAAACTACTCAAAATAAAAAAAGATTGGAAACCTAAAGGAGATGAAGTTATTGCCTGCGACTGATTATGCTTTGTACACTGGGTGCATCATCCCACTAAGATACCCGGATATTGAAAATTCAATTAGGGAAACAATGCCACTTTTGGGGGCAAATGTTTTTGATATGGTGGGTGCAGGTTGTTGCCCCCCTGGTGGTGCTTTCTGGTCAGTTGATGAAATATCTGGACTTGCACAAAGTGCAAGAAATTTATCTATAGCGGAATTAATGAATAAAGACTTAATGGCGGTTTGTAATGGATGCTTCTGTTACCTAAAAAATAGTAATTTACTTTTGAAAAGTAATCAGGAAAAGAGAGAAAAAGTAAATACAATTCTAAATCAAATAGGTAGAAAGTATCACGGCACTATTTCAGTATATCATTTAGTAGAAATACTCCACGACCAAATAGGTATTGAAAAAATTAAAGAATCAACTAAAATTAAATTAGATGGTGCTAAAGCTGCAGTCCACTACGGATGTCATCTTTTAAGGCCATCCGATCATTTGATGGCTGAAAATCCCGAAAAACCTCACAAACTTGATGCATTAGTTGAAGCATTGGGTATGGAAAGTGTATATTATCCCAAAAAATTGTCCTGTTGTGGTGCAGGAGGGGGTATGAGAGGAAATAATCCCAACGCAACATTGAAAATTTTAGAAAAGAAGCTTATGAATATTAAATATTCTGACCCTGATTGTATAGTTACATGTTGCCCTTTTTGTTTCCTTCAATTTGATTTAGGCCAAAAAGGATTGAGGGACAAAGGTGAAGATTTCTGTATACCTGTTTTTTATTATAATCAACTTTTAGGACTCTCTATGGGGCTTCCTAAAAAAAGAATTGCTTCAATTTCTGAAACTCCACGAGATGGATTCATAAAAAAATTTTATGGTGTTGACTGATGAAAAATTTTGAACCCAATATTATTGGTTTTGTATGTAACTGGTGTACTTACGCTGGTGCCGATCTTGCAGGCTCATCAAGATACAGTTACCCGCCGAATGTTAAATTGATACGGCTTATGTGCTCAGGTAGGGTAGATCCAGCATTTATTCTTGAAACTTTTGCTAGAGGTGCCGATGGGGTGTTTGTAGGAGGATGTCATATCCCTAGTGACTGCCATTATCAGCAGGGTAACTTTAAGGCTCTAAAAAGAGTTACAATGTTAAAAAAATTAATATCTGAGATGGGGTTAGAACCTGATAGACTGGAGATATTCTGGATTTCAGCATCAGAAGGAAAGAAATTTTCTGAAGTTATGACATCGTTTACGGAAAGAATAAAAAAGTTAGGGCCAAATCCGATTAAAGTATAAAATGAAAAAAACAATAGTCCTTGGTATTGGAAATCCATATCTTAAAGATGATAGGATAGGGCTTAAGATAGTTGAAGAGTTAGAAGTTTTTTTCAGAAATAAGAAAAATGTAACTTTTGATTTTTATTATTCATCGGGGATTGAACTATTGGATTCAATATTAGATTATGAAGTTGCAATATTTATTGATTCTATAGTATCTGAAGAAGTAGGAAAAATTAGTTATCTAACTTTAGAGGACATATTATTATTCCCAGAAAATCCGTCTGTACATTCAGCTAACTTTACAACTATGGTAAAATTAGGTATGAAAATATCCCCGAACAGGATGCCTAATCAAATTCTTTTTTGTGCGATAGGCATACATGATCCTTTTACTTTTTCAGAGGAATTTTCATCAATTCTTCAGGAGTCATACGTAGACATAGTAGAAGAACTTAAAGATAAGGTAAATAACTTGACTACATAGCTTTTCTAACAGCGTCATGCATTATCATATCTGCTTGAATATTCCCAATAAAAGTTAGTTTTCCATTGATGGCAATTGCAGGAACAGTCATTATTCCAAGCGATTTGGCCTTAAGCTCTCCTTCGGGAGTTGTAACATTAACTAGTGTAACATCTACATTATTATATTGAGATGCTACTCTATAGGCCATTTCAGCTGCCGGAATACATTGAGAACACCCAGAAAGAACTATCACTTCAATTATTACTCTTTTCTCATTCGATTTATTGTTTTTCTTATTTCTTATTTTCTCTGCTACCTTCATGAAAGCACTGATATAATGTATTTATACATCTATATATAAATTTAGATATTTCATGCAGTTCTGTTGATTTAAGTGGTGAAGTCATAATCCAAGAATGCTGCTGTTACGACTGCTACAAAGAAAAGTATCTTCCTGCCACAATTCTCTATCCAAAAGTCGACATCGAAACATTCTCAGTGCCTGGAGGGGAAACAGTAATCCAAGATGGTAAGGTCATCTCTGCATTTGAAATGTCTCCAGGAAGCCAGCAGGTATTCCTACAAGTAGAAAACAGAGGATTCTTTACACAAAATGAAGCAAGCATACGATTTGATGGGTTGCCTAACGACATAACAGTTGAAGTGACACCGGAAACTCAGAAGATCAAAGCACATAATATTGGAACATATTCTGCTACATTTACAGTTGGGTCAAACGTGTCTTCAGGCAAATATCAGATCACAATGGTTGTATACTCGCCCAATGGAATGTTTAACAAAGCGACATTTGAGTTTATAGTTCAATAAAATTTTATTATTTTTCACTTTTCTTTATCTAATTAAGAAATGTTCATCTATATTCTTTGAAAGAATAAATTACATTTATAAAAAAATAATAATTTTAAAAGAAAAAGATAGTATTGTTTTATTTTCTTCATGTTCTGCCGCAAGTGCGTGTCTGTTTCTGCTGAGCTGTTTTATTTGGACATTCTCCTATGCAGTTTGACTTGTCACAGTTTCCATCACACGTACCATTCCTAATGCAGTTGCCTGCATTTTGGCATGTATTTGTGGCATCCGCTTGACCTCTAAATGAAAGGACAGCACCGATGCTCACCATCGCAATCATGAAAATGACTGCAAGGCCAATTATATGATTTTTCTTCATAACAATTACCTTAACGTTAAGAATAATCAGCCGATATATAAGGGATTTCCGAGATTATTCCCATTTAATTCCCAAATTCATACCGCATTATAGGGATTTAGCTGACATTTCACATGTGTTAAGGCCTTTTGAAGCATAACCCCTTTCT
>Ga0208196_1003647_pt1 | contig 12743 bp, 9 predicted proteins | sample AD_JPNNA7_MetaG_FD_184443 | JGI IMG/M metagenome (GOLD analysis project Ga0208196, IMG submission 184443) | Active sludge microbial communities of municipal wastewater-treating anaerobic digesters from Japan - AD_JPNNA7_MetaG (SPAdes) (version 2) | ecosystem: Engineered > Bioreactor > Anaerobic >...
CCCAACGGGCATCTCGTACCGTTCGGCCATGGGCGTCATGCCGTCCACGCTGATGGCGATGGCACTCGCCGCTTCCGCCGCCGCCACGCGGCCCCCAGTGGCTAACAACGAAGGCGCCAAACCCGCCGCCAGCACAAACCCCAAAACGGCGCCCGGCAAAACAATCAGAGAAAGTCGCTTCATATTCCCCATGGCAATTCTTTTCTCCATACCGGTTCTTCCCAACAAGATACGCGTACGGTCAGGCCCACAAGAAACGGCGCAGGCTGACCCGTATACCATTCACACGCACCACATTGGACAATGCACCAGTCCAATTCGTTCCTGCTTACGCGCCTACGTCCCAATTCATTCCCCGCGCGCTCGCCCGCGGCATCCTTCGGCCCCGCAGGGGATTCTACGTCCCTTGGGTGATCGCCGTTATAATAGGGAGGAGGATGGCACGTGTCAACGTCTTTTCCCGTAAGCCTTTCCGGAACTGGCAAGCCCTGCCGTGCCGGACGCGTCCGCACAACCCCATCATCACGGCCGCCCAAGTTCAAAGAGACTCGCGCCCGCGTGATGGCAAACAAAGGCATACCAGGGACGGCAATTGCTCCGGCATACAGCGGCATGCTACCATGTGTATGCTTGTTAAAGCCTCATACATAATCAGTTTAGATACGAGCGGAAAAATGGACGCCATGGTCTCGATGTCTCAGGTTTCTTTATCCCTTACGCTAACAAGCCAATGGTAGTTACAAATGATCCCGGTGACGTGTTCCAGTTGTGGCCTTCGGATACTCGTTCCCAACGCCGTTCAAGGGCGTTGGGGGGTATGCTTCGGATGTGGGGCGCGGTTAATGGTCCCCCGGATCGCCACCGACCCGAAAGACAAGAATCTCGTGTTCGAAGCCGGAGAACGAATCTCCGACCGGTATGAGATTGAGGAATTCCTTGGCCGCGGCGGCATGGGCGTGGTCTACCGGGCGCGCGACCACTTGACGAACGAGATTGTCGCGCTGAAATTCATGATCCCGGACCTGCTCAAGTCGCAGAAGGCCCAGCAGCTCTTCATCCAGGAAGCGCAGGTAGCCCGGCGCCTGCGGCACGAGAATATCGTCGCTGTCCACGATGTGAGCACCACGCCGGAAGGGGTGCTTTATCTTTCCATGGAGTTCTTGTCCGGCCAGTCGCTGCGGGCGATGTTGCGAAAGTACCGCACGGAGCGCCGCCTGGTCGATGTGCGCCTCGCGGTGCACGCCACAGTCCAAATCCTCAAAGCCCTCGAATACGCCCACCGCACCGTCATCCATCGCGACATCAAGCCCGAGAATGCCATGATGCTCCCGGGCGAGCACATCAAAGTGCTCGATTTCGGCCTGGCCAAAGCAGTGGACGAAGAAGCCGCCGCGACGGGCGACGCGAAACGCAAACGTGTGATCGGCACGACGGCCTATGCATCGCCGGAACAAAAGGCATGTCGCCAGGTGGACTTGCGGGCAGATCTGTACTCAACCGGGCTTATGTTCTACGAGCTTCTTACACTGCGAACTCCGACGGAAGAATCCGTTGATGTCGCGCAGGCCCGGAGCGACGTTGCCCCTTCTCTTATCACCATTCTCAATAAGGCGCTGCGCGCCGAACCCGCGGAACGTTGGCAGACCGCAGGCGACTTTCGCGCCCAGCTCACGGAAGCCTATCAGACATCGTACCGCCGCGCGGCCCGGCCGCAAGTCACCAGGGCGGCCGAGCGCGAGGTCTCTACCGAAGGCATGGTCTATATGGAAGGCGGCAGTTTCCTGATGGGCAACGACGTGGTGCCCGAGGAAAGCCCCGCGTTCGAAGCCCATGTCGCTCCGTTCTACATCGATATCCACCCGATTACCAACGATCAGTTCCGAGAGTTCCTGAAAGCCACGGGCTACCGCAAACCCGAGTTCTGGGGCGACGGCACCTTCGGAGGCGGACCGCAACCCGTCGTCGGCGTGAGCCTCGAGGACGCCATGGCCTACGCCGAATGGGCCGGCAAACAACTGCCCACCGAGGCACAGTGGGAATTCGCCGCGCGCGGCAAAGACAACCGCAAATACCCCTGGGGAAACCGCGAGCCCGACCCCATGCTCTGCAATTACGGCGACATGATGAGCATGCCCTCCATCATCGGCATGCACGACGAAGGCCGCACGCCCGAGGGCGTACATGATCTCGCCGGCAACGTCTACGAATGGACCACCGACTACTTCATGCCCTACCAGCCCGGCGCAGCCAAACCCAAAGACCCCGCCATTCCCCGCTATGCCGTCCGCGGCGGATGCTGGAACTCGACGCCCGACGAGCTCCGCTGCGCCTTCCGCAAAGGCCTTTTCCCCGAAGAACGCCTCAACACCGTCGGCTTCCGCCTCGTCCTGCCCGCCGAAGAAGACTCCGCGCAATAGCGCTCTGCGGAGAGCCCGAGACGCGCCGCTGCGCTGTGGCAGCCTCCCTCAACCTTCCCAACTCCGGAAGAGCCGCCCACGGATGAACAGAGATGAATGCAGATGTCAACAGGCGGAAATAAGTTGGCGAGCTGAAGGGGAGGCTCGCCGGACACGAGTTTCGGAGATCTTTACTAATTAAGCTTATTGACGGAATACTGCATTTATGTTAAAATTCTGTGCAGTACTAACGAACAGATTCCGGATGTGTGCCAGGTTTGGGGTTCGAGCGGATCATATGGAGATGATTGTGTTGTAGATTATGATATTTGCACCTTGGATTGCGGCGGAGCAGACAATCCATAGAAATGGCAAACCAAATCTTTCCTCTGATCGCACTCCTGGATGAGACTGAAGGTGCACTTGAAACACCGTGACAGGAGGATACGGTGCGGTACCGGTTCTTCATAATTCTGGTGGCCGTGGTTGCGGTCTGCGGCGTCCTGTTCTGGGTGATGTGGCACAGCGAGGAGACGCAACGGTCTGAATCCAGGGGCCGGGAAACTCCGGCGACGGGTTCGATTTCGCCGTCGGCGACACAGCCGGTTAAGCCTCCTCCTCTGCCCCGGACCCCAGTGCGCAGAACTGAAATCTCTGGAATTGTCCAAGATACGGCGGGAAAGCCAGTCCCGGAAGCGGCTGTCAGCATTACTCTGGACGATTCCATCCTGCAAGCAACGACCGACTTGTCCTTCTGCACACGGGAATCGTCCTCGGATGGCAGGTTCAGCCTCCCCGTCCCCCAAGCCGGCCTGGCACTTAATCTCGACGCAAAATGCGATGGTTATCGGCTCGCGTCCGTGCTTAGGGACGGGGAGCCGTTCGGAACCGAAGTGACGGTCCCCGCAGAGGGGATTTCGGGTCTCGTCCTGGTCATGGAACGGCGCGGGCTCATTGGTGGGCGTGTTGTAGATCTCAAGAACCGTCCCGTAGCCGATATATTCGTGGACTGGGCATTGGTCGAAGCCCCTAATGAGTCCCAGCACATGAGCAATCGACCCACGGAAGACGACGGGAAATTCACGATATCAGACCTGGAGGCGGGAGAGTACGCCATATGGGCTCGCTATAGCCCCCTGAGAAAGACTTATGAATGGGAGCGCTTCTCAAGTCTTGGCAGCAGTTCCAATCCCCTTTCCGTAGTGTCGCTTCGGGAAGGCGAATGGAAGGACAACCTCACGGTTGTCCTGCCTCTCGACCCCGCCAGAACCATTGAGGGCGTGGTTGTCGATGAGCGAGGAACGCCGCTTTCCGGTGCAGAGCTGTGGGCGATCATCCCCGGGGCCGGCGGTGTGGGTCAAATGTCGTCCCCAACCCCTGACTCCGGCCATTTCCGCGTGGACCACATCCTGCTGACCGTACCACTTCGTCCGAATGTGCAGATCGACAAGGTGACTCTCTGTGCGGCTTGTGAAGGGTACGAGCCCTTGCAGATGTCCAATATTCCGGTAGGCTCCCGAGGGCTGCGCCTGGAAATGCAGCGCGAGAGGCGAGGACGGGTTGAGATCCTCTTACGGGATGCAGATTCGGGTGATATCATTCGGAATGCCAAGGTCTCACTCTGGCGCACCGAAACGGCTTGGGGCGAAAATCGCAGAAACGCGGAATTCTACGAGAACCACGCAAAAGGCGCGGGGACAAGGCGTTCATGGACCGGTTGGTTCATCATTGATGACGTGCCCGCAGGTGAAGCGGAGTTGTTTATCGAGTCTGAAGCCTATGGGGCTCTGCAGGAATCGGGAATCCAAGTGCGCGACGGGAAGACAACGAAAATTGAGTTGGAGTTGCGAGCCGCGGGTCTCCTGTGTGCACACGTCGAAGAGGAAGACTATGTGGAAGGCTGGCAGGTCGTACCGAATGGCATCCGGTGCGGGCCCGCGGGACGACACGAGCGCGACGACCCATTGAACATTGAACGGGGCGAAAATGAACTACTCAAGACTGACCTTCAGTGCGGAATTGGGCAGTCCAACAAGCGCTATCATCGCGATTGGGTACTATCGCCGGGAGAATACGATGTCCAGGTGTCGTTCATACTGTTTCCACTGACACCGGGTTCACAACAGGACCTCCATGGCGTCACATGCGTGCGAACCATTAGGGCAGTCGTCGAACCCGGGCTAGTCACCGATGTTCCGATTGAAATAGACATGGAAGGCGCCGAAGGCACCATCAACGTATGTCTTCCTGCGGGATTGGAGCAGCCGGTCCGGCTGCTTCTCGTCCGGGGCGAATACGACGGTTTTTTGAAGCGCGCGGCGATAGCTGACGCCCTTGTGCGCCTGGACGAATACTACGACTCCACCCAAGACACACCCGTCCACACGATCCCGTTTGTTGTGCCGGGAGAATACACCGTCGTCTGCGTACCCCGTAACGCCTTGCACGGCGAACCATGGACGCAACACGTCAGCGTCACAGCGGGAGAGACTGCTGAAGTGCATTTGGAATAGGTGGCGACTATTAAGCCCATACTGCTCCTCGTCATCGCCCCCTAATCTGGATGGACGAAGCTGGCTTGAGGAGCGCAACAACGCCTGAGGACTTTCGCTCAATGGGAGAACCACCGAACGACACTTACGATGAGTGCGAATCACAGTTTGTGCCTGGTGATCGTTGGTATGAGACTGGTGATTATTGCCCGGAAGCCACAGGCGACAAGTTCAAGGATAGGTGCGAGTGCACTAGACAGGGAGACCAAAGCTATGAGTCTATTGACCTGTGCCCCGACGGACTCAACGACGACATAGATGGCTGGCCCCAAGGCGGCGATTCATGCCCGACGTTTATTGCAGGTGGCAGTTTCGAGATCGGTGATGTATGTCCCACACAACATGCTGCGGACCAGGACTACGACTTCTGCAACACGAAATATGCTGATTACGAAGATGTGGAATAGCTGCGTTGAGACAGCGACACCTATGGGACAACAGGTATGAAAACGAGCATGAGAAGCGGAATCCTATTCCTGATTATTGTCATGTTAGTTGCTGTCTTCACTTACCGGCGTTGGCCCGCTCAGATCTCGAATTCCCCCCCATCGCCGGCGGTGGCGGAGAAGGAGTCCGTGGCCGTTGAGGAAACCCCACCGCAGAAAGAGATTCCCGAGCCGCCGGTAGCAGTCCCTGAGGCGCCGCTGGCTCCACCACCCGCGCCGCCTGCCCCCCCTGCTCCAGCCGTTTCGGGCATCGTGGTGCGCGCTTCCGACGAGACGCCCGTCGCCGAGGCCGTTGTGTGCGTAAGGCTACCCATCGACGAAACGGGAGCGCGGGATTCGTTACTGGATTCGTTAAACATCGAGCCGTGGTCCCGATCGTGGACAACGGAAGAAGACGGGGAGTTCTCGGTTGAGATTCCGACGCCGGGGTTGAAATACGTCATCTCGGCCGAGGCGCCGGGTTTCCAACACGCCGGGGCTCTGAAGCTCGTTCCTGAAGAAGGGCTGGATGGTTTGACTCTTCGTTTGTGCGGGCTTTGCGCGGTGTCGGGCCGGGTGGTGGATGCCCGGGGAGAACCGGTTCAGAATGTGGTCATAGGCGCGGCGCACGGCTTCGACACGCCCCCGGAACATGAGTCTTTGTATGCACCCTGCGTCTTCTCCGAACCGACCGGACCCGACGGTGCTTTCTTCATCAATGGCCTGAAATCGGGCTATTGCGCTTTGGCGCCCAAAGGACCAGGCGGCGGAACCATGGAGTTGCTGGGCGCGACCCTTGAAGAAAGCCCCTTGATCATCGAACTCGCCAAAGAGGAACACTGCGAAGGGGTGGAACTCAAGCTGGATGCCGGCAGCGCCCAGTACATCATCGAAGGAATCGTGCGGGACTCGCGCGGGCGCCCCGTGGTCGGCGCAACGGTTTGGTCGGGTCTGTTCGGCGGGCCAAAACGGACCACCTCCACCCGGCCGACGGACGAACAAGGCCGGTTCAGGCTGGACTGCGTGAATGCGAACGCTATCGGCCCGGACGGCGGATTTGCCAAAACGCCTACGCACCTTTTCTGCGAAGCAGAGGGATACGAACCCGCCAACGCCCCCAATGTGCCGATGGGCAGTAAGGATGTGGTCCTTACCCTGGTCGACAGATGCCGGGGACGGATTACCGGGAAAGTCATCGAGAAACACACTCGCAAGCCCGTTGATAGAGCACAGGTGGCCGCGTGGCAGATATATACCGGCTGGGGCGACCGCACAAGGATGAACCACGACGGCGAAGGCGTGACGACGGATAAGCAGGGTCGGTTCGAATTGCCGGATGTCCCTGCGGGCGAAGTGACGCTGCAGGTGGTTCATCCCCAATTCGGCGTTTCCTTATACCGGGGCGGCATCACGGTAGCACATGGCCGAGCCACGGAAGTCGAGATTGCGCTCGAAGCACCCGGCGTGTTGGAAGTTGAGGCCGTATTCACGGGCCGGCCTGCCGATACGAACAATCTCTGGTCTGCGCTGGAGGTCTTTCCGAAAGACGTTCTGAAACCCGAAGATGCGTGTCCCTGGAACTACACCTATGCCGCCGGCGAATATGATGTCCCCGTATCGTACGCCTTGGAGGATGACGCGGCCGCACGTGTAGGCACCACCGCAAGAAGATTGGCAGGCAAGGACGGGTGGCGAAAGACAGAGGATGGCCAGTGGAAGGGGAGGCTGACCTTGGCGGCTGGCGAGTATATCGTCAAGGTGAGGTATCACCTGAAGTCGATGTCGGAGAGCTTCTTGTTCGAAAAGGTCTCGATATCGGCTGACACCGTCGCCCACGTTCGCTTTGAAACCGGCGGCACGGCGGCAATACGTTTCGCGGCCGGGGGATCGCAAGCGGCAAGCAGTCCTCGGTTCTTCTTTCTCACGCCCTCAAGCGACGCTGGCGTCCTGCCCGAGATCGCACGGGGGAGCAAGGGGAATTTCGTCGCCCCTCTGATGGAAAACTCATCGTTCGTTGCGTTCGTAACAGTATCGGAAGCAGGTGAATACACCTTCCCCGCCCTCAAACCGGGTCAATACACGCTCACCGTGTACGCTTCCGACCTCGAAACCGGCCTGATGCACCGCAAGGAGCGAGAAATCATCACCCTCGCTGAAGGACAAGAGTATTCCCTGGATGTTGTTCCCTAATCACTTCCCGACAATCGAACTGAAAGACAAATCATAGTTAGTTCAGAACATTGTGTGCCTTCTGCGCCATATCACCGCAAATGGCACACAGATCAGGCAGGAGGTCATCTTCCGGCCGTCGCTATATAAGCGGGAATGATATGTCGAGCGAAACGGACGACTACAGGATTCGGCAGCGAGAGTTGACCGCGCCGTCAGGCTCTTTCCAAGAATCTCGTGTATTGGAGAAAGGGGAGCTCCTGCTATTCAGGATATTCGACGAATACCTACTTCTCATGTCAGAGTCGGCCGCGATGAAGGACCGGATCAGTCACTTCTTGGGCTCGCTCAAGACCCCCATTTCGAACTCTGTCAGAACGACTACTCGCCTGGCCATTTTCGAGGCCCCGAACGACCATGTGGTTTTGTGCTGCCCAGAATGCGGAGTCGCTCAAACAGTTACATTGCTACCAACGGCTTGGTTCGTATTCAGACGACTTCTTTTGCACTTAGTCGTGAATATGGAAAGGCCACATTTCCCGCTGCATGCGTGCTGCGTTGTAAACAAGAATGGCGATGCCGCAGTGATATCCGGCCTTTCCGGTTCCGGGAAGACAAGCGTGACAGCCGCTCTGTTACGACGCGGGTATCATTTCGCAGTAGATGATTACGCGATGCTCTTGCCAGATGGATTTGTCTTGGCATTTCCATTGGGTTCGACGATATCGCAAAGGACGTTCACCTTGCTTCCTGATATTGAGCCTCTCAAGTCGCCACTTAGGCAACTATCCAACACAGACTCAGGCATATGGATAGCCAATTTGGGCCAAATCTTCCCAATCGTGAAGGCCTTTACACTACTAAGGCCTACCCATTTCTTTTTCCTGATGCCAGGTTTCGGAGCACAAAGCAGTCTAGAACCTTGCTCGACTGAGGAGTCCTTGTGGCATCTACAAGCCGCACGCCTCGCAGATCGTAGAATGGTCAAACCCCTCAAGCGTACGTCGCCAAAACATTATGACATGGGATTAGGGATTGCCCAGAAGCTTGTACATGAGGCAGGTTTCTTCAGAGTAGTCAACGGGGACTTGAACACGACCGCGGCCCTAATCGCGGCAGCATTCGAGTCCGACCCACGTTGAGTGTCCATGCGAAGCCAACCGGAACTTGCTCTAGTGGTTCTGAGTGCCCGGGAGTGGGGCTGTTCTCCTGTCTTTCGATACGGCCTCATAAAAGAATGTTCGGATGCTTTTGCGTTCCGGCAAACGTGCATCTTGCAGAAGGTTGTATCTTTGGTCTATGCAACATTATCTCGTGCAGCGGTCACGGAGAACTCCCGATTTCTGAAGACCGCCGTCATCTACTTGCGTCAAGATTGGTGGCGGTGGCTGAGACATCGGCAAAGGGTGTTGGCTGCAATCAGCGTGGTACGAACAACCCTGAATGCAAGTGACTGCCGTTTCCTATTTATGCGGGGAATTCCCTTCGCGAAGCGATATTACATGCGACCTCGACTCAGGGTATGCGGAGACGTGGACCTTCTTATTCCTGAAGAGGACCGTTACAAAGTCGAGTCGGCCCTGATGGATGCGGGATTTCGGCTGCATCCGTGTAAGTCTCTTCACAATGCTCGAGTCAACTATGTCGGACAAACGGAGCTCAGGCATCCGGATTCGCGGATCATGGTCGACGTGACTTGGCTGTTGACGGGAAACGGGGGTATAGGCAAGGTTTCGCAGGATATGGCTCTTGTGTGGAGCCGGGCGCGGCACGTTGCGGGAGCCGAGTGGCGGCTTTCGCATGAGGATGAATTCCTGAATCTGATTCGCCATGTGGGCCATGGCCACGATTTTGACACGGGAATGTTGCAGGTTTGCGTGGACGTGGCGGCCATGCTTCGAGTGTGTGGCAGTGAGATGGATTGGGATTATGTGTACGAACAAGCTGGAGCGTGCGAGTTTCTCCGGATTCTCCGTTTCTTCTCGCATTTCTTCGACGAATACTATCGCGACGAGAATATGCCGCGCTTGGAGGAGTATCTACCACGGCTCCGTTCATCCGCCACGGACAAGGAATGCCGCCTATTTTCGCGCATAGTCCTCCTTCCATTGCTTCGCCGCAGAAGCCGGCGGAAGGCATCCTTCGGCGTTTTCTATGGCAACTACCGCGTCGCGGCGAAGCTGTGGGCGCTTGATCGGTTCACGCGAATGCTCCGAATGCTTGCATGGGCCGCGTGGCCCTCGAGACACCAGCTTGTCATGCTCACGCTGGAATACCGCACAGAGTCTTTCTGGAAACGGCGGTTGAGGTATTATTTGAATCCCCTCTTTCCGGGGCTGCCGGGCCTGTGCGTGGGCGCGACAGCTCGCACCGCTCTGCAATTTTCCCGAATGGTCAACAGACTCCGTGAACTCGCATTTGGAAACACCGCCTCCGCCCCAAATGGCCTTAAGAAGAATGGTGAAGGGAGGGGCATATCGTAGCCGCGCGCATAGAATCCTCCATCGCTGAGCAAGAAGGCGTCAAAAAGCTCCCGCGCATCCTCATCCTTCACCAGAACATGGGTTCCGGCCACAAACGCGTCGCCCGGATCGTGGAAGAGATCATCCGTTGCCGCATGGATGCCGAGATTCTCAACATAGCGGCTAACGGTCTCCTGCGTTCGCGTTTCATGCGCTGTTTTGAACGTTTCTGGAATTATGCAATGCAGCGAAACTGGGCGGGATTCGCGGATTTCTGGGGCGCGTTTATGACCAGAGCACTGGCGATGCCCGTTTTGGAGGTTCTGAATACATCTAAGTTCCACCAGTTGTTGGATTTGTACACCCCGGACCTCATTGTGAGTACAGTAGACGGATTCAATAAGACGCTTGCCGCCTATGCCTTGTCAAAGGCAATCCCCTTGCACATCTATACAACCTCCTATTCCGTCTTTCTCGATAATGTCCAGCCTGCGGCTAAACACTTCTGCTACTTCAACGAGACCGCTTCCGCAATTCGCTCCTTTGAGCTGGAATCGGCCTACTTCCAGCGTTTCCTGGCTCCCGAGGCGTCTCTGAGTGAGAAACTCCGCTACGTTGCATCCTTCTGGTATGAGGCAGTGCGCCGACGCAAAGAATTCTTGTATGCTCGGGATGGCGAAAGCGCGGCGCGGCGTAATTCATGCCAATGTGTCAAAATCGGTCCACTGGTTGACGCAAAGCACTTCTCCAAGCGGGATATTCGAGCGATCAAACGCCGTCTGGGTATCAACAACGGCCTGCCCTGCGTGTTGATTGCCAGCGGGAGCCTGGGAGGCGAATTCATCCTCGACGCCGTCTATGCGATGTTCGCAGAGCCTGAATACCCCCTGAACCTCCTAGCGATGTGCGGCAAAGACAAGCAAACTCTCCACAAGATCCAACGATTGGCAGGACAAACGGCAGCCATTCGCCTATTTCCGTTTGGCTACACGCAGGACTTTGATGATTTCCTCGCCATAGCCGATTGTGTGGCCGCCCGGCCTTCGGCAGGAGTTTTCAACGAAAGTCTGGTCCACCGCAAGCCCTATATCGCTGTTGGGCCATCGACCTCGAATGATAAGGGCATCTTCACGCTCCTCAGGAAACACCGCGTTGGCGAAGTGTGTAGACGCGTTCGTCTACTATCTCTGAGCGTGAAGCGCGTTTTCGAGAACAAAGTGGTCTACGCAGAAAACATCGAGGCTTTTCTCAGGGACACCCCATCTGATTTCGAAGCCATGGCCGACATCATCGTGCACCAGGTGCTAATGGACATAGAAACTGCAAGAGCGAATGGCGCCCGCGTGGAGAACGTGGCCCAATAACAGGAGGGCGTATACCGCCAAGAACCATCCCACAATCCCCACACCTCAGGTTTGACACGATATTGTGCCGCGCCTATACTTGACGTTAGTATTTGCCCCTGTCAGGGCGATTGTGGGGCCACTGATGAATTACGGACTGAACGGCAACTTGCTGAACGGTAACGTGCTGGTGTTGAACCGGTCGTGGATCGCCATACACGTCACGCCGGCGCGTCGCGCTCTCAGTCTGCTTTACGCGGGGACGGCGCGGGCCGTTCACCCCACCGCTTACAGTCTCCACGGATTTGACGACTGGCTGGTGCTGTCCCAGAACGGACTGGGCGGCCGCTATGTGCACACGCCCACGTTGCGCATCCGCATTCCCGAAGTCGTGCTTCTCAACGCCTTTAACGGGTTTATCCGCCGGGAAGTGCCTTTTTCGAGGCAAAGCATCTACGACCGCGACCTGAGCATGTGCCAGTACTGCGGCAAACACCATCCCCGGTCGCGCCTGACCATCGACCACGTGATACCCCAGTCGCGAGGCGGTCTCGATACCTGGGACAACCTCGTGGTCGCCTGCCTGAAATGCAATGTGAAGAAAGGCAATCGCACCCCCGAAGAGGCGCGCATGCCGCTGTTGCGCCGCCCGCGCAAGCCCGCGTGGCTCCCTCACCTGGGCACCCGGTTGCCCGAAGACCTGCTGGAGGTCTGGGGACGCTTCATCGAGATTCCGGCTTAGGCCGGAGGCGGCTTTGTGAGCCATGGAAAAGCCCGCGTTCGCCGAGATCGTTCTGCCCCTGCCGGTAGATTCGGCGTTCACCTACAAGATTCCACCCTCGCTGGCCCCCCGCATCCGGCCGGGCATGCGGGCGGTGGTGCCTGTCCGCAAACGCATTGAAACCGGCTATGTCGTAGCTTTATCAGCCAAGACCGGCGTCGAGAAGCTGCGTTCGATCGTCGATCTCCCCGACCCCGAACCCGTCTTCTCGCAGGAAATGCTCGATTTGTGCCGGTGGCTCGCCGATTATTATTGCTGCTCGTGGGGCGAAGCCTTGCATTGCGCCGTTCCCGCGGGCATTCATATACGCTCGAAGATGCGCTACACCCTCCGGCTGGACCAGTTGGGCCCCGGGCGGTACACCGACCGCCAGCGCAAGGTCATCGCCGAGCTGCACAGCCGAGGGCCCCTCATGGAAGGGCAATTGGCTTCGTCCGTGGGACGCGGCGCCCTCAGCAACACCCTCCAGTCCCTTGTGCGCCGCGGCATTCTCCTCGCCGAACCCGTGACGGTCGAGCCCAGCGTCTCTTCCCTGTCCGAGACTTATGTCAGCCTTGTCGAAGAGAACATTCCCGGCACCGAAGCGTTGGCGGCGCTCCAGCGGCGCGCGCCAAC
>Ga0208196_1003652_pt1 | contig 12730 bp, 8 predicted proteins | sample AD_JPNNA7_MetaG_FD_184443 | JGI IMG/M metagenome (GOLD analysis project Ga0208196, IMG submission 184443) | Active sludge microbial communities of municipal wastewater-treating anaerobic digesters from Japan - AD_JPNNA7_MetaG (SPAdes) (version 2) | ecosystem: Engineered > Bioreactor > Anaerobic >...
ATCTCGGGGCTTCTCTCGACTTCGGACATCGTTTTTGCCTTTGCAGTATTCTACCATGACAAAATGATGAAAATCCAGAAAAATAAAAAAACATAAGACAAACCTGGAGCGAATGCAAGATCATAGAAACTTTTTCTAATTGCTTTTTATAAGTTCCGACATATAATCTCAGGATATGCATATCTTGCCCATGCCCATGATGCAAAAAAGTGCATTGCTTTTGATTTTCCTGTTTTCGTCTAACGCTCTTTTTGCATACGCCATCATTATAACACCAGATGCTTTTAATCGCATGATTGAAACCTCCTCGGGCATCTTGGACGAATACTATGAGTATTCAAAGGAAATTGAGAATCAAAAATATCGATTCGTATTCGATGAAACCTTACTAGGGACTCCGAACAAGGATTTTGTCGTACCCACGACCCTTGGTAATAGAAATATGGAGATTGGCGAATATAATGGTTGTTTTTCGTTGAGTTTCAAGATTGGGATTTGGCAACTAGGCTGTTTTGCAATCTCCAATGCTTTTGCAATTGCGAACAATTATCTCACTGATAGTTCAAATCAGGTTTTTTCATAGTGATACGATGTATGGAATAGAATTCAAGAATATTATGAAGAATTTCTCGATCAAGGCTGGCGGAATTTTTGAAGAATACCCATTTATAGAAACAAATGAATATGGAGAGAGCTTGTTTTCCTATGTATATAGTATTGGTAATACCCTAAGAGAATTGGTGCCGGCTTTTCACTATTTTCGCTTCAATGAGATAAAACAATTTGGTTTTGGGCATTATGAAATTGCGCCCACTGACTATAGTCAATTGAATTATGAATTTTTCCTCGATCTAGGTACAATAAGATTGGCCTATTGCACATTAGAGGCGTCTATCTATATTCCCTCAAGAAACCATTAAACAAATGCATTTAATGCTAAAATTGATGGAAGAATTTCGTATTCGAGGACTATTTTTGCAGAAGGAGTATGGGGATTCTGTGCCGCCATTAGCTTCAATAATATTCCTCTCCTTATTTGTCATGGCAACTTGTCTATTGGGTATAGCATGAATGACGATAAAGTCCTCATGCGGCTGCCAATTAAAGATCAGGGGATATTTGCAATAAGTCTCAAGCTATTCTAGGCTTTCGGAAAAGGGTGACCTGCTTTCCGAAAGCTGGATATGCACAATGAGGGCAATTGTGAACACCAAAGTCCACGAAACTTTTTCAGAAAAGTGGTCTTGACAAATAGGCCCCCGCTTAAAAATTCACATATTACAGTCAATAATTCCGATTATCTCTTTTTGCAACCGATAGGAAATTCGACCGTGACTCTCAATAATTCTCACATGTGTGAATTTATCCCAAGGGATTTGATTTTATGAGGACAATGGAATTTAATAATGCCAAGTGGACTATTGCAGGGGAAATCATAGGAGATGTTGCATACCATTGAACGTTTAGCATTATCTCGCGACATACCTTTGCTGTAAAGAACAAAGTGGCATAAGCAGATATGGCAGATGCTGATTTTCATTTTTCGACACGATTTTCAAGATTAGCTTTGATAAGAAGGATATTTTTGGACACAATCTATCATAAGGCTACTCTCTTTTCCTCTATTAAAATTATGTTCATCAACTCTTATCCTGCCCATCCTGTCGATATATTAGCCTATCCCATCTAAACATTCTGTCTATTACTTCCGACCTTGACAGCTCTACTCTCTTTATCTTAAAATTAATATGAAGGTAGGTTATAAAATTATCGATACTATCGTAGATCTTGGTGGAGGTTTTTTTCGGATAGGAGCTCCAAGTCTCGTAGGAGCGCTTCAGCCCAATAGCTATCTTTTGATCGATGAATCGGAGGCAATTCTATTTGGACCAGGACCAGAAGCTTATCATGATCAATTGAAGTCCAATATCCTAAAATGTGCCGAACAGGAAATACTTCGCACAATTGTAATCCACGGCGAAGAACCAGGAATAGCATCGTCGCTATCTCATTTCGAGAAGGATGGCTCGGTCGCAACTATTGTTACGGATTTACAGACATGGAACCAGCTCTGCTTTTATGGGCTTACTATGCAGCCTTATATCCTTGATGAGCATGGTTGGCTTTTTAAGCTCGCATCTGGTCGCGTTCTGCAATTCTTGCCAACTCCTTATCTCCCTCAGCCAAGCGCCTTTGTCACTTACGATGAAAAAACAAAGACATTGCTAACAGGAGGGCTCTGCTCTTCGTATTCTACAAACCTTTCTTTGTACGAATACGATGGATTCCTCGATCAGCTCACACGTTTCCACCGAGTGAATATGCCCTCGCGTGAGCTACTTGCTCCTGTACTAGAAGCGCTCAGTCTACGCGATATAGAACGCATCTTGCCATCTTACGGTGCTATCATCCATAGCGATATAAAGAGTATTTTCAATCATCTCTCTTCTATAGAATGTGGAGAACTTTTCCAGATCGGCTTAGCCGATGAGCTTTATGCCCGAGCCGTTAAAGAGGGCGCAAGCGCTGAGGAGCTTGCTCTGCTTCAGCAAGAACTCCATAAACTGCGCAAGCTCAATGAAGAGCTCAATAATAGCATAGAGGTTTCAAGAGACCGTGCTATCCGAGATGAAGTCACGGGTTTGTACTCGGAAGCATTCTACAACTCATTCATCGAAGAAGAAGCCGCAATACGCATTTCGGAGACAGGGCCTGAGGATCATGTGCTGGCGATAATTAGCTTAGATGAAAATATCGCTCAGATTGAGTATAAATATGGGTCTAAGGAAGTCGAAGCCTTGCTGCGGGGTGTTGCGCGCATCCTTCTCCAGAACCTTCCCAAGACTGCTATGGCCTTCAGGCTGCATGGTGCAACAATGGCGATTTGGATTCCAGCAATTTCCTTTAATGAAGCAGTAAATCTCTTCGACAGAATGCGCTATGAAATAGAAACATCGAAAGTATTTATTGAGCCTATCACGGTATCGATTGGTTTATCGACTCTCGCTGAGGCTAGCGAGAGTCAGCCAGAATTAGAGAAAATAGCATTGGCAATGACGGATATCGGCATTCGTCGTCTTCGCCTTGCACGCAAAAAAGGTGGTAATACTGTTTATTTTGGCACTACCGAGGAAGAAGAGGCACAATCCTTAGCAAACATTATGATCGTAGACGACGATGAAGCAAATGTCGAGGTTCTTAAGACCTACTTTGTCAATCAAGGATATGCCATATTGACCGCCTCTGATGGCCAAGAGGCGCTATCTCTGCTCGGAAAAGAAGCAGTAGAAATAGTCATTTCCGAGCTTATGGTGCCAAAAATCGATGCCTATCGACTTAAAGAGTCGATGCTCACAAAGACTTCTACGAAAGATATACCAGTCATAGTTATGTCTCATTTGAAGACGGAGCTATCGGTGCGCAGAGCGTATGATCTTGGCATTCTGTACTATCTTCAGAAACCGATCATGTTGGAGGAATTGCTTGGAATTGTTAAAGTTCTAAGTCAGACAGGAAAAGATGAATGACTATAGCTTCAGATTACTTATTGATTGCGGTCATTTTTTTTCTTTGGGCTTCTCTCTATGCAATGATAACCACTCTGCTCAATAAATCTCACATCATGATCAAGGCCGAGGAGCGTAGGAACACGCTTAAGCAGATTTCTCAAGTTATAACTCCCTCCTTCAAATTAAGTAAAAGAAAAATCCGTTCTTTGCTCGAAAACATCCTACTCGTGAGTCAAAGTGTTGTCATTTCGCCTATCCAAAAACAACGTGTGTTTACAACAGCTCCTATCCAACGGTTTGAACACACGCTGCTGCGTCACCTTTTTAGCCATAACCGCTTTATTCGGATGAACGCCGCTAAAGGGCTCTCTATAATCGGCTCCGAAAGCGCACGAAAGGCAATAGAAAGAGCACTTCTCCAAGAAAAAAAATTCGCTATGAAGCTCTACCTTGCTAATGCACTTTCAGACATTGGCGATTCAAGATCCATCCAATCTCTCATTAAAAGCCTTTATGGAGCACATTTCTGGTATAGAAGCAAGGTCAACATGCTGATTGCAGGTTTCCCTAATGCAATAAAGGAGATTGGACCAGAATATTATTCAAGCTCAGACATCGAGATTCGCGAGCTCCTGGTTGACCTTGCGGCTATTTATCCTTCTTTTAAGCTCAAGCAATACATTATAGAGATAGTACAAAAGTTCCCTCTCGAAATAGAAAAGCAGATAAAAACCGCTGAATTATTGCCCCAAAAATGCTGCTACTACTGCGTGTATGGTCAAAAAGAAGCAGATGACTTGCATAGACAGTGCCCCTATCGAAGCAAGGTTGCAAACGATTTTCATTGTCGAAGATTTAGAAACTTGATGATGCGCCACTTTTCAGCCTCAAATTATCATCGCCTCATGGTGAGGGCCACGCAGGCATTAGAAAAGCTCTACCCAGAGGAGTTGAGCGCTACTCTATATCTCGAACATGGAGATAAGGAGATTCAGTCAATTGCAGTGCGTTCCTTGGGGCATAGTCCAAGTTTGGATCATTTCAGTAAACTTCTATTTTACCTAGAGTGCGATAGTACGGCAAAAGCCGCCCACGAAGGTCTTTCCGAGCTCCTTAGTACTCACTCGAATTTCATACCAAAGACAATCGATGCTTTTGTACACTCTACTGGTGTGCTCCATCAAAGGCTGGCAGATGTGCTCTCCTATAGAATCGAGTATATAATCGCAAAATTGGTAGGCTATGATCACGATGTAGCCAAAGGCATAATCGATGAGCTTATCAGAATGGGCCATGTCACGGAGATCATCGAATTCTTAAAAAGCAATAAGAATATCGAGCTCGAGGCAGAGCTTATCGCCATCATTAAACCGCAATTGCAGGATAATGCGTTACTCGCAAGAGAATGTGGGCTTTTTTTGCCCGACGCTCTCCTAGAAAAGCTAGGCCTTGAGCGACTATCTCGTAGCGAGCCTGATAGGCAAGAGAAACTAAATAAAAAAATGATTCACTGGATGTATGGAATTATCGCGGTAGCAGTTTGTTTTTTCCCTATAATATATGTTGTGCGGTTTTATCCGAGGATCGCCACGCTGTCCTTCATAGAGAACATGAAATATTTTGTTCTAAATTTCAATGTGACCTTTGCTTATTATGCCATTGCAGTCAATCTGATTTACCTTGTGCTATTGTTCTTTTCGAGGCTGAATATTCGAAGGGAGGCTAAGCTCTGGGAACTCAAGAAGGCCACAATGTTCTTCAAACCCCGCATGCTGCCCTCGGTCTCGATCATCGCACCAGCCTATAATGAAGAAAGGACCATCATCCAGAGTGCAAATTCACTACTTAACCTCAGATATCCAGACCATGAGCTAGTTATCGTCAATGACGGATCCAAAGATGCCACTCTCAAAACTCTCATCGATTACTTCGATCTCAAAAGGACAGATTTTCCCTATGAGCAGAGACTTCCGCATTACCCGATACGAGGCATTTATACTAACCCCTCTATACCGAACCTGGTAGTAGTCGATAAAGAAAATGGCGGTAAGGCCGATACTCTCAATGCAGGTATTAATGTTTCATCTAAAGAATACTTCTGTGGTATCGATGCAGATTCGCTCTTGGAATCAGATGCTTTGCTCAAGGTTGCAGCGCTCACTCTTGATTATGGTGTTGAAACTCCAGCTCTAGGCGGCAATGTATTCCCCATCAATGGCTGCAAAGTCGACAAAGGAAAGATCGAAAGAATCGGTGTGCCAAATCAATGGCTTGCGCGACTTCAAAGTGTTGAATATATGCGGGCCTTTATGTGTGGTCGGCTTGGATGGGATTACCTAAACTCTCTCCTTATAATCTCAGGAGCTTTCGGGCTTTTTAGAAAAGAACGCATCGTGGAAGTTGGTGGATACCTGACCAGTAAAAGTCAGTACCAGCGAGATACTGTTGGCGAAGATATGGAACTCGTAGTTCGCATTGCGCGCAGCATGCATGAAGCAAAGCGTCCTTACCGCATAAGCTATGCCTTCAATGCTAACTGTTGGACGGAAGTACCAGAAAAACTTTCCAGCTTGAAAAAACAGCGATATCGCTGGCAACGTGGTCTCGTCGACATTATGCATTTTCATAAGAAGCTGATTTTTAACCCAAAATATGGCCTGATGGGCATTTTGGCAATGCCCTACTTTCTCATATTTGAGATGATTGGGCCTCTTTTCGAAATTCAAGGCTATGTTATGGTCTTTCTAGCCGCAATATTTGGCATATTGAGCGCAAGGATAGCGCTTTTGCTTTTCTTTGGTTCGGTGCTTATGGGCATTTTTATCTCCATAATGTCGCTGAAAACAGCTGAAAGACATGACATCTACTATGACTATCGAGATACCTTCAGATTGATCGGCACAGCGATTGTAGAGAATTTTGGTCCTCGCCAACTCTTTTCTACTTGGCGAGCCAGTGGTTTTGTCAAAGCGATGCAGAAACCTCAAGGCTGGCAAAAATTCGAGCGGAAAGGCTTTGTAGGAAAGGAGCCTTCAGCCGCAAGCACAGAAGGAATTGTCCATCTATGATTACGCGAATTACAGAAAGATGGCGGACTCGTCTTCTCTGGATCATTGGAATAGCGCTGCTTGCTTTGTCTACTTTGCTTATCGCTTTGCCTTTTGTGCTCTGGAAGTGCGAACCCTATCATCCGCTCGAAATATGGGTTGTCGATAAGACTGTACCTTACACGGATTTTAGGGAGCATGCAGGGCTTTTTTGGCTTCTCGACAACAACAAGATAGCAAAACCTGACACAAAGAAGCTCTATAATGTACGCACTGATTACTATGGCTTTTACCCTGTATCTAATTCTCCAGCTAATTACGAATGGCGCAGCAATTCTCTGCCGGAAACAAGTAAGAAGCCAGACCTTATATATATTGCCGATACCTATGGTGTGTATCGCGATGACTATATGCAGAAAAAGTCACCTGAAGATAATTCATCATTGCTTTATGGAGGCCTAGATGGCAATGATTGCAAAATCATTCAAAGCGCCCTTGGTCAAGGCAATACATTCATTGCCGAATTTAACACCGCAGCCTCGCCAACCAATGCTAAAAATAGAGACCTCTTAGGCCGCCTCATTGGGCTCTCGTGGCGAGGCTGGATCGGCAATTACTATGATGACCTTGCTCCCCATGGAAGCGTCCCAGCCTGGATTGTACAGAATTGGGAATCCGCATTGAATCAGAAATGGACATTTTCCGGCCGCGGAATCGTACTTCTCAATGAAAGGGGTGATATCGAAGTACTCACCGAGAAAGAGGATATAAGCCCTAAAGGCATGAAGATGGTCTTCAATGCGCCATGGGACAGCGAAATTGGCGTAAAAAAGCCAGTCTCATATCGATATTGGTTCGAATGGATTACTGCCGACCCTCTTTTGGAAGAAGTTGCGCACTATGAGCTCAATCTCAAGCCAGAGGGCAAGAAAAAATTGGATCGATTGAACTTGCCCACCACCTTTCCGGCCATAGTCCGCTATAAGAATGAGCAATATACGAGCTGGTATTTTGCGGGCGATTTTGCTGATATTCAATTCTCAGGAACACCTTATCGAGTAAAAGGTATTCAGGCTATAAAGCGAATCCTTACAGATGAAACAGTGGAGGATAATAGTTGCTTTTTTTGGAAGGCCTATGCTCCAATTATGAACTATATTCTCGAGGAAAATAGAAAACAGAGGGCAGAGTTTAATGCCATCCAAAAGCCTATCGAGGTTCGAGTCCCTGTCCGTGCGATCAGAGAAGGCTTTCAGCTTACTTCTCCATCAGGAGATTGGAATACAATTTTTGTGAGAAGCGTCAATTTAGGGACAGCGGAGCCCGGCAAATTTTTTACAGAATTTCCTAATGAAATCGATACCTACCTTCGATGGCTGGCCATGATTGCCGATATGGGGGCCAATACCGTGCGCATCTACACGCTATTGCCGCCTGAATTCTATCGTGCGTTAGCTATCTATAATATGACCCATTCCGAAGCGACGCTTTTATTGCTTCAAGAAATCTGGCCTGAGGAACATCCTCCTGGAAATGACTTCTTGCAGCCATTGTATCAAGAAGCCTTTAAAAAGGAGATCGGTTATGTGATCGATGCTGTCTATGGCCGCGCAAATATACCTGAAAGAAAGGGCCGCGCCTGGGGTATATACAGCACCGATGTATCTAAATGGTTATTGGGTTGGCTTGTAGGACGAGAACTCGAAAGTGTGGAAGTACTACAGACCGATGCAAATCATCAAGGCATTGCTTATGCAGGAAAGTTTATCTCCGCAGGCAAAGCAGCCTCGGCAACAGAGGTGTGGCTCGCAGAATCTCTCGATGCTGTCTCAATAATCGAATATGAGAGCTATCAAACCCTGCACCCTGTAGGTATTGTTAGTTGGCCAACGCTCGATCCTATACAGCATGACACCGAATGGGACCCCATAACAGGAAAGAAAAACCGTTGGAATGACTGTTCAAGTATCCAGATCGAACATCTCGAAACATCACCTCTTATGACTGCTGGGCTATTCGGTGCTTATCATATATACCCCAATTATCCAGATTTCATTGTCAATGAACCTTCGTATAATCTATACAAAGACTCTGTAGGCATTCTGAGATATGGCGGATATCTCGAAGAATTTATAAAGACACATGTGCGCTATCCTGCCATAGTTGCCGAATTTGGAATCGCGAATGGTGCAGGGGTTGCGCATCTCTCGCCCGATGGGCTTCATCATGGAGGCAGCGATGAAGCTACTGCTGGCAGAGATATCTTACGTATGTACGATGCAATCCAAAAAACAGGCTATACTGGCGCTTCGATATTTGAATTTATGGATGAATGGCCAAAGAAAACCTGGATACAAGAACCATTCATGATACCATTCGATCGCAGAGTTCTATGGCACAATGCAGTAGACCCAGAGCAGAATTATGGCCTTATAGCGAATGAAAGCATAGCCCCCACTGCCCCAGAGAAGACCATTCAAGGCAGTGGCGCGCTGATGCAGCTAGATATTGCCCATGATGCTACCTACCTCTACCTAACCGCAACGCTTTCGGCTGATAATCTTATTAACGGTAATGAAATACTAATCGGTATCGATACCTATAAAAGGGCGGTGGGGCAGATGGCTTGGCCAAGAGGGCTTGGAACCACTGCCTCAGGCATGGAATTCTTGCTAGAAATAAAGCCGCAAGAGATGCGACTACAGGTTATTCCATCCTATAACATCGCCAGAGCGAGATATGCAAGCACCTTGATGCACAGCGGAGCATTCAGCGATATCGACATGCTAGTAAACGGCAAGGTGATCACCAAGGATGGAACTATGATACCAGAGAAGCGCTTCAATGCTTCTATTCTTCGCCAGGGCGAATTCGAAGAATCTGGAAATCTCTGGAATGTCCAAGGGAATATTCTGCGTGTGCGTATCCCCTGGAATCGCCTCAATGTTACCGACCCTTCATCGCTGAAAGTGCTCGATGACAGCCGCTCGATCGATAATCCCGTTACCGATCAACTAAAAACTATTGTCACCGATGGGTTTGTGTTCGATGCTCTTGTCTTAGATAGCACATCGGGGAAAGTAATAGGCAAACTCGAAGCAAACATAGATGCGCCATATATCTGGTCGGGCTGGGAAGATACGCCGCCCTATCGCGAGCGACTCAAGAAAAGCTATTTCATCGTCCGCGATTTGTGGGGAGCTCAAGCAGAAGAAGAAATGACAATACGTAAGGAGTTCATCGAAGCGCAAAGTGGCAGATGATCCTATGATCTAACGCCATAGCATCCTAGGCAGGATAAGTACGATAAAGAAGGATGAACAGCATGCATTTTTCTGATAATATGATTCTCCATGATGAAAAGAATATTTCATCCAAGCATTCTATCTGTAGCAATGATTGCAATTGCCGTTGATTTAGCTTTTTCTTCGGCTCTGACCAAACCTATTGCAAAGAAGGAGTACAGAAATGTGGGATATGTATTCCATAAGAATTGTGACATCAACACTTTAGATGTAACCAAAATCACTCATCTCAATTATTCGTTCGGCTTGATTTACAATAGAGAATATGAAGAATTAGGAAATGAAACAAACCCCGATGTAATTGTACCTCATGATTTTGACGATAGTCTGCTGCATACAATCTATTTGTCCGATAAGGTTGAAAGCGATCTTTCAAGAATCTATATTTTGAAAGAGAAGAACCCTGTCTTGAAAATTCTTTTATCTGTAGGTGGATGGGGATGTAGAGGATTCTCAGATGCTGCTGCATCTAATGATGCAAGAAAAGCTTTTGCACAATCCTGCAGGAAGATTATCGACAGATTTGGACTTGATGGGATTGATTTGGACTGGGAATATCCTGTCATAGGGGGATGGGGATCAATAAAATCTAGACCCGAAGATAAGCAGAACCTTACTTTGTTATTGAAAGAAGTGAGAAAAACGATAGGCAATGACAAATTGTTGACAATAGCCGGCTCACCAAGTGTTAGTTTCTCAAATGGCGAATGGATAGAATTCCAAAATGTAATAGATCTGCTAGACTACATAAACATCATGACATATGATTTTGGGAACGGCACATGTTATTTTGATTCGGCATTATATCCTTCTAAAACATGGAAAACAAAATCTGATCACGACGACTATAATATAGATATGGCAGTAAAACTATATTTGAAGAATGGATGCCCAGCAGAGAAAATAAATGTTGGGATTTCATTTGGGGCGAGCATACCAAAAGTTGTAGTATCCAATAATAAGCTATGGAAGGCTATATCCAAAAAGCTAAATACGGTGGGCTTTTTTACATCTAAAGATCCTCTTATAAAAAAAGTAAAGGATTTGCTAGAAGATAAGAATGGCTTCCATAAAGAATGGGACGAACAAGCCAAGACAATGTATATAAGTACTGATCTATTAAATGTCAGACAATTTGTCATGAGTTACATCGAACCCCAAGGCCTATCTGAAAGAACTAAGTATATCAAAGACAATAACCTAGGAGGAATAATGTTTTGGGAATTTGGTGCTGATTATGACAACTCTTTAGTTTCGCAGATTGCAAGAGAACTCGATATAAACCGATTAGGCGAAAAACCATGATTTGCTGCATGATAAGCTACGAAATTTTCGATGCTTGATTACCAAAGCTTCTTAGCTAAAGAATTAGAAATAGAACACGCTACCGTGGCTATTGTTGTAGGCGTCGTACTTATCTTTTTGTGCGAGCAATTGCGCGGAGCTGAATAGGCCAGGATTGGCAAGCATGTACTCACCATCGTAGAGGAAGAAGTAGGTTACAAGACGATTCCCACCTATGTATGCTCCATTTACATGATTGAACTCACTGCTCATGAGTTGTTTGGAGAGCAAATCGCTAGGAAGCGAGCTGCTCTTGCTCAGAATATACGAAGCTTGCTGTAGTGTGGTCACGTTTAGCGGCGAAAGCGCAAGATTCGAGAGCTGTGCAACATAATTTAGAAGCGTTTCCTTGCTCACCTGTGTACCATTTGTCTTGTTTGCGATGGCCTTGTCTAGATTTGTTTTCCAGAATCCAATCGTATTGCCATTAGCGGTCTGACCAGAAATCCAGCTGTAATCTAGCATGAAGCCGAAGTTTGACATTTTTGGCTTACTGTAAACGGCACCAAGAGTCACATTCTGGGATGCTGATCCATTATGTAGGAATCCTACTAGATCGCCTATGCTCACAGTGTAGCTCTCATCACCTTTTAGGTTGGTGAATGTGTAGGATCCATCGCTTCCGATAGTCGCTATAGCACCGGTGCTCAACTGTATCGCAATACCACTCAGAAGAGGCTCACCTTCCTGGTAGACACCATCTTTGTTGGAATCATAGAACGCTAGATTCTGAATAGTCTCATAGGAGATACCGAAATTCACAGCACTTTTTGATTCTTGTACCGCTACAGATTTGTAGGTCACAGGTGCAGAATATGGAGTTGCGAAGTACCCGCTTAGTCCATTCGAGCTTAACGTATAAGTTCCAGCAACAAGTCCCGTGAAGCTATAGAGGCCATTTGCATCGCTGATTGTGCTCAAACCCGAAGAGAGAGCGACTTTTACGCCTGAAAGCCCGAGCTCACCGCTATCGGTTGTTGGAGCCTTAGGAAGTGTATAGGGAATATAATAGTACCAACGAGGCGGTTTACTTTTATCGCCGACATTCACTCCTACACCACCACCAAATCCTGTCTCATTTCCAGCACCATTTTGGCCTATGAGCGCGGAATGAGCAAAAACATAGAGTTGAGTATCAGCGGTCCAAGATTCTGGGATGGTGATTTCGATAACGGCCTTGGATACATTTGGAGAATAACTGGCAATTTTGCCTATACCACTTTTCCCCTTATCGAACTGTCCAGGGACCAACACTCCATTAGCATTGGATGGCACAGCGCTGATATCTGTTCCAACCCAAACATGGGTTTCACTTATAAGATAATTTGAGTCTGTCTCATAGACCACATACAGCTTATTGGCATCTCGGCTGATTGAAACGGTTCCGGCATTGATCGTTTGGCCAGCCCATAAGGTATAACTTGAGTCGGTTCCGACATCCGAAATACTCTTAGATTCCGAATAAGAATTTGATGTTAGGCTTGGCTAGATTGGATTTGCGCATGAAGCGATTAAGAGCACGACA
>Ga0208196_1003662_pt1 | contig 12712 bp, 8 predicted proteins | sample AD_JPNNA7_MetaG_FD_184443 | JGI IMG/M metagenome (GOLD analysis project Ga0208196, IMG submission 184443) | Active sludge microbial communities of municipal wastewater-treating anaerobic digesters from Japan - AD_JPNNA7_MetaG (SPAdes) (version 2) | ecosystem: Engineered > Bioreactor > Anaerobic >...
CCGTATCGACTCAACCAATGACCAGTAACCGTATTCTTCTCCCGAAAACTTTTTGCTGTGACGACGCAAATACATTTACTACTCCTTCTGCAAAAGGAGTATGTCGTTTCAGAAATAATTGCGCAAGGCGGCTTTTCTGCACTACATTGAGTTTTTCAATAAGCCCCCGTGTATTAATTACGTTTTTTAAAATAATACGGCCTGTTTTCATCAAATTTCAACGCTTACTGCGGAAGATGGGCTAGGCCAGGCAGCAGGCGCAGGCGTCTTTTCCGCGATCGAAGCCTCCTTCTGCGGCATTCGATGCCAGAGGCAGGATAGATCCGCTCAGAAAAAATACCACCTTGACATCAAAGACAAAATTGTGACAAAGAGCCAAAAACGATACCATGAATTTCGAGTAACCGGCGGTACAATCAAAAAGACCCCGGCTCAGGTTTTACCCGCCGTGATCATCCATACTGCAAGCGACAGGAAAAATTCTCTTTCCTCCCGATTTGTCCCCCGCCGTAGCCGAAGACAAAATTTTGCCAGGAAAGAATCGTTTTGGAAATAATCACTAAAAAGCCAGGTGGGCTAAGAAAAAGGCTTTTATGAAAAAAGGACACATAAGAAACATCGCTATCATCGCGCACGTTGATCATGGCAAAACGACACTGCTCAATGCCCTGATGAAGCAGACGGGCGCTTTCAGCACCAGCCGCGAAGTGGAAGACCGCGTCATGGACTCGATGGACCTGGAAAAGGAGCGCGGCATCACGATTGCGGCCAAAAATACGGCGATACAATTCAATGGCGTGAAGATTAACATCGTGGACACGCCCGGCCATGCCGATTTCGGAGGCGAGGTGGAGCGCAGCCTCAACATGGTGGATGGAGCGATCCTGCTGGTGGATGCCAGCGAAGGCCCACTACCTCAGACCCGCTTTGTGCTCAAAAAAGCACTGGAGAAGGATCTGCCTCTTATTGTCGTGATAAACAAAATCGACCGTCCTGACGCGCGCATCCCGGAGGTCATTTCCGAAACTTACGATCTTTTCATCGACCTGGGCGCGCTGGAGCGACAAATCGAGTTTCCCATCATATACACCAACGCCAAAGCAGGCACCGGCGGCAAAAACCCCGGAGACATTGCCGCAAAACTCGACCCCCTTTTGCAGGCCGTCATCGATAACATCCCGCCACCGGCGGGTGACGACAGGGCCAATGTACAATTTCTGGTGACCAATCTCGATTACGACCCTTATGTCGGGCAGATTGCCATCGGGCGGCTCCAGGCGGGGAGACTGGAAATGAAAAGCCTCTACACTCTTTGCGCCCTGGACGGCCTGCGGGAAGGCGTCAGGTTCTCCGCGCTCTACACTTTTTCCGGCCTCACCAAAAAGACGGTTCGCTCGGCCGAAGCGGGCGACATCATCGCGCTGGCCGGCGTGGACGGGGTCAAAATCGGCGACACCATCTCATCGGCGGATAACCCCGTGGCGCTCCCCCGTCTGGTGGTTGATGAGCCCACCGTTTCCATGGTCTTTTGTGTCAATGACGGTCCTTTTGCGGGAAGAGACGGCCGCTACCTGACTTCACGCCACCTGCTGGAGAGACTGGAAAAGGAAGCTCTGGGCAATGTGGCAGTGCGCATCAAAAAACTGGCGCGCACCGACGCATTTGAGGTGTGCGGGCGGGGCGAGCTGCAAATGGCCGTGCTCATCGAAACGATGAGGCGGGAGGGATTTGAGCTGACTGTTTCCAAACCGCAGGTGATTACAAAAACAATTGACGGGAAAGTTTATGAGCCGGTGGAGCGTCTGTTTGTCGACATCCCCGAAGAGTTTGTCGGCCGCATTACGGAGAAACTCTCCGGCCGCAGAGGGAGACTCGAAAGTCTGGTTAATAAAGGAAGCGGCCGGGTGGGCATGGAATTTCTCATTCCATCGCGGGGACTTATCGGCTTTCGCAGTCAGTTTCTCACCGACACCAAAGGCGGCGGCGTGATGAATTCCCTTCTGGAAGATTACGCGCCCTGGTTCGGAGCCATCCCCCAGCGAAACACAGGTGTGCTGGTCGCAGACCGCGCCGGCCGAGTCACGGCTTATGCTTGCTATGCGATGGAGGACCGGGGGGAAATGCTGGTGGATGTGGGCACAGAGGTTTATGCCGGCATGATCGTGGGCGAGCGCAACCGTCCGCAGGATTTAAACGTCAACATCGTCAAGGAAAAGAAGCTCACCAACATGAGGGCATCCACAGCGGACGCCACCGTCATTTTACGGCCGCCGCGCATTTTGTCGCTGGACCAGGCAATTGAATTTATCGCCGCAGACGAGCTCGTCGAGGTCACACCGCAAAACGTGCGCCTGAGAAAAACGGAGCTTGACGCCTCCAAAAGACAGATGAAGGCACGAAAAGACGGCTGAACGCCAAACGTAGAACGCACGTATCTCTTTCAAATATCTTTTTTGCGCCGCGCTGTGCACGGTCCTTTCCTCTCCTGCTTCAGCAAAGAACCCCTCCCCGGGCGATGAAAATCAGACCGCGGTGATTCTTAAGGGGTGATCTTCGTCAGAAACGCATCCACAAGGCCGGCAGAGTTTTTGTAGTTGCTCTTGCCGAAATCAGAGCCGAAATTGACACTACCTGCGAAAGCACCGGTCATGTAAAGGGTGCCCGTCTGATTGAGTGTAATTCCCAGTCCCTGGTCATCATCCCCCCCTCCGATACGCCTCGTCCAGCCGTAAGTACCATCCTGGTTGATCTTTGTGATAAAAATATCTGTCGAGCCGGCCGAAATTTTTGAGTCGCTTCCTCCGAAGCCGGCGGCGAAATTGACTGTCTGTTCAAAACTGCCGCCCAAATAGATATTCCCCGCTCCGTCCACGGCAATGGCATCAGCGCGGTCAATGCCGGCACCGCCCATCCCTCTGGTCCAGCCATAATTACCGTCGCCGGTGACCTTGGTGAGGAAAATATCGTCATGGCCGTTTGAGCTGATCTCATCGGCTCCGCTTGGAAAATCAGCCGCGAAATCGGGGCTGCCTTGAAAGCTGCCTGTGATGTAGATATTGCCCGCGGCATCGGCACCAATTCCGTAGGCAGCATCGTCACCGGCTCCGCCGATCGTTTTTGTCCAGCCGTAGGTGCCGTTGGCATTTATTCGTGTAATGAAAGCATCCGCACCGCCTAATGAGGTTTTATTATCTGTCGCCCCAAAGTTTACAGCGTTTCTGAAACAACCGGTGATATAAACATTGTCCGAGGAATCAACGGTAATCCCGTAGGCAACATCGTTACCGTTTCCGCCGATAGTTTTTGTCCAGCCGTAGGTGCCGTCGGCATTGATTTTTGTAACGAAGATATCCGCACCGCCACCGGAACTTTTGTTCTCGGTGCCTGTAAAACCGGCGGCAAAATTGACCGTACCTTCGAAACCTCCGGCAATATAAACATTACCCGAAGCGTCAACGGCGATCCCGTAAGCAACATCGTTGGCGGTGCCGCCGATAGTTTTTGTCCAGCCGTAATTACCGTTGGCAGTGATTTTTGTAATGAAGATATCCGTACCACCGGCCGAGGTTTTGGGATCGGCGGCGTTAAAATCTTTCTCAAAGTTCACAGCGTTTCTGAAACAACCGGCAATGTAAATATTGCCGGAAGCATCGACGGCAATCCCGTAGGCAGCATCATTACCGGGGCCGCCGATACGCCTCGTCCAGCTGTGGTTACGGCTGGCAGTGATTTTTGTAATGAAGATATCCGTACCGCCATCCGAGGTTTTGGTCTCGGTGCCGCTGAAATCAGCGGCGAAGTTCACCATTTGCTCAAACTGGCCGGTAATATAGATGTTTCCCTCTGTGTCCACGGCAATACCGCGGGCAGCGGTAATGCCTGTGCCGCCGCCGAAGTGATTTGACCAATTGTATTCGGGCAAGCCGCCGACCGGCAGCGCACTGCCGCCGCCGCCTTCGCCTCCCCCCCCGCCCCCGCAGCCGGCAAATGTCAACAAAAAAGCGCAATACACGGCAACCGCCGCTAAAACAGCGAGCCATTTTCTATCCATAGATTAAGCTCCTTCAAAAGATAAAGTGTGTTCGTATGCAGAAATAATACATAGGTAATCAGGGCGTGTCAATAAATAAAATGCCACCCCAAAAAAAATCTGCGACGAACGCTCAAAACGTGGGGAAGCAAGACAAGCAGGACGGGAAGGGTAAGCCGCATAAGAAACGGGGAGGTGATCCGTTTACAGGGGGGGGGGGAAGGAAGGCAGAAAAAAGGCTGATGCACAGTGTGTCACGGCAGGGCGGGTAAAAAGGCCGCATTTTCAGGCGTCGTTTAGTCCTCCCGGAGATAACTCCGCTTCTGGCCTTAAAATACATACGGTTGCGGGCCAGGCTTACAGACCCGCAACCGGACAGGACCATTGACAAAACAGCCCCTTGTCAAATGCTAGTAGTATTTACCGGCAATATAGTCACTGAGCTGATTGATGAGAAAATCTTTTTGTGAAATGACCAGCTTCACGACGTCGCCGATGGAGATAATACCAATAAATTTATTCTTTTCGAAAACAGGCAAATGGCGCACATGCTTGCCTGTCATCAGTACCATCGCGTCCTCCACTCTCGTGTCCGGCGTGACGGAAAACAGGTTGGTGGACATGACCTCCTGCACCAGCGTGTTTTTCGAGCTTTTCCCCTGAAGAATAATTTTTCTGGCGTAGTCTCTCTCTGAAAGTATACCGACAACTTTTTTATTCTCCATGACAACCAGCGCGCCGATTTCCTTTTCGCTCATCTTTTCGAGCGCCTCATATACGGTCGCCTTAGGGGAAATGGACTGGATCTTACCGTCTTTCGCACTGAGAATATCCCTGACGTGACTCATAGAATGCCTCCTCTTTTTTTATTGTCGATCCTGGTTTTATTCTAAAGCATCTGAGTGTAAAAATAAAGATGTAATTGCAAAATTTGTTCGTGCCGCCCTGAAACGGGGCAATCGTAAAAACAGTCAGCTTATACTCCGTTCCCATGTGGAAGTATGCAGGACAAAGTATTTCCTCAAAGGAGATTTCTTCCTTGACAAGATTTTACCGGCTGTGTTACGAAAAGCGCAATATTGGATGAATTGATAAAAAATGCAAAAAACAATTCCTGATAAAAAATGGTGGTGGTGGACGAAAAACGTCTGCCCTTAAGCTCCTGAAAATCGAGCATGGGCGGGGGAAGCTCTTCCCATGACTCGCAAACATGATGTAATGCCGTGGGAAGAAAAGCTCCATGGCATTTTTTTTAGCCCACCGCCGCTGTAAAGCGCGGCAAACCGGCGCATATTACTTTTAAGGAGAGAAATTATGGAACAGATCAAAACATTTCTGGAGGAGAGCGAAATACCGCGTCAGTGGTACAATGTGATGGCAGACCTGCCCACTCCCATGAAACCACCGCTGCATCCGGGTACAGGCCAGCCGATCAAACCCGAAGACATGGCGGCGATTTTCCCGATGAATATCATCGAGCAGGAAGCAACCACCCAAAGATGGATCGACATTCCCGAAGAAGTGCTCCAGAAATATCTCCTGTGGCGCCCCTCTCCCCTGTATCGCGCGCGCAACTTCGAAAAGCTGCTGGGCTGCCCGGTGAAGATTTATTACAAAAATGAAGGTGTAAGCCCGGCCGGCTCTCACAAACCAAACGCGGCCATTCCGATGGCGTATTTTAACAAAGTAGCCGGGACCAAACGCATCACCACGGAAACCGGCGCCGGTCAGTGGGGTTCGGCCCTGGCGATGGCCTGTCAGATGTTCGGCCTTCCCTGCCGTGTTTATATGGTGCGCATCAGCTATGACCAGAAACCCTACCGCCGGATGATGATGAATGCCTGGGGGGCCGAATGCCTGGCAAGCCCCACAAATCTGACTCAGGCGGGCCGCAGTGTATTGGCGGAGCACCCTGATTCTCCCGGTTCTCTGGGCATTGCCATCAGCGAGGCGATCGAAGATGCGGTGACCACGCCCAACACAAAATACGCTCTGGGAAGTGTGTTAAACCACGTCCTTTTGTACCAGTCGATTATCGGCCTCGAGGCTCAGAAGCAGATGGCAAAATTGGGAGAATATCCGGATGTCGTCATGGGCTGCTGCGGTGGAGGAAGTAACTTCGCGGGGCTCGCGCTGCCCTATGTTTCCGATTTGTTCACAGGTAAGAACGTCAAGATCGTAGGGGCGGAGCCGACCTCCTGCCCGACAATGACCAAAGGGCCGTTTGCCTACGATTTCGGCGATCTCGCCAAATCCACACCGCTTCTGCCCATGTACACGCTGGGGCATGACTATATCCCTGCTCCGATTCACGCGGGCGGACTGCGCTATCACGGCATGGCGCCCATCATCAGCCATCTGGTGCGTGAGAATTTTATCGAGCCCAGGGCCTACGATCAGCTCAAGACCTTCGATGCAGGCATCAAATGGGCTCGTGCGGAAGGCTTCATCCCCGCACCGGAAACAAACCATGTAATCGCGGCCGTGGTGGATGAGGCGATGCGCGCCAAAGAAGAAGGGAAAGAGAAAGTCATCCTCTTCAACTGGAGCGGCCATGGCCTGGTGGATCTGTCGGCGTACGACGCCTATCTGTCCGGAAAGCTGCAAGCCTACGAACTGCCGGATGAAGAGATTGAAAAGGCGCTCTTGGCCATTAAGGATTTCCCCAAACCGTAACGTCAGATTTTCTTAATAAAACGGCGAGCACTAAAACCGCCGCTACAAAAGCCGTCGGAGCAATAAATCTCTTGACGGCTTTTCTTTTTTTCGCCAAGCTGACACACGATGGAAACACAGCACGACTCAAAAATGACGCGTTGCCCGAAGCTGGGCGATGAAATCACTTTCTCATATTGCCTGCGTGAAGCCGGCGATCTTCCCTGCCCGCGTATTATCCGCTGCTGGCAGGCCGCGTTCGACGTAGTCAATGTCCTCAGGGGGCGCCTCTCCGACAAACAATGGGAACTTTTTACAAGCGCCGTCCCTGAGAGCAAAATAAGCAATCTGGTCGATCTCATTGAGCAGGCCAAGAGGCGGACATGAAAAATCTAGATCTGTTCTCACAGGGAACACAAAACGACATCCTCGCAACCGCACCTCTGGCTGAGCGTATGAGACCTCAAACGCTCGATGATTATATCGGCCAGGAACATCTCACCGGTACAGGCACACTGCTGCGCCACGCCATTTCGGAAGACAGGCTTTTTTCCATGATTTTCTGGGGGCCGCCCGGTTCCGGGAAAACCACCCTGGCACGCATCCTGGCCGGTGAAACGAAAGCCAACTTTGTCAGTTTTTCGGCCGTACTCTCCGGCGTCAAAGAAATCAGGCAGGTCATCGACGACGCCAAAGAGGTTTGGGAAAACAAAAAGAAAAAAACTATTCTGTTCGTCGATGAAATCCATCGTTTCAACAAAGCTCAGCAGGACGCTTTTTTACCGCACGTCGAAAGCGGCCTGATCATACTTGTCGGCGCAACAACCGAAAATCCTTCCTTCGAGGTCATCGCGCCTCTTCTTTCCCGTACGCGCGTCCTGACGCTCAAGCCATTTACCAATGACCATCTGCTGGCGATCCTCAGGCGCGCACTTGACGATACTTCAAAGGGGCTGGGAACATTATCCATCCGTGCCGATGATGATGCTCTCGATTTCATTGCCGGTATTTCCGACGGCGACGCGCGCACGGCGCTGGGTAATCTGGAAGCGGCCGCATCGCTGGTCAGCGGCCTGGCCGCCGGCGAGAGAATAATTACCGCCCAGAAAGCAAGAGAAGCGCTGGCAAAAAAGGCGCTTTTATACGACAAGGAAGGCGAAGAACATTACAATCTGATCTCCGCTTTTCATAAAAGCATGCGCGGCTCCGATCCGGATGCCACACTGTACTGGCTGGGACGCATGCTCGCCGCCGGCGAGGACCCGATGTATATCCTGAGGCGCATGGTACGTTTCGCTTCCGAAGATGTGGGTAACGCCGACCCACAGGCTCTCGTCGTCACCATGGCGGCCCAACAGGCCTTTCATTTCATCGGCCTGCCGGAGGGCGAGCTGGCCATCGCCCAGGCGGCTGTTTATCTGGCCACGGCGCCCAAAAGCAATTCTTTGTACGCGGGCTACGGCCGCACCAAAGATTTAATCGCCAAAACCGGCTCGTTGCCTGTGCCGCTCCACATCCGCAACGCGCCGACAAAACTGATGAAGGAGCTGGACTACGGCAAGGGCTACCAGTATGCCCATGATTATCCGGATGCATTTGTCGCCCAGGAGTATCTGCCGGAAAAACTGCAAGGAACGGTTCTTTATTCCCCGAAAGACTCAGGCTTTGAAAAAACTATCGGGGAGAGAATCGCCGCGTGGCGTACACAAAAAGCCGCCCAGGTAAAGAAATAAAAAACGGGAGGCCGGTTTGACGACCTCCCAGGGAGAGAAGATGAAGGGTTGGAAACCTTCTGGGTTATTTTTGCTGTCGGCTAATCATGCCCGTAATTTTTTAGTCGACGCTAACTTTTCCATTCTGCTTCTTTTTAAGCATAGAGCATGCCATAATTTTTACAAGAGATCCAGACTATTGATTTAACTAAATATTTCACCAAATCCCCGCTTGAGAGCCAAACGGGCAAAATTAGCCCAGCCGGCAATAAGTGTCGGAACAATTTCCTTCCCGTACAAAAAAGCCAAATAAATACAATTATATATAAAAACGACAAGAAACGCCCTCGCTCGACAAAAATGTCGAAAGCTCTGCTATTTACCGTTGACATTTATCTTCAATAGTTTAAGATGCCCACAACTTTAGTAAGGTCATCTTTATTTGGATTTTTATGAGATTTTTACGAAAAAGCGAAACTATTTGGCGTACTACACGCGCCTATGACGGCAGTTTTCTTCAGCCGATTGCCGTCGGCCTTGTTTCGGCGATTTTGGTCACGCTGATTCTCATCATGGGCTTTCTCGACATGAGGCGCGGCGAGACCAATCTCATCGGCCTGATGGAAGACCAGGCCCTCTCCACGGTCGCTGTTTTGCAGCGCCTGACAGAAGAAAATCACAAAAGGATTACTGCACGGGCCCCAAAGTCACCCCTGAAAGAAAAATCTGCCCGTGAGGAAGAAGATGATTTTATTAAAAAATATTTTTCCGAAGCCATCACTGCATTGACCTGGAAATTATATTACGAACACAAAAAGCAAAATATCATTGACAATGAGTATCTAAAAAAATTCGCCGCAGACAACCATCTTTGGTACGTGGGCATACTTGACCGCCAAGGCAACGCAATCTTCCAAAGCAGGGACCTGCTAGCGGATGAAGCCGAACTGCTCCCTGGCGGGATAAACCTAACTACCTTGACTGCATTGGGAATGCTCCAGGAAATCCGGAAGATCGGTTTTCTCGCCCTCAAACGTCATGATGAAGATGACATCATTGTGCTCACGCTCGACAAACATAGTGCTGCGTATTGGGGATTGAAGGTTGCCGTCGAACGGGCAATCGATAAAATGGGGGAAGGCAATGGGGTTATCTATCTGCAGATTTTCGACAATAAGGGTCAACTTCTGAGCATGACCGGCTCCATGCCGGAAGAGCTCCTGGGGAAAGATATTGGACAAGGTGGCATTCTGTCGGGCAAGGAAAAGATAAAAACCAGAAAATTGGACACTAATAGCGCAAAAATACTAGATATAATGACTCCTTTTTTCATTCATGAAAAAATTGAGGGGTATGTGCGCATCGGCCTTGATCGAAGCTCGATGGATACCATCATGGTTGAGAACCGCCAGAATATCGTGATTTTCATGCTGCTCGTAGTCGTCATCGCTCTTGTTTCCATGTGGCTTTTATACCGTGACCAGAACCGCCATCTGTCCGGTATAATCGACATGGAGCGACGCCTGGAAAAAGCGGAGCGCCTCTCCTCACTGGGTATGCTTGCGGCCGGCGTCGCGCATGAAATCCGTAACCCGTTAAACGCTATCAGTATGGCCGCCCAAAGACTCAAAAGAGATTTCGTTCCGGCCGATGAAATGAAATCCGCTGAATTCCAGAATCTTTCCGGCGTTGTCCGCGACGAAATCCGGCGGCTAAACGCAATTATTGAAGAGTTTCTCTCATTTTCAAAAAGCAGACGATTGGAGTTGAGCGACTTTTCCGTCACGGAAATTTTACAAAAAATCGTCCAACTGGTAAGGGAAGAGGCTGTTTCACGAAATATCATACTGGAAACCAAGTGGCCCTCCACACCGATGATCATCCCTATGGATATCAACAAGCTGCAGCAGGCCTTCCTGAATTTTATAAAAAACAGCATGGAATCCATATCCGGAAAGGGCAGAATCACCATCAAGGTGGAAAAGCAAGGGAAAGATAACATTGTGGTGAGTATCTCCGACACCGGTTGCGGCATGAGCGAAGAGGAAATGGAAAAAATCTTCAACCCGGAATATACGACAAAGGAAAAAGGTCTGGGACTGGGAATGCCTCTGGCCATGGAAATTATCCGCGGCCACGGGGGTGATGTGCGCGTCATCAGCAGGCGCGGTCTGGGTACTACTTTTGAAATTCTCCTGCCGGTGAAGAGAAGCGGCGGACAAAATTAAGCAGGGGCTGAAAACCATGAGACAACTCGATATCCTGATTGTCGAAGACGGCCGTTCCCAGCGGGAAATGCTGCGCGATTTTCTCGTCTCCGAGGGCCATCGGGTGATGGAGGCGGAAAACGGGGAATCTGCAATAAGAACAGCTACCGCCAATCATTTCGATCTGGTTTTGCTTGATTACAAAATGCCGGGCATGAACGGCCTGGAAGTGCTCAAAGAAGTCAAAAAAATCAACCGGGAAATCGATGTCGTCATCATTACCGCCTACGGCACCATCGAAACTGCGGTGGAAGCCATCAAGGCTGGCGCGATCGACTATATCACCAAGCCGGTCGAGCTCGATGAACTGCTTCTTTTGCTGGAGCGTATCACAGAGAGGCGTGGGCTCATCCGCGAAAACGAGCTTTTAAAGAAAGAGCTCGAAAAACACAGCGTCACGACAGGGAAAATAATTTACAAAAGCCCGCGCATGATTGAACTGGTCAACATGGCCAGCCGCGTCGCGGCCAGCCGTGCCTCTGTGCTCATTCAGGGAGAAAGCGGCACCGGCAAGGAAGTAATGGCCCGCCTCATTCATCAATTAAGTCCCCGCGCCCATAAACCACTTATTGTCGTCAACTGTGGCGCGCTGCCGGAAAATCTGCTGGAGAGTGAACTCTTCGGCCATGAAAAAGGAGCGTACACCGGGGCCGGGTCGCGCCGTATCGGGCGCTTCGAGGAGGCCGACGGCGGCACTCTTTTTCTTGATGAAATCGGCGAGCTCAGCCCCGCCATTCAGGTCAAACTGTTGAGGTTTCTTCAGGAGCGCGAGATATCACGTCTGGGCAGCAATCTCACCATCTCCGTGGATGTACGCATCATCAGCGCCAGCAATCGCGACCTCGACGCCATGGTCAAGGAAGAAACGTTTCGTGAGGATCTTTTTTATCGCCTGAAAGTAGTCGCCCTGTCGCTTCCGCCGCTGCGCGAAAGAAAAGAGGACCTGCCGGCACTCATCGATCATTTTCTGGAGAAGTTTGCCGCAGAAAACGGCAAAATCATCAAGGGAGTCACCTCCGAAGCACGCGACATGCTTATAAAATACGACTATCCGGGAAACGTCAGAGAGCTCGTCAACATTATCGAAAGGGCCGTCGTCATCGCCCGTGACGAGTACATCAGCATTGACGACCTTCCTTTTAAAAGCGTTGCCGTGGAAACAGCGGCAGAAAAATCACACGGCACGCTGCGGGATTCGCTCGAAGAACTGGAAAGGCGGCTGATTTGTGAGGCCATGAACAAGGCATCCGATAACCAGACACGCGCCGCCGATATGCTGGGCATGTCCGAAAGAATGCTGCGCTATAAACTTAAAAAATATGATCTGAAAAATTAGGCATCGATGCCTGCGACGTTTTCGGTGCCGCTTGTCGCCATGCCGCCGAAAAAGTACTTTAAGGCGGTTAGTCACAAGAAGACTGAATAAAACGGAGTCCCACATATGAACCGGTTGGCGAAAATTATCGATTTCCATAGGCGCAAGCGTACCATCGCCAAGCTGTATAAAAAAGCTGTTGGCTGTAAACCAAACCTCGTCACCCCCTACTGCAGCACCGAAAAAATACAATACCGGAAGCTCTACGGCAATCATGCATTCTATGCTCTTCTGGCCGATAAGTACAAGGTACGCGAATATGTCGCCGGACGGGCAGGCACAAAGTATCTGGTCCCCCTGTTGTCTGTATGTGAGGAACTAACGCCCGAAATACTAACGGCATTACCAACCCCTTTCATCATCAAATGCAACCACGGATGTAAATGGCACAGGATCGTAAAAGACATAAAACTTATCAATATTGCAGAAACGGTGCATTATTTCAATGAAACCTTAAAACTCAAGTACAGTGCAGCGTCCGGAGAAAGGCACTATGATTTCATCGAGCCGAAAATCATCGTCGAAAAGCTGCTGGACGACAACTCAGACGGGACTTTCGCCAATAGATCGTTCTAATCGCTGAAAGCCTTTACAGGGTGGGCTTTCAGGGGCTTTTGTGCGATTACATACTATCAATCTGTGAATTATGGAGGGTAATACAAAATATTTTAAG
>Ga0208196_1003663_pt1 | contig 12710 bp, 14 predicted proteins | sample AD_JPNNA7_MetaG_FD_184443 | JGI IMG/M metagenome (GOLD analysis project Ga0208196, IMG submission 184443) | Active sludge microbial communities of municipal wastewater-treating anaerobic digesters from Japan - AD_JPNNA7_MetaG (SPAdes) (version 2) | ecosystem: Engineered > Bioreactor > Anaerobic...
CGCCCTGAACCGATTAAGCTCCCACCTTTGATAATAACAGACCCAACGAGTGCTGAACTGATAAAATATGCTGCAAACGCTTTTCTTGCTATGAAAGTTAGTTTCATTAACGAAATAGCATGCTTTTGTGAGCTTATCGGGGCGAACAACAACGATCTTGCAGACGGTATCGGTGCTGATCATAGGATAGGCAGGGACTTTTTAGAAGCAGGAATCGGATGGGGAGGAAGTTGCTTTCCAAAAGACACTGCAGCGCTTGTTGCAATGGGTGAGGAGCTTGGTTATCAGATGAAATTAGTTAAAGCGGCAAGTGAAGTCAACTATAACCAAAGAAAATATGTAGTGGATAAAATTCAAAAGGCGTTGAAAGGAGTTAGGGGGAAGGTAATAGGAATCATGGGGCTTGCGTTTAAGCCGGGATCGGACGACATGCGTGAATCTCCATCGATAGACATTATAAAATTGTTATTAGAACGCGAAGCTCAAGTAAGAGTACATGATCCGCTAATTACAAGAAATCCACCTGATTCACTATTGAGTCTAGGAGTTGAAGTATTCGATGACCCATACCGAATGGCGGTGGGAGCAGATGCTATTTTATTGGCGACAACATGGTCTGAATATAAGAGCTTAGACTATAAGCGTCTATTTGATAACATGAGGGGAAACGTCTTTATGGATGGAAGGAATATTTTGGACCCAACCGAAATGAAGGATATTGGGTTTGATTATATAGGAATAGGTATATAGTAAACTTTAATGATTGAAAAGATAAAAAAAATATTCCTTTATGCGGGTCTTATCCTAATTATTTTTCAGAAGGCACCTATCTTCCTAGAAACGAGATACGAAGTATTCAGAGCCATTATCTATGTCGTATTTGGCACCTTATTGATAATTACAATATTTGATTTCAGAGCTCTTAAAATATCGCAATTATTAAGAATATGTTTTTTATTATTGGCCCTTCAACTAAGCCTCTTTTTGGTTATGCAAATACTTGAATTTCGTGTGGGTTGGTTTGATCTAATAGAAGTGGCGATACCGCTTTCCATATTGCTTATTGGATCATCTTTCAGCTTTTCAAAAAAAGAAATTGTCAAGATTTCTATAGTTTTTATGGTTCTAACATTGCTCGTTTCGGCTTGGCAGATATATTATTATCAGGGGGATTTTTTTATCCATCAATATTATACGATCCCTATCAAAAACAGTATGGGACCATTCTTGGTGATTTCGCTTGGGATAATAATTTATTTGCTTTTATTTCTGCCAGAAAAAGAGAATAAAAAGAAAATAATGCGATCAGTATTCTTTTTATCAGCGTCCATAATTGGCTTTTATTTTGCCTTGATAATAAGATCTCGAAGTGCCTTACTTGCCATATTACTTTTTATCATGTTTCTTTTTATTAAAAAACGAGCTTATAGAATGTTGGCTGGATCAGTTTTGTTAATAATAATTCTAGCATTATCTTCTAATTTCAATTTGATAACTTTTATTGTTAATCCGGTAGTTAAAGCTTTTACCCTAAATTTTGATATTTACGACATCGAATCTATTTCATCTGGGAGGTATAGTGTTTACAAGGAGGCGATAGAGGTCATAAAGGAATACCCTTTATGGGGAACATCAAAGAATCATATATTGTTCTATGGGATGCCTCATAATTATCTACTAAATAAGCTATTATTATATGGCTTCGTGGGAAGTGTATTCTTCCTTATCATTTATTTGATTATAGCCTGGACTATATTAAAAGGGACTATAGTAAGCAGACCTAATGTAAAAAATATAGGCCTGTTTATATTTATTATCCCTTTGATTATAAGTTTTTTTGAATACTCATATCCATTCGGGCCAGGGACTGCAAATATTTTTGCATTTTTATTATTATCGCAGAGCGACAGAATGATTTATCTATCGAATAGACGATAGTGTTAGAATCAAAAAGGCAATACAAAGATGAAAATAATCCATATAACTCAATGCTATAATGATGGTTTTGGCTATCATGAAAACATACTGCCCAAATACCAGTTGAAGTTAGGTCATGATGTTATTGTAGTTACTTCTGAAAGGGAATCTTATTTTAAAGAACTTTCAGATAAAAATAGAAGAAAAGAGCCAAGAGAATATATGGAAGGTCCGGTAAGGATAGTAAGGATTCCTATAAAGGGAGAGTTTAGGGGCAGATTTGTAATTTTTGCAAACCTTAAGGATGTTCTAGAAATTGAGAGACCGGATTATATATTTCATCATGGTTTAATACAGCCGTCATTGTTTACTATTTCTGGATATAAGAAAAAACATCCTTCAGTTTTCGTTGTGGCTGATGAGCATGCTGACTTAACTAATAGTGCTCGAAATGTTTTTTGGAAAATAGGATATTACAATTTTGCTTGGAAGAACGCACTTAAAAGAAGTTTAAAATATATTGACATTGTTTTTGGGGTGACGCCTGCACGATGTTATTTTTTAAATGAAGAGTTGGGCGTACCCTGGTCTTTGATAAGGCTTTTACCTCAAGGAGCAGATGAGGATTTGGCACAATCTATTAATTCAGATACTCTTAAAGAAAATGATTCAAAAGAAAGGTTATTAGTAATAACTGGCGGGAAAATTAATAAGAATAAAAATGTTCTATCATTATTTGATGCTATTACTGGATTGGATTTAGAACTAAGGGTTTTCGGTGCTCTTTCGGCGGAAATGAAAGCGGAAATTGCCGATAATCCGCCTTATAATGTAATTTTTCATGGCTGGCAGAATAGAGTGCAGACATTTAAGCTGCTAGCCCAGGCAGATATCGCTATATGGAATAAACTACATACGAACTTGATAGAAGATGCAATAGCAACCTTAACTCCATTAATTTTAAGGTATCATGGTAGCACATGCTATCAAATAAGGAATAATGGGTTTTATTTGTACTCTGATAATCCGAATGAAATAAGGCAACATCTTGAATTTATAATTAGGCACAAAGAAATCCTTTTTGAAATGAGACAGGAAGCACGGAAAATTCGGGATTTTTTGTCTTATAATAGAATAGCCCAAGAAAGCATAGACTATTATTATGATAAAGCGCCTAAGATCACTCACGAAATTATTATGAATGATCCTATGTGCTTGCCGAAAAATAAAGAGTTCCGAAAATTAAAATGAATATGTTAAAAATAAGTTAAATCATCTTGACGATTTGGTTAGAAAGGCAAAATGCCATGTATCGAGGATTTTTAATTTGTCCCAAAGCTCTAGTAAGTGATAAATGTACACTAATAAAATATAATGGTCTAGTGAATTTGGACCAAGAGCAGGCGCAAAATAAGGTGTGTTTCCTTAGAATATAGTGGGAGGAAACACAGATGAAAAAACGTAAGACTTACGATGACAAGTTCAAGGCCAGGGTGGCCCTGGAGGCGGTCAAAGGAGAGAAGACTGTTGTCCAGGTAGTCAGTGAGTATGGGGTACATTCTAATCAGGTCAGACAGTAGAAGGAGAATCTCCTGAATGCATTACCTGGGTTATTTTCAGACAGGAGGAAGAGGACCGACTAAAACAGAGGAGTACGAGGTGGTCTATCCTCATGAGTACGGGGCAGTCAGTAAGGCCAGGCAGAGTCTGGGTGTTTATTTTCAGCCTTACAAAACAGAGTGGCTACAGCAGAGCTTAGGTTACCGGACTCTATATAAGGTCTATTTTGGAAGTATCGCAGCTTCAGATCAGGTTGAAGCGGGGGTATGAAATGGATAAGATAAGTCAATACAGAGTCAATACAGACAGATCAAAAGTGCACCTTATATAAGCCCTCTTTCTGTCCATAAAATGAGAAATAGCCCGCTTTTTTAAGGAGAAGAAAATATGGGCGAAAATAATGTACCGCAGATTGTAGTTGCCCAGCTTGGTGCTCGCCGTCATTATGCTGTTCCAATGGCATTTTATCGGGCTGGAATGCTTGCCCGGTTCTATACCGACACTTATGCCGGCGCGGGTAGTGCTTTGCATCCGGTTACTAAGGTTCTATCATTGTTACCTCGTGCATGGAAACCGGCTGGATTGCAGAGAATGCTTTGCCGCCGTGAGGATAGCCTTCCGGCTGACATGGTCGCATCGTTTAACTTTTTGGGGTTCCGATATTTCTTGGATCTAGCTCGAGCTAAGGAAGCTGCGTCTCGCATAGCCGTGGATAAAAAATATGGCGATCTCTTCTCGTTGCTGGTACTTCAGCATCGCGATATTAGGGCAAATTGCATTTATACTTTTCACGGGGCAGCTCTACCACTCTTACAGGGTGCCAAAGCACGTGGCTGGCTTGGTCTTTATGATCAGTTCAGTGCTCCCACGGCTATCATGTACGAAATATACCGGGAAGAATATGCGCGCTGGTCAGGATGGGAACGCTGGGATATTGATTCTAATCTTATCTTGGGGATGGCAGATCGCGAACAAGCTTGCTGGGATATAGCTGATTATATATTTTGTGCCTCGGAGTTCGTGCAAAAAGGACTGATGGCCCAGGGTGTATCTTCATCAAAAATCAAGCTAGTACCCTATGGCGTTGATTTTACAATGTATGATGCCGACCGTCCTCTTTGGGATGGCTCTCGCCCGTTGCGCTTGTTATTTGTTGGCACCATAACGGTGCGCAAAGGGGTACAGTATCTTTATGAAGCCGTTAAGCAACTGCAGCAACACAGGGTGGAGGTTCGGTTGGTAGGCAAGGTAATGGTATCTCCTACGGCCAGGCAACAACTGGCTACATTCGCCGAGCTCATCGGTCATTTGCCGAGAAACGCAATGGTGGACCAATATCAATGGGCTGACCTGTTAGTATTTCCTACCGTATGTGACGGTTTTGGTTTAGTACAAATTGAAGCCCTGGCCGCCGGGCTGCCTGTTATCACTACCCCTAACGCAGGTTCGGTAGTCCGAGATGGAGTAGAAGGCTACATCGTACCCATCCGGAACGCTGAGGCTCTGGCCGATCGGATAGACGTCTTTGCCCGTGATCCAGATCTCTTGGCCAAAATGTCTAGAAACGCTCAAGCCAGAGCTCGCGATTTCAGCGAGAATAAATACTGTGAAAGGCTGGCAAGTACAGTTAAAAAGCTTCCTAATATGAGAGACATATAAAAATATCGTCAAATAATTAATTAGCTAATCTTATATCCTTTGCAACTACCATCTGAAATAACCTTAAATATCATTAATTAATATCATTAATTCCCGAAATTCAACAGGCACATTCGTCAAGATTTTCCTCATTCTCAACAACAGGTTGTCTATTTTGATGATTATATACTGTCCAATTAAACAAAGCTCAATGCCAACTGCTGGTTATTTCAAATGGATCTGTCCACCCATTCTGATGAAATCCGGGCACTTTTAAGATATCAATTCGAACAGTTGGCTTGGATGAATTGGAATCTGCGTATGAGCTTAAGCTGTGCTGAGTATGAAATGCTCTCTAAAATCTGGATAAGGCAATAAGGTGCGAAATGGCCTGCCATAACTCTGGAGGAGGTATGGTGAAATGGCCCGTATGAAAAGGAAACAGTATGAAGCGGCCTTCAAGGCCAGGGTGACCCTGGAGGCGGTCAAAGGAGAGAAGACTGTTGTCCAGGTAGTCAGTGAGTATGGGGTACATTCTAATCAGGTCAGACAGTAGAAGGAGAATCTCCTGAATGCATTACCTGGGTTATTTTCAGACAGGAGGAAGAGGACCGACTAAAACAGAGGAGTACGAGGTGGTCTATCCTCATGAGTACGGGGCAGTCAGTAAGGCCAGGCAGAGTCTGGGTGTTTATTTTCAGCCTTACAAAACAGAGTGGCTACAGCAGAGCTTAGGTTACCGGACTCTATATAAGGTCTATTTTGGAAGTATCGCAGCTTCAGATCAGGTTGAAGCGGGGGTATGAAATGGATAAGATAAGTCAATACAGAGTCAATACAGACAGATCAAAAGTGCACCTTATATAAGCCCTCTTTCTGTCCATAAAATGGGGAGCACCTAAGGAATTTTGTTGCCTTGAGCCCAAATGGATCTGGTTTATACAGGAAACTTTATCTGTCTGGTTGGACACATGTATGGAGTATTGTCCATCTGAACCTGCTTGATGAAAAGTATTATACGGAAGCATTCAAAAGCAAATCCTTCATCATTGGGTTGAGCCCTTATAACACCAAAGATATAATGGCATGGGTGAAAGAGTCACGTTTCAGCCCTAAACAAATCGTATTGAGTTTAGATGGAAAACTATCTTCCCTGCATAAAAAAGTTCCACAATATGGCTATTTCAAAGAAATGTTGTAAAAACTTATGAAGCCCATTATAATGGTCTAGCCTATTCAAGCCAAAAGTAGTCGCAAAATAAGATGAAAAAGCGGAAGACTGACGATGACCAGTTCAAAGCCAGGGTGGCTTTGGAGGCGGTCAAGGGAGAGAAAACCATTTCTGAGATAGCAGCTCAGTTTGAGGTTCATCCCAACCAGATAATGAAGTGGAAGAGGCAGCTTTTAGAGAACGCAGGTGGTGTATTTTCAAGGAAGCAAGAGCCTGAGGTAGAAGAACTGAGGAACCTTGTAGATAAGCTGTACAAGAAGATTGGGGAGCAGGACATAGAACTTGAGTTTTTAAAAAAAAGTACAAGCAGCTCCAGAGTCTGTAAAGAAGGATATGGTGGAGAGGGAGAACGAGGATTTGAGTATACGGAGGCAGTGTGAGCTTCTGGCTCTTAACCGTTCTTCTCTTTACTATGAGCGGGTTGAGCTATCGGAAGAGGATCAGAGGGTACTTCAGGAGATGGATAAGATTTACCTGGATTTTCCAAGTTATGGCAGCCGGAGGATGAGTCGGGAGCTTGGGAGTATATGACACACCCTTCAAGGCTTATTATCAGCTACCAGCGGGTGCAGCCTGTTAAATGAAATACACCTAAAAAGAAGGCTACATTTGGTCTTGACTACTAGACCATCTCACATCACCGCCATCCTCGTTCACATCGGCAAATTTTATCTTTTTGGATTTAGCCACGAAACTTTGGAAAAAGAGATGCTGGAACATATCTTTTCAGGATATCCTTCTTGGAAGCTGCTGTATGGGGATATTCCGGTAGTAGGGCAACAAACAAAAACAGGGAGACTTTAATGGAAAACGAAAAATACAAAGGGAATTGCAAGAATTTCGATTATCTTAAGGAAGTACGCCATAGATATAGATGGGTTTCCAAGCTTAGGCCACAGATTCTTGCTATTCCCCTTTACAAAATTCTCAAGCCATACGAGCATCGCCGTATCGTAGAAATAGACAGACTCCGGCTATTTTTGGATCCATTTTCCCATCTTGGAGGGATTCTACTTGACGAAGGTAAATATGAGCCGAGGGTGCGCAAAATTATAGAGGACTATCTCGTTGCCGGATCTATCTTTCTCGATATTGGAGCAAATGAAGGTTACTATGCAGCTTTGGCGAGCCAGCGTGTGGGTCAAGAAGGGTTCGTCATCGCTGTGGAGCCGCAGTCTGCCCTTGTGGGAGTGATAGAAATCAATTTGCTTTTAAATGGAACGTCACCCTATCGAATTTTCCAGAACGTACTTGCCGTGCAGGCGGGTGTCAAAATGCCTCTGAATTTGTACCCTCTAAGCAATACGGGAGCCGCAAGCCTGGTCCGCCGATATAGATGGTGGTGGAGGCGCGAGATCGTCTTCACGACAACGGCTATGGAGATTTTAATGGCGACTCCGGTTGAAAAGATCGATTTGGTCAAGGTAGATGTCGAGGGCTACGAATACGAAGTTGTTCGGAGCTTGTGGCCTCTATTGGAGAAAAAAACTGTCAATGCCCTGCTTGTGGATTATCATTTATCCATTCTTTCGAAACTAAGTATAAGCGTTTTGGATATAGAGAAAGGCATTCTGGAAAGGGGCGGGAAAGCAATTTGGAGAGAAAGAGAAAAGGGCGGATACGTACTCTATCGCTTTAATTGAGAATTCATCTTACCACACTGCTGCCCAAAATAAATTGAAATCATGGGTTATTATCCGTTTTTATAGAGGAGTTGGATGAGATTTACCGCATTTCCAAAGTCAGGTTGTTATATTTTCTATTCATCTGCTGTCCAATTAAAAAAGGCTCAGCTCCAAATGCACTATGCGTAATCCAATGATTCTGCCCAAACAATCCGATCAATCCCGTAAAATTGTCTGGCTTCCCATCGGAATGCCTGGGCGGATTCGATTGAAATATGCACTCTACTTGCTGGATTATAAGTGGTGGCTCACAGGGTCGGTCAAGCCATGCGTAAAAATCTCGGAAGGTAAAGAGGGTAAACCTTAACACGGCTACAAGATTACTCAAGGAACATTTATACTGAAATCGGACCTTAAGATACTTCAAAAGCACGATAGTGATCAATGAGGTCCAAATCTGAATATGGAGGGTATTATGTGGGTTTCTGATAAACATGTTGATCCTCATGTTCTGTGTCAGTATCTTAAAAAGGCGCCATATTTGGTCATGAATATTCGACCATCTACCCTTGTCTCTAGCTAGGCCTTAACTGATTTGCAGCTTATATCAGGTTATATCGAATAATCGTCTATTAAAACATTTGAATGTCCTGCTTCCAAATTAATTTTTTATTACGAACTTTGTTTAATCAAAAAGTTGCAATCGTAACTCGAATGCGATTCACGAATAAGAATTGCAAGATCGGATTTATGATTTCTGTTGAGGGGTCATATAGATTGTTTGGCGAAAAATAAGATGAAAAAAATTGCTTCAAATCAACTCAGTTGTTAATTCCGGTTCTACGGGACGTATTGCCGAAGAAATCGGGATAGAAGCAATGAAAAACGGCTGGAAAAGTTACATTGCTTATGTTAGGAACGTGCTGCCAAGTAAATCAGAAACCACTAAAATAGGGAATGATTGGGATATAAAATGACACGGATTGCAAACACGATTATTTGATCGCCATGGATCGGAATCGACTAAATAGACAAAAAACCTGATAGAGAAAATGAAAGAAATAAAACCCGATATCATCCATCTGCTTAACCAGCACGGCCATTAACAAAACATAGATATCCTAGTTAACAGATTTATTAAAAACTCAAACTACGCTGCAAATAAAGAATTCGAACATGCCAAGACTTTTACAAATAGCTGTAGAATGTAATACCGGATCAACCGGTACTATTGCGGAAGCAATAGGAAATATTGCAATAAAAAATGGGTGGGAAAGCTATATTGCCTATGGCCGTTTTTACAAGCCATCTAACTCTCATACTTATAAAATTGAATCAAAATGCGGACTATATATCCATGGATTGCTAACTCGAATATTTGACAGACATGGCAAGGGGTCTCTAATCGCTACGAAAAAACTAATCAAATACATTAAAACCATTAAACCGGATATCATACACCTGCACCATCTTCATGGTTATTATATCAATATTCGCACTTTGTTTGATTATCTTTCTTCTTCCAATATTCCGGTCGTATGGACATTCCACGATTGTTGGTCGTTTACGGGACATTGTGCGTATTTTGATTTTGTTGATTGCAATAAATGGCAAACCGAATGTTTTAATTGTCCCGATAAAAAAGAATACCCGACAAGCTATTTATTCGACCGATCAAACAAGAACTATAAGGAAAAGAAAGATTTGTTTAATTCAGTTCAAAACATGACGATTGTGCCCGTTTCTTATTGGCTTGGCGATTTGGTTAAACAATCGTTTTTAGGAAAATATCCGATAAAAGTGATCCAAAACGGAATTGATATCGATGTATTTTCTCCTCAAAATAAGGATCGAATGATAAAGTCAAAATATAAGAGTTCTGATAAATTTGTAATATTGGGAGTAGCGGGGACATGGTCGCGGCGGAAAGGATTAGAAGAATTTATTAAGTTAAGCAGGAACATTGATAATAATTCAAAGATAATGTTGGTTGGGTTAAACAATAAACAACTAAAAACTCTTCCGTTGAATATAGTCGGCATAAAACGAACAGAAAATGTTAAAGAGCTTGCTGAGTTGTATTCAGCAGCCGATGTTTTTGTGAACCCAACTTTTGAGGATACTTTCCCTACTACAAATTTGGAAGCGCTGGCTTGTGGAACGCCTGTGGTAACTTATAAGACGGGTGGAAGCGTTGAGGCAGTTAGTGAAGATACAGGTATCATCGTTGAAAAAGGCAATATTAAAGAACTGTTAGATGCAATTAAAACGATTCAAAATAGAGGAAAAAGTTTCTATACGCTCAAATGCAGAGAAAGAGCAATAAAGTATTTCAACAAGAATGACAGATTTAATGACTACTTCTGTTTATATAAGGATTTATTGAATCAAAATAAAAATATATTTGGAATGATATCTATCAATACTGTTTTGTGAAATAAAAAATAATCTCTAAAGGGACCAATCGAATGGGCAATAAGACCTATCAAATCTGTACAAATTGTGTAATGGACACATCGGACCCTAACATTAAATTTGATGAAAAAGGGGTATGTGAAAGATGTAATCAATTTTATCAAGATATCCTTCCCTCATGGAATTACGGTAAAGGAAAAGAAAAAGAATTGGAGGATATTATAGGTAAAATAAAAGAAGCGGGAAAAAATAAAAAATATGACTGCTTATTGGGACTTAGTGGCGGACTTGACAGTTCATACATGCTTCATTTCGTTATAAAAGTATTAGAATTGCGTCCATTAGTTTTTCATGTTGATGCGGGGTGGGATACATCCTTCGCGGTGAATAATATACAAAAATTGGTGACGAAATTGGGCGTTGATCTTAAAATCGAAAAAATCAATTGGAATGAGGTAAGAGATATGCAGCTCGCTTTTTTTAAATCGGGAGTGCCTCATCTGGATATACCGCAAGATCATGCATTTGTAGCTGCATTGGATAATTATGCCGAGAAACATAATATAAAATATGTTCTTAACGGAGGAAATATCTCAACTGAAGTGATAGTTAATCCGGATGCTTGGTCTTATTGGGGAACGGATATGCGACATATTAAGGATATACTTCGTCAGTTCGGAACTGTGCCGATGGAGACCTATCCTTTTACAAATATCTTTAAACGTAAAATTTACATGCCTTATATTAAAAGGATTAAGGTGGTCAAATTATTGAATTATATCCCATATGTAAAAAAAGAGGCGGAAGAATTACTGAAAAAAGAATACGGGTGGGAACCATATCCTCAAAAACATTTTGAATCTATCATGACAAAATTTCTTGAAGGATACTGGTTGCCTGAAAGGTTCGGATATGATATAAGAAAAGCGCAGTTTTCAAGTCTTATTCTGACTGAACAAATGACCCGCGAAGAAGCGCTTGAAAAATTAAAAGAGCCGCCTTTATCTGAAAAAGAATCTGCTGAATTATTTACTCAAGTAGCAGCGATGCTCGAAATTTCGGAAGAAGAATTGCGTAGTTATTTAAGAATGCCGTTAAAAACATATAAAGATTATAAGAATCAAAGTACCATTATTACCATTGGCAGTAAAATCATGCAATTTTTAAAAGTTGACCAATTAATCAGAAAATAATAGCTTGGAATATTTCCCAAAATCTGGCCAATGCAATAAAGCTCGAAAAGGCCTGTCATAACTCTCACAATGAAGTAAGATAAGATGGTCAGTATGAAAAGGAAACAGTATGAAGCAACAATTAAGACATGATTGGCACTGCAGGCGGTCAAGGGGAAGAAGGGAAAATCGTCTTAACTACTAGATCATCCCCCTCTTTTGAATGATATTATATCTTAGAGCTGGTAAATAATAGCCTAAGATAGAGCCCCAAGACACGTTGTTTATCCTGCGCTTAGCCGAATGCACAAGCAAAAAGAAGACTGAGGTGAACAATGAATTATTTTAAAGGTAAATGCATTCTTATCACGGGCGGCACGGGGACGTTTGGGAATGCTGCCTTAAAGAGATTCCTCAATAGTGAGGTTGAGCAGATCCGAATTTTCAGCCGGGATGAAAAAAAGCAAGAAGATATGAGAATTCATTATAAAGACCCAAGGTTGAAATTTTATATCGGTGATGTTCGGTCGCTTTCATCGGTAATGACAGCAATGGAAGGTGTCGATTATGTTTTTCATGCTGCAGCTCTTAAGCAGGTTCCTTCCTGCGAATTTTATCCAATGGAGGCAATTAGGACTAATGCCATTGGGGCTGACAATGTCCTAACTGCTGCCATAACATCCGGGGTTAAAAAAGTTGTTATTCTGAGTACGGACAAGGCCGTTTATCCGATTAACGCCATGGGAATGTCAAAAGCTTTAATGGAAAAGATTATGGTAGCCAAAGCCAGGTTGGCTAACCCAGCCAAAACAGTTTTTTGTGGAACGAGATATGGGAATGTAATGGCTTCTCGTGGTTCTGTCATTCCACTATTTATCTCACAAATAAAAGAAGGTAAACCAATTACAATTACTGACCCGACAATGACCAGATTCATGATGACGATTGACGATGCTATCGATTTGGTGCTATATGCCTTTGAGAATGGCAAGCCTGGGGATATGTTCGTTCAGAAGGCACCAGCTGCAACAATTGAAATGCTGGCTTCTGCTTTAAAAAAGCTGTTTAAGGCTGACAATCCGATTAAAATAATAGGAACAAGGCACGGAGAAAAGCTATTTGAAACCCTGTTAACTCGAGAAGAGATGGCAA
>Ga0208196_1003673_pt1 | contig 12694 bp, 14 predicted proteins | sample AD_JPNNA7_MetaG_FD_184443 | JGI IMG/M metagenome (GOLD analysis project Ga0208196, IMG submission 184443) | Active sludge microbial communities of municipal wastewater-treating anaerobic digesters from Japan - AD_JPNNA7_MetaG (SPAdes) (version 2) | ecosystem: Engineered > Bioreactor > Anaerobic...
GATCTTTCTGCTCCTTTTGCTTATATCCATTGCCTCAGGAGTAGTGGCTCCAATATCGGTATATTTCTCATCCATTACCAAGCACCTTCGACATCTTCTCTTCCATCCATCCTTCGATCATCAAGTCTGAATGTCGAATCCTATAAACGTAATTTGATTTAAGTCTTATTAACTTGATTTAATAAGCTTTCGCTAGGCAACAGGCAGAACAGACGCCATGGAGCAATAAAATTTAGGTATCGAGAAGGCGCAAATTCGATAGAAAATCCGATTTAAGGTAGCAACATCTAATTTTTATAAAAGTAATCTAAATTAATCAGCATATGTTTATATACAAGTTAAATTGATCTAGAGCAAATTAATCTTAATAAGGAGGATAAGCATTTGCTCAAGAAAATCGTCTTGATAATGATATGCCTCAGCCTACTCATCGCGGTGGGTAGTGCTGAGAGCATAACAGTTATTGACTCCACTGGACGCTCTGTAAGCGTAGATGTGCCGGTGCAAAAGGTTGTATCGCTGGGGACAGGAGTTGCAGAGTACCTTTATGCTCTGGATGGAGAAAAGAGCCTGGTGGGAAGGGATTCTTATTCTCATTTCCCGCCAGCCTTAGAAGAGGTGCCTATTGCCGGGAAGAGCTCCTATTCGCCAGATCTGGAGCTGATAATATCGCTCCATCCGGACCTGGTGATCGCAGATACCATGCTGTCGGATGATGATTTAAAAGAGCTTGAGAATGCAGGAATCCCTGTGATGCTCGAGTCCCTTGTGGATCCGGCCAAAGATAATGAGGTTATGGAAAAGCTGGGAGCATTGATGGGGAAGGAAGAGCGCGCCCGGGAGATCACCGATTTTATCGAAGGCTATCAGGATATGATTCAAGAACGCATCAACGCATCGCAGGAGGACAAACCCAAAGTCTTCTTTGAATGGGCTGGAAAGCCGTATTACACTGTTTCTAACGGCAACCCCTCAGATACATTGATCCGGCTGGCAGGCGGAGACAACATTGCAAAAGATCTGGGAAACAGCACTCATTCATATCCCACTGTCAGCCCGGAGTGGGTGGTAGAGGTTGATCCGGATGTGATAATCCAGCAAAGGTCCAGCGACAAGGCATTCACAGAAAGTGAGCTGAAGACGCTGAGAGACGAGATCATTGCCCGCCCTGAGCTTGCTGACGTGAAGGCCGTCAAGGATGGTAGGGTTTACCTGGTCTCCGGAGAGCTCAGATACGGCGTGCGCTCTGTTATCTGCCAGATTTGCATGGCCAAGCTGTTCTATCCAGAGCTGTTTTGGGACGTGGATCCAGAGGAAGTCCACCAGGAGCTTGCAGAGAAGTTCTATGGTCTGAGCCAGCTTGATGGCGTTTACACATATCCCATAGGCTCATCCATCTGATCTTTTTTAATATTTTTATGATTATTGAGGCGAGTATGAAAGAGATAATAGACATCATGATGGTCGCATTCTGCCTGTTGTTCGTCATATCGGCAGTATCTGCGAATGAGACAGGCTTACGGTATGGGTGAAGTTGAATCGGAAATCTCTATGTCTCCGTGACTTCTGTGGTGAACCGCTACGCTCTGACCCAACCACAGAGGCTATATTCTCTGCCGGACCTCACCCACATAATTCGGCTAAGAGCCAAAAATTTTGTGCCAGATTCCTGGCTTCAGACTCTGACGAACTTGCTCTTGGGGGCCCCGCAGGGGCATTTCCAGGTGCCTGGCAGATCTTCGAATGCCACTCCATCATTTTCCGCTGGATCATATACGTATCCGCATACCGTGCACCTCCAGGCGGCAGCCTGAGAGGCTGCATTGATTGATGCAGCTGTTTTTCCTTCGGTTTTATCCAATCGATCTGAATTGCCATCAGTGGGCGAGGAAGCCTGCAGGGCAGCTACTACCGCCTCGGCAAACTCCTGAGAGGCGGAGGGGCCGTTAGCAGTGATAATCTTTCCGTCCTGGACCACGGCATCGTCTGATACTATCGCTCCCTTTGACTTGATATGGTCAGTCTCAGATGCAGTGGCCTTCTTGCCCTTGAGAAGGCCGGCGTCCGCCAGGATCCAGGGGCCCAGACAGATAGCTCCCACGATTTTCTTTTGTGCGCTGGCCGATTTGGCGATCTTCTGGTAGTCCGGGTCACGGTTCAGCTCCTGGGAGTAGATCCCTTCGCCGCCCACGAAGACCACGGCGATGTAATCGGAGAGCTCTACCTCATCAAGGTCCAGATCCACCTCCGTCCTCTCGCCGCTCATTCCAATGGCTGTCTTCACTCCTTTGCTGGCCAGATGGACCTGGTAGCCCATGCTCTGGAAGTAGTCGCGAGGCACATTCAGCTCCTCTTCTTGATACTGATCTGGCGGGAGAACCATCAGGATCTTTTCTTTATTTGAGACTGTATCCAGGGCAGGTGCAAGGCCATTGCCCGATCTATCCTCTGAGTCTTTGTTATCTCCGAAATCCTGCGAGTTCATTTCATCTTCTTGCCAATACGGCTGCTCATTATCCTGATACGGTTCGTCGGATTGATCGTCCTCTGGAACATAGCCTGAGCAGTAGACTTGAATGAAGTTGCCGGCATATGCGGAATAGCAGTTCGGGCAGAGGGTGTATGGATCAATGCTCTCGGCCTCGACTGGCGTCAGGATGACGGTATATCCGCAGACGGGACACTGCCAGCAGGTGTAGTCTGTATCTGAAGCGGTCTGTGCAGATGCTGGAGACATCGCAGCCAGCAAGATGAGGATGAGTGGTGCAAGGAATGGGCTTTTCATGTTGAATGAAATGATGGATTAGGATAAATAGATGAGGGAAACTGAATTACTGTGGTTGATGATACGGGACATCACAATGCAAATCCCCTTTCAGGCAAAGCAACACCTAGAAATGCATCTCGCTATGGTGACAGAGGTGGCAGTATTGGGCGGGATTTGAATGTTGAGCTGTATCGGGAGCCTAAGGCGATATAAGAGAGCTTAATAAATACCTTTTGATCTCTATTTCAAAATTAAAGGAATAAAGTGATTTTATTGTCTTTTTGGATCAAAATATAAGTAATTAATCAATATCACAATACATTAGCCTTCTAATAAGCGAAATAAAACCATTATAAACCTATAATATGATTTTAAAACGCTTATTAGCCTCTTACTGGGATCAGCGTTCAATGAACTCACGGTTCGTCCGGTTCTACTTTTTTAAATCGTTCAAATTTACCGATTGCCTGCAAGACAACTCAAGCCCGAGGGCTGACGTTGATCTTGAGTGGAGGTATAGTGAATGAGATATGTTAGACTATTTGCGGCTTTGTTGGTCGCATGCATTTCCACAGTCCCTGCCCTTTCAATGCAGGATAATGGAATTGCTCTAAAGGAAGGTGTAAAGCAGATGGAATCCCCCTGTCAGAAGTCTCTGATGAGCGAAAAGGCTCCGGATCTCCAGCAGCAGGGTCGAACGAACGCCATGGCAGATAATCTTGAGGGTAACTTTGCCCCCAAGTCGATGATGGATGGCAGGCATGATTCGTGCGGGGAGGATCCATGCCAGGATTGCCGGATGAATCGGAATAAAGGAGGCGCACCCAAGTCCATGATGGACGGCAAGCAGCCCAATCCGTTCTGCAAGAATCCACAGGCAGGTCAGGATGATAAGATCGGTCCTGAGGTCATGACGGATTGCAGAGAAGGTCCTCTTGGCCAGAACTCGGAGAATCCACAGAGCGATAAGATCGTTCCCAAGTCGATGATGGATGGCAAGCGGAATCCGTTCGATCAGAATCCCCGCATGGGCCAGAATATGGGTCCTATGAATGATATTGCAGCTCCGAGGTAGAGCAGGAAAATATTCAAAGGATCACCATTGGTGAGGTGAATTTCAAAAAGCGTGTATCATGTCGGCCAGGAGTCAGAATTCCTGGCCTGCTTTTTGGAGTTTAATGACGAAAGGTGAACGGAGCGAAGATAAACTGAATTCCAATGATTTCGGAGTTTGATTGAAGCGGTGGGGGTTTCACAATGGTTATTGGTTTCGCGATGGTAAAGGTAGTTCGTGGGCATGAGGACGAGGCTTATCTGGACCTCAGGAAGGTCAGCGGGGTAAAAGAAGCCTATCGCATCTTGGGCGAGTACCAGTTCTTCGTAGTAATGCAGGCAAAAAGCGTTGCTGCTCTGCAGGTATTGATTGGCAGGGTAAGGAGCATACCTGACGCGACCAATATCTGCCATGTTCTCATCACAGATAGGGATGCATCAAAGCAGTTGGCTCCGATCGACGAATCATCTCTTGATTTCGAGGTCCCAGTACGGGAATGCTCCTAAAGCTCTTCGGAACTCTGACCAGCTTTGCTTAAATTCATAAAATTTGCAGATTGAAATTGAAAGGAGAAATCGATATGAAGATAGCATATTATCTGACAGCGTTATTGATATTGAGCAGCATGGCCCTGCCGGCTTCAGGCCAGGAACAGATAAGTCTCACCATAAACGTTCATGAGGAGGCCCTTGATGGTCCTCTTCTTTCAGAAGTTCTCATCACCGGATTGGATGGTGCTGGAAATGAGTTTGCTGGAGTGACGGACAGTGATGGTATAGCGGTTATCAGCGGGACTCCAGGTGCCTGGCAGTTTTCCTTCCAGAAGGATGGCTATGACGACCTTAACCTGCAATATGATGCCACCGAGAATGAGGAGACTGCCGCATACCTTGAAAAGAGCTCTGGGGCTGACCAGGTTGCCCTTGCAGTATATGTCCATGAAGGAAGTCTGGATGGCCCAATTCTCTCAGATGTTCAGATCACGGGGCAGGACGGAGATGGAAATGAATTTGCAGGGACAACGAACTCCACCGGGGTCGCCATCATCAGCGGCATACCTGGTACCTGGCAGTTTGCCTTCCAGAAAGATGGTTATGACGCCCTTTACCTGGAATACAATGCCACGCAAAGCGAGGAGACTGCCGCCTATCTTGAGGAGGCGGCCTGAATCATATGGGCAAAAGGGTGAAATGAGCGAGCCATAAGGGCGCTCTCATCTTCATCCTCTCCATCACAGTAAAACACCAAGGAGGCCCGTCCCCTTCAGGGGATGGGAGGAATTGGGTACACTTCCCAGTTTACTTTCGCGGTGCTCTGCATACCTATTTAACATGTCAAACCATCTCCTGTATGTACTTGGGCATCTTAGGCACCCTCGCGGTAAACCGTTCGATGCCGATCCTGTACGGCTCTGCCAGACTCTTGCCCGAAAGGGAACGGCTGAAATACGATTTGAAACCGTCTTTGGCAGATCTGAGGCCAACGTTCCAGCAAGACTGGGACCTCTGCAGATCGTCGCTGCATGTAGGCTGGCCTGGAGGTCCGGGCAGATCTCTGATTCTGAAACAGATCTGCTCAGGGCTGCTGAAAGCCCCTCTCCTTAAGGGGAGGGGTAGCTTACTAATCCCGCTGGATCAGCAGATCCGGGTTCAGCTCCGACAAAATTTCATCCCAAAGCTTCCGGTTCTGGCTTACATATTTCTCCATCATCTCCCTGCACTCCCCCAGATTCAGGTCCACCACCTCTATTCCATGAGCCTGCATGAAGTCTCTGGCTGCGGGAGCGCTCCTGGCCTCGCCAACTACCACCTTCTTGATCCCGAAGTAGACCACTGCCCCGGCGCACATGTGGCAGGGCATGAGGGTTGTATAGAGCACTGTATTGTGATAGCCGCCGGTCAGCCGGGCATTGCGCAGGCAGTCGATCTCCGCATGCATCATCTGATCTCTTTGCTGCACTCTTCTGTTCCTTCCTCTTCCTATGATCCGTCCCTCCTCAACCAGGACCGCTCCTATGGGAATCCCACCTTCTCTGGAGCCCTTGCGGGCCTCATCCAGCGCCGCCTGCATGAAGATATCCATGTTGAATATCAAATTGTATGGCAAGATTGATCAAGCTTTGCTCATCACATATAATTTTTATTAAATATATGTAATAAATTTATCTTAGCAAGCATCGATATCAAAAAACAGTCAATTTCGATAATTTTAAATATAGTGAACTAAAATTATTAACATAGATGGGATTGGGGGTATCATTGATCACAGGATGTAACTGGGCAGGGGAGGAGATCGTCAGGGACACAATAGTTTATGATAAGAGGGTGGTAATCGGCAGCTCGGGCATACTGATTCCCACTGACGTCCGGGACTGGCTATCTCACATCCATAGCAAGGTAATAGCCAGAGCCCTGGAGGAGATGGCCCTTCCAGCCTCTCGCGAGGCAGGGACATTCGACATGAGAGCCTGGCGGAGCTGGGACTACGTGACCAGGTCAATAGACTACGTCACTGACAAGAGCAGCTTTGGAATGGAAGACCTCTGGCTCTTTCCCGAGGAGACGCTGATGCTCGGAAAAGGGGACTGCGAGGATACCTCTTTTCTCTTGGCTTCTCTTCTCCTGGCCAGCGGGATCTCAGAGCAGTGCGTGCGAGTGGTTTTGGGCCGGGTAGCCTCTCCAGCTGGCTCCTACGGGCATGCCTGGGTGGTCTACCAGTGCGAGTCTGGACAGTGGTGCCTGTTGGAGACGACGTTGGAGTCGGCGCCTCCCGGCTTCACACCTGCTGATCCATTCACCCTGCCTGGAAATCAGTATCAATACCAGCCACAATTCTGCTTGAACTCCTCTCATCTCTGGTCAATGACCCGGATGAAGACCGAATTTGCGGATTATCTGAAGATTCGAGTCAAACCTCAGCAAACAGTGCCATCAGAGTGATAATGATAATAACAAATGCCGCCTATGCAATTTGCCCTATTTTGTCTATTTTCCCGTATCTGATCAATATATAAAAATATTTTTATATTATGATTTACGTTCTACCATACGTTCCTCTTTATCTTCTCTTTCATGTTTTAGAAGCCGAAGAGCATCTAGCATCTTTTCCATATTCTTCCAGTGGCCGCCCCTCCAGTATAGCCTCTGGCAATTGGGACAAATCCAGATCTCTCCTTCACGCCCTTCAGCTTCCTTAAGGGGGCTGTTGCACAGGGTGCACCTTTGGGGATCCATCCTCAGAGCGATCCCCTTTTCGGCCATCTCCAGGATCTGTTCACCGATCCGGGACGAACGGATGAGAATGCCCTCCACCTCGGCAGCCGAGCAGGATGAAAAGAGCCTCTTGTCTCTGGTGATGAGAATCCTATTCTCCCCTTTTGCCTGGCCAAGGAGTGCCTTATCGCTGCCACTCTCGGGATTGGCCACATCCTGGCCTAAAAGGCGCAGCCACCTTGCCAGGCGGAGGAGCATGAGGTCGGCCAGAAAGCTTCTCTTTTGAGGACTCTCTGCCGGCAGCAGATCTTCCCCTGATCTATATTCTGCTTGTCTCTCTTCCGGCGTCATCCTATCCGGCGGTCTCTCCTTCACGATCCTCCCATATCGATCCGCAACTATTTATCGATTGATCTTGATCCTTCCATTCATGAAGAAGGCGATGAGCAATGTGGACGTTGCGGCGATGGTCAAAGAGCTTCAAGATCGGATCTTGGGGGGGTTTATGGGCAAGGCCTACCAGCAATCCTCAGACAGGATCTGGCTATCGGTTCAGTCCCCGGCCGAGGGCAGGCTTGACCTTCTTTTAGAGGCGGGCAGAAGGGTTCATATCACCAAGGCTGAGCGGCCGGCCAGCAAGACTCCGCCTCAGTTTCCCACCATGCTCAGAAGCCACCTCTCTGGAGGCCGGATCGTCGATATCAGGCAGCACGAGTTCGACCGGCTGCTAGAGATCAAGGTGGAGCGCAGCGGAACTTTTCGCTACCTGATCGTTGAGCTATTTCCCAAGGGGAGCATGATCCTGCTCGATGAATCGAGAAACATCCTCAGCATGCTCAGAAAGATGCTCTACCGGGGAAGGAAGATGGCCGCCGGGGAGCCCTACCTCTACCATCCCGGTCAGCTCGATCCAAGGACCATAGCTCGGGATGATCTGGCCCTCTGGCTTGCCTCCAGCGGCCAGGATCTGGTGAGATCTCTGGTGCGCGGTCTGAACATGGGCGGGACATACGGCGAGGAGGTCTGCCTGGTGGCCGGAGTGGACAAGAACAAGGAGGCCATCGACCTGGACCCTGGAGAGATCGACCGGGTGCATCAGGCATTGAGCGAAGTGTTCCTGAATGAAACCCTCGATCCCCATATCGTCATCGAAGATGGAGCCCCAATAGATGTCCTGCCCCGGCCTCTGAAGCTCTATTCCGGCCTGGAGAAAAAAAGGTTTGCCAACTTCAGCGAAGCTCTCGATGCATTCTTTGTGGAAAGGGAGAAAGAGACGACCAGGCAGGATCCTCTGGAGCACAGGATAGAGCTGCAGCGCAAGGCCATTGAGGAATTTCGGGCCCAGGAGGCGGAACTGGTTCGGAAGGGCGAGCTGATCTACCAGCTCTACGGCAGCGTCGAGCAGATACTCACCTTAATGAACGATGCCCGGGCGCGGGGCTTCTCCTACAACCAGATCTGGGAGAGGATCAGCGGCTCGGGCCTTCCCCAGGCGAAGACGATCCTCTCTTTGGACGGTAGGGGAGAGATGCGGATCTTGCTGGAGGAGGAGCTGGAGTTGAATGCCAGCTTGACAGTCCCCCAGAATGCCCAGAGGTACTATGATAAGGCCAAGGATATGGTCCGCAAGGCCAAAGGGGCACAGAGCGCTCTGGCTATTACCGAGGAGCTGAAAGCGGGAAAGGTCGCTCCCAAGAAGACCCGCGTCGTGTCTTCATATTACAGGAGGAGAAAGCCCAAGTGGTATGAGAGGTTCCGCTGGTTTTACTCCTCCGACCGCTTTCTGGTCTTAGGGGGAAGGGATGCGGATAGCAATGAGGAGATTTATGCCAAATACCTGGAGAGAAGGGACCTGGCCATGCATACCGACGCTCCCGGCGCTCCCCTGACGGTGATTAAGACCGAGGGCAAAGAGGTGCCCCAGAGCACTCTCCATGAAGCAGCCGGATTTTCTGTGAGCTACTCCTCCCTCTGGAAGAGCGGGCTTGCTGCTGCAGACTGCTATCTGGTGAAGGGGGACCAGGTGAGCAAAACTCCGGAGTCGGGGGAGTTTTTGAAGAAAGGTGCCTTTGTCATCCGGGGCGAGCGCAGGTACTTCCGGGACGTGCCACTGGGAATTGCTCTGGGGATAAGAGATGGAATTCTCATCGGCGGTCCCGTATCGGCTGTCATTCCCGAATCGGACCCAGTGGTGGAGATAGAGCCGGGAGAGCTCAATCCTGACGACCTGGCAAAGAGGATCTACCGGCAGTTCTCTTTAAAGGTGGAGGACAGAGCCTTCTTGAAGTCCGTGGCGTCGGTGGATCAGATCGTGCAGTTCCTGCCGCCGGGAAATTCGAGTATGAAGGAGTGATTGGGACAATCCAAAACAAAAGCATTCCCTGGAACAGACTGCTCAAAAGCAGCTAGCTCTCTCCCGGCTCCGGCAGAGCTTCGCCGCATTTTTTGCAGTACTTAGAATCGACATCATGTCTGTCCAGCCCGCAGTTGGTGCATATCACTGTTCTGTCCTGGCTGGAGGCCCGCAGCCAGGCGCGAAAAATCCTCGCTGCCTGGAAGGGGATGAAGATGATCCCGGAGATTATCATGGCTACGGTGACCAGCCGGCCGGCAGAGGATGAGGGGACGATATCGCCGAAGCCGACGGTGGAGACAGCGACCACCACAAAGTAAAAGGCATCTCCGAAGTTCTGCACATCAGGATTGAGCGGCTCCTCCACAAAATAGAAGAGTCCTGAATATACAAAAAGGATTATGAATATGCTCGCCACCAGACGGGCGACGTTAATCATCCCCGGGCTGATCATTCCGAAGAGCAGATGATCTTTGGCCATAAAGCGGAGAAACCTGAATATCCTGAATGCCGCCATCACCCTTATGGTCTGAATGAACCGAATATCGTGGGTGAAGAAGGTGGCGGGCAGGACCATCAAAACCAGGGTGGGCATTATGGCCACGATATCGATGATGCTGTAGCCATCTTTGACATATGCCCAGCGGTCAGGAGCGCCATAGAGCCGCAGCAGATATTCGATGATAAACAGGCTCACTGCTGCTATCTCAGTCCTCCAGAGGATTTCTTGCGTGCCCGCTGAGAGGGGATAGGTCTCGATGACGAAGAGCATGACCACCAGCAGATTGAGCAGGATGATGAAGATGTCAATGGCCTTTCCCAGAGGGGTTCTAAAGTCTATCATGTAGAACTGGACGGTCTCCCGCAAGCTTCTGACCTGAGAAGATTTCTTGCCCCCCTTTCCCGAAGCCTCCTTTTTCGGATTGGCTCTTGTCTGATTGGCTTTTAACTGATGGCCAGACATCTGTATTGTCTATAGTCTCTTTTAGGGGATAAAACCATCCGAATGAGCTTTGGAAATGATTAAGTCTTCAGGCAGCGGTGTAGTATCATGATATTATGATCGAATTCTCCGATGTTTTGCAGGCGGCAAATCTCCTCAAGGACAGGGTCATCCGCACTCCTTTAGTCTACTCCCCCACCTTCAGCAGATTGGCCAATGCCGAGGTATACCTGAAGCTGGAGAGCCTGCAGATGGGCGGTTCGTTCAAGGTCAGAGGGGCCACCTACAAGCTCCAGTCCAATCTGGAAAAGATCCATTCAGGGGTTATCGCCGCCTCTGTGGGAAACCATGCACAGGGGGTGGCCCTGGCCGCCTGTGCAGCCGGTGTCCCTGCTACGATCATCATGCCTGTCTGGGCCTCCATCTCCAAGCAAGAGGCCACCCGAGCTTATGAGGCAGAGGTGAGGCTGATGGGCAAAAGCCTCGTCGAGAGCATAGATATCGGCAGGCGGATGGCCCAGGAGACGAACAGGATCTTCATTCATCCGTATGACGACGAGGAGGTCATAGCCGGCCAGGGGACAGTTGGCCTGGAGATCCTGGAGGACCTGCCAGATGCAGACCTCATAATCGTTCCGGTGGGAGGAGGAGGATTGATCGCAGGAATTGCCCTGGCAGCCAAGGCCATCCGGCCGGAGGCAAGGGTGGTGGGGGTGCAGGCGGCATCCTGCCCCTCGGCCAGAAAGGCCCTGGAGCTTGGAAGGCCGGCGGAGGTCCAGGCTGAGGAGCGGGGCTCGATCGCCGATGCCATCATGGTCACCCAGGTGGGCGAGGCCCCATTCCCGTTGCTGCAGAAGCTGGTGGATGATATCGTTCTGGTTGATGAGGATCAGATCGCCTCTGCCGTATTGAAGCTTCTGGAGAGAAAGCGCATTCTGGCGGAGGGGGCGGCCGCTGCTCCACTGGCTGCGTTACTTGGCGGATCGCTGCAGGTTGCCGAGGGGAGCCGTGTAGTGCTGGTGGTAAGCGGCGGTAATGTGGACAGCCTGCTCCTGGAGAGAATCATCTCAGCAGGCCTTCTGAAAGAGGGAAGGATGATGCGTTTTTCCGTCTGCCTGAAGGATGCTCCCGGGTCGCTGGCCGGGCTTTTGGAGCTGCTTGCCAGGCATGAGGCCAATGTGGTTCACATCCATCATGCCCGAAACGAGAGCGGAGTGGCGATCAACTATACCCGGGTTGACCTGGAGCTGGAAACTAGGGGCTTCGAGCACATAAAAGAGATCGAGAGGGCGATGGAGGGAGCAGGATACAGATTCATGCGGAGGTGAGGAGCGCAAACTGCCCTTCCGCTACAAACGGATTGCTGAAAAGAAAATCGGATCCATCTGTTGCCATCTCTCTTGTACAATTGAAGAATACTACTATTTCTCCTGCTGAAATATCTGCTTCATCCTTTTTGTCCCCAAACCCTTTGACCTGAAGATGCTTCTGATCCTTTTCTTTTGATAAGCAAATATCTTGTCGTGCAGTGGATGATCCGGCCCCACCCTGAGAAGTGTTAAAGATACGACAAAGTTTTCCGGTAGATCCAGGAAGCAGGCTATGCCTCCTTCCTCTCCTGACTCGACTACATTAAGGATCTTCAATTCCTTTTCCGGTGTGACATCAAATCCATTCGCAATCAAGGTTTTGCTCAAATCGCGGCTGGCATAAGCGGTGATGGGCAGATTGGCCTTCATCTCGTCTATTAGCAGCATATTCCTCATCTCTTTCCGTATCCCATTATTCGAAGAGATGCTTTTCATCGAACAGGGTGCAGAATACATCCTTCTCGCTGATGCATCGATTGGGGCATACCTCGCAGATGCTGAGCATATGATCCCATGCATATGAGATTGCATCAGTCATTTTATTAACCATGTCATCGCCGATATCAGGGAAGAACGATTCTACGGGCTCGTATGAGATGCACACTTTTTCAATTTCGCCGGACAATTGCCTGAGAACTTCATCCTTCATTGCTTTTGTATAGTAAATGCAAAACTCCGCAAGGACCTCATCACTGATCTTTTTCCTTCTCAGCATGTAGGCAAGTTCATCTTTCATGCTATCATAAATCGACAAAGCTAATTCATAGCAAAACCAGTTCAGCTTAATCTTATCGTCCTGGCTGGAATAAAAAGAGGTTGGGCTGATCATATCCAAGCTGTTCTTTTCATTCTTTACCTTTCGTCTCTTCCTCACTCCTCTCATGCTCTTATCTCCCCTTGATGTGCCTGATCTCCACTGCCACTCCTCTCCTTGATCGGACCATCTCCCGGCCTGATCTCTTTGTCTGCATCTGCGAACTGGACGAAAGCTTCTT